>Ga0214917_10005629_pt1 | contig 13318 bp, 8 predicted proteins | sample LL_1208_BB_MetaG_FD_177983 | JGI IMG/M metagenome (GOLD analysis project Ga0214917, IMG submission 177983) | Freshwater microbial communities from Lake Lanier, Atlanta, Georgia, United States - LL_1208_BB | ecosystem: Environmental > Aquatic > Freshwater > Lake | place: USA: Georgia | collected... | reverse complement strand
CGGGTGGAGGGAAACCAGATGCATCTGGCCGTACCCCGCTCAGCTCTTTTCCCCATCGCCGAGAATCGCAACGAACGACTGACTCGCGATTCCGTGGCCTTTGACTTTAAGTGGATCGATAACGTTAAGCTGCCGGACGATCTCACGGTGTTGTATCAGGATGGCGACACCGCGCCGCTTGGACGTTTCCGGTTTCGTTACATTACGAAGTAACGCCCTATGAAATTTTTTCTCGCCTTGATACCGGCTTGGCTGGCGGCGGGGACAATTATCGCTGCGGTGAATCCTGGCGTACCATGGCCCGCCACCGACGCGCTGGGTCGGGAACTCCCTCTGGCGACCGAGGTCGGGCTGCCGAAGAAAGACCGGTTCGTCGGGATCTACTACCTCGGTTGGACCGGCGACGAATACAGTTATGGGCCTTTTGATGTGACAAAAATTCTGGCCGAGTATCCCAATGCGCCAAACGCGCCGAATTTTCCGTACCGTGGACCCAAGACGTGGCACATGGTGTACTGGGGCGAGCCGTTGTTCGGTTACTACAAACAGACTGACCCATGGGTCATCCGTCGTCATATGAAACTGCTTTCCGACGCAGGAGTGGATGCCCTGGCCCTCGACGCCAGCAACGGAGAGATCTACGAGAACATTTATCGTCAACTGTTCACCGTCATGGAAGAGATTCAAAAAGAAGGTGGGCACCCGCCCAAATTCTTTTTCTTTGCGTCGCGCGTCGTTGGAAAAACCTCCATGGATTTGCTGGAAAAGTTCTATAGGCCGGGGCACTTCCGTGACCTTTGGTTCATGTGGGACGGCAAGCCGCTGCTGATGGGAATGGCCGCCCCTGATCCTGAGGTGAAGGAGTTTTTCACCATTCGGGAAGCAGCATGGCCGGGTAAACCGCCATACAAAAACACCCCCTATGCCTGGCACTGGGAGAACGTCTACCCCCAAACATACGGTTTTACCGAAGACCCTAAGGTGGCTGAGCAAATGAATGTCTCGCCTGCACAAAATATGCATTGGCAGACGGGTGCACTAGAAATGATGCAGACCGGCGAAGCCCGCGGGCGCGGGTTTCACGAGGGCCTGAAAGACTCTTCCCTCGGCGCCGTCCAACGTGGGCTCAACTTCCAGGAGCAATGGGACCGAGCGCTCAAGGTCGAACCGAATTTCGTCATGATCACCTCCTGGAATGAATGGCTCGCCGGACTTGGGGATTCTTTCCAGTTACACTATTCACTGTGCGACATGTTCAACGAGGAATTTAGCCGCGACATCGAGCCGATGAAGGGGGGGTTCGGGGATAATTATTACTACCAAGCCGTCGCCAACATCCGGCGCTACAAGGGCACTCCGGAAATCCCCTTAGCCACGGCACCCAAAACGATCGACATCGCAGGGTCCTTCGATCAGTGGAACAACATCGGCCCGGATTTTGAGGGACACACAGGCAACACAATCCACCGCGACCACGACGGTTGGGGCCGTGCGTCGAAAACCCGCGTCACTCCATCCGCCCCGTCCTTCAAAGGGGATGGGAAAATCTGGCGTGGGCAGGACGGCCCGCGTTATATCAACAAAACAGGCCGCAACAGCCTGCGGTCGATGAAAGTGGCTCGAGACAAGGACTACTTTTACTTCTACGTCCGGACGGAAAAGCCGATCACGCCGCAGACTGATCCGAACTGGATGACCTTGCTCATCCGGACCGGAAACCCGACACATCACAGCTGGAGCGGCTACGATTATGTCGTCAACCGCGTTGCTCCGGGCAATGCCGGAGCCGTGCTCGAGAAAAATAACGGCGGTCGGAATTGGCTCAAGGCAGCCGACGTGAAATATAAGCTGGAAGGCAACCAGATGCACATGGCCGTGCCGCGCAAAGTGCTTAAAATGACGAATGATCCGGTCCAGTTCGATTTCAAGTGGTTGGATAACATTGTACTCCCTTTGCCAGATGATCTTTCTGTGTTCTATACCGACGGCGACACCGCACCAACCGGCCGTTTCCGGTTTCGGTATCGAACCGAATAAAGAAACCATTTCCATCGTGTCATCGGGCATGCAGAATCTGAGCTAGTGGCGGGAAGTATGGGGAGTTTCACGATGGCATTTCAGCAGAAGAGATTGGCACGAGCTTCAAGGTCGTTTTGGCAATCGTCTGAAACGATTGATTCTTGTCCCTCTTTATCGCCAGAGTCCTGAGAGCAGTTCGGCTGCTTCATTCATGAGTTCAAGCCCTCAAGACGATTCTGCCTCCAAGCATCATCGGACAAATCCCGAGGATCGGTTGCCGATCCGCGACAAGGCCGGTTACTCGTCAGGGGGCATGGCCTACACCCTCATGGGCAACGCTATCGGCAATTTGGGCAACGTGGTTCTTAACATCGGCATGGGGATGAACCCTTTTCTTGTTGGGCTGCTTCTGGCCCTTCCCCGGGCATTGGATGCGCTATTGGATCCCCTGATCGGAACCTGGTCGGATAACTTCCGTTCGCGTTGGGGGCGGCGGAAGCCGTTCATGGTGTCTGGGGCGGTGGGTGCCGGCGTTTTCTTTGTCGTGCTGTGGTGGATTCCGATGGGGGGGAGCGAAATGGGAAAATTTTGGTATTTTCTTTTTTTTTCCACGGTCTTTTACCTCTTCATGTCTCTCTTTGCCGTTCCCTGGGGTGCGATCGGTCTCTCCTTGACGGCGGACTATCACGAGCGCACGCGGCTGATGGCCACGAATGCCTTCACCAGTGCGGTCGCCGCCATCCTTCTCTCTTGGCTCTACGCCTTGATTAAACTGCCTTGCTTTCCGGACACCATCACCGGGACACGCTGGGTTTCCGCAGGCCTTTCCGGTTTGATGACAGGCTTCGCTATGCTTTCGGTGTGTTTGTGCCGTGAAAAGCAGACTGCAGGGCAGGCCAACCAAGCCGCCGAACCGGTCTGGCCTCAAATCCGGGCGGTGCTGAGCAACCGGGCTTTTCTCATCCTTGGAGGTGCCGTTTTCTTTATGTGCCTGGGAATCTTTAGCATCAGTAGCCTCCCGACTTATCTTGCCATCTACTTTATCCACGGGGGCAACGAATCGGCCGCTTCCATCCTGTCCGGTTGGGGCGGCACGGTGTGGCAGGTAGGCAGCCTCTTTTTCGTTCCCCTGATCAGTCTGGTGGCCACCCGGGTGGGTAAGCGCCATACGCTTTCGCTGGCACTGGTGGCCGCTTTGAGTGGCAACCTCATCAAATGGTTTTGCTACACGCCGGCTCAGCCGCTTCTTTTTCTTCTTCCGCCACTCTTGATCGCTTTTGGCTTCAGCGCTCTGTGGACCCTGACGGCCTCCATGCTGGCCGATGTGTGTGATCTGCATGAGCTGAACACGGGCAACCGCAACGAGGGGGCGCTCAACGCTATGTATGCCTGGGTTATGAAAGTCGGTAGCACTCTTGCTTTTGCGCTTTCGGGGATCCTTCTCAACCTTACGGGATTTGATCAGGCGCTGGGTTCCAGCCAGAGTTCTGCCACGATTCTTTCCATGCGGCTGATGGACATTGGGGTGCCGGCATTCGCGGTGCTCGCCGCCATCGGACTTACTTGGCTTTATCCTATCTCGGAAGATCGCGCCTACCAGATCCGCGAAGAGTTGGAGCGTCGGCGCGGCAGGATGCGGTCCGATTGAGAACTGCGCGTACCTCCATCCTTTTGTGGGGAGTGGTTCCGCCCGCAGTCGATGAATCTTATCTGGCATTTTCCCGCTACCCCATGTCACTGGAACCAAGGTGTTTCAGAGGCCTTCTTTTAGGGTAGGTTTGGGAGTGGATGATCGGATCGACCAATCCGCCATGATTCAACATAACAAAAAAGTCCCAACGGCTTTCACTTTGACTGAGCTTCTGGTGGTGATCGCCATTGTCGGAGTCTTGGCCGCTTTGATCATTCCCGCAGTGAAGAGCGGTCTGTCCTCCGCGAAATCAGTCCAAGCGGTTTCTAATCTTAAACAGACCGGAATCTTGGTGGCGAGTTACGCAGCGGAGAACAACAATCGCCTCCCTTATGCGGCTGTTTGGGGGAAAATATATGCTAATCAGCTTGTCTACTTTTCGCGCAGCCTGTCCGAAGCGACGGTCCCAGGTTTTGTCTACGCCACGCCTCCCCAGTCGAATGAGCGTCCTTTGCCAAAAGGCTTTTATGATCCTGTTTTGGATACAAATCGCCGTCCTCAACATTCCATGGGTGCTTTCGGGGTGAATGCGTCTATCGTACAGGAAGTATGGAGTGAAGACGAGAAGCCAACCACCTTGTCCGCCATTGCAAGGCCATCGCTAAAGGTAATTATGGGTAGTCTGGATAACAAAACCTCCCCCAATTCAGGGGGTTGGAGGTTTTCCGGTGAGGATTTTGTGCAACAAGGGATGAATGCGCCCGATTGCCCCGATCCTCGCAACGGAGGTAAGGCGGCCTGTCTGTTTGCCGACGGCCACGTGGAAAGGCTTGATGTGAAGAACATGGATCAGGAGACCCGGCGAAAATACTTCACCCTCGATCCATAGTTGGCGATATAGGATTCTTGTCCTTTCGGTGAAACCTCCGCGAGCCATCTCTCTGCTTGTTTTGCTTTGGGTCATGCCAGCTTTGCTCCAGGCGGAAAACGAACCCGTTTTCAAAAAACTCCCCACCGAAGCTTGGTCCAAGGTCATTCCCGCGGAGAAATGTCTTTCCCCGGAGTGGGAGAAATCCCTGTTTGAGCGTGGCTCGCCCCGCAGTTACACCGGCGATGCCCTGTTGAATATCGGCATGCCCGTCGGCGGCATCACCACCGGAGCGTTGGTCTATCTGGGAGGGGACGGAAAGCTTTGGCATTGGGATATCTTCAACCGAGCCCTGAACGGCGTCATGCCCCGGATGATCCAGTACAAGGACCGTTCATGGCACGGTCGTCCCAAGGGCATTGAGGTCTGGCAGGGCGGAAATTATATCAATCCAATTCAAAATCAGCCTTCCCCTTTCGCCCAAGGTTTTGCACTGAAAGTGACTCTCGACGGCAAAGAGCAGGTCCGGACCTTGGACCGCAAGGGCTGGAAAAATGTCTCCTTCACCGGGGCCTATCCCTTCGGCACGGTGTGCTACTTGGATCCGGACTGTCCGGTGAAGGTAACCCTCGAGGCATTCTCGCCCTTTTGTCCTCTTAACTACGAAGATTCCAGTTATCCCGCGACCATCATGAGTTACCGGCTGGAAAACACATCCACTAAGCCCGTCACCGTACAGATCGGAGGGTGGCTGGAGAATCCAGTCCTGATCGACACGATCGGGGCCTACCCCGGGGTCCTCCGCACCAACTCGGTGGTGACAAACAACCACTCCGTCATGCTGGTGAGTCAGGCGGTGGATCCCACCGGCGGAAAAGCGATGCGTCCTGATATCGTCTTTGAGGATTTTGAGAAGCCGACTTATGAGGGTTGGGAAGTCGAGGGCACGGCATTTGGTAGCGGGCCGGTCGCGAAAAAGGATGTTCCTTCTCATGTGGGGGAGACCGGGATGAGGGGGGATCGTGCGGTCAATAGTCACGCCTCGGCCCCGGGGGATGCCTCGGTACCGCCGAATCCCGCCAAGGACTCCGCAACCCGCGACGCCGCCAAGGGAAAGCTGACGAGCAAACCCTTCACCATCGACCGCAACTTCATCACCTTCCTCATCGGCGGAGGTCCTCAAGCGGAAACTGCCGTGCGCCTACTGGTGGACGGGCAGGTGGTGCAAAGCGCCTCGGGTCCTACCAGTAGCGCCATGCGGGAGGCCATGTTTGATGTGAAGGCCTTGGCGGGAAAGACGGCCAGGCTGGAGATCGTTGACCAATCCGAGAGCGGGGTTTGGGGGCACGTCAGCGTGGATCAGATCGTTTTCCGCGACATCGTGACCCCGCTCGAGAAGCAGCGCGATTGGGGAAGCATGGCGTTGGCGACCATCGGCGGTAACCCCGGAGGGGGCAGTGCAGAACTATCCGCCTCCCCGGAGCAGTCGGTTTTTGGCGCGACTGGCCCAGCGTCCGCCTCCTCCCCGGCGGGAAAGCCGCTCATCGGTGGAGTGACCCAATCCCTGAGTCTCATGCCGCAGGCGACCGGTACTGCTGCTTTTGTCGTCGCGTGGCATTTTGCCAATACCATCGAAACGGTGAAGGGAGCCGAGACGGGTCACGGGTACGGCAAACGTTTCAAGAATGCCGCCGAGGTGGCCTCCCATATTGAGAAAAATTACGAACGATTGAATGCAGAGACCCGGCTATGGAATACCACGTGGTACGACTCGACTCTTCCGCACTGGTTCCTGGAGCGGACTTTCACCCCGCTGGGCTCCTTGGCCTCACCCACCTGTTACCGCTTTGCCGATGGCCGCTTTTACACCTACGAGGGAATCCGCAGTTGCGCGGGTCATCCCAACCACGTCTGGCACTACGCCCAAGCCCATGCCCGAACGTTTCCGGAGCTGGAGCAGGACGTGATTGAGAGGGTCTGGTATGGCTTCGGCTTTAAGCCCGATGGCTCGATGGCGTATCGGGGTGAGTATGGCGGCGACAGCGCGATTGATGGTCATTGCGGCGTGATCTTGGCGGTTTTGCGGGCCCATCAGACCAACCCGGACGACCGGATGCTCAAGCGCCTTTGGCCGCGCGTTAAAAAATCGATCGAGTACGCCAACGTCCTGGATCGGGACGGCGACGGCCTGTTGGACACGCCGATGCTCACCACGCTGGACGAGCCGTGGCACGGGGAGATTCCATGGGTCAGCAGTCTTTACATTGCCGCGCTCAGGGCCGGGGAGCAGATGGCGTTGGAAATGGGCGACCAGGGATTTGCCGCCGACTGTCGCCAACGGGCGGAGAAAGGACGTGCGGCGATGGACGCAAAACTTTTCAATGGGGAGTGGTTCATTCAGATCCCGGATCCCGAAAACCCCAAGAAGCTGGGTGCCTATGAGACCGTCCACATTGATCAGGTGATGGGGCAGGGCTGGGCCTGGCAGGTTGGGCTAGGTCGGGTGCTGAACGAGGAGACCACGCGTTCGGCTTTGCGTTCGGTGTGGAAATATAACTTCACGCGTAATCTGGATGCCTACGATGCCAAAGCGGATCCCAAGGGTCGGCCCTACTACGCGGACGGCGAAGGGGGTGTAGTCATGACCGCCAATGCGCTGGGTCGCGAGACTCCGTTCGGGGTTTATTCCGGCTTTGCCTGCTACCTCAACGAGACCATGAACGGCTTCGAATCCCAGGTGGCCGCCCACATGATCGCCGAGGGAATGGTCAAGGAGGGGATGGCCGTGCTGAAGACCCTCGATGAGCGCTACGACGGCAACAAGCGGAACCCGTTCAACGAGGTGGAGTGCGGAGACCATTACGGCCGTTCCATGGCCAGCTACGGGGCCTTCATTGCCATCACCGGCTTCACGTACCACGGGCCCAAACGGCACATTGGTTTTGCGCTAAAACTTACCCCTGAAGATTTTAGGGCCGCGTTCACGGCGGCGGAGGGATGGGGCAGTTACGGCCAAAAAATGTCCATGGGGGAACTGAAGGCGGAACTGGCGGTGAAATATGGGCAGGTTCCGCTCCGGACGATGTCTTTGGTTCCTCCCGGCGGAAAGGGACCGCGGAAAGTGTCCGCCATGGTGAATGGGAAAACCGTGGCCGCATCCGTCTCGGAAAAAGACGGATCAGCGGAGGTGGTTTTTCCAAAAGATTTGATTTTGAAGGCCGAGCAGAAACTTGAAGTCATCCTATCCCCGGGAGGGTAAGCACCTATGGATGCATTGATTACTGCTGGCACCTGCGCAGTAACTTTTGGCACAGTTGCCAAGGCTGGCGCTCCTGGGTAAAGGCCATATTATCTTTTTATGGGTAGATTTCTTCCTTATTGGATCCTGATGGTGGTCTTCGGTCTTGGGTCCTTGCCCTGTCAGGCCCAGCTCAAAAACCGGGAGGAGAACTTTTCAATTCCCGTGCAGTGGGGAATCGGATCCTTTCAGTATCAGTGGGGCATCAATCCAGAGGACATCCGAAAGCGTGGTGAGGAAGGAATGTCTGAAAAGGGTGGGAAGCATTTCGGCCAGCTGAACGCGAGCGCATGGCAGCCAAATCCGACAGAACAAAATCCTTACCTTCGCACCATCGTTAGCCGAATTATGTGGCCAGTGGGAACTGTTACGGAAAAGGATGTGGGAAAAACCGTCACCTTCACAGGGCTCTTAGGCTGGCATGGTGGGCAACCTGATCGGGTAAAGGATCTATATGTACCCAAGGAGAGTGGGTTCTATCTTGGCGATATCCCGGTGCAGGGGCTCAAAGGCATGCAGGATTTTGAGTTCGCTTCCATTCGCGAAAAAGATTGGCAGGAGTTGACCGTTAGTTATCGCGTTCGGCGGGAGGATGTGGGCAAAGATCTCCAGTTGATGTTGCAGGTTCAGGCACGTCAGACCATGCCCGGATTTCCCGTGCTAACGGCTTCGGATTGGAAATTGAAGGTCAGTCCCTAATCCGAAAAGACGTGTGGTGTTCCCGCAACCTATGCCCTTCTTCTCGTGCGAGCAGGTAGGAGAACTTGATACTTGAAGGGGAGAATCTCACTGAAAACCGCATCGTCTTCTCGAATAAGGAGACCTATCCGTTCTGGTAATCATCGCCTGCCAATCCTGCACTGGGCCGACCTTCCCAAGCATCACGGTCGTCCTCTCGCGGTCGTCCGGGCCACCGACCATCCTGCTTATCCCAGCCATCGGCACGAATTCTGGGAAATTGTCATCGTCTACCGTGGTTCCGGTCTGATGTCCTTTGGTAGTCGCAGTCTACCGATCCGCGTGGGGGATGTCTTTGTTTTGGGTCGGGGGCAAAGGCACGCATATTTCGAAACCCGCTCTTTGGACGTCATTAATATCGTGTTTGATCCCGCGTATGTGGGTTCCGTCCATCCGGTCCTGGCTGATTGGATGAGACATGAATCCCTTATATCCGTTGGGCCGTGTTGGAAGCCCGGGGAAACGGAGGGGGAGTGTCTCCATCTCGGCTCCTCCGATTTTGCTCTGCTTCTTGACAAGGTGAGGAAGATGGAGGCCGAACTGGAGAGCGGGAAGCCTGAGAGCCGGATCGCGGCTCTCGCTTATTTTCTTCTCATCATCACGCTCCTGCGGCGGCAGAGCCGTCCGTGGGAGTCCTCCGGCAGCGTGGCGGCCGGCCACCGGGTGAACCGCGCCCTCCAATTCATTGAGGAGCATTTTTCCGACCCCATCACCATTGAGGATATCGTCAGCCATAGCCAGGTTTCCCGGCGGCATTTTTTTCGGTTGTTTGAGCAGGCGGTCGGCGTGGCTCCGATGGAATATCTAAAAAAACTCCGCTTGCAGAAAGCTGCCTCAATGCTGTTAACCACCAGCGCCTCTGTCACTCAAGTGGCCTTTGCCTCCGGATTTAATGACAGCAACTATTTTAGCTCCCTGTACCGCAAGGAGTTCGGGAAAACTCCAAGCCAGTTCAAAAAAGACGGTCAGCGAGCCTGATGAATAAAACCGCATCAAACTGTGTCCGGGTTGGTTGTTATTATTTTCCCAACTATCACGTCGATCCGCGCAACGAGAAGGTGCACGGGCCCGGTTGGACGGAGTGGCAACTGGTCCGATACGCCACCTCACGTTTCCCCGGCCATCAGCAACCCAAAGTGCCCGTATGGGGTTATGAGGATGAGTCTCGGCCCGAAGTGATGGAAAAAAAGATCGATGCGGCCGTGGATCACGGCATCGATCATTTCCTCTTTGATTGGTACCACTACGAGGACGGGCCGTTTCTGGAACGCTGCCTGGAGCAGGGCTTCCTCAAGGCGCGCAATGCCGGTCGGATGGACTTTGGCCTGATGTGGGCGAATCATGACTGGTCCAACGTCCACCCCATGAGCCGCGCTTTTGGCAAGGAACTGCTCTATCCCGGACGGGTCTCGCCCAAGATGTTCCGTTTCATCACCGACCTAGTCACGGACCGCTATTTCCTTCATCCTTCCTATCTTAAGATCGATGGCTGCCCGTACTTTTCGGTCTACGATCTGGCAAAGTTCGTTGAGATTCACGGCTCGGTCGAGGCCACCCGCAAGGCCATCGACGCCTTCCGCGAGCGCGTCCGCACCGCCGGTTTTCCCAATCTGCATTTCAACGTGGTGGCTTGGGGAAAACCGGTGCTCCCGGGCGAGAAGGTGATCCGGGATTTGCCGCAACTGGTCGCCGCCCTCGGTTTCGACAGCGTGACCAGCTACGTCTGGATCCACCACGTGGAGCTGGACCAGACCCCTTTCACCCCCTTTCAGAAGGTTTTGGAAAAATATCTACAGATCTGGAACCGGATGGAGGAAGAGTATGACATCCCGTATTTCCCCAACATCACGATGGGATGGGATAATTCTCCCCGCACCCTGCAGTCAGACATCTGGGAGCCTTTACCGGAATCCACCTTCTCCAACTGTATTGGTGGAAATACCCCGGAAGCTTTCCAGGAGGCTTTAGAGATTTATCGCAAGCGCCTGAGCCAGCGCGATGGACCGAATCTTTTTAGCATCAACGCGTGGAACGAATGGACCGAAGGCAGTTATATCGAACCGGACCAGGTGACGGGGATGGGATATCTGGAGGCGATCGCCAAGGTGTTCGGGTCTCCCGTTAAATCCCCTTATTCAGCCCCGGAAAAAAGGCAAAAGACCGGCAAGCGCTTGGCCTCCGCCCCAAAAAAGTAAGCCTTCTTAGGCGAGGTGGCGGGGTAGGTCGGTCACAGTCTCGCAGCCGAGCTGTTCCATCACTTGTTGAAGCTGTTTCTGGAGGATTTCGACCACTTGATCGCCCCCCTTAGAGCCCATCGCGCAGACGCCATACATCGGGGCGCGGCCCAGAAAGGTGAATTCCGCCCCGCTGGCCAGGGAGACAGCGATATCGGAACCAGAGCGGATGCCGCCGTCCATCATGATCTTGGTGCGCCCCTTGAACTTCTTGGCGAGTTCGGCGGTGGATTTGACGGTCGATTGCCCCTGATCGAGCTGGCGGCCGCCATGGTTGGAGACAATGATTCCGTCCGCGCCTAGGGAGAGGGCGAGTTCGGCATCCTCGGGGTTGACGATCCCTTTGACGACCAGCTTGCCTTTCCACTGGTCGCGGATGGCACGAATGCGGGCCGCGGTGAGGCGACCGCTGAAGGTTTTGTTCATGAAAAGCCCGAGGTGTTTCATCGACAGGCCGGGGGGGATGTAGGGCTTGAGGGTGGCGAACTGCGGGATGCCCGCAAACAGCTGTGAGAAGGACCACTCCGGGTGGGTGCACATCTGGAAAATATTCCGGAGGCTCATCTTCGGCGGGACGGAGAGGCCGTTGCGGATCTCCTTGGGGCGGTAGCCGAAGGTGGGGGTGTCGGCGAGGAGCACGAGCGTCTTACAGCCCGCATCGGCGGCACGTTGCAGGAGCTTGTCGCGGAGCGAATCCTCGGCGGGATGGTAGAGCTGGAACCAGAAGTCACCTTCGGTGATTTCGGCGATGGTTTCGATGCTGGCGGTGGTGACTGTGCTCAGGACAAAGGGAAGGTTGTGGGTATGGGCGGTGCGGGCGAGGATCTCGCAGGACTTCGGCCACATCAGGGCCTGCAGGCCCACGGGGGCGATGCCGAACGGGTAAGCGTATTCACGGCCAAAGAGGGTGGTTTTGAGGGAGGCACCCTTGTAGTCGCGCAAATAAGCAGGGCGCAGCTCCACGGCCCGGATGTCGCTGGTGTTCTTGTGTAGGTTTACCTCGGCCATGCAACCCCCGGCGAGGTAGTCGTAGGCGAAACCAGGCATGCGTTGACGGGCTCGCTCCGCGAGAAGCTCGATCGATGGGTAAGAGGGGTTCATGAAACGGAGAGAGTTAAGAGAAGAATGGTCACAAATAGACCCTAGAACTTTTATGATCGAAATCAATCATTAGAGGATTGATCCCTGACCCTATGAAAGTGTTTATATATGAGTAGCTTATGTGGATGGTTTTAAAGTATGACCTCTGAACCTTAGCGATAGAGCGGTCCATAGGTGGAGCAGGCACGAAAGTCGGACGATTCGAGGTCGGCCGTTCCGAAGGCATTCCAGACGGCTGGGCGGAAGACCTTCTCTGAATCCACATTGTGCATATAGACGGGGATCCTGAGGAGAGAGGCGAGCGAGATCAGGTCCGCCCCCACGTGGCCGTAGGTGAGGACGCAATGGTTGGCACCCCAAGCATTCATCACGGAGTAAACATCGCGAAAGACTCCGCTTCCATTGGTGCGGGGAACAAACCAGGTCGTGGGCCAAGTGGGGTTGGTTCTTTCCTCGAGGATCTGGTTCACCTTGGATGGGAGTTCCACGGTCTGGCCCTCGGCAATTTGGAGAACAGGACCTATCCCACGGACAAGGTTGAGGCGGTGGATGGTGCAAGGCATGGAGCCGGGGGTGAGGAAGCGCGTTGACCAACCTCCGCCGGGAAAGTATTCGGTAATCGAGGGATGCCAGCTGGTGGCGTCGAGGCAGGCCTTCTCCTCGGCGTCGGTGATCTCCCAGTGGGGCTTCATGGCGGGTTTGCCGGAAATCTTCTGCCTTCCGGCTCCGTCTAGGGCGGCGGGACCGGAGTTGATCAAGTGGAGAAAGCCGCCTGAGGCCGCGCCGGAGAGCTTGGCTCCACTAACGCGTTTGACGGCGTCCGGACTCCAGTAGGTGCGCACATCGGCAAAGAGCTGGGCGGTGTTGGTGAGAAGGTTGCCGAAAAGCATGCCGACTCCGTTGAGCGCATCGTTTTCCGTGGCGACGAGGTAGGGGGTACGGCGGCCGTTCCAGTCGAACGAACTGTTGAGGATGGCCTCGAGGTAATCGCCATTCGGAAAGTGATCAGTCCATTGGCGTTGGCCTTGGAAGCCAGCGACGAGGGCGTCGTGGCCGAGGGCCTCCTCGCCAAAGCCAGCCTTGGCCAAGGCCGGGTTGCCGATCATGAGATCGCGGGCAATGAGGGCCATTTCCACCGACTTATCCCATTCCTGGTCGAGTTGGGTGCGGGGCCGTTTGGTTTTGGGGGAGTTCCAGTCCTTGCCTTCGCGGCAGTTCTTTTTTGTCCAGGCGAGGGCCCTCTTTTTTTCCGAGGCGTCAAAGATTCCGCGATCCATCCGGCGGACGAACTCAGTCATGTCGATGCTTTCCACTCGCATACCGAGGTAGGATTCGAAGAAGTCGGGGTCAACGATTGATCCGGCGATACCCATGGAGGTTCCGCCCATGGCGAGGTAGGCGCGGTTCCGCATGGTGGCCACGGCAAGACC
>Ga0214917_10005626_pt1 | contig 13330 bp, 14 predicted proteins | sample LL_1208_BB_MetaG_FD_177983 | JGI IMG/M metagenome (GOLD analysis project Ga0214917, IMG submission 177983) | Freshwater microbial communities from Lake Lanier, Atlanta, Georgia, United States - LL_1208_BB | ecosystem: Environmental > Aquatic > Freshwater > Lake | place: USA: Georgia | collected... | reverse complement strand
GACCACCTTTGCCGTGCGTATTTCCGGACGTACGGAGTTCCGACTGTCGTGCTCCGCCCCTCGAATAACTATGGGCCTTATCAATTTCCGGAAAAACTAATCCCTCTTGCCATTCTCCGGGCCTTATCCGGGAAAAGCATTCCTGTTTATGGGGACGGAAAACAGGTCAGGGACTGGATTTATGTAGAGGATACGGCGGCAGCAGTCGAGTTGGCCCGTTTGAGAGGTCCGCCGGGAGAACCCTTTCAGGTTGGTGCGGATGCGGAAAAAGACAATCGCAGTGTCCTGGCGTCTATCTGTCGATTCTTGGATGAGCTCCGTCCTCGTCCTGGTGGCGAACCCCATGCCGAACTGATGGAGTCGGTCGCCGACCGTCCCGGGCATGATCGTCGTTATGCAACCGACGCATCCAAATTCAAAAAAATGTTCTCTTGGAGCCCCAAGGTCTCCTTTGATCAAGGAATTGAGAGAACTGTGCGTTGGTATCTTGAGAATCCAGATTGGTGTGAAGCGGTCCAACGGAAAGGCTATGCAGGCGAAAGACTCGGGTTATCCAGGTCTTAAAATCTTTTAGCGTAAACCGGACCCCTGGTATCCAGCTGGATCGAATTCCACTTCCGAAAAGCCCGCCGCCAGAAGCTCATTCATCAACTCCTTCCGAAGATCGGGTTGATGAAGTCGATGGGTTTCTTCCGGCGAAACCTGCAGGAGGGCTTTTTTTCCAAAATGTCGGACGCGAACAATCCGGAATCCCCGGGCGCGGACGGCAGCCTCCGCCTTTTCAATAGTCGCCAAACGTTCGATGGAAACAGGTAGTCCGGGAGCCAATCGGGAGGAAAGGCATGGGGAGGCGGGTTTTTCTGATATCTCGAGGCCAGCCTTGCGGGCGAGTTCTCGGATTTCGGCTTTCGTCAGGTCGGCTTCCCGAAGCGGAGCGACGACCTTGAACTGCCCGGCTGCGGCACGCCCGGCCCGGATTTCCTTTGCGTCATCCGCATTTTCTCCGTAGGCGAGGACGGAAACCTTTCGCTGAGTGGCCAGGGATTCCATTCTTTGAAAAAGTTCCGAACGGCAGAAGAAACAGCGGTTGGAAGGGTTGGCAGCGTAATCCGGGTTGCTCAATTCCTCGGTTGAGATGACTTCAACGGGAAGTTGGTGACGAGAAGCGAAATCTAAGGCCTCTTGATGTTCTGAGCGGGGAAGGCTGGGGGAATCGCCAAGAATTCCCAAGACCCGGTTTCCAAGAACCTTGTGGGCTGTCCATAGAAGAAAAGCGGAATCGACCCCGCCTGAATATGCAATCAGGGCGGAGGACCAAGGGCGGAGTATCTCCCTTAGTTTTTCTGATTTCTGGCTCAATGTTGTCACGTTGGGATGATCATACATCAGGAATGGGATGGGGGGATCTTGATTTGGAATGGAAAAGAAGGCCGACGCCCAGTGTCGTCAAAGTTCCAAAAGTGATCCGCCATGGAAAGGCGATGAGGGGGAGCCAGTCGGGGCGGGGAAGTGGCGGAAGACCGATTAGGCGAAGAAGATCCGAGGGCAGCCCTGCCAGAATGGCTACAGCAATAAACCCGGTTGCCATGGCCACCAGGTTTCCGCGATCCGAACCGCGGGTTCGTGTCAGGGCTCCCAGAAGAAAGATCCCCAGAAGGGATCCGTAGGTGTACCCGAAGATACCGAGAACAATGGGGAGAATCCTAGAGGAGGGATTGGCGATGACGACCCAGGATGTGGCGGCGCCGATAAGGACGAGGATGGCCGAGAAGGCCAACGTGGCCCAGCGGGCGGCCCGAAGGGAATCCGGTGTTTGGAGTCGAGGGGCGATCCAAGGTTCATACCAGTCGCGGACCCAAGATGTGGCGAGGGCGTTGAGTGCTGTGCTCAAAGAGCCCATGGCAGTCGCAAAAATACCCGCAACCAAGAGACCGCGGAATCCGACGGGAAGCTCGTGAAGGATATAGTACGCGAAAACATAGGCATTCCTTTGGGGAAGGTTTGGATTGGGCGCATATTGGTAATGGACCCACAGAAGGATGCCGATGGAAAGAAATGCCATGACAATGGGGATGTCGGCCAACCCGGAGGCGACGAGGGCCAAGCGACTTCGGGCGGGATTTTTTGCCGTAAGCATCCGCTGAACCATGTCTTGATCCGTGCCATGTGTGGCCATGGTGACAAAGGTCGCGGCAAAAAAAGCCGTCCAGATGGTGTATTCACTTTCCAGGACTCCTTTGAGTTGGGTAAAAAAACCGCCTGTTTCAACGGGGCCGAGACTCCAAAAGGAGAGATCGCCGGGTTGCTGCAATTTCGTGTGAAAGCCGGGCCAACCCCCGGGAATGCTCCCGACGAGATGCCAGATGACAAATCCAAGTCCGGAAAACATCACTACTGATTGGATGACATCCGTCCAGACCACAGCCTTGATGCCCCCGATGGCGGTGTAAACTGCTGTGAGCGCCACAAGAACCACCAAGGCCGCCAATGAGATCCCCAACTCCTGGGAATCCGAGGGATGCAATCCGGTCATCATCTCATATCCTAGGACAAGAACAATGGCTGCAATGTAGAGCCGGGTTCCGCTTGCAAGGGCGCGGGTGATGAGAAAAACGGCACTGGCGGCTTGGCGGGATTGTGGCCCGAAACGAATCTCGAGAAACTCATAGATCGAGACCACCTTATATTTGTAATAGGGTTGAATGAAGATCCAGCTGACCAGAATCCTTGCCAGGATTGTCCCGAGAGCCAACTGGGCGTAGGTAAAATTCCGTAGGGCGTAGCCTTCTCCCGGAGCTCCCAGAAAAGTCGCGGCACTGATTTCAGCGGCCAGAATGGAGGCAAGCACGGCCCACCAGGGCATCTTTCGGTCCCCCAAGGCATAGTCCCGCAGGGAAGTCTGGTGTTTGGACGCAGCCAAGCCGGTCCAAAGAATGACTGTGAAGTATCCGATCAGGACAAGGATGTCGAAAAAGTAGGATTGCATGTTTGACCTAAGGAAGCTTCCAGTCTTTACGAAGACGATCATATTCCGAACGAGGGAGAAGGACGTAAATCGGTTGGTCAGCGGGGGAGAAGGAATTTAGAAGAGACGTCAAATCCTCCTCGGTCATGGATGTGCATCCTGTGGTGGTGAAATTGGATCCCCGAGTGAGATGAAAAAACACGGCGCTCCCGCAGCCCGGCTTGGCATCGGGTGGGGCATTGTGGCGGATGAAAAGCTTGAGAGCATGGGCAGGATCTTCCTGTCGCATTTGGTCATACAGATGATTCGCGGGAAAAGGCTCCTTGGGGGATAGGATGAGATGGCGGTTGTAGTTCAGGGATCCTGGATCCTCGATCCAGAGATCCCTTTCGGTCACACAGTGATACCGCCAACCGGGAAAGGAAAGCTTGTCGGCATAGCCGTAGAGAATCGATCCAAGCAAAAAGGCGCCGGCAGGAGATTTTCCGTCACCTTCTCTTTTTTGGATTCCCTCTTGGGGCGGGTGAAGACCCCGTCCCCAGGCCAGTCCGTGGCGTCCAAGATGAGCGGACTTGGGGGATTCGGCCGGCTGCCAGGAGCTCTCGCTATTCCTGCGGCGGTAGAGTTGGAGTTCCGTTTCGGTGGATCCCCATTCCGCGGGAATGGCCAGAAGAAGTGCTTTGGTTTCTGATGGAATCGGCGAGGGGGAGGAGAAAGAAAGAAGGGGAGGAAGAAAGAGGCAGAGAAAAAGACGTTGCATGTCTCAGCGGGAACGGAATCGGTCGATCCATCCGGCGAGAAACGGCGGCAGATAAAAAGCCAGATACCCGGCAAGGCCCGCCAGAATACCCGGCAAAAGGGATATCTCGAAAAAGACAGGCAGAAAAAGGAGGGCAGAACTGATTCCCGCGACCCAGCGCACAGAGAGGGGAATAGGGATGGGAAAAAAGAAAACCTTTTGATCCGGCAGGGTGGTGGCAAAGGCCAGAAAGAGGGAGTTATACAGATAAAACGGGTTGACCGGGGCCGAACCCCAGAAGAAGGCTGTCAGAATAACAGCCAAAATCCCGATCAGAAAAAAAAGGTTCAGGTGGAACGAGCCCCAAACCTCCTCCAGTGCGTCCCCGATGGACCATAGAAACCAAAGAAAAAGGAGAAGAAAAATCGGATGGGCTGAATTGGGAGGAACAAACAGAAAGGTGATCAGTCGCCAGAATTCTCCTTGGCGGATGAGGTTTGGATCCAACTTCAAAATGGAGGTGAATCCCGGAGAGGCGAGATTGAGGAGCCAGGCTCCGGCATTCATGGCGACCAATCCCCGGGTTAGATAAGGAACTGACCATCGACCGAAATGGTCTTCGAGTACATCAGTCCAGCGGGCGGGGCTCATGCTCCGAGGGATCCGATCAGGGTTTAAGAGTGATCTTTTTCCAGTTCAGGTGCTGGGCATGTGCGTATTTCTCGAAGTCTTTTTCGTAGATCGCGAGGACGGTCCGAACCACGACTGAGTCGTCTTCAAAGCTGATCTGGGCGACGAAATCGGGGATGATGTCCAGGAGTCGGTGGGTGTAAATGATGGCAAAGGCGGATGCGGCGGCGGCAGTGTAGGGCATATCCTGATAAGCTCCTTCGGCGAAGTCCTCCACCACGTCGGCCAGGAACTCAAGCTGATCCACGAGATGGGGAAACTTGGGAGCATGAATCTGGGTAAATTCGGCCTTGAGAAGGGGGAGGCGGTGAAGAAGGTTGTTCATGATCCGTGGGGTGACACGGGATGCCCCTCGCTGGGCGAAGTAAGAAATTTCTGCCATAAAGATAGGCTGTAGGAAAAAATCCCAGACGGCAAGCGGAGGAGAGGATGGCGCGCGGAGCTTTCTGAGGACAATGTTTGGCCATGCTTTCGAGGCAAGCGCCCCAACTACTTCGAGCCCGTCATGAGGTGAGGGAGGAGGACACCTGGGATTTGACCGCACTTTTCCCTGGTCCTGCTGCGTGGGAACAGGGTCTGGCGGAACTTCGCGGAATGAAAGGTCGGATGCTGCCTTGGAGAGGGAAACTCCATAATGCCAAGGAACTGTCTAAGGCGTTGGAGCAGGAGCGGGAGATTGATCTGTTGGCGGAGCGACTGGGGCAATATGCCAGTCTACGGGTTGCGGAAGATGAAGGTGACGGAGCCGCGCGGGACCGATCTCTCCGCCTGGACCACCTGCTTACGGAGCTTTCAGAGGAAACTTCATGGTTTCTTCCGGAATTGATGAAAATCGATGACGGGTCATGGGAAAAAATAGTGACTGACCCATGTCTTCAGGAATGGGCTGGAAAGTTGGAAAGGATTCGGAGGGCCCGACCCCATATCTTACAGGATGGAGAGGAGAGATTGATGGCTTTGGTGGCACCCGCTTTGGGTGGACCGGATGAGATTTTTTCCCAGCTCACGAATGTGGATTTTCTTTTCGGGAAAGTGAAGGATGAAAACGGCGATGAGGTGGAGCTAAGTCACGGGACATTTGCCTCCCTGTTGCAACGGCAGTCCTCCGAGGTTCGGCGAACGGCTTGGCAGCAGTATTACCGTGAGTTTGAGCAACATGCATTTACCCTCTCTTCTACCCTTGCGGCTTCTGTCAAAGGGGATGTCTTTCGTGCAAGGGCTCGCCGGCACGCAAGTGCACGGGACCATGCGCTTTTTCCAGATCGCGTCCCGGGGCGTGTCTATGACAAGCTGATCCGGATCGTGAGGGAGAATCTTGCTCCCTTGCAAAAATACCACAGGCTTCGGAAAAAGATCCTTCGATTGGATTCACTTCGAGCGGCGGATTTGCAGGTTTCCCTCGTTCCCAGTATTCAAAAAAAGACGACCTTTGACGAAGCGACCCGCCTCGTGCTGGATGCCTGCCGACCCTTGGGTGAAGAATATGTGGGCGTATTGTCGGAAGGACTGGGACGGTCGAGGTGGGTGGATCGATATGAAAATAAGGGGAAACGAAGCGGGGCTTTTTCGAGTGGCAGCTATCGCAACCCCCCCTACATCCTGATGAATTACCGGGAGGATGTTTTGTCGGATGTTTATACCCTCGCTCATGAGGCGGGTCATTCGATGCATTCCTGGATGAGTCATCGGTCTCAGCCGTTTCAGGATGCCCACTACCCCATCTTTCTGGCTGAAGTGGCCTCAACCCTGAACGAGGAGCTCCTGACGCATTATTTTCTCGAAAAGACGGCACGTACCAACAGGCAGCTTCGCGCCTACATTCTCAACCGGCAGATTGACGACATTCGGGGGACTTTATATCGACAGGTAATGTTTGCGGAGTTTGAGCAAAAGATTCACGAGGCCGAAGAAAAGGGGCTCGCCCTGACCCTGGATTTTTTCCGGATTGCCTATCGAGAGCTTTTGGAGAGCTATTTGGGGAAGGTTCTGGAGATTGAGGCTCCGCTTGAGTTGGAGTGTCTGAGGATTCCACACTTTTACAGCGCTTTCTATGTGTACAAATATGCGATTGGACTCTCGGCTTCGATTGCCTTGTCGGGGCGGATATTGGCCGGGGAGGCTGGAGCTGTGGAAAAGGTTCATGCCTTTCTCCGTTCCGGGGGATCCCGTACCCCGCTCGAGACCCTGAAAATTGCCGGGGTGGATATGGAGAGCTCCCAACCTGTGGAGGCGGCCCTTCGGCTTTTTTCTCAAAGAGTGGATGAGTTGGAAAGTCTTCTGGAGTGAAGCACCTGATCTGCACGGTAGGGCGGCCGGGAGGCTGGGCCCAAGATGCACTGGCGGAATACGTGAAACGGATTCGTGGATTTCAGGAATTGGAGCTTTTTCATTCCAAACAGGGCCCGCGGGCGGAAAAAGAAATAGAGGTACGCGCCCAAGGTTTTTGGAAAGTCTGTTTGGATCCCCGGGGGGATAGCAGAAGCACGATAGAATGGCGGAAAGAATGGGATCGATGGGAGCGATCGAACCAATCCAAAATCTGCTGGATAATTGGGGGGGCAGATGGGCACTCGGAGGAATTCCGAAGGGGTTGTGATGTGATTCGATCTCTGGGGCCCCAAACCCTGTCCCATGAACTTGCCCTGGTAGTTTTGGTGGAACAGATTTACCGTGTGGAAAGTTGGCGGGCGGGTCATCCTTATCACCGCGAATGAATCAGGCTGAAGAACCCAGGAGTTTGGCGAAAGCCTGGATCTATTTTGTCCGCGCCCTCCGGTGGCGTTGTCCGACCTGCGGAACAAAACCCATGTTTTCTCCTATACATCAAGTCCGCTCCCTGCACGACTGGTTCACCCCGCTGGATGGGTGTTCGCGCTGCGGCTACGCCTACGACCGGGAACCCGGATACTTCCTGATGGCCATCTGGGGGGTGAATTACGGGGTGGTCGCTTTAGGGGGGATTGGATCGTACCTGGTGTTGCGGGTGTGCACGGACTTGAGTCCCCGATTTCTTTTTTTGGTCTGCGTTCTCCCAGCTCCTTTTCTCAGTATTTTATTGGCCCGACATGCGAAGTCCCTTTTTTTGGCGATGGATCATTTTTGTGATCCGCATGTGAGGGAAAAAAAAGCGTAAAAAAATCGGATTAACCTTGTCAATTCATCTGCGGGAGGGTGTAAATAAGGTTGCATGTCAGAAGGAGCGGTTTCGAAATTTATTGATCGGCATTACCGGCATTTTAATGCCGCGGTCGTCAAGGATGCGGCGGTTGCTTATCGTGAACACATTGCAGGCGGGGGTCGAATGCTTGTCACTCTGGCCGGGGCGATGAGCACGGCGGAACTGGGTCTTTCCCTTGCCGAGATGATCCGTCAAGGGAAGGTGCACGCGATCAGTTGTACCGGGGCGAATCTTGAAGAGGATGTCTACAATCTTGTCGCTCACGATCATTACCGGCGGATTCCGGAGTATCGGCACCTGACTGCCAAAGATGAGGAAAAGCTTCTGAAGGATCATTTGAACCGGGTGACTGACACATGCATCCCCGAACATGAGGCCATGCGACGGATTGAGGGCACGGTGGTCGAGCTTTGGAAGCAGGATGAGAAGGAGGGAGTGCGAAGGTTTCCCCATGAGTATTTTTATGAAGTCCTGCAGAAGGGGCTTTTTAAAAAATATTATCAGATCGATCCAAAGGATTCCTGGATGATGGCTGCGGCGGAGAAGAACCTGCCGATGGTCGTTCCGGGTTGGGAAGATTCGACTCTTGGGAACATGTTTGCTGCTGCCTGTATCCAGAAAAGCGTCAAGTCGCCGACGCTGATCCGGAGTGGGATTGAGTATATGATTCAGTTTGCCGACTGGTACCAGAAGACCCAGAAGACCCCCCTCGGATTCTTCCAGATTGGGGGAGGGATTGCCGGGGATTTCCCCATTTGTGTTGTTCCCATGTTACATCAGGATCTTCGTCTCACGGGAGTTCCTCTTTGGTCGTATTTCTGTCAAATCAGCGACTCCACCACCAGTTATGGATCCTATTCGGGTGCCGTTCCGAACGAGAAGATCACTTGGGGCAAATTGGGTGCAAAAACCCCCCGTTTTGTGATTGAGTCGGATGCCACCATCGTGGCCCCGTTGCTTTTCGCTTACGTCCTCGGTCAGTAAAAAGTCCGTTCAGGTTTTTACACCCGCCCGAATTTCAAACAGGGAGGAGACCGACTCCCCCTCGTGAATCCGAAGAATAGCCTGGCCCAACAAGGGTGCGACACACAGGACCTTGGTGGGGAACGTGGATGATTCTTGGGGAGTCGTGTTCGTGGTAATAAACTCCTTGAGCCCGAGTTTGTTCAGCCGATCCCGACCGGTGGATCCCAAGACGGCGTGGGGGATTCCAACATAGATGTCTTTGACTCCGTGGCGGCGGAGAATTTCCACGGCAGAGGTGATGGTTCCGGCTGTTTCCGTAATATCATCCACAAGGAGGACATTCTTGTCCTTCACATCGCCGATCAGGTGGGTGGATTCGGTTTCTGAGGCATTCAACCGTTTTTTGCTCACAATTGCCAGGCCTGAACCAAGCATCTGAGCGTAGGCTGCGGCCATTTTCATTCCGCCGATATCGGGGGTGACTACCACAAGGTCTGGAATCTTCTTTTCCGCGATATAACGATAAAAGATCGGTGCGCAGAACAGGTGATCCACGGGAATGTCGAAAAAGCCCTGAATCTGCTGGGCATGGAGATCCATGGCCAGAACCCGATTTACTCCCGCGGCTACCAGAAGATTGGCGATCAGTTTTGCGGTGATCGGGACACGGGGCTGGTCTTTGCGGTCCTGACGTGCGTAGCCAAAAAAGGGAAGGACGGCGGTGATCCGGAAGGCGCTTGCCCGGCGGGCCGCGTCCACCATGATCAGAAGTTCCATTAAATTCTGATTGGTGGGGGGGCAGGTGGGTTGAACGATAAAAAGGTCGTTTCCGCGGATGTTTTCATCAAATTTGACAAAGGTCTCGCCGTCCGGAAATGAAGTGACCGTTGCCTTGCCCAGAGGGACTTTGACGAAATCAGCAATCCGCTGGGCGAGTTCGCGGTTGGCGTTTCCGGAGAAGATCTGAAGGCGGTTGCCGAAAATAGAAGCCACGTTTTTTTATAGGATTTCCGGAAAGGGAGGAAAAGAAGGAATCGATGGGTTATTCGCCAATGATCTTAAGAAGAACCCTCTTGGTCCTCCCGCCGTCAAACTCACCGTAAAAGATCCGCTCCCATGGGCCGAAATCCAGTCGCCCCTGGGTTACCGCCACGACGACTTCCCGACCCATGATCGATCGCTTGAGGTGGGCGTCCGCATTGTCCTCTGCCCCATTATGAAGGTACTGGGAATGGGGCTTTTCCGGCGCCAGCCGTTCCAGCCACTTTTCGAAATCTCCATGAAGACCGGATTCGTCGTCGTTGATGAAGACCGAGGCGGTGATATGCATGGCATTGACCAGGCAGAGTCCTTCCATGATCCCGGATTCCCTCAGCGCCGAATCGATCTGGGGTGTGATGTTGAGAAAAGCTCTCCGAGTAGGGGTGTGAAAGGAGAGTTCCCGGCGGAACGATTTCACCGGGAAGGCAGAGAGTCGAGATATCGCAAGACGACTTCCCCTTGGTCGCTGGTGGAACCCTTGGGGTCGCGCCAAATCAATTTCCCGTCGCGAAATAGAAACGCGGATCTTTGGGCAAAGCCGAAAACCCCCTCGACTCCAAAGGCTTTGATCAATTTCCCGTCCGAATCGGCCAACAGGGGGTAGGGCAGCTTTTGCCGTGTCACAAACTCCTTTTGAGACTCGGCTTTATCGGCGCTCACTCCGACGACTTTCACGCCTCTCCGGGTGAGTTCAGCAATGGAATCCCGCAAACTGCAGGCTTGGGAAGTGCAACCCGGGGTGTTTGCCTTGGGATAGAAAAACACCAGAAGGAAGCCTTCAGAACCAAATTTGGCCAAATCCACCGTCTTTCCGTCCTGGTCCGGAACGGAGAGAGCAGGAAGGGGGCTGCCTATTTTGATGGCCTCGGCCGCTTGGGATCCAAACATCCAGCCCAAAAGAAGAATTCCAAAAAAGAGGGGGCGAATCACTTGCGATGCGGATTGTACGCATCCGACATCATCTTTTTTTGCAGTGCCTGGAGTTTTTCCCGAGCCTGAGTCAGATTGCGGCTTTTGACGATTTCATCCGAAAGTTCGGAAAGATCGGGCATAGTGCGCTCCAGCTGTTCGCTGAGCTTCTTGGCCGACACTTGTGCGGCAGGGAGATCATTTTTTTGGAGGGCCACTTCCACCTTCTTGAGGGTGGAGGTAACCGGGCAGATCTCCGAGTACATGGGGCACGAGCCCATCATGGGGAACCCCTTTAGAACGAGGACGGCAGCCAGAAAACCAACGGCTCCCGCTGCAAGGAGGGGGAGGGGGCAGGGGCAGGATTTCTTCTCAGAGGTGGGCTTGGAGGGAATAGTTTTTTTGGCCATGGAAGCAATTATGCAGGGGTTGGCCGGTCCGTCACCCCCAAACGAAACTTGTGATAGGCCTCAAAGGTCCAGGGGTAAAGCTGCTCCGCCACGGTCCGCATTGCAGCGGCCATTTCACGGATTTCCAACTGGGCGTGGTCGTCTTCCCGCAAATGCAGAAAATGAAGTAGGTTGTGGAGGTCACAATTCACATAGACCTCCGTGAAGATGCTGACGGGCAGGACCGCCCGGGCGAGTTCACGGGCCACCCCCTGCTGCAGGAGGTTTTGGTAGGTGGCATAGGCCTTTTCATGGAAGGCCTCCACTTCCTTGGTGATTTTGGCGTGATCGAGATTGCCGGAGACCTGACTGCCCTGCTTGTTCTTGGCATCGCTGGCACGCCATTGGGTCGGAACATAGAACTCATCGGCCAATTCGGAGTATCGGGCGCTCCATTCATTCAGGCGGAAAGTCCGGTGACGGACAAACTGTCGCATGATGAAAATCGGCATCTTGATATTGTAGGTGATGGAGCATTGTTCAAACGGGCTGGTGTGACGGTGCTTGTAGAGATAGGTGAGAAGCTTCTTGTCCTGATCCACACCTTTGCTCGGGCTTTTGTAGGAAATGCGGGCCGATTCGACGATCCGGAGATCAGACCCAAGATGGTCGATATAACGGACGTATCCCTTTCCTAAAATGGGAATTGTGTGGCCGGGTTCCATGAGAAGATAAGGGAACAGGGTTAATCCTCCTGTGCCTAGCGGAAAAGAACCTCGTTTTGATTAAGTTGTGAAAAGTTTGATCTGTTCCCGAAGGCGCAGAATCTTCTCGGAAGCCTCGTGCTCGATTTTGCGCCACTCCGCGATCTTTTCGGGAGGTGCTTTCTCGAGCATTTTCGGGTCGGCCAGCTTCGCATTTTCCCGGGCACGGGAAGTTTCCGCAGCGAGAATCTCTTTTTCCAAGCGGGCTTTTTCCTTCACCGGGTCGAGAAGGCCTTCCAAGGGAAGATAGAGTTCCCCCCAAGGGGTGGGAGTCATGGGCGCCTTGGGGGCGGTCAGAACCAATTCAACCGCGCCCACCTGCAGAAGCTTCGCCAGGGTTCGCAGATCCTCGGTGGTGGGAGGTGTTTTTGCCTTTGGAAGAAGATGAAACTTCATTTTTGTCGATCCGGAAAGGCCGAATTCTCCGCGGAGTTTCCGCCCCGCCTCGGCGGTCTCATAACAAGTTTCCGCCATTCGCGCTTGGGCGGGATCCCACGGAACTTCGTTGATTTTTGGCCAATCGGCATATTGGATCGTTGTCTTTCCAAGACCGAGAGTCAGCCAGAGCTCCTCTGTGATGAACGGCATGAAGGGGTGGAGGAGGCGGAGGACGCGGGAAAGCACGTAATCGGCAGTCGCCAAGGTTCCTGCCCGGGTCGGAGAATCCGGGTTCATGAAATCCGCCTTAGCCGTTTCAATGAAGCGGGCACAGAACTCGTCCCAGACAAAACCGTAAAGGGCCTGGGCGATCTGGCTGAATTCGTACCCGGCATACAGCGGTTCCAGATCCCTCTCGAGTTTGTCCAATCGGGAGAGCAGGGAATCAGAAAATGGGGTGCGTGTGTGCAGGGATGGATTCGCGGCGGGATCGGAGGGGCCTTGTTGTTGTCGGAAGCGGCATGCGTTCCAGAGCTTGTTGGCGAAATTACGGCCTTCTTCCATCTGCTTCTCGTCGTAGCGGATATCCGCCCCCTGAGGGGCGATGCGGAGCAGACCAAAACGGAGCCCGTCGGCCCCATACTTGGCGATGAGATCCAGCGGATCCGGGGAATTTCCGAGGGATTTGGAGAGTTTTCGGCCTTTGGCGTCCCGGATCAGCCCCGTGAAGTAGACGTTCTGAAAGGGAAGTTCCCCCATGTACTCGAATCCGGCCATGATCATGCGGGCGACCCAGAAGAAAATAATATCCGGACCGGTCACGAGGTCGGTCGTGGGATAAAACTTTTTCAGTTCCGCCGTCTTTTCGGGCCAACCCATCGTCGCAAAGGGCCAGAGCCATGAGCTGAACCAGGTGTCCAAAACATCGGGGTCCTGACGCCAATCCGCTCCCGGCGAATCCACCTGGCAACGCACTTCGTCCCCCCGGTACCAAACGGGAATCCGATGCCCCCACCAAAGCTGACGGCTGATGCACCAGTCCTGCAGGTTTTCCATCCAATGGTCGTAAACTTTGGTCCAGCGCTCAGGAAAGAAGCGGAGCTTCTTGGAGGAGACAATCAACCGTGATTTTTCCGCGCTGGGGTATTTGAGAAACCATTGTTCGGAAAGGCGGGGTTCGACCGGCACATCCGCCCGCTCGCTGAAACCGACCTGATTCACATAAGGCTCCTCTTTTTCCAAGAGCCCCAGCTCCCTTAACTGATCGGCGGCCGCCAATCTGGCTTTGCTTCGGTCGAGACCAGTGAGAGC
>Ga0214917_10005625_pt1 | contig 13332 bp, 23 predicted proteins | sample LL_1208_BB_MetaG_FD_177983 | JGI IMG/M metagenome (GOLD analysis project Ga0214917, IMG submission 177983) | Freshwater microbial communities from Lake Lanier, Atlanta, Georgia, United States - LL_1208_BB | ecosystem: Environmental > Aquatic > Freshwater > Lake | place: USA: Georgia | collected... | reverse complement strand
CCTAACCTAATAGGTCATGCCTGAGGTTGCTCCCGATCTCAGGCAGCTATAAATGGGAGTTAAGAGAGGACGACATGCCAACCATTATTACTGCCAGTCAGTTAAGAAGTGTGCTTGGTGTGTCGTCAGCTCTTTATGATGATACATACTTAAACGGCATTATCGACACCGCAGAAAACACAATTCTGCCAATGTTAGTTTCATTCAAAAGTCCAATCCAAAAAGTGTCGCTGACAAACAATGTCGCCACTTTCACTACACTTGGCATTCATGAATTTACCGAAGGACAATCAGTCGTCATCGCAGGGTGCGGATCACCTTACAATGGAACAAGAACTGTTCTTGATCAAAATCTTGGACAATATACCTTCGAAGCTGCGATCACAAATGCCGATGTCGATGAGGCAAATGTTATACCTAGCGGAACTGCAACCCTATCTAGCGCATCAACTTATGTTGGAAACAAAAGTGTTGAATCAGCTGTCTATGTTGTATCAGTCGAAGTCTTCCAATCAAGAGTTGCATCAGGAGGACAAATCGAAGGAGTAGATTTTACAGCAACTCCATTTAAAATGGGCAGAAGTTTATTTAATCGTTGCGTAGGATTACTTGGGCCTTATCTTGATGTTGAAAGCATGTGCCAATAAATGCCAGCATCAACAATTCTTTCAAGCATTAGGACACCTTTAGCAACCGCACTTGCTGGCGTGGCTGGAAATGTTTATTCATTTGTTCCAGAAACAGTTATTCCGCCAGCCGTGGTGGTAGTTCCAGATAGTCCTTATCTTGAATTGGAAACAATTAACAAAACTACAATTCATGCAAAGATCAATTTTACAATTTCAGTTGCAGTTGCTTATAACAGCAATCCTGCATCGCTCGACAATATCGAGCAGTTAATCATGAGTGTTCTGGCAGTTATCCCAACCGGATATGTTGTCAGCTCGGTCGAAAGACCAACAGTAAGCACAGTTGGAGCATCAACGCTGCTAATCGCAGATGTTCGAGTATCTACCTACTACACACAAACCGCATAAGGAGAATCATGGCAACCACAGTAATAACTGGTCGTGATATATCGTTGTCTTTCACAGGTGGAACAGACATCGAAGCACAAGCGACTAACGCAATTTTAACAAAAGTCAATGAGCGTCAGGTTTATCAAACCCTTGATGGCGAGGCTTATAAAACCACAAACATCTCTGGAACATTCCAGTTAGACATGTTGGCAGATTGGGGCAAAGCAAACTCTGTTTGCGAAGCACTTTGGGCAGCTGCTGAATCAGCACCAGACACAGACATTTCAATCACACTTACAGCTGCAACTGGCGCACAATTTGTGTTTCCAGTAAAGCCAGAATTTCCAACAGCTGGTGGATCTGGTATTGATGCTCAAACTGTTTCTTTTACTTTCACAGTATCAAAGGGCGCAGTAGTAGAAACATTTAGTTAAAATCTAACAACGGGAGCAAAATGAAACTACCAATTACAATTGAATACAACTCAGGCGAGCAAGCAACTTATATTGCTCAACCGCCTGAGTGGGCAAAATGGGAAAAGCAGACAGGAAATACCATTGGGCAAGCAAGTGAAAAACTTGGCATTTGGGATCTTATGTTTTTGGCTTATCATGCTCATAAGCGTGAAGTTGCCGGAAGCAAGCCAATCAAACCAATGGATATTTGGATGGAAACTGTAGCCGATGTCATTGTTGGTGATGCAGACCCAAAAGCCACAAAGCAGGAAGCCTAAACAGATTATTGGTTGAGTTGGCAATTGCCACACATATACCGATGAGTGAATGGGTTGATGCGGACGACATATTAACAGCGATCGAGATATTGGAGCGAAGGAATGGCAAGTGAAACCATTGCATACAATAAGCAAGATCTGCGTGATATTTACAAAGCATTCAAACTCATGGATGAACAAGCTACTGAGGAAGCAAGAACGCAGTCTGCTGCGTTGGCGTATTTTGCATCAGAGGAAATTAAGCAGGCAGCTAAAACTCGAACAAAATCTGGCAAAGTTGCGCAAAGAGTTGCGGATGGTGTCAGTATCTCCAAGTCGAGCAAAATCGGTGAGTTCAGTTATGGTTTCGCAAGACAAAAGTTTTCAGGTGGTGCTACTACGCAAACCCTATGGGGTGGTATTGAGTTTGGTTCAAATAAATACAAACAATTCCCTGCATATTCAGGACGGCAAGGCAGAGGTAGTCGTGGATGGTTTATCTATCCAACCCTTCGCAGAATTCAGCCTGAATTGATTAACAAGTGGGAACAAAGTTTTGATCGCATTATTAAGGAGTGGGTCTGATGGCAACCGGTAATCGCACGCTTAAGTTATCCATTCTTGCTGATGTTGATGATCTTAAAAAGAAGTTAGGCGAAGCTGATAAGGCTGTTGAGGATAACTCCAGCAAGATTTCAGAGTTTGGCAAGAAGGCTGCTGCTGCATTTGCTGTTGCTGCTGCTGCTGCGGTCGCCTATGGCACCAAATTAGCCATTGACGGAGTTAAGGCTGCGATAGAGGATGAACAAGCACAATTGAGGTTGGCTGCTGCCCTAAAGACCGCCACAGGGGCAACTGAAGATCAAATTAAGGCTACTGAAACAATGATCCTTAAGACATCTTTAGCCACCGGAGTTTCCGATTCTGAGCTTAGACCTGCATTACAAAGATTGGCAGTATCGACCAAATCAACCGAAGAAGCGCAAAAATTATTAAGCCTTGCTTTAGATGTAAGCAAAGGATCTGGTCGAGATCTAGAATCTGTTGCAAATGCTTTAGCCAAAGCCCATGATGGTCAGGAAACAGCTTTAGGCAGATTAGGTATTGGTTTATCAGCTGCTGAACTTAAGACCATGAGTTTCACAGATATTCAAAGAAAATTGTCAGATCTTTATGGTGGTGCAGCTTCGGAAAATGCTGAAACATTTCAAGGCAAGATGGATCGATTAAAAGTTGGATTTGATGAGGCCAAAGAAGCATTGGGTGTTGCCTTGCTCCCACAGATTGAGCGATTTATTGGATTCTTAAATGAAAGCGGTATTCCAGCGTTGAATGCATTTATTGCTGGACTTACTGGCGACCAAGGTTTAAGTGCTAGTTTGAAAGAAAGCCAAAAAGGTGCTGAAAGTTTTGGAAAAGCAATTGCAAGCGTGGCTGGCATAATTTCAGGATTTATTACATTTGTTAGAGAAGCAATTGGTTTATTGGTTGAATTTGCTAATCAAGCAATTCGAGTAGTCAATTTAATTAAACCCGGAGCTGATATTGGCTATATCCCAAATCCATCAAAAACTACTGGGATGCTTGGATCAACTCCATCAGTTCCAAGTTCTAATTTTACCTATGGTGCAGGAAACCCAACAGTAATCAACAACATCTCTGTTCAAGCAATTGATTCTGAAGGTGCTGCTAGATCTGTTGCAAAGGTATTAAATCAAAGCGCATCAAGATCAGTTCCACAGCTGTATAACTCTGGCATAAAGGGCGGATAATGACAGTTTGGACACCAGATTGGAAACTTACTGTTGCAGGAGTTGATTACACCGACATTGCAATTAGCGACATTGTTCATCAAGCTGGCAGAGATGATATTTATACCCAACCAAATCCATCTTATTTACAAGTTCAATTAGTTGCTTTATCAGGGCAAACATTACCATTTGATATAAATGATTCTTTAAGTTTGCAAGTTAAAAATAGCAGCGGATCTTATGTTAATTTGTTTGGCGGAGATATAGTTGATATAAGTGTAGAAGTTGAGCGATCAGGCAATTTAACAGCAATAATTTCTTATACTTTATTGGCAATGGGATCGATCGTTAAATTAGCAAAAGAAATTTGGAACGATAACATTGCTCAAGATGAAGATGGCGAACAAATTTACGAAATACTTTCCAGCGTATTGCTTGGATCTTGGAATGATGTTCCAGCAGCTGCTACTTGGGCAACTTATGATCCGACAGAAACTTGGGCAAATGCTGTTAATTTAGGATTAGGCGAAATAGATCGTCCTGGACTTTATACAATGCAACATCAACCAAATACGACAGATATTATTTATAATGTTGTTTCAGATATTGCCAATAGTGCCTTTGGATATATTTATGAGGATAATGAAGGAAATATCGGATATGCCGATGCTGACCATCGCCAAGATTATCTCATTGCAAATGGATATGTTGATTTATCCGCCAATCATGCTATTGGATCAGGATTGCGAACAACTGTCAAATCGGCAGATATTAGAAACGATATTTATCTAAATTATGGAACAAACTATAATTCACAAAAAACTTCTACTTCAGCTTCATCCATTGCTCTTTATGGATATAAAGCAGAAACCATAAATTCCAGAATTCATTCAGCAGCTGATGCTCAAGAGGTTGCTGATCGATATATCAGCCTACGGGCATTTCCTCAACCAGTTTTTGACAGCATAACTTTTCCAATCACAAATCCAGAAATTGATGATTCTGATCGGGATAATCTATTAAATATATTTATGGGAATGCCTCTCAATATCCAAGATTTACCAGATCAAATTAGTAATGGCGAATTTGAAGGATATGTCGAGGGATGGCGTTGGAGCACAAGATTTAATGAATTGTTTTTAACGATTAATCTATCGCCAGTTAGCTTCAGTCAAGTGGCTATGAGATGGAATTCTGTCCCGATAGGTGAGCGTTGGAACACTTTAAGCAATACTTTGACATGGGAATACGCTACAATCGTAGCCTGATAATAGGAGAAAAATGGCAACTACTACAAATTACAGTTGGACTACCCCCGACGATACCGCTTTGGTTAAAGACGGAGCTGCAGCAATTCGATCACTTGGAACAGCGATTGATACAACTGTTTTTAACAATGCTGCTGCAGCAATTGCCAAATCAATTGTCGATGCTAAGGGTGATTTAATTGTTGCTTCAGCCGATAATGCAGTTGCTCGTTTAGCTGTTGGAACAAACGATTATGTCTTGACTGCTGATTCTACAGCGACAAATGGTATTAAATGGGCGGCACTTCCTGCCTCTGGTGCAACTTATGTTGGCTGTCAAGTTTCAAAATCCGCTCAACAAGCAGTAAGTAATGACACAGATACCGCAGTTAGTTTTGATACAGAAGCAAATGACAGTAATGGTTTTCATGATAATGCAACAAATAATTCAAGATTAACAATACCTGCTGGCAAAGGTGGCAAGTATTTAGTTTTTGCTTCACTTCAATGGCAAAGAGAAAACGCTGAAGCACAAAGATCTTTCACCATTAAAAAAAATGGAACAACTGTTGTTTCTGGTGCTGATTTTGGTAGATTTGTTGCTACCTCTAGCAGCCAATTAACTTGTCGCACAACGATGACAAATATATTATCATTGGATGCGGCAGATTATATTCAAATGATTGCATATCAAAATTCAGGTGGAACAAGACAAATAGAAGGTAATGATTATGTTCCATTATGCACAAGTTTCGGTCTAATTTATTTAGGAGCATAAAATGATAAAATTTGATTTACCTGCAAAACTTAATGGCGAACAATTAAAAACCGAATTAAAAGCTGAAGGCATTGTTCTCAATCAAAATGTTTTTGTTGAAGACAATTTTGTATATTTAGATATAGATTTACAAGATGAAACAAAGGTTAGATCAATAATTAATGCTCACGTCGGTATTGATACAATTGTTCCTGAACCAAGTGTGGAGCAAAAATTATCAAGTGTTGGGTTAAGTCTTGATGATTTGAGATCGGCTTTGGGTCTTTAGCATAATTTTGAGAAATTGTGCCAATGAAACCATATCTATCAAAAGCAGCTGTGCAAATGCGAGAGCAGATTGATGACAGTTTTCCTGATAGGTCTAGGAAATCGGATGGTTGGCTTTCAGACGCCAGGCATCAAAAAATAAAGTCGGATCACAACGCTTTGCCTTCGGGTGAGGTTTGTGCAATTGACATTACAGCTGATCTAGGTCAAGCCGAAGGCATATCTGCCTACCTTGCCGATCAGATCAGAGTTGCTGGCAAAACAGATAAGCGAATCAAATATGTTATTCATAATCATCATATTGCCAGCAAACTATTAAATTGGCGTTGGCGTAAATACAAAGGCATCAATCCTCATACCAAGCACATCCATATTTCATTTTATCCAAATCAATCTGGCGAATTTTTTAACATCCCACTACTAGGAGGCAACTCATGAAACTAACCAAAAAACACAAGGCAGCAATTAAGTCATATTTGAGAGCTGTTGCAGCTTCCGGTATTACTGTGGCACTCGCCATCGTTGCCGATATTCGACCAGAGTTGGCAGTTCTTGCTGGAGCATTAGTTGCACCATTAGCAAAAGCAATTGATCCAAATTCGGGGAGCGAAGCAGATTATGGCATCAATGCCAAATGAGCGCAGAATCTTGGGTTGGTATAGTCGTTGGCGTTTGCGCCATATTCACAAGTTTATTGATGGGTCTGCGCTGGGTTATTAAATCTTATTTAGCCGAGTTGAAACCGAACTCAGGCACAAGCATGAAGGATCAGATTACTAGACTGGAACAGCGTGTCGATGATCTGTTTGTCTTAATTAGTCAGCGATAATTTTTGTCATGGCGAACACCCGAAAACCTATCAAACGCAAAAAGATCAATCGTCGAGTCGTTCGCCAAACTCCTGAGCCATTAACAAAAATCGATCAACATTACATGGCTTTGCATGAATGCTATAAAGCAGCTAGAAAAGCAGGATTCACACCTGAGCACGCATTTTGGCTGATGACGGAACACAAGACTTTTCCTGATTGGATTGTGGGCGATGGTGGGATCATCCCATTCATGGATCCAACTGACGATGAGGATGACGATTAAGCGATACTTGGTTATTTCGGATTTACAAATCCCTTACCACCATGAAATAGCAGTCAAGAATGTAATTAAGTTAGCAAGACGGGAGCGGTTCGATAGTGTTCTTTGTGTTGGCGATGAAATCGATTTTCAAACCATTAGCCGATGGGCTGAGAAAACACCTTTGGCTTATCAACAAACTTTGGACGATGATCGTTCAGCTACTCAGGAAATCCTTTGGGCTCTCACAGAGCACAGCCGAGAAGCTCATATTATCCGCAGTAATCATACTGATCGCCTATATAACACTTTATTAAAAGTTCCGGGGCTGATTAGCCTTCCAGAATTGCAATACGCCAAGTTCATGGATTTTGAATCTTTGGGTATTAACTTTCACAAACAATTTTATGAATTTGAAAAGGGCTGGATTTTGGCTCATGGCGATGAAGGCAACATGAATCCTAATGCTGGACAGACTGCCCTAAATCTTGCCAAAAAGGCAGGAAAGAGCGTGGTTTGTGGTCATACTCATAGGCTAGGTATGTCAGCCTATTCAGAGGGGCTATATGGGGCTTATAGACCCCTTTATGGCGTTGAAACCGGCAATCTTATGAATCGAGCAAAGGCTCATTACACAAAAGGGCTTATGAACTGGCAAATGGGCATAGTTTTGATGGAATGGGATGGCAAAAATATGAGCGTGCAAATGATCCCAATTAACAAAGATGGCAGTTTCACAGCTTTAGGAAAGACTTATGGGGCGTGAAACCGATTATCAGCCTCGCACGATTGATGACCATATCGATGATTTTGAGGATATTAGCGTTATCTAATCGTTATAAAACACACCGAAAGTAATTAACCAAGCGTCCTTGCTTTAGGTCATACTTTATGCATCCACAAAAGCTGTGGATATGTAAGGGAGCAACATGACCGCAAAGGATGACATGCTACAACTGGCATGGATATTTATGGGCTTAGGTATTGGCGCATGGATTATTCATGAAATCAAAGAAACCGCATTCCAAAATGGTTATTGGAAGGGTCGGGCGGATGGCTGGAATATGCACCGCAGAATGGCTGAAACAAAGCGCAAGTCAGATGAAGTGTTTGATTATGACAAGCAGAACTGAGTTTTTGGATGAGATCGCAACAATCCTCACAACTAGAGGATCGATTTACGGAAGCAGTCAAAGCAATCACGAACGAATCTCAGAATTGTGGTCAGCTTATTATGGAGATTACATATCGCCAATGCAGGTCAGCATCATGCAGCTGCTCGTTAAAGTCAGCAGACTTGCCGAAACTGCAAATCACCAAGATAGTGTTAAAGACATCATTGGTTATGCAGTCATTTACAAAGAATTGCATGACCATTACGACCAAGAGTTTGGAGTAGATGATGGCATTTAATTTAGAGGATTATGAAACAGTTGAATCAAGATTGGAGAAATGGCATGGAAAATTTCCAGACAACAGAATCGAAACTGAACTCATTGAAGCATCAAACACTCGATTCATTGTATTTTGTAAATTATTCAAAACAGAGGCAGACCCAAAACCATGTGCGACAGGGCTCGCTTTTGAAACAATTTCGGATCGCGGTGTCAATTCGACTTCTGCATTGGAAAATTGTGAAACTTCAGCGATCGGTCGAGCACTTGCAAACGCAGGTTTTGCTGCTAAGGGCAAAAGAGCTTCTCAAGAGGAAATGACAAAGGTTGCAAGTTTCAAAGAAAAACTTGAATCCAAACAAAACATGTATGGCAAACCCGGATCTAAGTCAGCACAAATTGAAACAATCTTGAGAGATAGTTTTGAAGCTGATAAGAAACTTGAGCCAGTTGCGTGGTCTGTTGGTGATGTAGTTGCTGAAATAGGTGCATCGAAACCAAATCAACCACCAGCATGCGAACATGGTCATATCTTGAAAGAAGGAATTTCAAAAGGAGGTAAGCCTTATTATGGATATGTTTGTAAAGCAAAACAATGTGATGCCAAATGGGCAAAACTTACAGCTAATGGAAAATGGTATTTTGAAGGAGGTGAATAAATGTCGGAATTACAAATCATTGACGGCTCTGGTTTAACTGCAACCTTTACGGATGACGGGATTAAAGTCGAGCCATCAACAATTCGCTGCGATACATGCAACGATGACAGATTACTTCATGAGGGCGATCTGCTTCGATGCTATGTGTGCCACACGATCAATCGAATTCCTTATAATGCCTAATTACGAATACGAATGTCCGGGTGAGGAAATTGCAATTGTAATGGAATTACCTATGGATCATAAAACTCCTAATTGTCAAGTATGTGGCGCAATTATGAGGCGTGTTTATACAGCTGTGCCAGCAATTTTTAAGGGTAATGGTTGGGCAGGAAAGCGTGGTTAAGTTTCGATGCAATTTCTGCTCAGCCAATACCGAATTCATTTGGCTTGATGGATATGACACCCATGAAGGATTTAGAGTTTATCAATGCCTTAAATGCTGTGGCGTTGGCGTTAAGAATGAAGCTGAATCAACCGATACGCAAGAGCCAGTCATGCGCTGCAATAAATGCGGTGCTTGGATGTTTGCAGATAAGGAGTGCCATACATGTGCGATTCTCATGATCAAGGAACGCATCAAATAGATTGGGATTATCAAAATGAGCTGCGCAAACAATGGTTGCTAGATAACCCAGATTCTAATTATCAAGGCTGGATGTCAATATGATGGAGGCAGGATTTGATGAAACTTGGATCGATACAGATGATTTCAAAATCGTTGCAATTTACTCACGACATACCGTCTGACCTGCGGTTTTGTCGTTTCAATTTGACAAGGGTTGTATGCTCTAGTCGCATTGGCTCTCAAAGCCAAAACGCGAGCCCGAAGGCATCGCTCGCGAGGTGCATGCTAGTTGGGATCGCTCTATGTTTAGCCAACATTTTAGGCTTTGAAAAAGCATATTCCGTTCAGCCTTCAACAAACCATTATCGTCAATGGGCTTTTATTCAGCTTAATGACTTAGATCAATTTTATTGTTTAGATGAGCTTTGGTATAAGGAAAGTAGATGGAACCCTAAAAGCCGTAATGGAAGTCATTATGGTATTCCTCAAGGTAGATCAAAGTATTTATTAACTGTTAATGGATTTAAGCAAGTTGATTGGGGATTGAAATATATTAAAGAGCGTTATGATAATCCTTGTAATGCTTTAGCACATCATAAGATTAAGGGATGGTATTGAGTAAGAGTGCATTAAGATCTACCGGATCAACCCATCGTTGGCGATCTATTCGCAGCAGGATCTTAAGAAGGGATCAGTTCATCTGCCAATACTGCAATCAGGAAGCTACAACAGTTGATCATGTCATACCAAGACGATTAGGTGGGCTTGATACTGATGATAATTTAGTGGCTTCATGTCGTAGATGTAATTTAAGCAAGGGAGGGCGTTTTTTTGTGAGCGCACCGACACCACCGACCCCCCGTTCCTTTTCTAACCCACGAAACACCTCAATCAGCCACGATCCGACACAATCAAATTCGTCATGACTAATTCTGAAGTAATCCAATTGGATCGAACTGGATCGATTTTAGGAGGTGTGCAAACTCCACGAATATGCTCAAAACTCAATGATTTACCAAGTAAGGGTCAAGAGATGATTGATTTTGCAACTGAACTTGGGATCAACTTGATGGAATGGCAACGCTTTGTGTGCATACATGGCCACAAAGTGCGTGAGGATGGGCGGTGGGCTCATTCTGAACTGGGTTTGATTATGGCTAGACAGCAAGGCAAATCGACTTTGATGATGCTTCGGATCTTAACCGGAATGTTTGTATGGGGTGAGGGTTTGCAACTTGCATCAGCTCACAGACTTACAACATCACTTGAAACTTTTAGGCAGATCGTTGGCTTAATTGAAACAAACCCAAGACTTGAAAAAGAGGTTAAGAAAATCCGATGGCAACATGGTGCTGAGGAAATAGAGCTGTTTGGCAATAGACGATTTGTTGTAAAGGCTGCAAACAATGCTGCGAGAGGATTATCAAAACCTGAAACCATCCATCTTGATGAGCTTCGAGAATATAAAGATGAGGATGCTTGGTCATCAATGCGTTATTCAATGATGGCTGCTAAAAATCCGCAGGTTTGGGTTTATTCATCAGCAGGAGATCAACATTCCGTAATTCTAAACAAATTGCGTGAGAGGGCGTTGGCTTCAGCTACGACCAACGATCCGATTGGTTGGTTTGAGTGGAGTGCTGAACCCGATGCTCCAATCTTGCTTCCGTCAGGCGAGATGAACTGGAGTGCATTTGCTCAAGCCAACCCATCATTAGGAATAACGATCCATCCGGACAATTTGAAAGCTGTTATTAACGATCCGCCAGATATTGTGCGAACTGAGGTATTGGCTCAATGGGTAGATACAATCAACTCAGCAATTGATGCTCAAAAGTGGTCATTATGTCAGACCGACCCAATACCATTAGATCCTGAGCAACCAACTTGGTTTGGTTTAGATTTATCGCCTGATAGAAAATTCGGTGCATTGGTTGCTACTCAAAAATTACCAGGAGAAAAATTTAATTTAGTTCTACTGCATACATGGTCAAATGATTATTCAATAAATGATTTGGCGGTTGCAAACGATATTGCACCTTATGTTAGAAAATATAATGTTCAGACTGTCGCTTATTCCAAAAGGACTGCACAAGCTGTCGCAAGTCGGTTAGTTCCTGCTGGAATTCCCATTACAGATATGGATGGGGCGATATATGCTGAAAGTTGCGATCGATGGCTTGGGGCGATCAATAGCCACAGGTTGCAACATAGTGGGCAGGATGAACTGACCCAACAAACGCTATCCGCTGCAAAACTACCCTATGGGGATGGGTCGTGGATCATTGGAAGGCGTGCAAGTCGAGTGGCAGTTTGTGCAGCTGTCGCTTCGGCATTAGCAACCTATTTTGCGACACAAGCAGAAACGGAAATTGACATACAAATCGCATAATTCGGACATTATGGTATATTATGTCCAAATGGGATTATTTGATCGTTTCCTGACAAATCAGACAATTGCAACAACAACTGATGTTGCTGCTTCTTATGCTCCATACAATTTACAAGCTGCAATTGGTGGAATGATTTATGGAAGTCAAACAGCTACAAGGGAACAAGCGATGTCCGTTCCCGCGTTGGCAAGAGCACGCAACATTATTTGCTCAACAGTTGGATCATTGCCTGTCGAAACTTATAATCATTTTACAAAAGAGCATTTAAGACCAGCAAGAGTTTTAATGCAACCAGATCCAAGAATTCCCGGATCAGCAACTTATGCTTGGATTGCTGAAGATATTTTAATGACAGGATTTGCTTATGGACAAGTCCTCGATTCATACTCAGAATCAGATGGCGCAAGAGTAAGAGCATGGACAAGAGTTGCACCGGATAGAATTACTTATCAATTAAATGCCAATCAAACTGAAATTTTATTTTATAGAGTCGATGGCGCAGAAGTTCCGCTTTATGGTGTTGGAAGTTTAATTGTATTTAATGGACTTGATGAAGGATTATTAAATCGAGCAGGTCGCACAATCAGAGCTGCATTGGAATTAGAAAAAGCGGCTGAAATGTATGCAAAAGAGCCAGTTCCAACAATGGTCTTAAAATCAAATGGCACAAATTTAACACCAGAGCGAATTACAAGATTGTTAGAATCATGGAAAGCCAGCAGATCAACAAGATCAACTGCATTCTTAAATGCTGATGTTGAATTGCAAGCATTAGGCTTTGATCCGGCAAAATTACAATTAAATGAAGCCAGACAATACTTGGCTTTAGAAATTAGTAGAGCAACAGGCATTCCGGCAAGTTTTGTTTCAGCAGAAACTACAAGCATGACTTACAGCAACATGACAGCTGAAAGAAAAGCACTTATTGACTTTTCATTACGACCAATATTGACATCAATTGAACAAAGATTGTCAATGGCTGATTTTGTGCCAAATGGCGTTGAAGTCAGATTTGACTTAGATGATTTCTTGCGTGGATCTGCATTAGAGCGAGCGCAAGTTTATGAAATCCTAAATCGCATTGGCGCAATGAGTGTCGAGCAAATACAAGAGGAGGAGGATTTAATTCGATGAGAATTGATTTCCCAATTACATTAACAGCTGCGGATAATCGCAAGCGCACAATCTCAGGCACAATTGTGTCTTGGGATGAAAAAGGCATAACAAGTGCTGGCGCAACATTATTTGAAAAAAACAGCATTGATTTTAGCAAGCCAATCAAATTATTACTTGAGCATGATCGCACTCGGCCTATTGGCAAAATGATTGACATTACAGCTGACGACAAAGGCATTGAGGCAACATTCAAGATTGCCGGAACTATTGCTGGCGATGACAGTTTGCTTGAAGCAGCCGAAGGTTTAAGAGATGGATTTAGCGTTGGCGTGATTGTCGATGATTGGGATAGCAGCA
>Ga0214917_10005624_pt1 | contig 13333 bp, 13 predicted proteins | sample LL_1208_BB_MetaG_FD_177983 | JGI IMG/M metagenome (GOLD analysis project Ga0214917, IMG submission 177983) | Freshwater microbial communities from Lake Lanier, Atlanta, Georgia, United States - LL_1208_BB | ecosystem: Environmental > Aquatic > Freshwater > Lake | place: USA: Georgia | collected... | reverse complement strand
CGGTATTAAAATCAAAAGGATTTCTACCTTGTTTTCCATCAAAGGCTGCGGAACTTTCATTGAAGTACATACCACCAGTTGTGGAGGTTGTGGCTTTATACATTAAGTCTCTTATTAGTCTGGCTTCCATAAAGCTATTTACTTTTTCTGGATCACATAAAACTTTTGTAATGAGCCATCTGGCTAAATCTTTGTGACTAATATTAGGCGGTAATTGTTCTGGCTTTGGCTCTGGGGCAAATATTCTAGGTGGAGATAGCCATGTCAAATCTTCTGAAATAATATCAACACTGTCAAAATAATCTTCCCAAGCTTTTCCACTCTTATCCCATTGATAGTGCTTTAAAAACGCTTGTCTAGTTTCAAATCCTATCTTCTTTCTAATAGCTATTGGTTTATTAAAAAATTCAATAAGCTTCTGTGCGGCCAATTCATTATCTGGAACCGCCCTCAAACATCCCGTTTCCAATTCTTTATACAAAGCCTTGGGTTTGATTGGTATTCCGCCAAGATTTCTTACAACGCTTTCCATAGCAGAATAATCGGTAGACATTACTGGAATTCCACAAGCCGCCGCTTCTACTTGAGGCAAACCAAACCCCTCACAATTAGCATATTGCACATAAATATCAAACAGATTTATTATCCTTGATAGGTCTTCATATTCTACCCCATTTTTTACATTAGATAGAGAAGCACCGTATTGTCCCGTGTATGGAGATTGTGTTATAGCACCCTTAAACAAAGACACAAAAGGTCTATTTGTTTGACCACACATATAGGTAAACAACACCTTAGATGATAATCTATATTCCTGTAGTAATTCTGGAATATCCCACCCTAAGTCTGGATAACTGGTGTGACAATATAGATAATAATTGGAGCTATCTTCTACAGTGTCCAAAAGAATTCTAAAAGCTTGAAATAAATCTGGGTACAGTTTTCGTCTTTGATTTCGCATCACTGTGCCAATAATTTTGGCATTTGGATCAATACCTAAAGCTTGTCGTAACCCTGCCTTATCCTCTATAGGCTGATAAGCATGATGAGCGGATGGTGGTGCAATGCCGAGATATTTAATTTTACCACCAGATTGTTCTTTTAAAACTTCTCCAGCCCATTCTGAGTATGTCAAACAAGCATCAGCCGATTCGTATGTTGATATCCATTGTCTAGCCTGTGGCTTGGCATCAACAGTTGGCATGATGCACCACTTAAAAAATTTTCTATATGGTGATCTTTCGGCAAAGTCTAACATCCAGAAATCTCGTATATCGCATACTATATCTGGCTTAAAATCTAAGCATACAGGCTCAAATATCCACTCGCCAAATTGTGCTAATGGGTTATTTGCATAGTGTGCTTTTTCTTCTTCTGGTGCGTTCTGCGGTGGTACAACTCCATAAAACTTCCAAGGTATGTTGGACGCTCTAGGATCATTTCTTTCACCGTATGACGCCAATTCTGCTAATTCATACTTTCCAGTACTATGTAGATAGTTTAGAATTTCTCTGGTGTATGTTGCATAACCAGTATTTAAGAATGTAGCTTCGCTACAGAATAATATTCGTTTTTTTCTCATTATTAATCTTCAAAATCTTGGTGACAAAAATCGAATTCGTTGATTCGGAAAATCACTGATCGATTATCCTTCGAAACGTTTTTAGCTGATGCTAACACGTTTAATTTAGTACCCTTAGTAGCATACTTTTCTAAAGTCTCGGCACCTGTATGCCATGCTTCACAATATAAATATGTTGGTATCCTGTTCTTCTCACCGCTTTTAGTTTTGCGATAAGTATAAACTACCATCATAAATTCTGCTTTTACAACATCGTCAATAACGGATATTCTTGGGTTTTCTACCAAATATCCTGTAAAAGAACACATATTCATGTATCTAGTCTCCTTGATCCTAATATGTTAGCAAGAACAAGCCAAAAAAACACACTTAGATTTCATGTATTTGATTAACTATGAAAGAATTATCATTTTCACCAACCGATCCACAAAATATCAAATTATTACCTTCATATAGAACATACTTGTATTTCTCCTTGATTTTTGGAAAAACAATTACACTGTCTAGCATACAAGTATCATCTTCTATGGTTAAGAAAGCCATCATTTGACCTTTGGACTCGCCCTTGGTTATTTTGTATTCCGAAACACGCTGAACGTTTGCTACGATACATAAGTCTTTGCCCTTCTTACCATTTACAATCTCTTTACAGGTTGTATTTGCAGCAGATGTATCTGATGTTTCAACCTTCGTCATACTAACCGGACAGCCCAAGAATTTTACTTCTTGATCAATTACCCATGCTGGGTCATCTTCTAGGTCATAAGGTGGACTGATTAATAATTGAATCTCATTCTCTATAGCTTGCTTTCTATCAGCTTTGCTTGTGCCACCGCCTTCTTTTTTAGTTGGTGCCAAGTCTTTTAAGCAGTCGATGAATGAATTCCAGTGTTTTTCCTTATAATGTGTTTGAATCCATGTTTGCTCTGCTTTGGTTAAAGTCTTGAAAATATCGTAGTCGTATAAGGCTTTATTTCTTGTTATTTTATCTGCAAATCCTCTAAAAAAGCCTATAGACGCTAAAGCTTTAAATGCGGTTGAACTAATCAAAGGACTAAGAAATAATAGAATTTCTAGCCATGTAAATTTGGTAATATTCTTACCAAGCTCTTTTTCGACAATATCTATAGCTTCTATTAATTTATCTCCTGTTTTTCCAGTTAGAGATTTAATGTCTTTTATACCGAAGAATATCTTATTTTTTTGAATATTGAACTTGGTATCAAAATTAGCCAAGCTTGGGGTCTTAACTTGAATATCAAATAGCTTTGCTTCTGATATTAATTCATATACTTCTTGATGCGGGTCTTGCTTTTCATTAGCATAGTAAAGATACGACAAAAAGAACTCCAAAGTATTATGTGCTTTGAAATATGCACTCCAGTATGAGCAAACAGCATACGAGACACTATGAGATTTATTAAAGGCATATCTAGATGATTTTTCAATCCATCCGAAGATTTGTTCAGCTTCTTCTTTAGTAACTATACCAACACGTTCTGCACCAGCGATAAAAGATTTCTTTACCTCGTTCATGAGGTCTGCTTTTTTCTTACCGATAGCCTTACGAAGAACGTCTGCTTCTTGGAGATTGAATCCAGCGATTTTTTCTGCTATACGCATGGATTGCTCTTGATATACAAGAACCCCATAGGTTGTCTTTAGAATGTCCTCTAAGGCTGGATGAAGATATGTGACTTCCTCTCGCCCGTGTTTTCTATCAACATAATGCTGGGTCATACTCTTGCCATCGACATAGGCTTTAAGAGTTCCCGGTCGGATAATAGCGATAAGTGCTGACAATTCTTCGATGTTGGTTGGTGCTAATTTTTTAGCCCAAGATTTACCAAGGTTACTTTCTAATTGGAAAATCCCCTTGGTTTTGCCTTCTGCGAATAATTGCCAAGTTTCCTTATCGTTATAATCCAAATCATTTAACATACAATTCCCCATTTGCAAACGCTTTGTCAAAATTAACATTCTGATATACTGCCCTATGGGTCTTCAATAGTTTGATGAAGATATTGGCTTCGTCTTTAACATCTTGTAGAGCATCATGCGCCCCGTCAGTACTTAATCCCATTCTTTCCCTGAGAGAATCCATACTTATAGACCTAACCGATGGATCACTTTCTGTCCATGTGAATATATTATCCATAATGTCTATTTTGTAGACTTTACTAAATAGCTTTTGCTGTCTTCTTTCATCGTCATATGGTCCATATTCTCTGCACAATCTATCTATGATAATAAGATCGAAACCTATAATATTGAAACCAACAGGAATAGGATTAAAGAATGCATCGCCCTTCCAATTATATTGTGAAACAAACTTTGTGAACTTAGACCAAACCGATTTTAGCGATGGTGCTGATGATAATTGATCCCTAGTTTTATTGGTAATCTTTAATGCTTCATCTTCTATCGGATCAAGACCAAGAGAAATAGCTTTTTCATCATCAAATATGGGTTGAATCTCGCTATTAAATTGTCCCTTTACGGCTAAATTTCTACCATCCAGTGCTAGAGCAGCAATTTGGGTTGGCTGTGTTTTGTGAGGGTTTCTTGATCCGGTTTCAAAGTCAAATATAATAAAGTCTCTATTTGCCATCTGTTGCTCCTGTTATTTCTTGTATCTTCATAATCTTATCTAGCAAGTTGATGCCTAGCACATCGAATTTTACGTGTCCTAGTGCTTCTAAATCTGTCATTTCTAAACCAGCAATTTTTTCGTGCGAACCCTTTTGTTTCACCATTGGGCAGACCTTGCATAATGGCTCTGCTGAAATAACAACTCCAGCGGCGTGTTTGCCCTGTGTTTTAAATGTACCCTCTATCTTTATAGCTTGATCAAAATAATCTGCATATTCCCCTTCTAATTCTCCATTATCATTTATCTTACAAAAATCTCTTAGATCATCGGCATTGTTTATCAATGCCCATCTTATAATAGAGCGGTCTTCGTCATCCATTTCTGCTAGTTGGTCAGAAATTTTAGCTTCATCTGGAATACAATTGCTTATAGCATTCATTTCTGCAAAAGAGCAGGCTTCATTTATTCTCAATACTTCCTTGATAGCACTCTTGCCTTGAAGTCTTCCAAATGTTAACATTTGACTAACGCGATCATGTCCATACTTATCTTTAATATATCCAATAATTGCATCTCTATGTTTGCCGGGAACGTCCATATCAATATCTGGTAGAGATATATGATCAGCACTATTTCTTCCAGCGTTATAAAATCTTGCGAACAGAAGATCAAATTCTAATGGATCGATCTTAGTAATGCCAACAAGATAAGATATTAAACATCCAGCCGCTGATCCTCTACCGGGACCAGAAAGCCAACCTTGATTATTCACATAATTGATGATATCTCGTACAATGAGGAAATATCCGAATAGATTAGCCCCCTTAATAACATCAAATTCCTCCTTGAATCTATCAAGATATTTCTGCTTATCTTCATCTTTTGACACCTTACCCTTTGCCATCAATAGATTCTTCCAGCCATCCCTGCAAAGTTCTTTTAGGTAATCTTCTTCTGTTTGACCACGGGGACACTCAAACTTGGGAAGCATTGGCTTATTAAGAATATCGTAATCCTCGCACTGTTCATAAATCTTATCTAATTCATCGGATGGTAAATTTTTGGATTCATCGCTATTCAAAACATAAAATGTATCATGCAAAAAATACTTTACTTTATCTGCATGATCCTGAGATAATTCCTTGTCATTTTTGATACTTTTAAGAACCTTTGGTAGCGTTGTCTTCATATCCGAACACAAAAGTATTCTATGTAGTTTTGCATCCTCTTGGTTCGTGTAATAGCTAATAGGCATAGACTTTGAGGAAGAATCTGAAAACTTAAGTAGATTATTTCTCTTAAGAACGCTAGACATTACAGAATCTGGAACATTATCGTTATCATCAAGGGATGAAACGAGTTCTATCAAGTCGTGCCATCCAGCCTTATTTTTAGCAAATAGTATAAAGTTGTCAAAAGAGCAGCCTATGATTGGTTTTATACCGGCCTTTTTACAAGCTTGAAAGAACGCAACAGAACCAGAAATGGTTTTGTAGTCACAAATACCGCAAGCTTTATATCCATTTTGCTTGCACTTTGCGGCTAATTCATCGGGCTTAGAATAGCCCTTTAGTAGACTATAATGTGTGTAATTTTTCAATGGGAACCAAGGCATTTTTTCCTCGCAACTAGAGACTCAATCAAAGTATTATAACGCTAAACTGTCAAGAAAACACTAGCGGGCGTGACCCGCCAGCGTTTCCTATAACTCAAATTAATCTAATCAGACTTGTACTGACAGGAAGTTATCTAGTCCCATCTGTTCAATAAGTTTTAGATATCCTTCATATAGCTTGATTCCGTCTTCACTACCTTGAAGTAATGGAATCATTACATTAGCTGTCATTTCATCTCCAACGGCTCTAGCAGCAACAATAGTAGCTTTTTCAACGCTAGCAGCCTGCTTAACAGAGTCTAAATTGTATTGTATCATAGCCATCATGTTGTGTCTAGTCCATACCGGTGGAGTAATCACGATTGGCTGATAATCAACGTCAAAGAATTCTAATCTAGCGATATTAATAGCAGCATGTTCGTGTTCTTGATCCGCATCAGCCTTTATGATACTAGCTAGCTTGGTATAGCCCCATCTTTCTAAATGAATAGCCTGTGCGGTCAATGAAGTGCATTGCTGCCAATGAACATTCAGAGACTCTTTTAGAAGATCAATAACTTGCTGATTGGAATAACCTTCAACAGTTTGTGCTTCCGTTTCATCTTTCAATAAATCTTGCATTTTCCCCATTTTTATCTCCTATTTTGTATAATTTCTTTTCTATGTACATCAAAAGATTTTTGTAACTTTCTTACTAAGAATGATCCTGTTCTCTCAAAGAAACACGGTAAAAGCCCATGAATGATTAATAATAATCCGGCTTCTAAACATACCAGACCATGACCTACTGCAAACTTTAAATGTTCACAGTAAGTCATGTTATTATCTGATAGGTGGCTTTTCCATTTTTCTCTCAAGTTCATATTACCAACTCTTGCAGGCCCAATAGCGAGCCTTCCACTTGGGGCCGGGATTGTCGCAATTGTGTCTAGCCCTAAAGCTTTTTCGTCGTTCTGGAATATTCTTCTTGATCTTCATGTTTGGATCACCAAAACGCACAATAACAACATTACCGCTTTCATTTTTAACATAAACCGCAAACTTCTTTGGACCGCTAGGAGTTCTAAATGGTTTATTTAAAGTAACTTTACGACCTTGGTATTCTGAGGCTTCTCCTCTGTATACCAAAATTCTTCCGTCTTTTTCGTAGTAGCCTTTTCTACGATATGTATAAATTTCGCCAGTATGAGGGTCTTGATATTCATAAGCTCCCTCTTCCATTTCCATTTCTGGCTCTTCTTCCGTTTCTAATTCGGAAGGCTCTTCTACATCTTCATATTTTCCGGGTTCATAATACTTTACAAAGTCATAAACATTTTGCACATAAATCTCAGCTTTAGATATCATATCTTTTGTCCAATCTTGGAATTCAACAGATAATGACATGCCCTTTAGCTTCATCACGATTTCCATTAATTGATCGTGCATCTTTTGAATTTGTTCTAGTGCCATTTCATCGCCATCGCCAGACTGAGCCTTTTTCCATGATTTGGGGTCTGGACGATCTGGATCACCGGGCTTTGCTGGCTTATACTTCTTGCCTAGTCTTTCTTTCTTTTTTCTAATATTTTCCCATAGACCGGGTTTTTCTCCAGCAACATCCCACTCTTCTGTTTCTTCCCCAAAGTCTTCATATTCTGCCTGTGTTGGAATATAAAGATTGTCTTCTGTGACTTCTTCTTCGTATCCGAATAATTCTAGCTGCATTTCAAAGTCTGCTGCTTCTACGCAGTCGCAATCTGCCGTTGCTTGCCCGATGCAGATAGCCACCCTCTGTTTTTCATCCGGGTAATCCTTTTTCATTACTTCGTTGCTCATGCAGCGAGAAACGAACTTTGATTTGTCTTCATCTTTATTTCTACGAGGGATAGGCATAATAGTCTCCTAATTAAGTGTTTGTTGTATAGCAGCTTGTAATATATTATCAACGCTACTAGCGGGTATTCTTTCAGAGAAATATTTCTTAATATCTAATATCATCTGATGATTTGGGTCTTGTGTAATTTCCAGCCATCCGACAAAATAGTTCCAAATTCTATCTTCTAGTATTAACGGATATTTTACACCGTTCGGTCTACCAAAACGATGATTCCATTTGAGTTGTGGTAAGCATATATTCTTCCCACCCCATTGTCTGAATTTTGCAGCTATATACCCTTCTTCTGCACCGAATCCTTTAAAATGAGGATTTATACCTTGCCAAGCAGATTTTTCAAAAGCTAGCAGTCCCATGCCCTGCATTTCTATCTCAAAAGGATCGCCAGCATCGTATGCTTCTTTATTCGTTTGCCAAGTTCCATACATATCTCCACTCCACTTTTGATCAAAGTGAGTTGATATGTTTAACAAATCATCATACCACAGTGGGCCTTGCACTAGATTTTTACAATTTGGATTATTAGCAAAATAATGCATAAGTGCTGATATAGCTTGCGATTCTAATAATACGTGACAGTCCATTATCAGTATATATTTGCCATCAGCATAATCCACAGTCTTGTATTTGTTAAAAGAACTTGGAACACCAGAATATGGTATATATTTTCCACGAACTTGATTTTCTACAAAAGATTTGCAGGCTTTTCCGTGTTCACTGCTTGGGTTTCCATCAAGCAAAACGAATTGTACAGCATCAGTCCTGCAAAGTTCATGATAAATCCTTAGTGATTGTATGGAGAAAAATACCCCATCATAATCATCATAGGTCGCCATAGCGATAGTTAACAATTTATTTGACATTGTAGCCTCTTAGCCGGGAGCAGAATAAAACCCTATATCAAAACCTTCTCTGGTGCAATCCTTGATAGTTTGCTCCATTCCGTTGTTTTTAAGGCTATTCTCTATGTATATACACATATTTTGATCGGTTCCCGGCCAGTTGTTCTTGCAATAATGGCATAATTTAGTGCATTTCCAATTGTCTCTATTTTGCGAAATTGGCTGTGGAGTATTGTTATTTTTGATGTCTTCGAACTTGTTTTTAAGCATTTTTAGGAACTTTTTCTCGTCCTGCTTGTCAAAGCACATTGAAAATGGTCCACCATCCTTTATAAAAAAGATGCTCATAATGGCCTGCTTATAATCTGGAAAAAGCTTAGAAATAGCATAATTATAAAGCAACAATTGAGGGTCTGAGCATAACTTATCATATGTCTTTTCTTCGCCCGTAGCCCAATCTAGCCTTCGGCCAGTTTTCCAATCAATAACCTCTATTATACCCTCTGAGGACTCTGTTACAAGGTCTATGGTGCCTTTTATAGCCAATTGACCCTTAACGGTTTGTCCATTGATCTGGTATTCATAAAACGCCCAATCCTCATCAATTGGTATATCAAAATGTGGCTCTGCTGCTACAATCTTGCGATACCGTGGATCAAATTGACCATCATTATATGCTAGTGTATTCCATACTAATTCAGAACAACCGTTATGATCACCTTTTGTGAAATTATGCTTGGAGTCCGACGTATAAAATGAAAAACTTCGCTGTATGATTTCTTTAACAAAATCATCTGTAAATAGTTCGGATTTTTTAGTTTCTACTTTACCTATAGCATCGTCGGTTATAACGAGTTTATTTTTGCTAGGATTGTCTTGATTAAACTTCTTGAGTTTGGCAAGCACTTCCATTACTTTATGAACTATGGTGCCTAATTCTGCCTTTTTACCGCTGTCGGGCTGATGACCCAAAACATAGGTAATAAAATATTGCATTTGGCAATACGAATAATTATTGTAACTTGATGATCTAATATAAGTAACTAGCATATTATCTCCATATCCAAGTATTGTTTTTAAGTTCTTCGCACAAGCCTTCTAGAGTAATATTGCTATTATCTATTACAAGATCAAAATTGGACCAATCAAAATTCTCTTTATCAAGTGCTACTTCTGGCTCTGATTTGCTATCATAAATATTTCTTGTTAATCTAATAACAATGCCTCCAGCATCTTTAATAGCTTCGACTTCGTTAGGGAATCTGACATCTGGAACTATTGCTATCTGAGACTGCTCAGTTAGTATTCTATTCAAAGAATATCTACTCCAAGCATTATTTTTGATTTTTCTTATTATTTTTGTGCCAAAATATTCTAGGAATTCTCTGACCGTCATTAATCCAGTTTTGTTGTCGTTATTTGGCAAAGAATCCCATGAAATATCGGTAAGTTGATTTTTATCATCATCATTTCCATATACATTACTTGGATTTAATCCAAAAAGATTGATAGACATCTCTTTTAATGGATCAGCAAAATGATAAACTTTGATATACGGCCATAAACCTATATGAGCATATTCTATAAAATCTGAGTCTTTTCTAGTAACATCAAATACGCCAAAGCCTAATTCGCCATTAGCATCTGTGGTTTGTACTACTAATCGTCCATCACTATCTATATAAAAATCCTTAATCATTTCTCTGCGATGAAGAACGTCACCATTGATATAATTCGCAACAGTGTTTTTACCAGATTGCTTCTTGCCCGATATTCCTATAATTTTCATGAATTAAATCCTTTGACTTGTGGCAGTATCTTTTCTTTAATTTGATCGATAGACATGTCGCCAATATCTTTGGCAACTAATTTTGGAAAAGTAAGTTTATACATTCTGTTTAATTGTCTTTGGAGTTGTGTTTTAGACTCTCTACCAGCTTGGTCATTATCCGTTAGTACTATTATATGCGTGAGTGGCATTTTGTGTAATTTGTTTTCTTGTTCTCTACTAAGTGTTTTTCCAAAAAGACTCATAGCATTGTAAATGCCCGCTTCGTATAATCTCCAAACATCTCCTTGACCTTCTACTAAGAATAGTGTTCCCGTTTGATTAACGTGTTCTATTGCTCTATGGTAATTATAGAAAACGTCACATTTGTTGAAGCCTTTGGGGTATATCAGAAATTTTGGTGACTTATATTCTTTTATAGTTCTGCCTATCATTCCAATGATATTTTTTCCATCTTCATCATGAATAGGTATAACGGCCCTATCGTACATCTTGGATGTTGGGGTATTACAGTCTCCAACCCCAAAATGGTTTAATGTTTCTTCTTTAAACCCTCTATTTATAAAATATTTGGAGGGATAAGATAATTCCCCTAAGTCTACTGGAGTGAATGATTTCTTATTAATTTCTTCGTCGCTAAAAATGTTAACTAATTTGGTAAATTCATCGCTATAGTCTTGTAATGGTGCTGGAGTGGTTGTCCTTTTAACATCTAGTAAATTACAAGCCCATTTTAGAGCCTTAGAAAAACCTACGTCTTCACCTTGTCTTTTAGAAAGCGCCCCACGTATTAAGCCAAATATATCGTTCCTATATTGATGTTGACAGTCTCTGGTCCAGCATTTCCATATACCTTTTTCTATGGAAAATGAAAAAGCCCTTGGATTATCGCTAGATTCATGAACCGGACATGTAGAATATATGTTGTCTCCAAAGACTTCATACTCCATTCCAAGCTTATCAAATACTTCTGTGGCTCTACTATTCAGAGTCTGTTTGATCTTCTGTAAGTCCATCTGCTTTTAATTTTTCTAATGTATCGTTGTTGACAAGGCCAGTATCGCCAACCGGCTGATTTTTAAATTCATTCCGTGTTTTTAGTTCTCTAAGCTTAGAATGAGAACCTTGCATTAACATATTAATATAGTCTCCATCATCTAATCCAGAACCGTGTCGTGCTACAATCGGAACTAATTTACGGTTTCCAGCGTTTGGTCCATCTTCTGCCAATTCTTCTGGAGACTTGATTTTGAAGATAGTGAAAGATGTGCATAGCCAAATCAGTCTATCTGATCCACTCACGGCGTCGGTACTTTCTTTTGTTATACCGTCACGATTAAGCTGCACAAAAGATAAACATGGTATATCTAGCTTAACGCATAGATTGTGTAACGATGTAATTTGAAAACCTAGAGCTTGATACTCTTGAATATTATTAGTAATAGAACTAGAAGACATTAACTTCAAATAGTCATATATAATAAGACAATCATTGGTCTTACCGTTTTCGTCTGTTTTTACTTCTTGCATTACCCATCTTTTGATAAGATTTAAAATCTGCTCAAAGGGTTTTCCAGCTACGCTAATATAGCTATATGGTAATGACTCCAGCTTTTTCATGGCTTCGACTATTTTCTCATGTTTTTCTTCATCATCAATGAATTTCCCTGTAGCGATTTCGTTGATTGGCACACCGCTTATATTAGCCAACAATCTATTTAGATGATCTTCTTTACTCATTTCTGTATCAAGCATAAGAACTGGGTATCCTTTACTTGCTACATTTAGTGCAACATTATCGCCAAACACACTTTTACCAACCTTTGGTCTGGCGGCAATAAGATCAACGCATTTTCTTCTTAGTCCTCCACCTATAGCTTCATCAAATCTTGTAAAGCCAGTTGGAATTCCTATAATATCACACTTGTTATTTTCTAGGAACTCTACGTATTGTTGAATGTCCTTACCGATTTTTTCTGGATTTTCTGCACCATCGTCTTCTCGTAAAAATTCTGTTACGGGATTTTCTAAAATTTGTATAATATCATTGATAGTTTCAGAACCAGTAACATCGTCAATATCTTTGTGAATCTTAGCTGTGAGTTTTTTAATCTTTCTCGCAAATTCGAACTTCTTTAGTTGTATTCCAAAACTGAATATATTTTCCTTGCTGATTGGAAAATCAAAAAGAGATTTTACGTATTTCAACTCTTGAGGAGTATTAATGGAATCATAAAGATTTAACTGTGAGGCAGCGGCTAATATAGCTGGAATATCTATCTTTTGTTCATTGTTTATGACCCTATCTATACACTTGAACAAAATCTGATTGTTTGCGTGACCAAACGAATCGATAGTAATAAGATCGGATACTGTAACATATCCATCTATACCGTGCTGCATTATTCCTGCTAATACCGCACGTTCTGCACCTATATCAGTTAGTTTATTATCCATATTATTTACCAACGCACCTACTGCAACGATGATATTCTCCGTAAACATATCTTGGGTCTGTCTTAAACGATCTTCCGCACACGCTACATTCAACGTCTACCTTCTTTTGTGGTTTTCTATTTCTTGGGGTTCTTTCACCATAATTGGTTTCGATATCTCTGAATTCCCCTTCGTCCGTCCACTGGTTCTTCTTGGCTCTCACGGGTTCTCTTCTCCTACTATTTGATGAAGTTTCTTCTGTCTTTGTAACTATAAAGTTATCACCGACAGTGACAGAACCCTGTCGTGATTGAGTTTTGGTTTCTGATTCTGGAGCGGCTGTCTTAGCTGTATTTTGTGACAAAGCAGCCATAAATTTAGCTTTTTGTTCATCAGTTAACGATGCGACGAAATCATTAAAATCGGTCATTGTCGTTTTCCTTTCTCTAGCAGAATGTCTGCCTTTCTTTTTAATTCATAAACTTTACCATCTAATAGATTGAGTCTAGCTTCTGCTATTTCTCTCATATTTTCTAAAGCTGATGCATATGAATTATTCTGTGACAAAATGTGTTTTTTGGATTCATGTTTAGTATATTG
>Ga0214917_10005623_pt1 | contig 13335 bp, 9 predicted proteins | sample LL_1208_BB_MetaG_FD_177983 | JGI IMG/M metagenome (GOLD analysis project Ga0214917, IMG submission 177983) | Freshwater microbial communities from Lake Lanier, Atlanta, Georgia, United States - LL_1208_BB | ecosystem: Environmental > Aquatic > Freshwater > Lake | place: USA: Georgia | collected... | reverse complement strand
ACCATGACGATGCCACGCATGTGGACCGATCTGTGCACGCGCATGGGCGTGCAGCCCAGGCAATTCGGCGGGTTGCTCGCGGTGCTCGTCGTGGCCGTCGGCGTGCTCGCGCTCAAGTTCTCGTTCGCGCCCGCCAAGGCCGCGGCTGGCGCGCCTGCGGCCTCGAAGTCGACCGAGCCGAAGCAGCCGCCGAAGCCGACCGCGGCTGCCAAGTCACAGTCCACGCAGCCGATCAAGCGAACGGTGGTGAAGGTGGAGCTTGCGCACGCATGTGAACGCGACCCGTTCCGCATGTGGATGCTCCCGGACGCGGCACCGGCGCTCGCGCCGTCGGCGGCCACCGCGGCCGCGCCGGTCGTCGCGACGCCTGGGGTGCTGCCTGGCCTTCCGCTGAAGGCGGTGGTTCGCGGTGAACTCGCCGTGTTCGGCGACCAGACGGCTCGTGTCGGCGACGCCGTGGCGCTGCCGGACGGCAGTTTCGCCGAGATTCGCGGCATCGGTGACCGAGTCGTCACCGTGGTGTGGGATGGACGAACCTTCGACGTGCGCTTCGGCGGATCCGGTTCCCCGAGCCGCGCTCCCGCGGCAGGAGGCTTCAAGTGAGCGACAAGACCCGCATCGTCGGCTCCTCGCTGAGCAGCGTCGAGCTGCGCACGCTTCCGCGCGTGGGCCAGGTGCTGATCGAGGAAGGCGCGATCACCGTGCAGCAGCTGCGCGAGGCGCTCCGCCGCCAGTCCGCGGCCGGCCAGCGCCTGCTGCTCGGCGAGGTGCTGCTCCAGATGGAACTGGTCGATCGCGTGACGCTGCTCAAGGCCGTTGCGCGCAGCCTGGAGATCGACTTCGTGGAGGAGCCGGCGAAGCGCGCCGACGCCGCCGTGCTTCGCGCGATTCCGGAATCCATGCGCCGCGAGCACCGCATCGTTCCGCTTGTGCGTGACGGCGACGTGCTCGTGGTGGCGACCGCTGACCCGCAGAACGACTACGTGCGCGAGCTGGTCGCGCGCGAGACGGGCCTGCGCATCCGCTTCGTGGCGAGCCCCGATGACCGGCTCGACGCGATGCTCACCGAGGCGGGCGCCGGCGCGGCCGTGCAGGAGAAGGCCGAGGAGATCGTCGCCGAGCTGCTCGACAGCCCCGACGAGAGCGGCTTCACCCTGCAGGAGAAGCAGGTCGAGGAGATGGTGGGCGACGCGGCCGGCGACGACATGGCGCCGGTGGTGAAGCTCGTGAACTTCATCATCTGCTCGGCCGCCGAGGAGGGCGCGAGCGACATCCACATCGAGCCCGACGACGGCAACATGCGCGTGCGCTTCCGCATCGACGGCGTGCTGTGCAACCGCATGGCGCCGCCGTGGCGCATGAACGCGGCCATCGCGAGCCGCGTGAAGATCATGGCGCACCTCGACATCAGCGAGCGGCGCATGCCGCAGGACGGCGAGATCAGCGTGCGCGTGAACGGCCGCCCGATCGACCTGCGCGTGAGCACGCTTCCTGGCAAGTTCGGCGAGAAGATCGTGATGCGCCTCGTGGACGGCGGGGCGAACCGCCTGACGCTGCAGCAGCTCGGCTTCCGTCCGCAGATGCTCGAGCGCTTCCAGCAGGTGCTCGACCAGCCCTACGGCATCGCGCTCGTGACCGGCCCGACGGGCTCGGGCAAGAGCACCACGCTGTACAGCGCGCTGCAGACCTTCGACCGCACCGGCATCAACGTGAGCACGGTCGAGGATCCGGTCGAGTCGAACATCGAGGGCGTGCACCAGGCGCAGATCAATCCGAAGGCGGGCTTCACCTTCGCGAGCGCGCTTCGCGCGCTGCTGCGCCAGGACCCCGACGTGATCATGGTGGGCGAGATCCGCGACACCGAGACCGCGCAGATCGCGGTGCAGGCCGCGCTCACGGGCCACGTGGTGCTGAGCACGCTGCACACGAACGACGCGCCGAGCGCGATCACGCGCCTCGGCAATCTTGGCGTGGAGAACTTCCTGATCGCCGCCGCGCTGCGTGGCGTGCTCGCCCAGCGCCTGGTGCGCCGGACGTGCAGGCACTGCGCCGCGCCGTGCGAGCTCGACGAGGCGCAGAAGGTCTCGATGGGTCTCTATGCCCACATGACCGGCACGCCGATGAAGGGCGCAGGCTGCCGCAAGTGCCGCCAGACGGGCCTGAGCGGTCGCGTGGGCCTGTACGAACTCATGGTGCCGGACGACCGCATGAACGACCTGCTGTGCGGCACCTGCGATCCGTCGTCGATCCGCGCGCTGCTGCGCGAGCAGGGCTTCGAGACCCTGTGGGACGACGGCATGCAGAAGGTTCTCATGGGCCTGACCACGCCCGAGGAGGTGCACGGTGCCTGCCGCCACTGACATCGCCCCGCTGCGCAAGTGGAACTACAGGGCCCGTCGCGCCGGCGGCGATCTTGCCCGCGGCGTGATCGAGGCGCGGCTGCATGCCGACGCCGTGCGCGAACTGCAGCGGCAGGGTCTCGCGATCCTCGCCGTCGAGCTCGGCGACTCGAAGGCTTCGGTGGGGCAGTTGGTGGACACCGACAACCGCCGGCGCCGTCTCGCCAAGGCGATGCGCATCGACGACACCGTCGCCTTCTGCTCGCAGGTCGCGGTGATGCTGCGCACCGGCGTGCCGCTGAAGGAGACCCTCGAGACCTTCGCGGAGCAGGCCGCGCGCCCCGAGGTGGCCGAGGTCGTTCGACTGATCCGCGACGATGTCTGCGAGGGAGAGGACTTCAGTGACGCGCTCGCGAAATGGCAGCACATCTTCCCGCCGCTCATGGTGAGCCTGGTTCGCGCGGCCGAGGCGAGCGGCATGCTCGACGAGATGATGACGCGCGTCGCGAAGGACCTCGCCAAGCAGCGCAAGACCGCGCGGCAAGTGAAGGGCGCGATGGCCTATCCGGCCATCATGCTCGCCGTCGCCGTGCTCGCGGTGGCCGTGATCATGACGAGCGTGATGCCGCGCTTCGAGCCGCTGTTCAAGATGCAGGGTGACAACCTGCCCGTGCCCACGAAGGTGCTGCTCGGCCTCTCGAACTTCATCCGCACGGGCTGGGTGATCTGGGTGCCCGCGCTCGGCATGCTCTCGCTCGGCGCATGGGCGTGGCTGCGCAGCAAGGCGGGCCGCCGCGTGATCGACTCGGGCAAGCTGCGCTGGCCGGTGATCGGCGCGATGTTCCGTCACCTGTACGTGGCGCGCTTCGCGAGCACGATGGCCACGCTGCTGGCCGCGGGCGTGCCGCTGCTCAATGTGGTGCGCATCCTCAAGGATGTCACCAGCAACGTGCGCTACACGGCGATGTGGGGTCTGCTCGAGGAGCGCGTGAGCCATGGCCAGGAGCTGGCGCCGACCTTCCGCGAGTTCGAGTTCGTGCCACGCAACGTCTCGGCGATCATCGCCGCGGGCGAGAAGTCCGGCCGCCTTCCCGAGGTGCTCGAGAGCGCCGCGCAGGTTGCCGAGGAGGATCTCGAGGTGTCGCTGAAGGCGGCCACCAGCATGATCGAGCCGGTGCTCATCGTGGGCATGGGCCTGATCGTGGGCGGCATCGCCAGCGCCATGCTGCTGCCGATCTTCAACATGTCGAAGATGATGCACGGGCACTGACGCGCCCGGCACGCGAAGCAGCCCGCACCTCGGCCGCGCTAGCCTTCGGCGCATGAACCGCCTGCTCGCCTCGATCGCCGTGCTCGCCGCGATTCTCGTCGCCGCGCTCCTCGCGTGGCGAACGGGTCGCATGGCGCAGATCGAGCGCGAGAAGGTGACGGCCTCCGTGAAGGCGGTGCAGGCGGCGCGCGAGGCGGAGCGGCTCGAGGCCGAGGCGTCGGCGCGCCCCGGCGAGACCCTCGTGGAGCGGTTGCGCGTCGAACCGCCGGTGGTGGATTTTGGCGACCTGCTGCCCGACATCCAGGTGAGCCGATCGGTGCGACTGCACAACATCGGCGACCGACCGATCCGCGTGCTGCGTGCCGTGGCGGACTGCGGGTGCACCACGCCGAGCGTTCCGCTCGAACCCATCCCGGTCGGTGCATCGATCGAGACCGAGATCTCCGTTCGCCCCGGCGTGACGCAGGGCTCGAAGCTCTCCAAGCGCGTGACCTACGAGGTGGAGGGGGCGCTGCCCGCGTTCTGCATGGTGGAAGGCACGGTCGGCACCTACATTCGCTTCACGCCCACCGCACTCGACGCGCCGGTCGATGGCCGGGAGACGGGCCCGGGCGAGATCACGCTCGAGTCCGCGCTCGGCATTCCATTCACGGTGACCGACGTCGAGCCTTCGATCGATGCTGACGCGCCGGTCGAGGCCTCGGCGAGACAGGTCATCTGGATCGACTGGAAGCTTTGGCGCGAGGCGGGTCGGCCGATGCAGGTCACGATCACGACGGACCACGCCGGAGCGCCGCCGATGACGGTCGTCATCCGTCGCCACGACGAACCTTGAGGCCTTCCGGGAGAACAGTGTCATGCGCATGAAGCCCTTCCTGCCGATCTTCGTTCTCGCCATGTTCGCCGACCCCGCCGGTGCGCGGCAGCAGGGGGTTGCGTCGAGCGATGTCGTTGTCGCGAAGGCGCCGGTCGCCCCCCCGCACTTCCGTCGCAGCGAGCCACGGCTCGCGCCAGGGGACAAGGTCGTCTTTCCGGGGCTGGCCCCGTTCGTTCGCGGCGAGACTCGCACGGGCTACGAGCCGGGCAAGGTGACGGTCTTCGAGGCCTTCACCACCAGCTGCAGCCACTGCGAGGAGAACTTCGACCTCATCTGCGAGATCGTCCGTGTGTATCGCGCGAAGGGCGTGGAGTTCATCTCGGTCACCGGCGAGTCGGCGGACAAGGTGAAGGCGTGGCTCGCCAAGCCGGGCAAGGAACGCGTCGACTGGTCCGTGGCGTGCGACCCGACCGAGACCGTCGGTCGCGAGTGGCAGAACGCCACGCTGCGCAACTTCACGCCGCGTTTCTTCGTGGTCCGCGACGGAACGCTGCTGTGGGCCGGACATCCGAACATGTCGGAGAAGCCCCTCGAGCGGATCGTGGCCGGCACATGGGATCCTGGCGCGGCGCGCAAGGAGTTCTGCCTCGACGCCACGGTCACGGCCGCCAACGCCATGGTCGACACGATGCTGCGCAGGTGCCAGGACGCGGCGGATTGGCAACCGCTCTTTGACCTGTTCGACCAGATCGTGGAGCAGATTCCGGAGCGCGCAGGCACCTTCCAGGTGGAGCGCTTCGGAGCGATGATCGGTCCGGCGAACCGCGTCGACGCGGGCTACGCCTTCGGACGATCGCTCATGCAGCAGTTCGCCGGAGACGGCCGGGTGCTGCGGGCCCTCGCGAGGAGCGTGCTCGCCAACACCAGCGTTCGTCGACGCGACGTCGACTTCGCCATGCAGGCCGCGCAGGCGGCCGACGCGCTGGCGAAGGGCGAGGACCCGAAGGCGCTCGAGGTGCTCGGCCTCGCGTGGTTCGCGAAGGGCGACCGGGAGAAGGCGATCGAGTGCGTCGAGCGCGCCAGGAGCATCGAGACCGAGCGCAAGTTCCAGAAGCAGTACGACCGGACGCTTGCGCGATTCCGCAAGGAGAACCCCGGGCCGCTGCCGCCCTATGAGGCGAAACGCCCCGACGGCAAGCCTGTCGCGCCGGTACCGGCCACTGCGCCCGAGGGCGGTTGAGCGATCAGTGAAGGTGCGTTCGTGCCTGGCCCTCGCGCATGAGAGCCGCGAACGAATCGGCGTCGCCCGCCGCCACGGCGTGCATCACGCGGTCGATCGCCTGGCGCAGCCGCTCGAGCGCCGCGAAGGAGTGGGGGTTGCGCGACTGGATCTCGAAGTACACGTCCGGGCTTTCGCGCACCACGTTCGCCGCAAGACGCTCGAGCGCTCCGAAGGTGGTGCTGCGCACGGGGTGCTCCCGTTCCGGCAACGCGAGCGCGAAGGCGATGGCGGTGGCGTGGGCGAGGCTCAGCAGGTCGGCCATCAGGCGGTCATGCTCCTCGAGCGGCAGCCGGACGAGTCTCGCCGTCGTGGGCTGGAAGAGGCGCTCCACCTCGAGCAGGGCGGATGGATCGCCCGTGTCGCACAGCACCACATCGGCGTCGCGGAGCAGCGCGATCGACGGCCCGAACATCGGGTGCATCGACGCCACGCGCGCGCCGGCGGCCTGCAGGCGGCGGATCGCCGGGATGACCGGCGTCTTGATGCTGGCGATGTCCGCGATCACGCCGCGAGGCGGCCGGGCGCACCAGTGCATGTACAGCTTCGCCGTGGCGGCGGGTGGGGTGCAGCAGAGCACGAGGTCGGCGGTCGGAAGCGCGGCCTCTCCTTCGGAACAGGCCTGGGCGGATCCGGCCGGGTCGATCGAGGCGACGCCGAAGCCGCCAGCCGAGAGGAAGCTTCGCATCCACCGTCCCATGCGCCCCTCGCCACCCACGACCACCGCAGTGCGGCCCGCGCCCGCGGCGCTGAAGCGGATGCTGTCCTGGTCCTGCGCGTTCACCGACGCGCGGATCAGCCGCGCGAGCAGGTCCTCGGCGAGCGTCGGATCGAGGCCGCGCTCGCTGGCGGCCGAGCGGGCGCGTTCGAGCACTGCGCGCTCCTGCGCGTAGTCCACGGTCGCGATGCCGAGGCGTCGCTTGATCTCGCCGACCTCGCGGGCAAGGCCCTGCCGCTCCGCCGCGAGCGCGAGCAGTTGCCCGTCGATCTCGCGGATGCGTCGGCGCACGCCGTCCAGGTTCGGTTCGGCCATGGAAGGGCCGAGTGTAAAGTGGCGGCGCCGCCGGCACCGCCGGGCGGAAGCGGCGCGGCCGCGCATGCGCCTATCGTTGGCGGCGCCGCACGGAACGAACGCGCGCAAGGAGCGAGCCATGCCTGAAGCATTCGCCGACCCCATCGAGATGCAGAACCGCCTCTTCGCCGAGCTCAGCGCCATGTTCGGGCGCGAGGTCCCGCTGTACGACCGCAGCCTGCTCGTGAACCGCGCGTGCAACGCGGCGGTGTGCGCGCTGGTTGGCCGCCTGCATCGCGGCTTCGAGATCGGCGAGGCGCAGCTGGATCGAACGAGTGGGGAGCGGCACGGCGCGATCCGCATCGGCCGGCCCGACGAGTACCGCTGGATCGCGAGATTCTTCGCCTGCTTCGCGATGGAGCCGCACAACTTCTACGACATGACCAGCGTGGGGGCGAAGAGCCAGCCCATCATCGCGACCGCATTCCGCTCGCTGCTCCGGCCGGAGCATCGCGTCTTCACCTCGCTGCTCATGACCGACTGGTTCGATGCCGAGACGCGATCGGACATCGAGGCGCTGCTCTCCACGCGCGCGGTTTTCACGGCCCGTGCGAAGGAACTCATCGAGCGCCGCGAGCGGCAGGGAGGGCTCTCGACGGCCGATGCCGAGGCGCTCGTGCGAGAGGGAACCTCCCGCATCTTCAAGTGGACCGGCTCGGCGCGGGGGCACGCGCTGTACGAGCGGCTCTCGAAGGCCGGTTTCAAGATCGCCGCCGACATCGCGTGCTTCGAGTCGCATCACCTGAACCATCTCACGCCGAACACCTTCTGCATGGATCTCTACGTGCTCGCCATGAAGCGATGCCTCGGCGAGATCGACGAGTCGACCTTCCGAAGCCGCGCCATCGCGGTGCTCACGCGTCTGGCCAGGGTTGCCGACCGCGACTGGCTGCGCCTGCACTTCAAGCACCTGAGCCATGCGGAGATCGACTCCTACCAGGCTGGAAGCGTCGGCGAGCGGGATGTCGAAGCGGTCGTCGACGGCCTCGCCGTGACGTTGCGCGGGGACGTCTTCCAGCTCGCCCGGCTCGATCACGCCGGGTTCAAGGACTTCACCGAGGGCCCCAGCGAGGACACGCCGGTGCTGCTGCGTCAGGATGCCTACCGCGCGCTCACCGAGCCGGTGCGGTTCCACGAGCCGGGGGGCCGCGTGATCGATGGCACGCACACCGCGCGTTTCGGCGAGATCGAGGAACGCTTCTACGCGACCACGCCGAAGGGTCGCGCGCTGTACGACCGCTGCCTCGCCGAGGCCGACGCCGCGCGCGAGGGCGATCCATCGTTGCCGAAGCGTGATCCCGCCGCGTACGAGGCGCGGTATGCGAAGCCCTTCGCGCCTTTCCCGAAGACGCTGCCGGGGCTGCTCGAGCAGGGGCTGGTGTTCGGACGCTACGCACCCACGCCGAAGGGCCTCGCCTCGAAGGGGTCGATCGCGACCACCGACATGCATGCGCTCGTGCGGCAGGGCTTCGTGCAGGTGGAGGGACTCCGCTACGAGGACTTCCTGCCGGTCAGCGCCGCCGGCATCTTCGCGAGCAACCTGAACCAGTACGGCACCAGGTCGACCGCGACCGTGCGTCCCACCTACTCGCAGTCGCAGCTCGAGGCGATCATGGGCAAGCCGATCGTGGACTCGACCGCGGCCTACGCCGGCATGGAGGCGGAGTCGATGCTGTCGACCTGGCGGCAACTCGGGCTCGTCGATCGCATCCCCGATGCGGAGCGTCGCAGGCTCGAGCAGGTGGTCGCGGACTGCCCACCCGGCGCGCTCCAGGCCCACGCACCCGCTGAGAATCGCGAGACCGCCTCAGCGGGCTGACGCAGGCATCGGCTCGATCACGATCGCGTCGACGGCCTCGAAGGCGTCGGCGTGCCAGTGCGGCGTTGGCGTGATCTGGCCACCGGCGCTCGCGGGAGTCGCGAACCAGATGGGTGGATTCCAGGCGGATCGAAAGGCGAAAGCCAGCGTCATGGCGACCACGGCGGTTGCGACGGCCTTCGCCGATCGCGCTCGCCCTCGCCCTCGCAACGCCCCCCAGCCCGACGCCCGTGCCGCAAACCATTGCACGGCGAGACCCACCAGCGTGAACAGCACCGGACCGATCGACGCCGCATGCCGCGCGTATCCGTAGAAGGCCACGATCACGAGCACGCGATACACGAGCACCACGAGCAGCGCGCCGCCGCCCGGGGTCGCGGCCGCCACGACTGCGCCAGCGAGCATGAGGCCGAGCATCGACCAACTCCAGACTGGTGCATCGTCACGCGTGGGCACCGCGAGGTCGATGGCCTGCCGCAGATGCCGTGGTCCATGCGGCCAGTCGTTGGCGAACACGCCGAGCGAGGCCCCGCTCGCGAAGCGCAGCAGTTTCTCGTCGACGAGGCGCATCCAGCGTGCGGGGTCGGAGCGGATCGAGGAGAGCCCGACCTCGTAGCCGTGGTTCACGAGATGCGCGTGGCTTGGGCGCGCGAGCGAGAAGACCGGGTCGGATGATTCGGCGTCGGCGAGCGCCGCGCGCGAGAAACCTCCGTCGCCGCGCAGGTCGTTCGAGAGCGCGAAGTCGAGCGGTCCCTTGAAGGAGACGAGCGACCATGCCGGCAGTGCCTCCGGCGTGCTTCCCCAGCGGTTCTCGAAGAACTCATCCACCGCACGCTCGTCGACCTGTGTCCACGCCTCGCGACGCGCGATGTCGGCCAGGAACGCGAAGTTCGGCCCCTGCGCGAAGCCGGGCAGCGCGCGGAGCATGGCGACGGCACCCGGGGTCCACGGCGGCCGCGTGCGCTCGAAGATGATGGCCGGCGCGTTCGTGTTGAATCGCTCGACCGCGGCGTGGCTTCGCAGCATCCACGGAACGCACGCAAGCGCCGCGAACGCCACCACGAGCGAACCCTGCGCCAGCGCCCTCGCGGCACCCGATCCGCGGCGCCACGCGCTCGCGGCAGCCCACGCATCAAGCGCCACGAGCAGCGCGAGGTGCTCGGCACGAAGCAGCATGCCGGCACCGTGCAGCATGCCCAGCGCGATCGACCGGCCGCTGCGCGGACCCTCGGTCCAGCGCAGCGTGAGCGCCAGGATGATCGTCACGAGCAGCGCATAGGGCACCTCGTTGTTCAGCGAGGTGGCAAGCGCGAAGGAACCGAACGAGATCGCCGTGAGCAGCGCGGCCACGCCTGCGGCGATGCGGCCGAACCAGCGCGTGACGAGGCATTGCAGCACCGCGGGCGTGGCGGCGCTCATCACGCACCACAGCACCTTCGCGGCCGTGAAGGGCGGCGTCGTCATGCCGAGCCAGCGCAGCATGAATGCCACGCCGGGCGTGCGAAAGGGCAGGTCATCCTCGAACGGCTCGCCGGCGGCCATCAGCGCGGCCCATCGGGCCCAGACGGGCGCGTCGCCCTCGTAGAGCACCGAGTGTGGCCACGTGGTGTCCTGCGACCGGAACAGGAAGAGCAGCCGAAGCGCGAGTGTCACGACGAAGATCGCCGACGCGATCGCGAAATCGAGGCGCGTGAGTCGCGCGGGTGTCGCCCTCGTGGCGCGTGCGTTTGCCTCGATCGCCGCCATGCGTCAGCCGATCATGCCGATCGCGCGCGCCGCGAGCATGACAAGCACGGCCATCGCCACAAGCACCTGCAGCATCATGCCCAGCTGCACCGGTGCGCGCAGCGGCACGGGAAGCGTCGGCCCGAAGGTGCTCGCCGTGTTGAACGACAGGAACAGGTAGTCGACGAAGCCGGGCCGCCAGCCCTTGAGCGTGTGGAACGCGGCGGTGTCGTGCGGGAAGACCACGCCCGGGTGCGGGGGCATGCCTTCGCCCGCCCATTCCCGGTAGGCGTGATCGAAGCGCCAGTAGAAGGCCGCGAAGACGGCGATGTTCTCGAGGTACACGAGAGACGCCGCGAGCAGCAGGAAGCCCGGGTTGTCCTGCTTGTCGAACAGGCAGGCGATCAGCCCCACCAGGTTCACCGTGAGGGCGACGAGCGCCAGAGCGAGCGCCAGGTCGAGCAGCCGCAGGAACGCCTTCCGGGAACCGATGGTCCATGCCAGACCGGCGATGCCCGAGGCGACCAGCGCGGCGGGCGTGGCCCAGCGGTCGAGGAACTGGAACGCGAGCACGGCCGCCGAGGGCGCTCGGTCGGTCAGGCTCAACGCGTTCGAGGTGCCCAGATCGAGCAGCGAGGCGACCACGAGCGAGAGCTGCACCGCGCCGGAAGTCATGCGGGCTGCGGAGGAGGGTGCCATGGCGCAAAGATACTTCCGGCGATCGCCGACATATATTGCGCCGATGCATCGGCGGCGCTCGAACTTCACCAGGGTCAGGCGCTCATCGCTCACCGCGATGGTGCTGCTGGCGCTGGCCGCGTGCCGCCAGCGATCCGAGCTCTGGGAAGACGGCCTCGCCGACACCGAGCGCAAGATCGACGCGGCGGTCGCCGAGCGTGCGTCGCAACCCTCGCGCCCCGTGCCGACCGACAGCCCGAACTCGCTGGTCGCTCGGCTCAAGGCGCTCGGCCAGCGCAACGACGAGGAGCAGGCGGCCGCGATCCGGCGAGGCATCGACAGTGCCGTGGCCTCGCAGGCCGCCCAGGCGCTGGCCCGTGGCGAGACGCCACCCGAGGACGCGCCGGGCCCTGGCATTGAGCGCATCTGGTCGCTGCCCGATCTTGCGGCCATGGCGCTGGAAGGCAACCCCGCCACGCGCGAGTCATGGCACCGTGCCCGCGCCTCGGCCGCCCGAGAGCAGAAGGCTCTGGCCGCCTACGGACCGCAGGTGGGCGTGGAGGCCGGCATGAGCTACTCGCAGCAGCCGTTCCTGTCGCAGACGCCACAACCGCTTCCGGATCGTGAAGCGCGGTTCTCGCCTCAGGTCTACGCCTCCTGGCTGCTGCTCGACTTCGGCCGGCGCGACGCCGACACCGATCGCTCGCGCGCCGAACTCGCCGCGGCCAACATGGCGCATGACCGCACGATCCAGCGCACGGTGTACGAAGTGCAGCGGGCATACTTCAGGCTCGAGGGCGCGCTGGGCCTGCGCACGGCGGCCGAGCAAGACGTGACGGCCGCGCGCAGCGTGCTGAAGGCGACCGAGTCGCGACTGGCGCTGGGCCTTGCCACGCGGCCCGACATGCTGGTGGCGAGGCAGGCCTACGCCGAAGCGCTCTACCAGCTGGAAAGGCGCCGCAGCGGCGTGTTGCTCGCCGAGGGCGACCTTCGAACCAGCGTGGGCATTCCGGCAAGCGTCTCGCTGCCGATCGACCCGACGCCCGAGGCCGAGGTGCCCGAGATTCTCACGACCGGCATCGACGGCATCATCGATCAGGCGCTCGCGCGGCGGCCCGATCTCGCCGCCGTCGTGCTCGAGGTTCGCGCGCGAGAGGCCGAGATGCGGCGCGCGCAGGCCGACTACCTGCCTGAGGTGGTGGCGCGTGGCACCGCCGGCGAGAGCTGGCTCAACTTCGACACGCCGGGATTCTCCATCCAGGGGCAGGGTTGGGGCTTCGCCGGCTCCGCGTACCTCGGTGGTCGATGGCTGCTCTTCGACGACGGCGCGCGCGATGCGGCGCTCGCCGAGGCGAACGCGAACCGTGCCGCCGCGAGCGCGAAGCTCGCGAAGGCCCGTCTCGACGCGGCCGACGAGGTCTGGCGCGCCTACTACACCCTGCAGAGCGATCGTGCGCAGTTCGACGCGGCGAAGGCGCAGCTCGTCGCGGCGGTCGACGCCTTCGAATCGGTGAAGCGCGCGTACGAGCTCGGCCTCACCACGCTTCCCGAACTGCTCGACGCCGAGCGCGACCTGTCGCTCGCGCGCGCGCAGCGCATCGACAGCCGAGCGAACCTGCTCACCTCGAGCGCCAGCCTGATCTTCGCGTCGGGCGCCGGTGCCGGCGAGGTTCGCTGAGCGTCACTTCGAGGGCACGAGCGTCGGGCCCGATCCCGCTTCAGGGAACGGCCCCGCGGTCTTCCCGAACGGCGAGCCGATCAGCCCGAGCTGCTCGAGGAACGGGTCGCGCCCGCCGGTCTTCACGATCGCGGTGACCGTGCCGCCCATCCGGTAGGGGTACGTCGGATCGAACGGCTCCATCGTGATGCGCACCGGGAAGCGCTGCGCGAGCCGCACCCAGTTGAGCGTCGGCTTCACGTCGGGAAGCGTCTGCTGCGTGGCGCCGTTGGCCTGGTACAGCGCCCAGCCGATGCCCTGCACGGTTCCCTTGAAGCGGTGACCCGGGTAGGCGTAGATGTAGACCGCGACCTCCTGGCCGACGCGAATCTGCTCGATCTCCGTCTCGAGGAAGTTCGCGATCACCCACCACTCCGTGTTCTGCACGATCGAGAAGAGGTTGTCGCCAACCTTCACGAAGGCGCCAGTGTTCGTGTTCAGGTTCGTCACCCATCCGTCGATTGGCGCGCGAACCTCGCAGTACTGCAGGTTCAGGCGCGCCTCGTCGATCTCCACCTTCGCCGCGGCCACGCGCACGTTCACGTCGCCGAGCTGGGCCAGCGCGTTGCGCGCCCGCTTGGCGTCGGCTTCCGCGCTCACCACGGCGGCACCGGCCGCC
>Ga0214917_10005622_pt1 | contig 13335 bp, 9 predicted proteins | sample LL_1208_BB_MetaG_FD_177983 | JGI IMG/M metagenome (GOLD analysis project Ga0214917, IMG submission 177983) | Freshwater microbial communities from Lake Lanier, Atlanta, Georgia, United States - LL_1208_BB | ecosystem: Environmental > Aquatic > Freshwater > Lake | place: USA: Georgia | collected... | reverse complement strand
CCGCGCGGCCCCACACTGGGGTCGGCACCCATGGGCTCTTCTTTGAAAAACACATAACGCGGATTGGTCCAAAGCAGTTCTTGGCGACGCTGCGGGTTGCGCTGCAACCACGCTTTGATGCCGGGCCAGGAGGCGTCGCGGGTTTCACCTTTGTCCAGCAGCCACTTGCCCACACTTTGGTAGGGCTGGTCATTGGACGCGGCAAAGCCCACACGTACGATGCGCACACTGCCATCAGGCTCGGTGATGCGCAGCCTTCCAGAGCCTTGGATATGCAAAATTAACACGTCGACGGGGTCAGCCAACCAAGCAATCTCGCGGCCACGCAAAGCGTTTTGTGCCGCAGGCAGGCTTTCGATGTCTTGGCGGGTGAACCAAGGCTTGCCATTGGCTAAACCGGCAGGCGCGGCATACAAAGGGGTGTTAAAGCTATTACCTGCCAAACGCTGTGCCTCGAACACCGGTTCATAGTAGGCGGTGAGCAAACCACTGGTTTCACCCTCTAAGGATTCCAAGCGATAGGCTTGCAAGCGGTTGAGCAACAACAAGCGCTGCTCGGTTTCGCTGGCAATGCTCAAGCGACGTATATCACTGCACAAGGGAGCGAGTACCGTACCGTTGATATCGCAATTGGCAAGCAACAAGGTCCACACCTCGGCCATGGACTCTTGCGGCCAGCCGGGCAAGTCTTCGATAGGTACCGGCACCCAGCGGCTTTTGCTCTCGCCTTTGACCGGTGGCTCAAAACGCGGCGCAGCCTGTGGCACGGTGGGCAGGCTGAGCGGCGGGCTGGTCAATGGCGCGGGCTTGACGCTTTCAGGGCGCAGCACTGGCGGCACGGATGAGGGCATAGGCAGACTGACGGGCCTGGGCACCGAAGAAGCGCAGGACACCAGCATGCCTACAATCGCCACGCTCCATGCTGCGCGGTAAGGCAGCGACCAACCTACCCATATACCTGAAAACATGCTGCTGATTTTGCTTGAATCCTTGGGTGCTGGCTTGCTGCTGGCGCTCATCGTATGGTGGACCATGTTCCATGGTCGCGACAAAGGCGAACCAGAAGACAAAGAAAACGGCAAAGACTGATCACGCCAGCGGTGAGCGGCGCAGGGGCAACTGCTGTCTGCGCTCGCGCAATTGATCTATGGACAAATCAACCAGCACACAAGCCTCCCCCTCGTCTTGCACCGCTTGTACCTGACCCCAAGGGTCTACCCACATCGAATACCCCCAAGTGCGGCGGCCGTTGCTGTGCTTACCCCCTTGCGCTGCCGCACCTACCCAGGCTAAGTTATCAATCGCACGGGCGCGCAACAACACTTCCCAGTGGGCAGAGCCGGTGGTGTATGTGAAGGCGCTGGGTGCGAGCAGCAACTCGGCACCTTGCTGCACCAATTGGCGATACAACTGGGGGAAACGCAGGTCGTAACAGACGCTTAAGCCGATGCGCCAAGTGTGGCCGTCTTTGGAAGGCAAATCCATCACCACCGGCGTGTTCCCAGCTTGCAGCACCACGCTTTCGTCGTAGCTTTCGCGGCCATTGTCAAAACAAAACAAATGGATCTTGTCGTAGCGCGCCACACATTCGCCTTGGGCGCTGTAGACCAAGGTGGTGTTGTGCACATGCGAGCTGTCACCCGCAACAGCAATCGGCAAAGTACCCGCTACCAAACACACGCCATAGCTTTGGGCCATGGCGGCCAAGCGTTGCTGCATGGGTCCGTCGCCAAAGGTTTCGGCGATGGCCAGTTTGTCCGTGTCGTGCTGACCTAGCAAACAAAAATACTCGGGCAAGACCGCTAGCTCTGCGCCTGAGTGGGCGGCTTGCGCCAGCAAGCGCTCGGCGGTATCAAGGTTGGTCGCCACATCGGTGGTGGAGACCATTTGCAGCAAAGCGGCTTTCATGGTTTGACTTCCTTTTGAGTGTTGCCATCGACTTTGCTGACCTTGGGGTCTTTCCAAGAGCCCTGCACGCGAAACTCTTGAGTGGTCGATTTAGCCAGTGGCGTCTTCAAAAAATACTGGGTGAGAAAACTGGTCAAGCCCACCACCGGGTTGATGATGGTGTAGAGCAAGGTGGCGGTGCCGGTGTTGAGGTCGGGCACCACCACCACTTTGAGGTCTTGGGTTTCATGCTCGATATCGGCCTTGCCTTCGAGCATCACCGCGGCTGTCACGCCCTTCATCTGCAAATTGTTGGTGCTGGCAATGCCTTGCTGGATTTGCACATCTCCACGCACAAAGTCAAACGCAAAGCCCTCGCTGAACACGTCGGAAAAGTCCAAGGTGAGGCGTCGTGGCAAGGCTTGTAGATTGAGTACGCCAAACAAGCGCGCAACCCCTGGCTCGGCTTTCAAAAACTGGCCCTTGTCAAGGTTCACATTGAACTGGCCGCCCATGCTGGTGTAATCGGGCGAAAACGGCGAACCGGTCCAGCCGACCTGCCCGGCCATGCGCCCTTTGCCGTTGCGAATAGCGCCTTTGTAGCCCAAGCGTTCCAGCAATTCGCCAGAATTTTGCAGTTGCAGGGTGAAGTCGAGTTGGGTGCGTTTGGCCTGCAAGCGACCCACGCCGCCCCATTGACCTTTTGCTTGAAAACTCGCCTCTGGCAAGCTGAGGTTGAACTTATTGAGCACCCATTCCCGACCACCTCCGGCGATGGCGCGGCTAAAACCCTCAACCTCGGCGCGTCCTAACTTCAAGCCACGCAACTCCAGGTTGTCAATGACGATGTCCATGGCAGGCAAGTCTTTGGGGGAGTCCGACAACGTGGCTTCCACGTCTTTCACCGCCGCTGGCGGGATGACCAAATTGGTCAACCTCGCCACCACCCGCGCTGTTTGGTTGTCTTGCGCAGGCTTGTAGTCGATTTGCCCCTGCGCCTCATCGGCTTTGAGTTGAATACGCCACTGCGGGCCTTGCTTGTCAGCGCTGGCTTGCACCCGATTGAAGGTTCGACCCAACCACAGCAATTCATTGGTGCCGACCTCAAATCGGGTAGGCATGAAGGCCATGGCTTGGGGACTGGCGGGCTTAGCAGCTTGGTCCTCTTTGGTTTGGGTGCCGAGCCAACCGGACAAGGTTTGTTGCCAATCGTCCGCATGGAAATGTGGCAATTGCACTTGCATCAGCACCGTGCCTTCAGGGATGTCTTTGCGTGGAGTCACAGGCCCCAAGGCAATGTGCCCGCGCAAGACCTGCGGCACTTGGGGCGTCATGTCGCGCAAATAACTGACGGTGATGAGTTGCCCCAAAGTGAGGGTGCTTTGCTCTAAATGTGCAGAGCCACGCGTCTGCGCTACAGGCAGCAACTCATTGTCAAAGCGCACCGGCCAAATGGCATCGGCGGGTTTGTTCAAAGGCTCGGGCAAATCCACGCCCAAGCCCTGCAAAGAACTGCTGAAAGAAAACTCGGGCACACCTCGGCGCAAACCCAAGCTGGCAACAAACGAGGTGCTACCGCTTAAATGCGCGGCAAAACCTGAGACCAGCGCAGGCTCGGGTAATTGGCGCAAAGCCTCGGCGCTGACACTGCCTTGCAAACTCAGGCGTGAAGGGCCTGCTGTCACGGTGTCGTTGAAACGCAGACCACCATCAAGGCGTGCATCTGCGCCCAACCAACGCAGACGCATATTGTTGACCGCCAGCCCTGACTCGGTGTAGTTGAGGGTGCCGCGCAGCTTGCTAAAGCGCGGCAGCGACGGCTGCCACTGGATATCGTTGCCGTTGAGCACCATGCTGCCTTGCACTTTGGAGAGCGCCAGGTTTTGCAACGGAAGATTCAGACGAAGTTGGTGTTCAGCGGTGCCGGTGGCGGTGAGTTGCGTTAACGCTTGATCGGTGATGCTGTTGAGCGGCGAGGTTTTGATCATCTGCGCGACATCGCTCAAATTGCCGCGCATCTGCGTGTTGATGTCGACCACGATATCGCGCAGGTCGGCGATTTGCAAGTCCAACTTGCTCAGGGTTGTTGCCCCTTCTTGCCCGAGGCGAGCGGTTGCACCCTTGATGAAAAGGCGGTTGCGGTTGATTTGCAACTCGCCTGCGGCTTGTTGCACCAGTGGCCACGCCACTTTGTCGCGCCGTTGTGCGGCACTCATCAGGCTGGTGGGGGCATACTGCATGCTCAAGCCTTGAAACGGCGCTTTGACGGTGAACACGCCCTCGTTGTTGCGGCTGAACGGAAAGCGGTCCAAGGGGCCTTTAAGCTCAATAGCGGCTTGGCTGAAACGACCCGCCAACAAAGCATCGCGTAAATAGTGGCGCGCTTGCTCATCCATTGCACGCGGTAAATAGCGGTGCAGCGTGGTCACCTCTAAGCGTGCCACCTTGGCCTGCATGTCCAACACACCCATGTCTTGTTCGCTGGCGCCTGACAACCAACTTCCTTTCGCTTGCGCTTGCAAGTCGGGGTTCTCCAAATGAGCTTGGTGCACCGTCACCGCCCATTGGCTGTCTTTTTTTACCCAAGAAACATCTGCCGACGCTTCCTTGACGGCCATTTGGTTGGTCTCCCAAATACCACCCATTTCCAAACGACCGCCAGATTGCTGCCATTTGGCTTTGCCGCCGTGTTCGCTGACCTCCAAGCTGAGTTGCGACGACTGTAAGCCTGGCCACCACAAAGCAGGATCAGGCTTGGCGGCGCTGCTCGACGACTGAAGCGACAAGCCAGCGACCTCGGTTTTGAGGTTGAACTGCGGCGCATCGCTGTGCGCCAAAAACCAACGCACATCGAGTTGTTTGACTTGCCCCTTGGGTTGCGCCAAAGCCAATCGTGCTTGCCAACGCTCTCCCAAGGGCAAGCGCTGCGCGACACGAGCGAGCATTTCCAAAGAAAAACCCTGCAATTGCAATTCGCCAGCATCGGCGACTTGTTCCCCCTCGTCGCGCCAAGCCACTCGACTGTTACCCAAATTCCATTCTTCGCCCTCCTCAAAGCGCAAGGCCAAGTCTTGGCTGCGCAAGTCCTGCCCCAAGCCCTCTAACCAAGCTTGGTGGTGCAAACGTCCTTGGACGTGTTGCAGCAACACCGCAGGGGCTGTCTCATTGGCTTGCCAGCGCAGTGCCTGCATATCCACGTCAACGGTTTGCGCCACCACCTTGCCTTGGCGCACCTGCGCCCAAGCGCGCAACCAACCATGGCCGGTTAGCAAAGCATCTCCCAGCACAAAGCCCAGGTAGGGCTGCATGGGTGCGAGGTCGATTTGCGAAAAAGCGGCGTAAACATCGCCATCCCAAGTCTGTAAGTCGCTGGCATGGCGGCTGAGCAAGGGCTGGTGAAAACGCCCTTGCAAGCTAAACCGCGCACCCCATTCGGGAGGTGGCGTGGCATCGATACGCCAATCGTGGCTGCGCAAGCCATTGCGCAAAGCCACATTGACCTCATGCAACTCCACCGCAGGCAAGGATGCCTTCTGATCAACCCAGCGCAAGCGCCCACGGTGCACAAATATTTCGGGTTGGCTCCAAAACCAGTCAGCCAAGGCCGAGGGCTGTGCTTGTCCCATGGACAAACCGGCAATGCGCAACGCTCCTTCGCTGTCACGGGTCACTTCAATCAAGGGGCTATCAATGTCCACCCGGTCCAGCGACAAGGTCAAAAGCGATGTGGGCGAGAGTGATACCAGCACGCGTGGCAGGCGCAGCACTTCTTCGTCCGCGGCATTTCGCAGCACAAAGTCGGTGATTTCCAAGGAGGGCAGCCAGTTGGTGGAGAGGGTTTCTAGGTTGCCTATGCTGACCTTGACGCCCAAGGCTTGCGAAGCCATGGCTTCGATGTCGCTCTTCCAATCGAACACACGCGGCACGATCCAAAAATGCAAAGCCAGTGCGGCCACCGCCACCAAGCTCCAGGCCGACAAGGCCAGCCACCACAGGACTCGCACGCACCACGCGTAGCCACGCCACCAGCGTGAGGCCTTGGCAGAGACAATGGGCAAATTGGTGTTGTTAGTCATGGCGAAAGAATCAACAGAATTATGACCCGCAAAGCAAGCTGCACACATACTGTCCAACCATGACCCTGCCCCCCCCTTTTTCACATGGCTCACGCTTGGTGCAACGCCTGCGCAGGCGCTACCCCCAAGAACTGGCGTTGTTTCCCGTAGACGAGCCCACCCTCGCCGTGCTTGAAACCACTTACGCCGCTTTACGCCTTGCCTACCCTGAGGTGGCGGATGCACTGCGTGTATTGCGCCAATTGGTATTGGAGCGACTGGTGGTGCTCGACTGCGAACAACAAGCTCCCCTGAACACCATCATGCAAAGCATGACCGCACTGGCTGAATTCAGCTTGGGCAAAGCTTTGCCAGAAGCCTTAGCGCGTGTGGATCAGCGCCATGGCGCACCCATGACAACCCAAGGCACGCGAGCTGAACTTTGGGTTATTGGCATGGGCAAACTGGGTGCGGGTGAACTGAATGTCTCCAGTGATATCGATTTGGTCTATGTGTTTGACGAGGATGGTCAGACCCAAGGCATCGAGGGTGGACGCAGCGTGGTTAGCAACCACAGCTACTTTGACAAAGTGGTCAAGCAGCTCTATGCCTTGATAGGCGAGACCACCGAGCACGGCCAAGTCTTTCGAATGGACTTGGCCCTGCGACCCAACGGCGAGTCGGGCCACAGCGTGGTGTCGCTTGACGCCTTGGAAGAGTACTTCCAAGTGCAGGGCCGTGAATGGGAGCGTTTGGCATGGCTGAAAGCGCGGGTGGTGGCGCCTGTGGCTTGTATCGATCAGGTCAAGGCTTTGCGCGAGGTGGTCACGCCTTTTGTGTTTCGTCGCTACCTTGACTACAACGTGTTTGAGGCTTTGCGGGTATTGCACCAGCAAATTCGAGCGCAGTCGCTGCGCTTAAGCGCGGGGCGGCCTGAACGCGCCAACGATGTCAAGCTCGGCCGTGGCGGCATTAGAGAAATTGAATTCACCGTGCAACTGCTGCAAGTGGTGCGGGGTGGACAGTTTCCCGAGTTGCGCCAACGCGCAACGCTGGACACGCTGGCCAGTCTGGTGCAAGCCCGTTTGATGCCCGCCGACACAGCGCAGGCGCTGCACGAGGCTTATGTGTTTTTGCGCCGCGTAGAACACCGCATTCAATACCTTGACGACCAACAAACCCATCGCCTGCCCAGCGACCCCGCCGATTTGCAATGGATTGCCCACACCTTGGGGCTGGCTGGCGGCGACGACTTGCTAACAGTTTTGCAGCAGCACCGTGATCGCGTCGCCCAAGAATTTGAGCGCTTGTTGGGCCAAGGTGACCCTTCAGAGCCCGATACGGCCAACACAGCTGCGCCCCTGAGCCATGACTGGGCCAGTGTGTTGGAAAGCTTGTCACCCCTGTTTCGAGAACGCATGGCGGCTTGGCCAGCTTTGCCGCGGGTGCTGGCCTTGCGCGAAGACGCCCGTGAGCGATTGCTGCACTTGGTGCAACGCACCCAAACTTGGCTTGACCAAGGCCGCATCAACGAAGAGGCGGCGCTGCGCTGGAGCGAATGGATGGAGCCCTTGTTGCGGCGCGAAACCTATTTGGCCTTGCTGCTTGAGCGACCGCTGGTACACCAGCAGTTGCTGCGGCTGCTGGGGTCGGCACGCTGGGCGGCGCGCTATTTGCGCACACACCCAGGCGTGATAGACGAGTTGGCCAACCCCGAGGTGTTGCAAGAACGCTTTGATGCCACACAGCTGCGCCGCCATTTGCAAGCCCGCCACGACGCCCTTGCCAGCCAAGGCGCAGATGACGAGGAAAGCCTGCTCAATGTGCTGCGCCGCGCCCACCACGGTGAAACCTTGCTGACACTGGCGCGGGATGTAGAAGGTCATCTGAGCGTGGAGCAAGTCGCGGATGATTTGAGTTTGTTGGCAGACACCTTGGTCGAAGTGGCAGCGTTGTGGGTTTGGTCACGCCTGAAAACACGCCACCGTGAACTGCCTTGTTTTGCGGTTCTGGGTTATGGCAAATGGGGGGGCAAAGAGCTGGGCTATGGCAGCGACCTTGATATCGTTTTTGTCTACCAAGACGAACACCCCCAAGCCGGGGAAATTTACGCGGGGTTTGCGCGCAAGCTGATTCAATGGCTGACCATCAAAACCGGCGAAGGCGATGTGTACGAAATTGACACCGCATTGCGGCCCAATGGCAACGCCGGTTTGTTGGTGAGTTCGTGGGAGTCGTTTGCCGACTACCAATGCCAGCGTGGCTCCAACACCGCTTGGGTGTGGGAACACCAAGCCATGACACGCGCACGGTTTTGTGTGGGCGACGAGCGTCTACGCCAGCCGTTTGAAGAGGTGCGGCGTGAAGTTTTGTGCGCCCCACGCGACCCGCAAGCGCTGTCGCAGGAAGTGGTGGCCATGCGCGCCAAAATGCGCGCTGCCCAAGCCTTCATGCCCGAAGTGTTCGACTATAAACACAGCCCAGGGGGCATGATTGACGCCGAATTTGCAGTGCAATTTATGGTGTTGGCCCATGCCGGCCAATACCCCCTGCTGGCAGACAACGTCGGCAATATCGCGTTGCTAGAACACGCCGAGTCGTTGGGCTTGCTGCCCCCTGGCATGGGGCAAGCCGCAGCCGATGCTTACCGCGTTCTGCGCCACTGGCAACACCTTGCGCGCTTGGACGAGGCGCCAGGACAGTTGCCAATGAAAGAAGTGCAGCAGCAACAAGAGGCTATTGCGGCTTTATGGCGCTTTGTATTTTTGTGACCAAGGCGCTGGTGGAGTAGCCGCTGACAAAAGGAATCGACACGGCATGTCCACCCCAGGTGCGCACAGTGGCGGTTTCTTGCAAGATTTCCATGTCGTAATCGCCGCCTTTGACATAAACATCAGGGCGCAAATACTCGATCAATTGCAGCGGCGTGTCTTCGTCAAACCAAGTCACCAAGCTGACCGAGGCCAACGCGGCCAGCAACAAGGCTCTGTCTTGCTGAGAGTTCAAGGGGCGCTCAGGCCCTTTGCCCAAGCGCTTGGCAGACGCGTCGGTGTTGACACCCACCACCAAGCTCGCCCCCAAGGCGCGTGCCTGCTCTAAATAGCTGGCGTGGCCACGGTGCAAAACATCGAAAACGCCATTGGTGAACACCACCGGCCCCAAGTGGCGCAGCGCCTGCACCCGCTGCAAGGCTATGTCAGCTTGGCACACTTTGTCGGCAAAACCCAAGGTTTGGCTCATGGCTTGCGCTTGCGCCAGCGCTGCACCTGCGCCTCGATTTGCGCCAAATCAGCAATCACCGTGATGCCCTTAGGTGGGCGGCGTTGCAACACGGGTGCACGGCCACCGGCCCAAATCTCGACTTGCGCTGGCAAGAGTCGGCGTAACTCGGCCAAGCCATCGAGCACATGGTTGGGGTTTTGGCTGATGCTAAAGCTCAGCGCCACGATATCGGGACGGTGAACCTGAGCGGCTTTGGCAATATCGCTCAAGGGTGTTTTCACACCCATGGGCAGGCAGTGACAGCCTTGCGAGGTCAAGAGACTCTCAGCCATGAGCAAACCCACCGCATGCTCTTCTTGCGGAAATGTGGTGAGTAACACGCGGGGTTGGCGGTGCAGGGCATGGCTGCTGAGTTGGTGAATGGCTTGGCGCAGCACGCCGGTAGCGCACTCGGTGAACATATGCTCTTCAAACACATGGATTTCAGCACGCATCCAAGCGTCACCCACCATGGTGGTCAAAGGTGCAAGCAGTTCGATGATGAAACGGTTGACACCTAAGCTGGCCACGGTTTGGTGCAAATGGCGGCGCAAGCCATCAATATCTTGGGCACGCAACAAGCCCATGGCTTCGTCGAGCAGTTGACCCACCCCGTCTTTGCCACGCGCAAGGGCCATGGGGCCGGCAGTCAAAGACTCGGTGATGCTTTGCAATTGCTCCACAGACAGGGCCACGACTTGACCTGGGCGGTGACCGGCATCGAGCAAACGCTTGATGATGCGCAGTTTTTCCACCTGCGCCAAGGGGTAGCTGCGTTCGCCAAAGCTGTCTCGTCCTGGCTGGGGAAAGCCATAGCGGCGCTCCCACACGCGCAATGTATCCTTGCCTATGCCCGTGTCCCTTTCGACGGCAGCGATGGAAAATTGCAAATGAAAGGAGTTGTCGTCGCTTAAATTCATAGGGTTATTCTCTGTGCTTATGCCGCCGCCTCTTTATGTCATAGACAATATCACAAAACCCTTTTGGAGTAACTTATGAAAACACTGTGCACACCTTTGTGGTACCGCCTCTCTCGCGGTCTGTTGATGTTTTGTTTGGCCGGTGCTGGTAGCTTGGTTTGGGCCGCTGGCGAAGCCAAACCAAGCACCAATGCTGCCGCCGCTGAATGCCCAAATTTGCTTCGCCACACAGTGGAGAGGCTGCAAGACGAAAAGGCCCAAAACCTGTGCCAGTACGCGGGTCAGGTGGTGGTGGTGGTCAACACCGCTAGCTACTGCGGCTTTACGCCCCAATACAAATCGCTAGAAGCCCTGTACGACAAGTACAAAGACAAAGGCTTGGTGGTGTTGGGTTTCCCCTCCAACGATTTTTCCCAAGAGCCCGGCAACAACCAGAAAATTGCCGACTTTTGCGAAAACACTTACGGCGTGAAGTTCCCCATGTTCAGCAAAACCACGGTGCGCGGCAGTGACGCCTCGCCTTTGTTCAAACAGCTCACCCAAGCCACTGATACTGCCCCCAAGTGGAACTTTTACAAATACCTCATCAGCCGCGATGGCAAACAGGTCAAAAGCTACAACAGCACCACCGACCCCATGGACAAAGCCTTTTTGGCCGAGGTTGAGAAACAGCTGAGCACTCGAGTGAACTGATGCGCCAACGGGTAGCGGTGATCGGTTCAGGTATCGCTGGTTTGTCAGCTGCCCACTATTTAAACCAGCATGTGGACCTCAGCTTGTTCGAGGCTGGCAGTTACTTTGGCGGCCACACCCACACGGTGGACGTAACTTTACCGAGTGCCCAAGGCACGCTTAGCCACGGCGTGGACACCGGCTTTTTGGTCTACAACCAACGCACCTACCCAGGGCTGATCAGTTTGTTTGAAAGCCTGAACATCCGCACCGCCGCTTCGGACATGTCTTTTTCAGTGCAAGCGCGCTGGGACGACACAGGCAAAGCGTTGGAGTGGAACGGGGCCAACTTGAACAGCGTGTTTGCCCAACGCAGCAACCTTTTGCGTCCGCGCTTTTGGGGCTTGTTTAGAGACATCATGCGGTTTAACCAGCTTGCCACCGACTTGGCGCAAAGTGGACAAGCCGACGCTTTGACGCAACCTTTGCAACAGTTTTTGGATGAACACCGCTTTGGCAGCGCATTTCGCCAAGGCTATTTGCTGCCCATGCTTGGTTGCATCTGGAGTTGCCCGACCACCCAAATGCTGCAGTTTCCGGTGGCCACCATGGTCCGCTTTTGTGACAACCATGGCTTGCTGCAAGTCAACAACCGCCCGCCGTGGTTCACGGTGGCAGGCGGTGCCAAGCACTATGTGCAAGCCATCACCGACCGCATCAGCGACAAACGCCTGAACACCCCTGTGCTGGGCATTGCCCGCGACGCGCAGGGCGTGCAGATTCGCTCAGCCCAAGGCGTGGAACGTTTCGACCAGGTGGTGTTGGCCACCCATGCCGACCAATCACTGGCTTTGTTAGAGCGTCCCAGCAGCGATGAACAAGCTTTGCTGGGCGCGATTCGCTTTCAAGCCAACCGCGCGGTCTTGCACACCGACACCCGCGTCATGCCCCAGCGTCGCTTGGCTTGGGCCGCATGGAATTACCAACGCACCCAAGACGACAGCGAAAGCGCTCGGGTATGTTTGCACTACTGGCTCAACCGACTGCAACCCCTGCCTTTCAAGCAAGACGTGATCGTCTCGCTCAACCCCGCCTCGCCGATTGACCCCGCCACGATTTTGGGCAGCTACGACTACGACCACCCGGTGTTTGATTTGCCCGCCATTGCCGCTCAAAACCAGTTGCCGCGTTTGCAGGGCCAACATCGCACCTGGTATGCCGGTGCTTGGATGCGCTACGGCTTTCATGAGGACGGCTACCAAGCTGGCTTGGCAGCAGCGAAAAGCTTGCTGGCCCAACACACCCACACGCAAGAGGCTTTGGCGTGAGCTCTGCACAGCCGCTCATTGGTTTTGGCCAAGTACGCCACAGCCGTACGCGCCCTCGCCGCCACGCATTTGCCTACCCCACTTGGTTTTTGCTGCTGCCCATGCGCAGCTTGGCAAAGCAGCCCGCCGCTGAATTGGCACTGAACCGGCGTGCAGCCATTTCTTTTCACGATGCTGACCACGGCGATGGTCGATCGATCGCGCAAGGCGGCGCATTGGCCTGGCTGGATGAATTGCTGCAAACCCAAGGCATTCATGACGCGCAAGGCGAGGTATGGCTGCACTGCTATGCGCGGGTGTGGGGCTATGCCTTCAAACCGGTCAGCTTTTGGTATTGCCACCGCAGCGACAACAGCTTGGCTGCCATCCTGGTGGAAGTGAACAACACGTTTGGTGAACGCCATTGCTATGTCTTGCCCCAACCCCATTACGGTCAAACACTGCACGCCGACAAGGTGTTTCATGTGTCGCCCTTTTGCCATGTGCAAGGTCGCTACGACTTTCGCTTCATGCGTGCCGAGCATGAGGGCGAGTCCAAAACCGTGGTGCGCATCGACCACAGCGATGCTGACGGGCTGCTCATCAGCACCAGCGTGAGCGGCAAGTTGCAGCCCCTGACTGCCCAATCGCTGCGCCAAGCGCTGTGGCGCTATCCTTTGCAAAGTTTTGGGGTGATTGCCCGCATCCATTGGCAAGCGTTGGGCCTGTGGCTCAAGCGTGTGCCCTTTGTTCGCAAACCCCCGCCCCCTGCAGAATTTGCCACCCGTGGCGGTCTGTGAATTTCGATTGATTTATTGCCTGCGATTTGACCCATGTCTACCCTGCCTTCCACCCAACACACCTCCTCTGCTGTCTTGACCCACAAGGTGCCCATGGCAGCGCAGCGTGCCTTGCGCATGCTGGGTTCTTTGAGCGTGGGTGGATTGGGTGTTGAACTGCCCGATCAGCGCCAAATGAACTTTGGCAACTCGCAAAGCGGGCCGCAGGCCAGCATCCGCATCCACAATTGGCAGGTGTTTGCTGCGGCCATGCGTTCAGGCGATATTGGTTTTGCTGAAAGCTACATTGCCGGTGATTGGGATACGCCCGACCTCACCACCTTGTTGCAACTGCTGGTGGCCAACCGTCGCCCCATGGACGATTTGATTTTTGGCACCTGGTGGGGGCGCTTGGCCTACCAAGTACGCCACTGGATGCGGCGCAACACCAAAA
>Ga0214917_10005621_pt1 | contig 13335 bp, 15 predicted proteins | sample LL_1208_BB_MetaG_FD_177983 | JGI IMG/M metagenome (GOLD analysis project Ga0214917, IMG submission 177983) | Freshwater microbial communities from Lake Lanier, Atlanta, Georgia, United States - LL_1208_BB | ecosystem: Environmental > Aquatic > Freshwater > Lake | place: USA: Georgia | collected... | reverse complement strand
CACCTGGAGGGTCCGAGCTTTGAGTAAGGTAAAAATTTCGGATGACATTTCGACATTTTGCCAAATGTCGAAATGTTCTGGGATCCATGGAAAGTTGGAGGGTTGGATCGTCCTACGATCCCGGGAATGTAGGATGATGGGGTTATGAGGGTGGCGCTGGAGCACCTAGCGGGGGACCAGCCGGAGCCGGAGGATGCCAAGCCGCTGTTGCGGGCCATGCTGACCCGGGCCTTTTTGATGCTGGCAGTTGCCAAGGAGCACCACGTGTGGCCTGATGATGCCATGCTGGTGGTGCATTCCGATGACCAAGAGGGCAACCAGTTCCGGAAGCACTTTGAGGGCCCGAGCTTTGAGTAAGATTCCAAAGGCAAAGGAAGAAAAGAGGCTCTACTTCGCCTACGGGTCAAATCTCTTGCTGAAGCAAATGAGGGACCGTTGCCCAGGTTATAAATTGCGAGGTACCGCTGTTTTGTACAACTATCGGGTGGTCTGTAATAAAGTTAAAAGCGATGGCATAAACTATTGTGCAGGACTCAAAAAATCGACCGGCAATAAGGTTTTTGGAGCCCTCTATAAACTTACGCCGAGTGACATAAAAGCCCTTGATGTTGATGAAGGCTGTTATGCGGGCACAGTGCACTACTACCGGGATGAAAAGGATTTTTATGTCAAAAATCGGGAAACAGGTGAACCGGTTAATGCCTTCACCTACTTTGTGGCGAGGCCGGTAACTCCAAAAAAACCTACGCTCGAATATTCGGAAAAAATATTTCAGGGGTGTCGAGACCATAACTTTCCGGAAGAGTACGTGAAAAATCTGCGTAAATGGTTTTTAATGGAACCAGATAAACTACAAAAAAGGCATAGGTAATCCCGCGGTTGTCTCGCCCCTTCAGGCAAGGTGAGAGGATTCGAAATTGTCAACAGACCGTCCTACAGTCCGAGTAAAATAGGATGATGGAGGTTAGCCCCGCAGATGTCCGAGGTGGGGGGGTAGGCTGGGGGGATGATTAAAAATGCGCCTTTGGTGGATTTTGATGAAAATGACCTTGCGAAACTGACCCGCCCAGCGGCCAAGCGGGAACTTCTCCCAATCCCCAAAAACTGGAAACCGAGGGGCTTGCAGCCCAGCAGGGCTAATCCCATGCTTTTGGGCATGGTGACCAAGCCAAGGACACGCGGCGGAACAAAAGCCCCTACCGTCCGGCAACCCAAACCAGCGGGCACACCCACGTGGGTCGCCGAAAACCGGCATCACAACCTCCTCCAGTTTCTAGCCAACTGCGGCCCCCGCGGTGCGCAAATCCAGGCGATCCTCGCCCACCTTGCTGAACACTCCGGAAAAGGATCCTACACGGCCAAGACGGTCTACCGGGATATCCAGCATTTAACCGATGACTACGGCTACAACATCGTGCACGACAAAGCCCGGAACCGATGGGTGTTCCATAATCCTCCACCCCAGCTCACCTTGGGCGTCCGCCGTCTCGCCCGGGAACAGATGATCGCCCTGCGAATGGCTGCCTCCCCCATTGCGATCCCCGGCCATCCCTTTCAAAGAGCGATCCAAGGTGCCCTCAACCAAATCGCAGAGATGTTGGACGACGACCAGAAAAAGCAGCTGCAGGATTCCACCCAACTGCTGAACGTCAAAAACACCCCGTTGATGGACCTCAACGTGGAAACGATCGATTTATTGGAAGGAGCCATCCGGGAACAGCGCGAAGTCACCATGAAATACCGCGGCCTGCGCGACCCCAAACCCCGCCTGCGCCGGGTGCAACCCCACGGGCTCTACCACCGCAACGGAGGATGGTATGTGGCCGCCCATGATCCCCAATTGAAGGCGATGAGAAGCTTCCTCATTTCCCGTGCCAGCGATTGGAGCCTCACGCAAAAGCCCTTCCCACGCCAAAAACTTTTCAGCTTGGATGACTTTCTTCACGGTTCCTTTGGAGCCATGTCCGGCAAGGGATCTCTGCAAAAGGTGCGGATCCGTCTTTTCGGTGCCGCCGCCCGATTGGGGGAGGAGCGGAGGTGGCACAGCAGCCAAACGATCGAAAGCGGTAGCCGGCGCAAGGACGGCTCTTTGGTGGTAAGCTTTGATCTCCGCGGCCTTGACGAGGTGCGCCGCTGGATTCTGCAGTGGGAAGGGGAGGCCGAGGTGCTGGAGCCGAAAGATCTCAAGCACCAAGTCAAACTGGCCGGCCAGAAAATTTACCAGAAAAGCTGAACCATGGCGCTACGAACCAACCGGGACGTGGAGGGATGGCACGACCCGCACACCCGGCAGTGGGCCCAACACCACATCCTTTATCCGGACGGTGGTGGGGAGGCCGGGACGGACCATGACACCCCGCGGCCCAACTATCTGCACGATCTGCCCTTGCCGGTGCCGGAGATCCTGCACTTCTTTGGTTTCAACCTGGAGATGGGCGCCCGGGAGGTATGGGAAAAGACGCCCCGCGCCTATATCAACCCGGAGTGGAAGGACTATCCCCACACGATCGACCTGCTGGGCAGCTACAGCGCCGAGGACCGGACGGTGCGTCTGTATGAGCCCACCATCCAAAAGGCGGCAGAAGCACACGGCTGGGATGTGGCCGGACTGGCCGAAGTGGTGCGAATCCATGAGTACGCTCATGCCATCCACCACCAAGGAGCCCCGGCGTCCGCGAGGATTCGACTCTGGGAGCCGAGAAATACGGTTATCAATAGTGACTTTGATGCCGAGCGGCAGGCGCTGTTCCGGAAGCCGACCGATTTAGATCTGTTTTTGGCCTTAAGAAACCGATGGTTTCAAGGGCTACATACCCGCAATAAAGAGACCTTTGCCCAAGCGGCGACGGCCATTTACGTGGACTATCTCGAGGAGGTTTACGGACCGCGACCCGGCAACAAAAAATCCCTAAAAACGATCTTCTGGGAACTGATGGATTGTCAACCCGACGAGTACAAGTTGACCGGAGTTCTGCCTAGAAGCCTCTCATGGCGAATTGGTGGAGGCGTCATACGCGAGTGCGTGCGAAGAGATTGGGAAAGGGCGATGATTGGGTCCTTATCAAATTTCTTGCAGCAAGCTTTAGTGTATTGGCTTCACGAAGAGGCTCAAAAGGCCAGTATAACAATGAGGAATAATTAAAGAGCTGGTCACAGGCGCGACAAGAGAAAGTGCGATAAAATGATATCAGAAAAAGAAATTACTGAATCAAAACGAAAATTCCTAGATAAGTACAATAAAAACAACGACCCGAGAACCGCACTGCAAAAATCAAGAAACGCAGCCTCGCAAAGAAATAGGCTGTTTGCAGAAAAACTTGCGGAAGAAAAAAGACTGCAAGTCAGGAGGACTTGGGAGGATAAACTTCAGCAAAAGTGCCTGAAATACAAAGACGAAGTATCATTTAAGACCTTTATCAAAGATGTCTTAGGAATTTGCAAAGAAATGAACGAGAAATTCAATAGCCTTGGATATTTCTCTGAAACTGGATTTCGAATTTCGCACGGGCAAAAAAGTCTCTCTGTTTATCTAAAGCATCTTTGGTGCTTAGGCCTTATTGAAAAGCCTCCTGTTTGTCCCGTAGACCGTAGAATTCTCAAAGAAGCCGGCGCGCCTGCCGATAAACAGAGTTGGGGTAAAACAAATTCTATTTGTGAATATGCTAGGCAAGTCAACTATATCAAAAAGGCAGCCGGGCCTGACCATATCTGTGATTGGGAGGTCATAAAGTTTTGAGCACCATGACCCGCCCGCGTTACCTCACCAAATCCCGCTACCGGATAGCGTGTGAATGCCCCACCCGGCTCTTCTACACCAAGAACAAGGCCTACAAGGATAATAGCCTGGAAGATCCCTTTCTGGCGGCCCTGCGGGATGGGGGCTTTCAAGTGGGGGAACTGGCCCGGCAGTACTACGGCAAGGGAGTGTTGATTGACACCCTGGATGAGGCCGTGGCCCTCCAAAGAACCTCCGTGGAGATGAAGAAGCCCAATGCCCTGATCTTTGAGGGTGCTTTTGTTCATCAAAACCTATTTATCCGAGCCGATATCATCCAAAAGACCGGGAAAGCCGTTCGTTTGATTGAGGTGAAGTCTTCCTCCATCCGGCCGAGTGACCCCGAGGATTCTCTTTTGAAAAAAGATGGATATCCGAAATCCGATTGGGCTCTAACCCTACAGGACATTGCTTTTCAGACCCATGTGCTGCGGGAGGCTTACCCGGGTCTGGAAGTCCGGCCGTTTCTTATGTTGCTGGATAAGGAAAAACAGGCCGTGGTGGATGCCATGAACAGCCTCTTTTTTCTGAAAAAACCGGAAGGCCAAAAGAGCCCGGAGGTGGTCCTCTCCGGCCCACTGCCACCCGCCATGTTGCAAAAGGGGAACTGGATCCTCTGCGAGCTGTGCGTCCAGGAGCCGGTGGAGTTGCTTCTCAAGACAAAGTACGAGAAGCCAGCCACGACCAAGACGCAAAGTTTCGCCGATCGGGCCAAGGACTGGTCGGATCACTATTTCAAGAACACGAAAATCCCCCCCGTGCTGAGCAAAGAGTGTCGGGACTGCCAGTTCCGCGCCAACCCGGACGAAAGAAAAAAGGGGCTTCTTTCCGGCTACCACGAATGCTGGCGGGCCGTCACCGGGCTACCGGACGCCATGCTGGATCGCGGCACGGTGGTGGAGATATGGGACTACCGCAAAAAGAATGAGTTGCTGGGGCAGAAAATTTATCATCAGACGCAGGTTAAGCCGGAGATGTTGACGGGAGCCCATGGTCCTAGGCAGTTGCAGCAGGTGCTCTGCACCCAGCAAAAGATCACTAACCCCGATGTGGACGACGCCATGCTGGCCACTGACCTATCCCAGCTGGTGTTTCCTCTGCATTTCATCGATTTTGAGACCGTCCGGGCCGCCATTCCGTTCCATAAGGACTCCGCCCCCTACGAGCAGGTGGCCTTCCAGTTTTCTCACCATGTGGTCGAAAAGAACGGCACCATCCGGCATGTTGGGGAGTGGATCGACCTGCAAAAGGGGCACTGGCCAAACGCCGATTTTCTCAAAGAACTACAGAAAGAGCTTTCTAAGGACGGCGGCAGCATCCTCCACTATGCCAACCACGAGCAGCAGGTGCTCAAGGATCTGGCGAGCCAGGTGGAAACCAGCCACCCGCGCTTGGCCGCGTGGGCGAGAGGGCTGATGGATTCCTCCAAAGGTGACCACGGGCAGGGGAAGGGCCGGATGGTGGATCTAAAAAAGATCCTGGAGGCGCGTTATTATCATCCGCTGGCCGGCGGCTCGAATTCCCTGAAGAAAATCCTGCCGGCGATCCTGCAGACCTCCGTGTTTTTGAAGAGCAAGTATGCCCAGCCCGTGTATGGGACACCGGCCATGCCCAGCAAAAACTTCAAGGCCATGACGTGGGTCCAGGGTAAGGCTGATCCTTACGAGCTTTTGCCTCCCGTATCGGCCGACATCCCTTTGGATGTGGAGAGAGTGTTTGGTGAGAACGATAAGATTGATCAAGGCGGTGCGGCCATGACGGCCTATGCGAAGGTGCAGTTCACCCAGTGCAGTGCGGCTGAGGTGAAGGGGGTTCGGGAAGCGCTGCTGAAGTATTGCGAGCTGGATACCTTGGCCATGGTGATGCTTTGGGAAGAGTGGCAGGACCAGATTAAGAATGGCCATGGGGCTGGCCAAGCGACCCGGCATACTAGCCCGAAGAAAGCACCTAAAGCTCTAACTAACAGCAAATTAAAAAAAGTGCTAAAAAGCACTTGACCAACCACAAGCCATATGGAAGAATTCGACGATTATGGGCGGCCGTACGTTGATGCGAATAGTTGGGTGCGAAAGGAGTCGATTAGCCTTCTGTCTGGATTTGAGGGTTTGCAGTACAAATTTAAGAAGAATGCCATGAGCTATTGCACAAACGTCTGGGATATTGATTTTTACCAACTGCGTGTTGCTGTGCTCAATCATCTTCAACAAAACCTCAGAATTCTTAAAAAATACAAAAACAATACGCGAGTTTTTTTGGATAATACTTACGAAATGAATGTGAGTCTACCGAAGGTAAATAAAACTACCCTGGGACGAATTTATGCTGAAATTACACTTGAAAGCAGCCTGATTTATCTCGGTGCTCATAATCATAATAATACCAACAAACTTCCATATTAAAATATGAGCGAAGAGCCTACAGAAAAAAATAAAAAGCAAATCTGCCCATCTTGCAGGGAAGGAATTATCAGGCGGGTTACACGCGATTACAAAGTTACGACGCCGAATAACAAGTCCTCGACTATAGCTAACTTGAGCTATGAAGAATGCCCTAAATGCAATGATGAGTTTTTTTCTGCAGAGGCCATGGAAAGAATATCTGATAAGGTTTCCGAAGACACGGACAGCCTCACCCTTTCAGATCTCAAGCAAATACGGCTGAAGCTTCAATCAAATATGACGCTTTTGGGAGAATCTCTAGGTCTTGGCAGCAAGACCTGGATGCGGTGGGAAAACGGGGAGCAAAACATCAGCCGTTCAATGGGCTATTTTATCCGCGCCATGGCCAAATATCCGCAGGTCTACCAATGGGTGGCGCAGAGGGGATGGAGGCAAGAGAAAGGACCTCAAGAAACAGGAATGTCCAGACCTCTGACGATCGACGAAATGCAAATGGAAAGCATGAAGCAATATCTTTCCCGGCCTTCTCCTGAATCTGGTGTGGAAGAGGAAGATGCCAAAGCCATGGATAGCTTCGTCACCCTAATGCTGGACCAGGTCAAAAATGCGCCGGTTCAATCCGCTTTTAACTTCAGGCGAGGGGACATCCAGCATGTGGATTCAAGATTTTCTGAAATGGAGGTCGCATGAGGGAATGGCATCGTGCACCTGTGGAGTGCAGGCATTATACGGTCCTTGAGGCCTTTATGGCCGTAAACACCAATTTTGATCCTCAAAAACCGCTGGAATTGGTGATGAGTGACCTGGAGATCACTCACCGCCTTGATCAATCGCCCGACAAACCCAATGAGGGTTTTGTGCAGGTTCATGTGGCAATGAAACAGGATGATAAAAAGAATGTCCCTTATAGGGTAAAGGTCCATTTGGCGGGAAATTTTGAAATCGATGAAAGTTTTCCGGCTGAAAAGAAGGAGATGTTCCTTAAAACCAACGGGGCTAGCATCTTGTTTGGTGTGGCCAGAGAGTTGGTTAGAGACCTTACTTCACGGGGACCGCATAACCAAATACTACTGCCTACCATTTCGTTTGCTGAAGTTGGTAGAAAAATAAAGCAAGAGGAAACAAAAAAACAAACGGCAAAGCCATAGGAGTCGTCATGATCTATAAGACAAATATTGAATTTGGTCCAAAGCAGTTTTCAAATTTTGCGAGACTCAATTATAGTCTTTGGTATGCATTGGCCGAATTTGTCGACAATTCAACTCAATCAGTTGAAAACTTTAAAACAACAATGAAAAAAATCTTCAAGAAAGAAAAAACAATATTAAGAGTTGAAATAACTTACGACGAAAAAGACAGGACAATCACTATTGAAGACAACTCGATTGGTATGAACCGACAGGAGTTAGATGAAGCATTAAATGTTGGAGTACCGACAAAACACTCAAAAGGAAGATCAGAGCACGGAATGGGGATGAAGGCATCTGCTTGTTGGTTAGGTAACAGCTGGTCTATTCAAACTACAAAATATGGGTCGGGCGAAGAATGCCTAGCAACTATTGATGTTAAAAAAGTCTCAGCAGGCGATAAAACATGCGAAATTAAAACAAAAAAAGTCAGCAAAACAAATCACGGGACCACCATAAAAATCTGGAATTCTAACAGAAGATTCCGCCAAGATACCCTAAAAACAGCAAGTGATTATTTAGCATCTATCTACAGACTAGATATAAGAGCTAAAAAGCTAAATCTTATTATAAATAAGCAACAGATAAAATCACCGGATAATTGGATATTTGCAAAATTTCAATCGGGAAGAACTGCTAAAGAGAATTTAAATCTTAAAATAAACAAGAAGAGGGTTACAGGCTGGATAGGTCTTCTAAAGGAGGGAATGGGTCAGACGAGCAGGAAACATGGAGGTTTTTCGCTTTTCAAACATGGAAGGCAACTTGTTGGTTTTCCCAACGCGTGGAAGCCGGCAAAAATCTTTGGGGGAGTTGCAGATGAAGGAGCTAATAACTTACTTTCACAAAGATTAGTTGGCGAAATTCACTTAAATGATTTTGTTACTGCTCATACCAAAGATCATTTTGCTTGGCTTGACGACGAACAAGATCAGCTAGTCGACCACTTAGCAAGAAGGTATAAGAAATATGATGATTTAATTGAAACATTAAAGGCCCAGCCTTCTGAGTTTATGGGCGATGAAAAAGTTAAACATTCATGGGAAAGTCTAGCTGAAACAGTTAATGAAGCTAAAATTCAAGATTTAATTCGACACCCAAACCTTCCAAGTATTGATACAATCGTAAAAGCAAATAAGAACCAACTACAGGCAAAATCTAAAAAAGACTTTGTTGGCACACTGAATTTAGGTAATGGATATACAATTAAAGGCAGGTTGCTCAACAGATCCCCTAACGATAAGCACTTTTTAATCGAACCTAATCTAAATAGGAAAAAAGAGGTGCATATAACAATAAATCGTCTTCATCCTTACTTTAGAGCATTATCGAATGACAGCAGATTCGAAGAACTTTTGTTTCAGTATATAGCCGACGCGCTGGCGGAGTATATGGTAAGCCAACAGCACGCTGAAATAACACCAGCAGCCATTCGCCATGCCAAGGACCAAATTTTGAGGGCTAAAATAGATATATTAAATAAACCAGCTAATAATAATCGTAAAAAGAAATTAAAATAATGGAAAGGGATTCCCTTTTATATTTTAAAACAAAGAAAGGTAAGCTTTTTGTTGGAGATTCTTTAAGCATTTTAAAAAATAAAGAATTTTTAAAAAAATACAAAGGAAAAGTAAATTTAATATTTACATCGCCACCCTTCATTTTAAATCAAAAGAAAAAATACGGAAACTTAAATGGCGAAGAATATATAAAATGGATTTCTGAGTACGGAAAAGTTTTACCGCAATACCTAAACGAAAAAGGTTCTCTAGTTATTGAATTGGGAAATGCATGGGATAAAGGCTGCCCAACTCAATCGACTTTGCCCATGGTAGCACTGCTGGCCATGTGTAGTGCAGGTGATTTAAAACTTTGCCAAGAATTCACTTATTTCAACCCTGCAAAGCTTCCAACCCCAGCAGAATGGGTAACGATACGAAGGATAAGATGCAAAGATTCGACAACAAAAATATGGTGGATGGCTAAAAACGCATTCCCTTATGCAAATAATAGAAATGTCTTAGTTCCTTACTCTGATTCAATGAAAAAGCTTCTAAAAAGAAAAAAATATAACTCAGGTCGTAGGCCTTCCGACCACGTTATTAGTGAAAAAAGTTTTCTAAAAAACAATAAGGGTGCAATTGCATCAAACCTTATTACGGCCGCCAATACTATGAGCAGTACTAAATATCTTCAATTTTGTAAAAAGAACATGATTTCACCCCACCCTGCTCGTATGCCAGAAAAAGTTCCTGAATTTTTTATAAAGTTTCTGACTAAAACGGGTGATCTTGTATTAGACCCATTTGCTGGAAGCAACACAACAGGGGAGGCGGCTGAAAAGCTTTCTAGAAGGTGGATTTGTATTGAAGCTAATAAAGCCTACGCTTTGGGTTCAACAGCAAGGTTTTAAAATGAGCAGTGATAAGCTGCGAAGGTGGCAAAGAGAGGCCTTTGCAAAATGGCAAAGGCAAGAGAACAGAGGCATTCTTGATGCGGCAACTGGTGGGGGTAAAACTCATTTTGCTCTTTACTGTATTGAATTCTATCAAAAGATTCGCCCACAAGCTTCGATATTGATTGCTGTACCTTCAAAAGGTTTGCTTGATCAGTGGATTGAGGAAGTCGTGTCTTATTTTGGATGCAAGCATTCACATATAAATATTTGCTCAAAAAAAAGACCGATTCGAGAAAACAGAATAAATATCGGAATCTTTAATACACTTGCCAAATCCAATTTTTACTTTAAGGAAAAGTTTTTTTTAATTGTCGATGAGTGTCACAAGCTCCCGACTGCAAGCTTTTCAAAGATTCTTCTACTTAAGACAGATGCCTCCCTAGGGATGAGTGCAACACCTCAAAGAAAATACGACAAACTTTTTGAGAAGGTTCTTGTTCCAAGACTTGGCAAAGTATTTTACAGATATTCTCTTCTTGATGGTACAAAGGACAATATTCTTGTTCCTTTTGAACTTAATAATATATTTTTTCAGCCAAATCCCGAGCAAGAGGACGAAATCCGTAAACGAAATAAAAAGATTGCGATTCTTTTGAGCAAAAAGAATAAGGAAGACTATAAAGAAGAAATTGTTAAACTGCTTATCTTAAGAGCAAAGCTGGTAAACACATTTTATCAGCGATGTATCATTGCAATTAAAACTGTTCTCAAAAACAAAAACAAGAAAACCATTATTTTTCATGAAGATATAAGGTCGTGTAGGTATATTCATTTGGAGCTCCGAAAACGAGGTGTTGAGGCCGAAATATATCATTCACAAATGAAGCCGATTCAGCGAGGCGACGCACTTAACAAAATCAAGACTGATCAAGCGAAAGTTCTTATTTGCTGCAAAGCCCTTGATGAGGGTTTGAATATCCCATCTATTGATACGGCCATTATTGCGGCTTCAACTGCTACGGAAAGGCAAAGAATACAAAGAATTGGAAGGGTTTTAAGAAAGTCTCCAGGAAAGAAAAAGGCAACTATAAACACAATCTTTTGTACAGAACCTGAATTAATAAGGCTTCAAAATGAAGTTAAGGACCTGCCGAAAAGCATAAAGGTGATGTGGTTAAAAGAATGAATTCTTTGTTTATTTTTAAAAACGAAAAGCTTGTTCAGACAAGCTATTTAATAGACCCTTGTGCAAGGTCCGAAAGCAAGTTTCAGAAAGATGTAATAAAAGTTTTAAAAAATTATTACCCCGATTATTATATTTTTCCGTTTTCACCTTATGTCCGAAAAGGGGTGTTCTCATCCAGGCCAGATATAGCATTAGTCCATAAGAGTAAAAGTCACTGGTATCTCGGCGAGATCGAGACCTATGGGCATGATTTAATAAAGCATGTGATCCCTCAAATCTCATGTCTTAAAAACGGGTATATAACTGCAGGCCGCGAAAAAACTCTTCAAAAAGAGCTGGGAATATCAAGAAAACAGGCAGAGGTGTTTATTAAATGCATCCCTCGAGAAGTGGTTGTGGTATCAAACTTCTTTGATCTTAAATGGAAAAATGCAATTGAGCAATGCGGCTGCTCTTTTATTTGTGTGTATCATTACAAAAAGCCTGGATATAGCGAAGAGATATTCTTGCCATTTGGTAAGCTTAAAAAAACACAAAAATCGATTTGCTTTGGCCATGTTAATGCGGGCGATAACCTAATAATATTTCATACAAAACTTCCGAATCGACGATCAATAAACATTACAACCCATGTTGGGACGTCCAAATGGCTTTTATCTGTTGAAGGAAATAAAACCTGTTTAATAAAACAAAAGGGTATTATTGAGTTTAGGGATAAAAGTGTAGTACAAATGGTCGAGGAAAGCTCCGGCAATATTTTTATTAAGGATCCTAAAATGGAAAACGGGTCCTGACGTACTCCTTTTTATAAACCTATTTAGATAATAGCGTTCTGTTATATGTCTTTCGACCCCACGAATGTGTTTACGAGGGCAGGTAAAAGTCATCCGAAGGCCGGAGACGGGGCGGGAGGGGGCTGTTTTTTACTTTTGGTTTGGGCAGGGCCAGGGCGTGTTGGAGCAGGCCGGGGTAGAGGCTGTTGGTATGGCTGAGCAGGTCTTGAAAACAGGGCTTTAGCCAGGGCTGAATCGTTTCCGGGGGCAGTTCCTCAGCCGGGATCCAAAAGCGGCTGACGAGCCGGACGCCCAGTTTCGGCCGGAACTGTAGGGTGAGCCCGTTCAGGGCCAAGGCTTGCCGTTCCAATATCCGGCGGAAGGAGGTGAGGCGGGGACGGGCGATCTCCAAAGGAAGGTGGGAGGCCAGGAACAGGCTGCGGCCGATGGAGTCCGCTACGGTGCGGATCTCCACCGGGGTGCCGGCCGGCACGATGTAGGCCGTGCTGATCCCGGTGGGGTTTTGGTGGCGGTGAAAGGTCCATTCCATGCCTTGGAGGATGTTTTCCAGGGCGGTGAAGGCGGCGTGAATGCGCTTTTGTTGGGTGTTCATGGGAAGAAAATCCTCCCACAGGGGCGTGGACATCGGCGGGGTGGATCGTGGAACGCCGGGGAACAAAACGGACCGGACGACGGATGTCCGCGATGCCCTGATATGGTAACCCCCGCGAAAGGACCAAAGTTTACAAAAAAACATGATCAAAAAGAAAAAGGCAAAGACGACGGAGGGCTTGGCGATGGTGGTTTTGCAGGGGAAAGACCGGCATGAGGACAACACGGAGACGGTGCATGCGGGGGTGAATGCGGGGCGGGCGAGTCCGGAGGGGCTGATGCTGGTGTTCCGCGGGGAGGGGGTGTTGGGGCCGTTTCCGGTGCTGGAGCTGTGTGACCGGCTGCAGGAGCTGCGGGCGGTGGGGAAGCGGGTGGTGACGGTGGCGCAGAGCTGGCTGGGGGCGCCGGATCTGCTGTTGTGGCTGCAGGGGACGGAACGGTTTCTGACGGCTTCCGGCTACGGGCACGTGAAGGTTCCGGCGTGGTCGAAATACAGCTCCCACGTGGCGGAGAAGGCGGCGGTCGAGCACCCGGAGGCTTTCTGGGCGGAATTTCTGGAGGCGGAGGAGGCGCCGCAGATGCGCCAGCGGCTGGAGGATCCCCGCAACTATGCGTACGAGAAGGTGCTGGAACGGCTGAACGAATATTTCCCCGTGCCGGAGTACGTCAACAAGGTGGTGCCCCGGGAGGATTTGGCGGAGCTGGGCTTGATCACTGGGGAAGGCTTGGACCGGGCTTTGATGGAGGAGTACAAGAAGATCGTTACAGAAAAGCCGCCGGTAGGAGGCAGAAAGAACAGCGGGGGAGATTTAAAGGCTGGTTAGTCCAAAACAGCCACTTTATTCAGAATCCCAAAGCGATCAGGGCCATCTTGATCAGGCCGATGAGGATCTTGGTGGCGGCATGGAGCAGGATGCCCATGACGATGCCGAGCAGAAACATGCCTTCCTCCGTCATTTTCGGTTCACTGCGATCGCAAAGATCATGAGGATGAGAATGCTGGCG
>Ga0214917_10005620_pt1 | contig 13336 bp, 12 predicted proteins | sample LL_1208_BB_MetaG_FD_177983 | JGI IMG/M metagenome (GOLD analysis project Ga0214917, IMG submission 177983) | Freshwater microbial communities from Lake Lanier, Atlanta, Georgia, United States - LL_1208_BB | ecosystem: Environmental > Aquatic > Freshwater > Lake | place: USA: Georgia | collected... | reverse complement strand
TGACGGATGCGGTCTGTTTTACTTCCGACCGGATCCCAAAATTAAATATCAAATTTCATTTTTTAAAAAAGATCAATATCGGGTATATCACGACGTAAATGGTTCTTTAGAAGAAGTCGTAATTATCTACAGCTACAAAGTCAAAGGTCCTTCTGTTGGCCTGCCTGGCGATCAATACGGTACTAATGAAAAATATGTCAGGATTTCAATCAAAGAAGATGAAATTAGTGAATTTGAATCAGATACCAAATTAAGTTTTGAACTGGAACCCAATGGATTTGCCGGTGGCGGTCGAACGCGGCCCAATCCGCTTGGTTTTATTCCTGCTGTTGAAGTTTTAAATAAACCAAACTCCAGCGGCACTGAAGGCGAAGGTGATTTTGATTCGTTCATGGAGCAAATTGTGCTACATGATCAGATCATTAAAAATATTGCTAAAAATATTGAATTTTTTGGCAATCCTACACTGGTTAGTTCACGGCCTCGTAGTGATCTTGTCGAAGCATCTAATGCAGATACTGCATTTAGGCCGACGATTGCGAGTCAAAGTGGATTTGCTGGGCTCGATTCGCCTTCTACTCGCGTAAGCGAACCGTTTGGCAGTTCGTCGATGCTTGGCGGATTGCGTGTACCGCGCATTATTGCCAACGTTGAAGCCAGCGATCGTGTTGGTTACATCGCTCCAGATCCGGTTAACGGGGATATGAACCGTTATGCCTTATTGATGCGCGAAGAAATCCGCACAGCTTTAGGCGGCGTGGATGAAATCTCGATTTCGGCTGGCGCTACCGCAACAGAAATTAAAGGTTTGATGGGTCGTGCGCAAGCCACGGCTTTACGTAAAAACAAGAGTTTTCTTACTTACGGTTTTAATAAGTTGCTTGAGATGATCTTGTATCATCAAGAGCAAGTTTTCCGGGATAGCTTTATCGCTATGTCGGGTCTGAAGCAACCGACTGCTCCCACAGAGCAAGACCCTGAATTAATTCAAAAGTATCAAATTGCTTTACAAAAATTTGATTCAAAAGTTGATCAAGCTATTCAAGTTGCTATTCAAACCAACAAAGTTCCGCCTGGTGTTGTGGGCCTTCCGCCCGATGGCGATAGAAAAGTTTCTTATCGATTTCAAGGCGATGTTTATGAAGACACCGCTGAAGATATCAACCGTAAATCCATCGTTGTACGCAACTTACAAGAACTCGGTGTTGACAGCGTTAAAGCTTTAGCTTTCCTGTTCCCGGATAAAACTGAAAGCGAGCGATCTGAAATGTTGAATGGATTCCCATTCAGAATGGTTCAACAAACTCAGAGCGCACTCCAACAATTTTTAGTATTATTGAGTCAGATGTTGCAAACGCCACATCCTCTTGCGCCTGATAAACCGTTAGGCGTAGATCCCAGACTCAATCTGGCGCCCTTGCTTTATAGGACGTTTGATCACCTTTCGCAGCAATTAACTTACTCGGGCAGCTATGAGCCAGCAGATCCAAGCTTCGATCCCGAGCCCGGTCTCCCAGGCGGTAGCAGCCCCAGTGGCGGCGCCCCAGGTGCAGTCGCCGGGCTCCTACCCGCAATGGGTGGCCAGTCAACCTACCCAGGTGGTAACTATGCCGACGGCTACGGTCGCACCGCAGTCGCAGGCAACACCCGCTACGGCCCCTACTACCAGCTACCAGTCCAGCCCGTCACCGTCCTCCCCGTCCCCGTCGAATCCGTGGGAAGCAGCGATGGGTTCGTTGGAACGGGTGGTCTCACGGATTACGCCCCAGGCCCAGGCGTCACAGTATCCGAGCGCCCCGCAGGCATGGGATACTCAACTGAGCAATCCGACTTCAGCTCTCCAAGGGTTGCAATTTCCAACCCCTTCGGAAGTTCCGACCTCTTACAACAACGGGTTTACAACCCCGAATTCTTATCCGACTTCTACGGTCGCACCCAGCCAAACCGTTCAACTAAGCCCCGAAACCGTAAAGGTCGTTGAGCATTTCGGCGTGGAAGCTCCCGCCATCCTCAATCAGTACTCCGTCACTCTTGAGGATGCTCTGATCAGCCAAAACGAAACTCTGGAGCAAATCCAGCTTCGTAGCGCTGCCATGGAGCAAATCCTGACTGATCCTGATCAGCTGGCCGACTACACCGACCGGTTCTTCACCGAAGTGTACCCGGTGGATGTTGACGACAGCGCAGCTGTTCAGACTGTCAATTCGTATGAACAGCAGTACAACATGCCTGCTGTGCCCGCTGGTGCTCCTACTGGTGCTCCTAACGCCAATCCTGAAGGTCAGTGGCAACAGTTTGGTGCGGTGATGAACCGTAACCCCGAGCACGCTTGGCGCTATCTGTCCAACATGAGCCCTGACGCTTTCCGTCAAAAACTGCTTGTGATGGATAACGCCTGATACACTCAGGTCGAATGTTTACAAAGCCCCGCTTCGGCGGGGTTTTTTATTGTCAATATGCTGCTACCGTAAAAGCCGATATTCACTTGTCCCACCGTGGAAATCATCGAGCTTAATGCTGCTGCTGGACCGAAAGCTGATCTGCAGTGGTTCGCTTACCCAGAAGCACAAACTGATTTTATTCGTAATCCTCGGCATATTATTCAAAGCGTTATTGCCTCAGTTGATGACGATCCTGCGGTTCAGAATTTTGATCAATATGCCTTTATTTCATCTTTAATTTTCGAAGCTTCTCGATTGCATATTGATATTCCTGGTCCTTTCGTTAACGCATTCCCAGGAGACCATTATCGGTTGTTAGCTGCGTTGATCAAGTTATTTCAACCTCGGCTGATGGTCGATATCGGAACTTTTACAGGATTATCTGCGCGTATTATGGGCGAGTATTCACTTGATGATACTGATGTTGTTACGTTTGATATTGTTCCTTACGCTGATTTAGCTGATACGGTTTTGTCGCCCGAAATTTGTCGGAAGCACGGCATTCAGCAAAAACTGGAAGATCTATCTGATTCGGATACTTTTCACGACAATCAAGATTTACTAAAGTCGGCTGATTTCATTATGTGCGATGGTCCTAAGGACAATCAGTTTGAACCTATTTTTCTGCAACGTTTGTCCAAATTGGCGATGCCTTGCAAAAAGCGTTGGCTGTTTTTAGACGATATTCGTTTTATGGATATGGTCGGTTTGTGGCGAGCAATCCAATCCCCGAAAATTGATTTAACTTCCTTTGGTCATTTTTCTGGTACTGGTTTAGTTGATATCAGCAACGGCCTTATACTTAAGGCATAGTTTTTAGTCGAACCGTGCCTTTCGCATCGGAAAGCCAGCGTCGCAAATTTTATGCGATGGCCGAACGTGGTGAAATTTCAAAAGAAAAAGTAGCTGAGTACGAAAAAGAAACTAAAGGTGATTTACCCGAACGAGTGAAGGCTAAAAAGAAAGCCGTAGAATACAAAAAGAAAAAGCAACAATAATAAATGGGCTACAACCCGCTTCGGAATTGGAAATACGATAGCGGGCCTCGGCGGATCCAGAGCGGTCCTGCGCATGAGGGTTATAAGTTTGTCGGATCCGGCGTCATGGATGTCGGATCTGATTATGGCGTTTTAACTGCAGGACCTCCGAACGCTAGCGGAGAGTTTTATGCAGGTCCTTTTTATATTCTTTGCGAAGACTCCACGGCATTAAGTTCTGTTTTTCTGATTGCTGAAAACGATAGTTTTATTGTTCAGGAAGATGAAAAACGCGGATTTAATCCTTTTATAAGTACCGATTGGCGTAGTGTTCCTCCAGCACCAAGCGGTTATTGGAACGACTATGAGTATCAATACTACGCACCTAGCGGTGCAATAAGTATTTATCAAGGTTATCGTGTTCTTTCGGTAACGACGATCGCTGGTGCCAAGGTTGCAACCAGTTTTGGACCCCAACCCGGTTTACGCGACTCCGGAAAATATCTGTATTTCGGTGGTTTTGCGCCAGATACACAGGCATACGATCCATTCAAAACTCCGGCAGGCAATACATCCGCACAAGGTTGGACCGGCGGCGGTAATGTCCACGGAATTTATAGCGGTCCTGCTTTAATCAACCCAACAAATGACGACAGCGGATCTCGTGCCGCGTGGATTTATCAACCTCCTACGTATTGCCGCACCCACACAGAGTTAGTTAGAGCAACCGAACCCGGTTCCATGAGCGTAACTAATCGATATATCTATCGAGGTAAAGCAGGTCAATATGTGACTAATTTAGGCGGTCCGTATTATCAGCTTGGCGAAGGTATTCGCAACCTCATCCGTACTTATAGTTCTACAGTCAATAGCAGTAATCAGAAAAATGTCTAACCGCTACAAGTAAGACAACAAGGTTTTATATCTAACTTTCAGACCATTAAAGTAGGACTGTAGTTTTTGGAGTTTATCAACGAATGTTCGTTGATAATGACTTTCCAAAGCTGCTCGGTGCCGAACTCTACCGTCCGCATCCCGCGTACATTGTAGAGATGGCCGTGGAGCCTGTTGTTGTCCATGACTTCAGCAAGCAACCGGGCCAAACTGTGCAGCTTGATCGTTACCGCTTCTTCGGTAACCCCGGCAGCAAAGAATCTCGTGAGCGTACTGCGGAGCAGACCATCGGTACTGCCAGCAGCCGCAACATTGTGAAAGATAAGGTTCTGGTGACTCTTCGTGAGTACACCGGTCCTGCCGACCCGGCTGATCCGACCCAGCCCAGCACTTTTAAAATCGCTCGCGAGACTCTGATCACCGCGCAGCGTCTTCTGCTGGATACCGGTAACCTCACCGCTTTCCACCAGTCGATCGGTTCTCTGACTCTGCTTGACGACTATCGTCGGTGGCGCGATCGGGTGTTCATCAACGAACTCCTGAAAGCTGTGTCCAAAGGTCAGTCTTCTGATTCTCAGGGTGGTTACTACTTCCCTGGCAACCTGGCTGTGGGTTCTCTGACCTACACCAACGCCGAGCAAGCCAAGTTCGACGTTAAGGATGACCTGCTGCGCGTGGTGAAGAGCCTGCGTAAGCGGAACACTCCTACCTACCAGGATGGTTTCTATCGCGCTGTGTGCGATCCCACCTTCCTGATGCACCTGCGCCAGAACAGCGACTTCCGCGAAGTTGCTCGTTACCCCGGCAACGGTCAAATCAACCCGCTCATGTCGGCGATGCAGCCTAATGCTGCTATCTACATGGGCCAGGGCTTCGGTCAAGCCACGTTCGTGGCTGGTGAGCCGATCATGCCCACCGGTTTTGTGTTTGAAGGTGTGCGATTCTTCGAATCGACCAACATGCCTACTCAGAACCAAACCGCAACCATCGCTAGCACTTCGTCTTCGTACGAAACTGCTATCGGTATGTTCTTTGGCCCTCAGGCCGTGGGCATTGGTGTTGGCGGTAACAATGCTCAAGTTCTGCTGAACAACAACGACGACTTCAGTCGTTTCATTCAGATGATCTGGAGCCTCTACGCTGGCTTTGAGCTGCTTAACGCAGACTTTGCCACCATTGCCTACTCCTTCAACGCTTGATGAGGAATTAGACAATGGCTATCAACAACAATGCTCTCAGTGTTGCCAAGATCTATCCTGGTAACTACATCAACGTTCTTCGTTATTGGCACGAAGAAAAGAGCGTCAACGCTCAAAACGCTAACGGCGTTGATACCACTTTCACCAACCAGCCTATTGGCGGCCCGGTGGGTGTTATCTTCCGTCCCGGCAACATTGCTCAGCAAGCTATTGGTTATGTTGACCTGTCTTATCAGGTCTCCTCTGATAACCAACTGTCTTACTACACTCAGCCTTACGGTTCCGGTCAGAACGGTGCTAACCAGCCGTTCCTGAACGCCAGCGTGATCATCCCTTCTCCCGACGCCTACAAGGATGTCCGGGCAGATATCACCGACGGCATTTCGGTGCCTTCCGGTGTGTATATCTACCGTATGTCCCTGCGTGTGGACGGCGGCGATGTGGTGAGCAGCGGCGTTGCCGGCGCTTCGACCACTCCCACCCTCGGTCTCGGCCCCGCCGTGGCTCAGGGTCTCAACGAAACCCCCACCGTGTCGGGTCACTTCGTTGTGCTGTCTGGCGCAAGCAGCCGTATCACCAACGGTTCCTGGCGTTCCAACGATGTGTGGAATAGTTCCACGCTGCGTCAACTGCGCGACACGACTCAGTTCAAACTGTTTACCGTGTCGTCCCTCGGCGGTGCCGCTGCCTCCGGTTACGCTCAAGGTTCGGGTATCTATGATCCCCGCGCTGGCGCTAACAAACTGGCTGGTAAAAACAAAGCTCTCGCTATCTGTGAGATCTGCTGGCTGCTGCCCGACGAAGCTCCCAAGCGTGAAGATCTTGCTCTGCAACCCGCAGGCATCATCGAATCCAACGCTTATACGAGCACCGTTCCTTCCTGACGAGTATCCTTCAACTGAACGTCTCCCGGACGTTCGGACGTGGGATAAAGAGCCCCCGGTTTTCGGGGGCTTTTTTTTATTCAGATAGGTTCTACTTCAATATTTAAAATTCCACAAACATGATCCCGAAGCATGTATTCGTATATTTCTTCTTTTGTCGGGTATATCCCATTTGTAACGCCCATTAAATAGTAAAAATAATCTTTAACAGCTGCGCGAAAATCTTGACGTTTGATTTCGTCTACGACTTCTTTAGAGAAAGCCACCGTGGGCAAGCAAGGGCTTTTTTAGCTTATAGATCTACGCCTAAATTGGCCTAAAAATTTGTTTATAAAGCGATTCGAGCGGCGCCGCTCAAGTAACGAGAAGTTACATCATTAATAACGGCAAGATTTTTAACCATCGCTTCGATTTGATCGATTGTATCGGGAGTAATTGACACTCGTAAGTTTGCCGAAGTTAAAGGACTAACAGCTTCTTGGCCACCGCCTCTCAACGGAGCCCCTTCAATCCCGATTTTGGGATTATCACTCCCTGTTTCAAACGCTGTGGGGGCGGGTCGGGCGGCAGCTTGTGTTTGTTGCTGGTGTCTGATGCGCTGCGCATTTAAAGCATCAGCCTGTGCAAAACGTTTATCAGTTTCAATACTCAATCCTTTTCCGTAATGAGCCGCATCCGACGCATACTGTAAGTACGAAGTGGGATCAACATAATCAAGTTTCTGGCCTAATTTTTTCAAATCCTTGTTTCCTGTAGCTGCTGCTGCAGCATCCACGGCAAAGTTTGCTAATGAAGGAATTGCATCTAATCCCCCGGTTGCAAAACTTGCGGCAAGTCCACCGCCCCCAATAATCAAAGCGTCTTTGATATTTTTTTGAATCGATTCGCCGGGATCCATCAGCTCAAAACCGGCTCCGGCAATATCCCCGATAAATGGGAGGGAGCGAATTAAACGACTTCCAGCAAAGCGAGGTGCGGCCACTTGCACTTTTAAACCCTGCTTTTAGTATGGCACCGTGCTATAAAATAAGCTAGCTCACTAACAACATGATGACCGTTTCTGAGAAAGTTGAATACACCTACAAACCTAGTGGTGTAAAAGTTTCTGTGCTCAGTGTGCATGATGATGGTGAATATATGATGGTGCGCTCCGAGACCACTGGCAAAGTTTTTTTTGCACACAAAAATCAATTAATCGGAGTTGATAACAAAAATGAAGGTGCGAAACCAGCCATAAAGCGAGGTGCTCGGCGCCAGCTAGCCGCAGCGACCCCCGTTGTTGCAGCTGAAGATCGCCTAAACATCAACACCGCTACGCCTCAGAAATTAACTCAAGTTCTGAAAGGCGTGGGCCTTAAGACTGCCACTGAAATCAAAGAACTTCAACAGAGTCTTCCTGGCGAGCGATTTACAAAACTCGATCAACTGCGCTCCATTACAAAAGTTGATTGGGATGCTGTGTTAGAAGATGGCACCGTTTACGTCGAATAAATTAAACTACTAACAGAAAGATTCATAAATGTAAGTGGCGCAACTTTCTTTGCAAGAACTGGAGCAGATCCAGTCATATCTTGCGCAACAAGGTGTTGTATTTCAACCAGATACAACAGACGCCACTAAAAGAGAAGTAATATATGCTGCAATTAACCAGCTAACCAGAAACCCTGCGCAGGTTTTTGGTTATAAACTTGATGATTATAATTTCAGTCGTGTTGCATATCATTTAAGTTATAATATTGCGACTGTGCCAGCTGGTGATTATGCTCGGCTGTTGCAAGCTTGTAATTCAATTCCCAGCGAATTTTATTACGACAAAATTGTCCAGCAGGTTGAGCGCTGTGAAGTTGCTGAATCATTAACTGAACTTTCCACAGGGCGGCAATCGAGTCGGCAAGAAACAATTCTTGGTGACGTTTCGCGTTCGATTACTGTTCAAGATAAACGCGAGACCGCAAAAGTTTGGCGTGAAAATTATTTATACGAATGTGATCGTTTAGCTCAGATGTTGTACGTGCCCAATTATCGAGATCCCGTTGCTGCTCGATACCGTTTTGAACGCAGTGGGGCTGAATTTATTCAAGCCATTCCCGGTCCTCCTGATACCGCCCGTGGGGATAGACTGTTCTTTTACGCAAAGTGGAGATAGTTCAATCTCCGTATAATATGTATTAAGCGCCCGATCGTATCAAGATGCCTCTAAGTTTTCGGCAGTTACAAAATATTAGCCGGATTGTACAAGGCGTCGAACAGGGACGCATCCCCGCTTCTGTAGCTTCGCGAGCGTTAGGTCAAAGTCCTGAAGGTGCGCAGGCTTTACAAACTCTTATGGGTATTGCATCCCAAAGGGGTTTAGATGTTTTTGATCGTGCGCCCGGTGCTTTAGCGAAAGTGGGTGGTTACGGTCGTTATGATTTGCCTTCTATGGGTGCTCCTGGGCCGGGCGCCACATTTACTGCAGGTCCGCGTTATCGAGAAGTACCTCAAATTTTTGAGCGTCCTAGTTCGATTATCCCGAGCCCCGGCGGCGCTGCAGATTACCCCGGTTTTATGCGACGTACCGCTCAAGAATTACTTGCTGAGCGCCTAGGTGTTTTACCCGGCGGTCAACGTAGTTTTGGTGTTGAAGCCGTTGAAGTTCGGGAAATTCCTTCTGCTGGAATGGGCTTCCCCACGCAACCTAATGTCAGCCGTGGCGTTCCCGTTGGTTCGGCAGCTGAGCCCGGACGTGTTCCTCAGATGTATCGGAGTGCCACTACTTCCCCCAGTGGTCCCGGCGGCGGTGCTTTAGCAATTGCTACGCAGGAACCTCCCGGTGCTCTGGCTCTTCGCGGTTCTGTGTATCCCGAAGGTGGTGGTATTTATGGTCAATATCAACGGCATCCCGATCTATTGGGGTCACGTCGCGCCGGTGCAGAACCAGGAACTGTACCTTTCGACGAGGACGTTCTTAAAAAAGTTGCACAAGACGTAAGTCGAAATGTTATTGCTGGCGGTACTCAGCAAGGTGATTTGAGTTCTGTGCTCCGCACTATCGGTATTGGCACGGGCGTCGGCGTCGGCACTGCTCTATTAACTCGTTTACTTGGAGTCGGTCGTCCGGCTGAATCGGCTGCTCCGGGTCAAATTAATCGTCCTGCCTCAATGGGCGCCCCTGCTCCCGGTACTGCCGCACCTGCTCCGGCTCCTTCAGCATTACCAGCTCCCGGTCAAAGAATCGGTGGGGTTGAACAAGCTGCTGGATCTCCTGTAGTTAAATCGCCTGCGGGTCAGGTTGTAATTGAAACCCCCGGCGATACAAACGAGCGTTTACGCGAACAAATCCAGCAATATGCCGGCGGTCGCGGTCCTGCCGCACAACCTTCGGCAAAAGCTCCCAGCGATAAAAAACTGTCTGCTTTTTACGCTGAGCAAGAAGCTTTTGGACGGGCCAACATTGATAAAATTGTCGATGATTTAGGTCTTACTGGCAATCTTGAAGTTTGGGCTCGCTCCAATCCTTTAAGTGCTGCGCAACTTTATTTACGGTCGGCAGCTAAACAACAGCAGGCCACGGATCTAAACCGCCGCGTGGAGTTTCCCTCGCCTCAAGAAATTCAACCTCGCGGTCTTTCGCAGCAACCGCCTGCTGTCCAAGGTCAAATGATCAACAGTTCCTTAGGTTCTGACTTTGATCGTAACCGTGCAGGCAATATTAACTTGGCCACTGAAGCAGCCGTCAATCCTTCCCAGGGAACTTACGATCTGCGCGATGCCACAACTCCGCTCGCACAGCCCACTTTGATGAACCCTGACGCTGTGCTGCAGCAGGAAGAAGCTCGCCGTCAACAGATGCGTGAGTTTATCTTCCAATCTGCAGCTGCTGGCAGACCTTTCATCTAAACTAAATACATCGCCCCGACACAGTTAACACAGAGAGCACACAATGTCATCGACTAGCACTAACAAGCAGCCTGCTCTTATTGATCGTCCGTTTTTGCGGGGCGCACGGCTTACTTCTTCTTCTGCGACGATTGTTGATCCCACTAACCCGACTTTTTCCAACTTGATTCAAGTTGTTCGGGTTGGCGATCTCCCGTCCGAAGACGCTGCTCTCGTGGAAGATTTGTTTCTTGTCAGTCAAGAAACTTTCGGGGACAGCACTCAAAGTGCAAAACGTACTGCGGAATTCGGTGTATATGTTTATGCACCTAACCAAGCATCTCCCTCCACGTCGGCTCCGCTTCAAATTGCTCAAATTGAAGTTAATTTGAGTGGTGGTTTAAACGGTATTATTCAACGTTTAGAGCTGCCTAAAACAAATGCTCCTGTTCCGGGGTTTGGCGACGCAAGTCTCACCGGTCGCCCCATTGAGTTAGGTGCATCTGAAGGATTGTATTTAGAAAAAGGTTATATTTTGTGCGTCGGTTATCTGGGGGCTGGTAATAGCACCGGTTCTCGATACGGGTCTGCTAGCGGTTTAAGTCCTTCGGGGGTTACGGTTTTCGCTCAAGGCGGCTTCTATTGATCTTGTGGCTAAAACCCGAAAGGATGATTTTGGGTTTAAATCATTTAAAAGTATCGACTCGTTCAAGAACGTTAATCGCGTTCAAGGACCTGATACTAAAGCGGATTTAAACCGACCGCTTTCATTAGAAAGACGATATCGGCCTGCTCTTAACACCAAAGACTTTAGCGTTACTTCGGATTACGATTACGCCTCTTTGTGGTGCCGTTGGCGTCGTGGCTATGAATTAGCAATGTATGGCCAGGAAGCCTATGACGGGCTTTCTTATAGTTTTAAATATTACATTTCGAATAATCCGCCTTTTGGGCAATTTTTACCTGGTATGTGTTTTATGTATCCGTCTACGCGAACGGATATGCGGATGCACATGGTTGCTATTCGCCCACGGGATAGTTTTAACTTTTTGAATTTTGGTTATCAAATTGCTGCTGTTACTCAGTATGACGGTGACATTTATGCTGTTCGGCTAAATGAACGCTTTGGTGCTCCTATTTCGTTCTTTTCTGGAGAAGTTGTATCAAATAGATTTAACGCCGATGGCACGGAAAAACAATACGGATATAACAACTACACAATTACCGGCGTGGGCTTTAATGGCATTCCGAAAACGCCCTCATTTAGACCTGAATTTAATACGTTATTTATTGCTGTCGATAAGGAACGCAGCTGGAGCGTGGTTGATGCAAATACTTTGGCTGTTCCTGCTAGCGGATTACCGGCTGTTGGGGAATATTTCAGCACGGAAATGCGTTTTCAGTGCACATGTCAAGATTTCTTAGCTCGTGAAGGTTTTAACTTGTATGATGCTTCTCTAAGACGCAGGTATCCTTACACAAAAACTCAAAACTTAGATCCTGGTTTTTATTTTACAGGGGGTCTTCAAACACCAAATGTAAGTAATTCAATTGATGATCCTGGGTACGTACGTACTTTTGGTTTTATTTACGTTAATGAAATTTATAACACACCTAGATACGAAGAAAGCGTATATTCTGACGCTAATTTCTATTATTACTATCCAAAATGGTGTAAACACATATACGCTGCATTCTGGGACATGCAGCTTAAATACAATCAGACAGCAATGACATCATCTTGGCTGCCGCAGCCTGTTGATGAACCTTTGAATGAGTATTACAGGGAATATTTCGATAAACAATTAGCTAAACAAACGTCTTTTTTGAAGCGGGAACGGGATTTGCGTTGGTGGCAACGCTACAGCCCGGCAAAAGACGATATGCCTGTTCACATGATGTACCCGGATATGTACAACATGATGGAAAAATCATTAAATTTTGGCCGTGGAATCACAGAACTAACATCGAATGGATTTTTAATGTTCACATTGGATGAATATAATCCATTCGCTCCTTCAATTTCCTATGCAACTGGTTATGACAATGGCACATATGCCAACGGTGTACAAATAAGCCCACCTACAAACATTTTGGATGGGGGTCAGTACAAAAATGGTGTTTTGATTCCACCGGCTACAATTCCTTCGGCTATTAATGGCGGAACTTATTAAATGACATCAACTCCTGTTATTTTACTTTTACTTCGTTCTGGGCAATCTAGTGATCGTCCGAGTGGAATCACAATTCAGGCGGGTCAGCTTGCTCTGGATTTTGGTGCAGCAGATCCTGGTCTTTATTTTGAGGATTCCGCCGGTTCGATTGCAAAAATTGGACCTCCGTCGTACGGCACAACAGCCCCAAACGCTACACCCGTTGGTTTAGCGGGTAATTATCCGGGCGAGCTGTGGACTGACACGTCAACTGGTAGTGGTTTTCTACGTGTTTGGAACGGTGCGTCATTTGCCAATATGAATGTGGCGTTTGCCACGAATGCAGGCACCGCCATTCAAACCAGTTCAAGCCCAATCGCTTCAGGCGCTGTTTTAGCGTCCGGATCTTTAGGTTCAGTTCTTGCTTCAGGTGCCTTAGGAGCTATTTCAGCTTCAGGCGCTTTGGGAGCGACTTTAGCTTCTGGTTCTTTGGGAGCGACTTTAGCTTCTGGTTCTTTGGGAGCCGTATTGGCTTCAGGCGCTCTGAGCGCATTAGTTGCGTCTGGATCTGTCGGCGGCTCTGTTTTTGCTTCGGGTTCAGCAGGCGCCGTATTGGCGTCTGGAGCGTTGGGATCCATCACAGCTTCCGGAACTCCAATAGCTTCCGGTGCTCTTGGTGCAGTGCTTGCTAGTGGTGCGCTGGGCTCTGTTTTAGCGAGCGGTGCTTTGTTGGCCTCTGGTGTCGAAGCTGGTGCAGGAATTTCAATTAGCGGGCTTCCGGCATCTTCCACCACACCGTCTGGCGCATTAATTTATAACGCAATCCCTTCTGGAACTCAGGGAAGTGGATTGTACGTTCGGGTTTACACCGATTGGGTCAAACTTTTCTGACCTTCGCGCAGCGTGGCCTTAATAAACCACGCGGCTTTA
>Ga0214917_10005619_pt1 | contig 13336 bp, 13 predicted proteins | sample LL_1208_BB_MetaG_FD_177983 | JGI IMG/M metagenome (GOLD analysis project Ga0214917, IMG submission 177983) | Freshwater microbial communities from Lake Lanier, Atlanta, Georgia, United States - LL_1208_BB | ecosystem: Environmental > Aquatic > Freshwater > Lake | place: USA: Georgia | collected... | reverse complement strand
ACCAATTAGAGCCCAGTAAATCTTTTGCTCAGACTTGCGCTTGCCAATTGAATACAGCGCAATTATTACAAGTGCAATCACCAGCTTGAGTCCAATCCTGGACATATCTAGTACTTCGTCATCAGCAACAACACCAGATTCCCGAAGTCCAACCATTAGTACTCCAGTTAGCAACTGAGTACTAGCACCATGAAGCATGGCAACATTAACGCCAAAGGTTTTCTTTGCAAGTTCCTTGAAGAAGCCGTAGCCAATAGCAACAATTCCAACTACGTGTAGCACGACGAGGGCGGTATAAAGAATTTCCATATTTTGATCCTACGCTTTCGCTTGCACCCAAACTGTATTTATTGTGAATGGGAATTTCGGCCTACGGCCTTATTCCCTACTGGCGCCTACCGCGCCTGTATCCAACTGTGATTATTCTGAATGGGAATTTCGGCTTCGCCTTATTCCCATTCAATAGTGCCCGGAGGCTTTGACGTTACATCCAACACTACGCGGTTAACTTCCCGAACTTCGTTAGTAATGCGATTCGAAATCTTTGCCAGCACGTCATACGGCAATCGGGTCCAGTCAGCGGTCATGGCATCTTCGCTCGATACTGGTCGCAAGACGACCGGGTGACCATAAGTTCTGCCATCACCCTGCACACCAACACTTCGGACGTCAGCAAGCAATACAACTGGGAATTGCCAAATTGATGAATCCAAACCCGCAACCGTGGTTTCCTCACGAACTATTGCATCTGCGGCACGCAGAATGTCTAACCGTTCTTTACTGACTGCTCCCACAATTCGAATTCCAAGTCCAGGACCTGGGAATGGGTGTCGCATCACCATCGCATCCGGTAAACCTAATTCGCGACCGACTGCGCGAACTTCATCTTTGAACAATTCTCGAAGTGGTTCACAAAGTTGAAATTCAATATCATCTGGTAAGCCACCGACATTATGGTGACTCTTGATTGTTGCGGCCCCAGTGCCGCCGCCGCTTTCGACAACATCTGGGTAGAGCGTTCCTTGGACTAAGAAATCAATAGATGCGCCGGCTTCTCCAGCTTCTGCAATCAATTGCTTTTGCGCATCTTCAAACACTCGAATAAAAATCCGACCAATAATCTTGCGCTTAGTTTCTGGGTCGGTCACGTCGGCAAGTTCGCTTAGGAACCGATCCGCTGCATCAACAACAACTAACCTGATTCCGGTTGCGGCAACATAGTCACGTTCAACTTGTTCCCGCTCTCCAGCGCGCAGCAATCCATGATCAACAAATACACAAGTTAAGTTATCCCCTACTGCCTTGTGAACCAATGCTGCAGCAACTGCAGAATCGACACCGCCAGATAAACCACAAATAACTTTTGAATCACCAATCTGTGCCTTTATTCGAGCAACTTGTTCATCAACGATGCTTTCTGGAGTCCAAGTTGGTTCAATTTTGGCGATGTCATACAAGAAATGTTCCAAGACTTTTTGACCATGCTCGGAATGCATCACTTCTGGGTGAAATTGCACTCCGGCTAGACCGCGCGATAGATCTTCAAAGGCAGCAACTGCAGCTCCCGCACTGGATGCAGTGACGGTAAAACCAGCCGGTGCTTGTTGCACCGAATCACCATGACTCATCCAAACGTTTTGTAGGTTTGGCAAGCCATCAAATAAGCAGCTACCTGAATTCACAGTTAACTCGGTGGCGCCAAATTCAGATAAGCCGGTTTGAGCAACTGTGCCACCAAGGGTTGCTGCCATGGCTTGGAAGCCGTAGCAAATTCCAAAAACTGGAAGATTGGCGCCAAACAATGCAGCATCAACTTGTGGTGCGCCTTCGGCATAAACACTGGATGGTCCACCAGAAAGAATTATCGCCAGTGGATTCTTCGCCAACATATCTTTGGCAGACATTGTGCTTGGAACTACTTCGGAATAGATTCGAGCTTCGCGGACTCTGCGGGCAATCAGTTGGGCGTACTGCGCGCCAAAATCAACCACGAGAACCGGGCGGGCATCAGTCACATTCTTAGCCTATTGGTAGGGATTGGATACCTTGCACTTGCGATAGCTACACCATGATGACTAATTGGGAGTTACAACAACTTCGCAGCGTTGGAATTCCTTTAAGTCTGAATAGCCGCAGGTTGCCATAGCGCGACGAAGAGCGCCAACCATATTCATAGTGCCATCGGCTGTGTGAGATGGACCAGAAATAATCTCACTCAAAGTTCCAGTTGTACCCAGGTCAACAAGTTCACCTCGAGGAAGTTCTAAGTGTGTTGCTTCAATTCCCCAGTGCTTGCCTCGACCTGGTGCATCCGTTGCTCGCGCAAATGTTGAACCAACAACAACTGCATCTGCGCCTAAGGCAATTGCCTTCGAAACATCTCCACTTCGACCCATCGAGCCATCAGCAATCACCGATACATATCGGCCACCGGATTCATCGAGGTAGTCGCGACGGGCGGCTGCAACATCTGCGACTGCGCTTGCCATTGGAACCCGTACGCCAAATACGTCAAGCGTCGTGTGCGCAGCGCCGCCACCGAATCCAACAAGTACGCCTGCAGCACCAGTTCGCATCAAGTGCAACGCCGCTGTGTACGTTGCACAGCCGCCAACGATTACTGGAACATCGAGCTGATAAATGAATTCCTTAAGATTTAACGCCTCGCCACTATTGCTGACGTGTTCAGCGCTCACTGTTGTCCCTCGGATAACAAAAATGTCTACCCCGGCTTCAACAACCTGCTTGGCAAACTGCGCGGTGCGCTGGGGACTAAGTGCGCCAGCAACCGTGATTCCAGAAGCTCGCATTTCTTTGATCCGAGCCGCAATCAATTCCGGTTGAATTGGCTTGGCATAGATTTCTTGCAGCTTGGCAGTTGCACCTTTTGTATCCATGGCTGCGATGTCATTGAGAATTCCTGTCGGATCTTCGTATCTGGTCCAGACACCTTCTAAGTTTAAAATTGCTAATCCACCGTTTGCCGCAAATGTTGCCGCCGACGCTGGTGACACAACTGAATCCATGGGCGCAGCAATGATTGGGTGATTGAACGAATAGGCATCAATCTTCCAATCAAGTGACACCAATGCATCATCGCGCGTGCGACGGCTCGGAACTAGCGAGACATTATCAAATGAGTAGGTGGCGCGAGCCCGCTTACTTCTACCGATTTCCACGTCTGACATTTTTCTCCCCTATCGAACGTGGTAGTTAGGTGCTTCTACCGTTAATTGGACGTCGTGCGGATGACTCTCTTTCAAACCTGCTGTAGTGATTCGAATTAAGCGACCATTGGTCTTTAGATCAGCAATGGTTGCTGCGCCCGCGTATCCCATAGAAGCGCGCAGCCCACCAACTAATTGATGCGCTACACCTGACAAGTTTCCCCGATATGGAACCTGGCCCTCAATGCCTTCTGGTACTAACTTGTCCTCAGACAGAACATCGTCTTGGAAGTAGCGATCCTTCGAATAAGACTTGGCGTTTCCTCTGGATTGCATGGCCCCTAAAGAACCCATGCCACGATACTGCTTGAACTGCTTGCCATTCACAAAAACAAGTTGGCCTGGAGCTTCTTCGCATCCCGCTAGTAACGAGCCCAACATAACTGTGTCTGCTCCAGCCACAATGGCTTTTGCGATGTCACCGGAATATTGAAGGCCGCCGTCGCCGATAACCGGGATGCCTGCGGGACCAGCTGCAAGTGATGCTTCGTAAATTGCCGTTACCTGCGGGACACCAACACCTGCAACTACTCGAGTCGTACAAATCGAACCTGGTCCAACGCCAACTTTTACTGCGTCCGCGCCGGCATCGATCAAAGCTTGCGCACCAGCGCGAGTCGCGATGTTGCCACCTATTACTTGAACCGATGTTGACTTCTTAATTCTCGAAACCATTTCTAAAACGGCCTTTTGATGACCATGTGCAGTATCGACAATGACGACGTCAACACCAGCCTCGACTAACGAAAGAGCGCGGGCAAATGAATCTTCACCAACCCCAACAGCGGCGCCAACCATCAGGCGGCCAGCAGAATCCTTAGTTGCTAACGGATAGCGATCACTCTTCACATAATCTTTGACCGTAATCAAGCCAGTAAGTCTTCCAGCCGAATCAACAAGTGGAAGTTTTTCAATTTTGTTTACTCGCAGCAACTCAAGTGCGTCATCGCCATTCATTTCAGGTGTTCCAGTTATCAATGGCATCTTGGTCATGACATCGCCTACTCTGCGATTCTTGTCATCTTCAAAACACATGTCACGATTCGTTACGATGCCAACTAAAGTCCCGTTGGGATCAACAACTGGCAAGCCACTAATTCGATAATGGGCACACAGCCGATCAACATCGGCCAGCGTATCGGTTTCACTGCAAGTAACTGGGTTTGTAATCATCCCGGCTTCGCTGCGCTTCACCAGATCAACTTGAGCGGCTTGGTCCTCAGTTGAAAGATTTCGGTGCAAAATTCCAAGTCCACCTTGGCGAGCCATAGCTATCGCCATTCGAGCCTCAGTCACCGTGTCCATTGCGGAAGATAAGAGTGGGATCTTTAGGGTGATTTCCCGAGTTAGTTTTGAACTGGTGTCCACTTCACTAGGAATAACTTCACTAGCATCTGGCATCAATAAGACGTCGTCGTAAGTAAGTCCGAGCATTGCAAACTTGTCAGGCAGTCCTTGTGTCATGGAATCCCCTTACTGATCAAGCTGAGAACGGTATTCAATAGCCACCAAAATAAAGGTGAATTGCTTAAGGTTATCGCTTAATAGCCTGCGGCCAAAAAGCCCGAGGATGTCGCAGGCTACCGGCCTGAGGCCGCGGCCAATGCAATTAGTGTGCTGGTGAAGTCATTTGGTTTCACAACGCCTGCTGGCAAATCTGGTTGCCAGCCTGGGCCCGCAGAAACAAGCAACGGTGCTGGGCGCATTGGCTCAATGGCCTCCCAAATTGTGACGTCGGCCGTACCTTGAGTTTGGGACCAAACAACAATTGCACTCGGGCCAATCTTCTTTGCCGCGCTGGCGAGCGACTCGGCTGGCATTCGGGCGCCCAAGATCCTTGCGGATATGTTCTGTTCAGCAAGCCCAGCTGCGATTGCAAACATCGGAATCGTATGAAGTTCGTGTGGAGCGCAAGCCAACAGAACTGGTCGAGCGTTAACTGGTTCAGTTACCGAATTTGCCAGAATGCGAAATAGTCCAGTGATTGATTCTGCAATCAAATGCTCTTGCTCAACACCTTCGCCAGTTTGCTCCCACTTTTCACCAAGGGTGATTAGGACTGGCATCAGGACATTTTCCCAAGTCCAAACGACACCGTGATTAGTCAAGGACGCGGAAATGATTAGGTCACAGCCAGTTGCATCTAGCGAATTAGCCGCGCGATTTAGTGATCGCATGATTGCCTTGGGACCATCTAATGCAATCACGTTGTCCACTGGGGTATCTGAGTTAGGCACAACGTGTAGCGCAGGTGCAGAACCCGGTTCTGGACTTAGGTTGGCCGGAATGACTTCTTGGGAAAGTGCGCTCTTAGCTGCCTCGCTTGGCAAAACCCCATTAAGCATTAGCTTGTGCATTAGGTCTATCCGAGCAACGTCTGCGCCAGAGTATCTGCGATGAGATCCAGCCAGGTGAACACTTGGCCCCACGCCGTATCGACGGTCCCAGGTCCTGAGCGTGGCCGGAGCGATTCCAATCCGGCGGGCCACGGCTGCAACGGTTAGGCCGACTTCGGCTTGAGGTGCGCGCTGTGACATAAACCTCATTCTTATGGCATTTCCAACCTTTCGCACCTCGAGAAGTATGGAATCTCATTAAACAATGGGGATTTCCCTAAACCAGCCCAAAAACGCGCCAAATCTAATTCGGGCAAGTTGCTTGACCAACTTATGAAGCGGTTCTAGAGTGAAGACATAAGTACGAACCTATCGGGAGGAACCTAATGGCTGATCTAACTAGATTGCCTGGTCCAAATGCAGACTTCTGGGATTGGCAGCTGCACTCAGCTTGTCGAGGCCTAGATTCAGATATTTTCTACCACCCAGATGGCGAACGCGGATCAGCGCGTGAGCGTCGGGTATCAACTGCCAAGGCTATTTGTGCTGCTTGCCCAGTCCTAGCCCAGTGCCGGGATCACGCACTGAAGGCACGTGAACCATACGGCGTTTGGGGTGGCATGAGTGAAGAAGATCGCGAAGCACACTATGCACGCCAAGCGCGCGCAAACCGCATCTCTTCTTAAGTTAAAGAATTAAAAACAAAACCCCCGAACAATGTCCGGGGGTTTTGTTTTTGAGACTTCTAGCTAATGTGTACGTTTGCGAAGTTTGTGGTTCGCAAACAAATGACAATGCCCATTTAGGACACACTCACTTTAGTGAGTGTGTCCGGCATGTGAGTGGCCGTGGCCACCGCCATCTTCAGGAGCCTTTTCCTTCTTTTCAACAACTAGTGCTTCAGTAGTTAGCAACATGCCAGCGATGGATGCAGCGTTTTCAAGTGCGGAACGGGTTACCTTCACTGGATCGATTACGCCCTGTGCAACAAGATCGCCATACTCGCCAGTTGCAGCATTGATGCCTTGACCTTGACCAAGTTCGCGAACGCGGTCAACAACTACGTAACCTTCTAGTCCAGCGTTCTCAGCAATCCAACGAAGTGGCTCTACGACGCCACGACGAACGATCTGAACACCAATTGCTTGATCGCCAGTTAGTCCTAGGTCGCCATTAAGAACTGCAGAAGCGTGAATCAAAGCTGAGCCACCGCCAGAGACGATACCTTCTTCGATTGCAGCGCGTGTTGCAGATACTGCGTCCTCGATGCGGTGCTTCTTTTCTTTAAGTTCAACTTCAGTGTGTGCGCCAACCTTGATTACGCATACGCCACCAGAAAGCTTTGCCAATCGCTCGGAAAGCTTTTCCTTATCCCAATCAGAATCTGAGTTTTCAATCTCACGCTTGATCTGACCAACACGATCATTAACAGCTGCAGCATCGCCGCCGCCGTCAACGATGGTTGTGTTGTCCTTGGTTGCAACAACACGACGGGCACTACCCAAAACTTCCAAGCCAACCTGATCAATCTTTAGACCAATATCTGCAGAGATGACCTGAGCGCCAGTAAGAATTGCGATGTCTTCCAAGATTGCCTTACGGCGATCTCCGAATGCTGGTGCCTTGATTGCAACGCTTGGGAATGTTCCGCGGATGCGGTTAACCACAAGTGTGGAAAGCGCTTCACCATCAACATCTTCAGCGATGATTACAAGTGGCTTGCTCGCTGCAGAAACCTTTTCCAAAATTGGCAGAAGCTCGGCAACGCTAGAAATCTTTCCCTGCACCAAAAGGATCTCTGGGTTTTCGATTACGGCTTCCATGCGATCTGCATCAGTTACGAAGTAAGGCGAGATGTAGCCCTTGTCGAACTGCATACCTTCAGTGAATTCCAATTCCATTGCAGTGGTGCTGGATTCTTCAACAGAGATAACGCCATCCTTACCAACCTTGTCGAAGGCTTCAGCGATCATGTCGCCAATTACCTTGTCACGGGAGCTGATTGCGCCAACCTGTGAGATGCCTTCTTTGCCATCTACTGGGCGAGCCTGCTTTAGAAGTTCTTCCTTCATCGCAGCGACTGCGGCTTCGATGCCACGCTTCAGTTCAACTGGCGCGCCACCTGCAGCAACAACCTTTAAGCCTTCGCGCACGAATGCCTGGGCAAGCACGGTTGCTGTTGTAGTTCCGTCACCGGCAACATCGTTTGTCTTGGTGGCAACTTCTTTAGCTAGTTGCGCTCCAAGGTTCTCGTATGAATCTTCAAGTTCAATTTCGCGGGCAATTGTCACGCCATCGTTGGTGATTGTTGGGGCGCCCCATGCCTTGCTAATGACTACGTTGCGTCCCTTTGGACCAAGGGTTACCTTGACTGCATCAGCAAGGGCATTAACACCACGCTCTAATGCGCGACGAGCATCTTCGTCGAATTGGACGGTCTTTGCCATTTGTATTTCTCCAAAACTAATAGTTCATAAAGTTGCTAACGCCCCGATGTAAACGATCGGGGCGTTAGCTTGAGGTTTTTATTTTTCGACGATTGCGAGAATGTCGCGAGCGCCAAGAAGTAGGTATTCAACACCGTTGTACTTAACTTCGGTGCCACCGTACTTGGAGTAGATAACAACGTCGCCGACTTTAACGTCAAGCGGAATCCGCTTTTCGCCGTCTTCATCGAAACGACCTGGTCCTACTGCTACAACTTTGCCCTCTTGTGGCTTTTCTTTAGCGGTATCTGGGATTACCAAACCTGAAGCGGTGGTCTGCTCGGCTTCTAGTGACTGAACGAGGATGCGATCCTCTAGTGGCTTAATGTTGACCGACACGTCGTGTCTCCTGTTATTACTCGATTTGAATTAGCACCCGAGGCTTTAGAGTGCTAATCCAAATGTAAGCAGGATTTGGCACTCGGTCAACTTGAGTGCCAGTCCAGGGCCTCGTCTGGCTCAGTTGGACCAAACCATAGAAAATCCTCAGGATCAGTCCCCTTTGCCGCAAAAATCGCTTGGATCTGGGCTTTTGCGATTGGGTTAGAAATCCCAACGTGACCGGTTTGCTCATTTTGGACAGTTGCCAGACACTCGGCAACTACTACTAACCGACTTTCTGACCCAGCCACCTGCAAAATTTCGGCTTCTAGGACTTCCGAGTCCGTCTCATCCCAAGACTGTGCCCATTCTTCGGTTACGGCGTAGCCACTAGACACCTGCAAAACATTCGAAGATTTGAATTCATTGATCTGCTGAACTGACACCGGAATCCAAATGCGCATGGGTCCATTCTTGCGTATAGATAGGTGAGTGTCAGGATGTACCTATGGATGCAATCACACATGTTCCCGTCCCTTACAACGAGCCAATTGGCACATTTGCCCCAGGCACACCTGAGCGCGCTGGTCTAGAGCAAGGTCTTAAAGATCTGGTAGCTACAACTCATGAACTGCCAAACGTAATTGGTGGCAAGAAAGTTATGGCATCAGGCGAAAAGATCGAAGTTCGCAGTCCTCACGAACATTCACGTGTACTTGGTGTTACTGCTAATTCAACACAGGCTGATGCGACAAATGCGATTGCTGCCGCGAAAGCTGCGGCACCGATGTGGCGCGATCTGCCATTCGATGAACGAGCTGCCGTTATCTTGCGAGCTGCTGACTTGTTATCCGGTCCATGGCGCAACAAAGTTTTGGCTGCAACAGTTTGGGGTCAATCCAAAACTGCTTACCAGGCTGAGATTGATTCAACATGTGAATTGATCGACTTCTGGCGCTTTAATGTTCACTTCGCTCGCCAAATTTTACAAGAGCAACCAGTTTCCTCGCCAGGTGTTTGGAATCGCACTGACCATCGTCCACTCGAAGGTTTCGTTTACGCAATTACCCCATTCAACTTCACAGCGATTGCAGGCAACCTACCAACCGCTCCAGCCTTGATGGGTAACACCGTAATTTGGAAGCCATCTCCTACGCAGCAAGTGGCTGCCTCAATCACTATGGATCTTTTGATGGCTGCTGGTTTACCGCCAGGTGTTATCAACATGGTTACCGGTGATGGCATTGCAGTTTCCGATGTTGCACTTGCTGATCCTGATCTAGCTGGCATTCACTTCACAGGTTCAACACCGGTCTTCCAACATCTTTGGAAGACGGTTGGCAACAACATTTCGAACTACCGTTCCTACCCACGCCTAGTTGGCGAAACAGGTGGCAAGGACTTCATCTTCGCTCACCCATCAGCCGAATACCGCACTTTGATTACTGCCATGATTCGTGGCGCGTTTGAATTCCAAGGACAAAAGTGTTCAGCCGCATCTCGCGCATATGTGCCACGCAGTATCTGGAATGCAATCAAGGATGACTTCCTGGCTGAAGTTGAAGGAATCAAGCAAGGGCATGCGTCTGACTTCAGCAACTTTATGACCGCAGTAATTGACGAGAAGGCGTTCAAACGCGTCAGTGGAGCAATTGATCGCGCTCACGCTGACAAGTCGATCGAAGTTGCTGCTGGTGGAAAGTATGACGGCAGCGAAGGCTGGTTCATTCGTCCAACAGTTTTGGTTGGAACTGACCCAGCCGCGGAATTCTTTACTGAAGAATACTTCGGTCCAGTTCTGGCTGTTTATGTTTATGAAGACAACAACTGGCGCGATACCTTGATGCAGATGGAAGGTATTGCGAAGTACGCTCTGACTGGCGCAATCATTGCACAAGATCGTGACGCAATAAACGAAATGTCACATGCTCTTCGTTTTGCGGCTGGAAACTTCTATGTAAACGACAAGCCAACTGGCGCAGTTGTTGGGCAGCAGCCATTTGGTGGAGCCCGTGCTTCTGGTACTAACGACAAAGCCGGTGCCGCGCTTAACTTGCAGCGCTGGACGAGTGATCGCAGCATCAAAGAAACCATGGTTCCGGCTCAGAATTACCAATACCCATTTATGGGTTAGTAATGTCTGACAAGAACGGTGGCAAACTCAAATCCTTTTGGGAAAAAGTAAAGTCTTGGTCGCGCGCTGGCGCAGACATGCTTCCGTGGTGAATCTATTCTTATGACTGCGATTCTGATTACTGATGGCAACTGCGCATTCTGTCAGCGCACAGCAGCCAAGCTTGCCCGAATTGTTCCAAATGGTTGGATAAATGTTCCCAGCACCGAGTTGAACAACAATTACGGCCTAACACAACAACAGTTAGCGCATTCAGTTTGGTTAATCGAAAATTCTGATTCTGATCCAGTTCGATACAGTGGCGCAAAAGCTGTTGGAAAGGTGTTACGCATTCGGGGCGGATTATGGGGTGCCCTTGGTTGGCTAACTTTTCTTCCGCCAGCATCTTGGGTTGCTGCTGGAATGTATCGCTTGGTTGCAAATAATCGAAAGTTCTTTAGCCGATTTGTTTAGTTAATTGTGTCACTAAGTTTTCGCATTGATCTACGAATGGATCTAAATGGTTGCTGAGAACAGATTCGACTTGTTCTCTTGAAACTTGAAAGTACTCATGAGTAAGTCGATTTCTCATACCAGCCACTAGGTGCCACGGGATGTTCGAGTAATCCTGTTTCAATGCACTTGAAATCTGTCTGACGGCCTCGCCCATGCAAACTAGGTTGTATTGAATCGCATCAAAGAATAGTTCTTCATGCTCTGTTGAAGGCTCCAGTTGAAGAGCTCTTTCAATTCGATCAGCAGCACTCACAATGTCAATTAGCCAATCGAGATCTGTACGAGGACTCAAATCGTAACTGCTTCCTTTAAGGCAGTCCTTCGCACATTGTGCTTCAAAATTGATTCTGGGGATACATCAACTTTGCATCCCAATAGAGACTCAAGGGCTTCTTGAAGTGAAATTGCAATCGAGAGCGCAGTTTCAGTTGGGGTATCAACTAGAAAGTCGATATCGCTTTTGGGTGTGTCCTCACCCCTCGCTACGGATCCAAACAAGCGAATATTTCGTGCTCCGTGTGACCTGGCTAAATGATTAATCTCAACTTTGTGGCGTCGAACCAGTCGAGCCTTGTCACTCGATAGATCCATCTGATTTGCTCGCTCACTGGTTATCACAAGTTCTTCACCTGCAGCGCGAAGTACGCGCTCTAAAGTACTGACAGAAGGAGATACTCGGTCGCTCTCGTATCTAGCAATAGCAGCTTGTGAAGTACCCGCTCTAGTTGCTAGCTCCACCTGAGTTAGACCGGCACTGGTCCGAGCCTTGGAAATCAGTAAGCCGATAGTCATGGTAGCATTATACCTGTACCAGCATAATAAGCAACCATGAGGATGAAAGTTCTTTAGCCGATTTGTTTAGCCGATAAAAGTTGCTTCTGGCTTTAGTTCGATGTCGAATTTAGCTTTGACGCCTTGCACAATGTGATCAGCAAGTTCTGAAATATCCGCACTTGTCGCATTGCCACGATTTGTAATTGCCAAAGTGTGCTTACTTGAAAGCGCAGCACGACCATTCAGTGTGAAACCTTTGTTGAATCCGGCTTGTTCAATCAGCCAAGCTGCGCTTACCTTTACTGTGCCATCTGCCTCAGGCCAGTTCGGTGCATTCTCTGGTGCTATTGCAACTCTGGGATTCATAAAGAAAGATCCAACGCTCCAGGTGTCATGATCAGCTGAATCCAGAACCATACCTTTTCCAGAACGTAGTTCCAAGACAGCAGCTTGCAGATTTGAAGTAGTGACCCGATCGCCAAGCTCAACATTGAGTTTTGCAGCAAGTTCGTTGTAAGCAATTGGGGCTGACATAGTTCCCAGTGGTAACTGGAAAGTCACGCTCAAGATAACCCAAGTATCAGGTTGAGATTTAAAAATTGATGAGCGATATCCAAACTCACAATCTGCAGCAAAGATTGTGTCGACTGACTTTGTCGTTTTGTTCCAAGCTCGGACTTGTGCAATTGTGTCACTCACGCTTTGTCCGTATGCACCAACATTTTGAATTGGAGTTGCGCCAACTGTTCCAGGGATTCCAGCTAGACCTTCAATTCCAGTCCAGCCATTTGCTATTGCTGCGGATACAAAGTCATTCCAGTTATGGCCGGCAGCAACGGATACCCAAGCACCAGCGCACGCAGACTCATCATTTTCGAATCCAGATGTTTCAATCTTGATCACATCGCCGTGAAAATCGTCGCGAACAATGACATTGCTGCCACCACCCAATATCAAAGCATCTGGGTAATTGGTGACTGCATCGATGATTTCGGCCTCAGTGGTCGCAACCAGCAATGATTTTGGCGTGCCACCCACGCGCAAAGTAGTCAGTTCCGCAAGACTGCGCATCATGTTCCTATTGTGCTAGTCGCACAGTAGCTCTTGCTAGACCTAGAACCTTTACGTCACCGAAAACTGCACCAAGTTCTACTTGCACGGTTCCATCTTCGTTAATCTGTGCGACTTTTCCAGTAAAGCTAACAACTGAACCTTCGACGGTCTTCGGCACGACAACTGGACGCGTCATTCGCACTGAGTAATCAATAACGGCAGTTGGATCACCAGCCCAATCTGTGACAACTCGGATTGCCCGACCCATGGTCAGCATTCCATGAGCAATCACATCTGGCAGTCCAACAGACTTAGCAAAAGCTTCATCCTGATGAATTGGATTTTGGTCGCCCGAAGCATTTGCGTAAGCAACTAAATCGGAACGGGTAAAGGCCAAATCTAGAGCCGGAAGCTCCTGGCCAACTGATACATCTGAAATTTTTAGTGTCATGCTTCTGGTCCTCGAACAACTATTTTTGACCAGCCAGTAACAACAAGTTCGTCACCAGA
>Ga0214917_10005618_pt1 | contig 13337 bp, 8 predicted proteins | sample LL_1208_BB_MetaG_FD_177983 | JGI IMG/M metagenome (GOLD analysis project Ga0214917, IMG submission 177983) | Freshwater microbial communities from Lake Lanier, Atlanta, Georgia, United States - LL_1208_BB | ecosystem: Environmental > Aquatic > Freshwater > Lake | place: USA: Georgia | collected... | reverse complement strand
CCGGTCGCGGTGCCCGAGCCGCCGACGGTGATCCTGGCGGGCCTCGGAGCCGCCGCCGCCTTGGGCCACGGCTATCGCCGCCGCAAGTTCCGGCGGAATGCCGGGGCCGGAACGGAGATCGACAGCGACGAAACCGGTGCGAACGCCCTCACGGCTTGATCGCCCGCAGGAGACGCCCTCGACCGAGGCCTCGTATCGGTCGCAACACAACCGTCCGCGTGGTGGTGGATGGAGTTCACGGCAGGGCCGCGCAAGCGGCCCTGTTCGTTTTTACGCCAGCCGGGGGAACAGCCGGTCCGCCTCGCGCAGCACGGCGACACCCTCCGCACGGCGGGCCAGCCGGGCGATCGCGTCGGGGTCGGGGGCATGGCCGAATTCGAGCTCCTCGACGAGCGTTTCCTCGAGGGGAGAGAGGAGCACGAGCCGGCGATCGTCGAGGCTGTGAGCGAGCAGCCTGGCGACCACTGCGTCGGCGACGAGGGCCTGGTCGCCCGACCGGCGGGCCTCCTTGACGAGTGGCACGAGCGGCGCGCCTTCGCGCCACCGGGTGACGACCGGCCCGGGGGGCGGGAGTTCGGCGGCGGCGATGCAGATCGTCGCACCGGGACGGGTGATGCGGGCGGCGGCCGCCACGGCCCGGGTGATGGATGCGAATCCGGCCGCCGGTGCGGCGAGCGAACAGACGGCGAGGTCGGCCGGCCTCGACACGACCGGTGCCCAGGCGGCCGCCGCCCTGCGGGCCCGCCGGGCCGCCGCGTCGGCCGTGCCGAAGGCCGCGGCGGAGAGCGAGCCGTCGCGGCCGGCCACCAGCCGCAGGCACGCCATCACGCCCAGTTGCCACGTGATGGCCCGCAGGTTCGCGAGCCACGGTGCCAGGGCCCGCCGCCCATGCCGCGCCAGGTCGCGCTCGAGCGTGTGCCGACACTCACGGCGGCCGAATGCCGGCCAGAGTTCACCGTCGAGGGACCGGCCGCCGAGGCTCGCATCGTGGGCCCATTCGCCCACCGTCACGACCACGTCGGCATCGACGAGCAGCCGCGCGGCGTGCACCGGCTGACCGTCGTCGTCGGCCCCGAGGTAGGCGGTGGCGGAGGCGGCATCCGGGACGAACTCGACCGCGTCCGACACCGGCGGCGTGCCGGCGGCATACAGGACACCGATGGTCTCCCGGTCCACGCCGGCGGCGACGAGCACGGACACCACCGTCGCGACCGTGTCCCGCGCCTGGGGCGGAGTCCCGCTGACGGCGATCACGACGCGGTCGCCGGGGACGGCGTGGGCCGCGAGGGGAGGGCCGTCGTCATCCGCGGCGACCGCGGCCCGGATGACGCGGGCGGCGGCGGTTCCCGTGACACCTTCGGGTCCCGCGAGATCGGCGACGCGCGCCCGCGCCGCGATCTCGATGGCGAGCGGTTCGGCGGCGCCGTACGGCAGCAGGGTCGGTTTCACGATCCTCCCATCCTACGGCAGACGGCCGCCGTCGGGGCACTGCCATCGCTATGACCGGCATCTTTCCACCGTCTTGCGCCGTCGGTGAGCGCGGCGGCGCCGGTCTGCCGAAGTCATTCCCGGCAGGGCACGGCACGTCGCCTTCCCGCCTGTCGCCGCTCGAATCCGTTGCCAACCATGCGTCCACCGTTCGCCGCCCTCCTGCTCGTCCTGCCGCTGTCGCTCGTGTCGCCCGCGGGAGCGCAGGACGTCGCCATCACCGCCGAGGATGCCGGTGCGGGGCCCGCCATGGACGCGGCCGCCGGCTGCGGTTGCCGGAACGTGCAGCGGCCGCCCTGGCACGGCAGTGTGCAGGGCCAGGCATGCGGTCCGGCGTGCGGCACCGGGTGCGGCGGCGTGTTCCACGCCAACCCCTGTGGCCAGTTGCACCTGCGGCGCTACGCCCGGGAGCACTGCATGACGCTGCCGCCGTGCTTTCCGCGGCTGCACGCCCTGTGTGCCGAGGGCTTCATGCCGACGCCGCCACCGCCGGCGCTGCCCCGCTGCCACCAGTGCGGCGCGGTCATCGAGGGGGGATTCTGATCGCGGTGGCTCACGGAGCGAGCCATACCCGCCCCGCGATCAGCATGGCCGCCGTGACGACGAGCGTGCCCACCACGTCGATGACCGCGCCGCCCGCCATCATGGCCCTGAGCGGCACACGACCGGAGCCGTAGACGAGCGCGTTGCAGGGCGTGCTCACGGGCATCATGAACCCGAGGCTCGCCGCGAACGTGGCGGCGAGGGCCGCCGGCAGCGGATCGACGCCCAGCGCCTGGGCCATGGCGATCACGATCGGCACCACCATCGTGGCGCTGGCGACGTTGCTCGTGAACTCGCTGGTGACGACGGCGACCACGGCCGCCACCGCCACCAGCGTCGTCGCCGCACCGGCGCCGGCGGGGATCAGGCCCGTGATCGTCCGGCCCACGGCCGTGGCCAGGCCGGTCGAGAAGCAGAGTTCGCCGAGCGCCAGCCCGCCGCCGTAGAGCAGCACGATGTCCCAGTCGATGCGGGTCCGGCTCCAGACGAGAGTCCTGGGCACCCGGCCGTCCGGGCCCCGGTCGCCCGGCAGGAGGAACAGCAGAACTCCACCGATCACCGCGGCCACGCCCTCCGGCAGTCGTTCGCGAAACCACCGGTTGAGCGGATCCTCCGGGGCCAATGCCATCAGGCACACGCCGGGCACGACCCACATCACGACGGTCGCGCCGAAGGCCACCGCCGCGGACCACTGCCCCGTGGTCCAGGCTCCGAGCCGGGCTCGCTCCGACCGCACGAACGCCTGCACGCCGGTGAGCCGATCCACGCCCGCCGGAAACATCCAGGCCAGCACCGCGACCAGAACGGCCGCCATCACGGCCACGACCGGCAGGCTGATGACGCACCACCCGGGAAACGACATGCCGACCCCGGTCTCCGCACGGATGAATCCCAGGCCGATCAGATTGGTGGGGGTGCCGATCGGCGTCGCCAGGCCGCCGATCGAAGCTCCGAACGCGATGCACAGGTGCAGGGCGGTCGCGAAGCCCGTGGACGGAGCGGCGTCCGAGCGTGCCGATGACTCGTCGATGGCGGCCAGAATCCCCGACACGATCGCGAGCATCATCGCCGCCGTGACGGTGTTGGAGATGAACGCGCTGATCGCCACCGAAACCGCAACCACCGCCGCCATGATCCCGATGGGCCGCTCCCCCACGGCCGGGAACGAAAGCACGGCGTAGGCCAGCCGCCGGTCGAGCCGATGCTGCCGGATCGCCTCGGCGAGCAGGAACGAGCCGATGAACAGGAAGATGAGCGGGTCGGCGAACGGGCGAAACACCTCCTTCGCCGGCGCGACGCCCGCCACCACGCAGGCCGCCGCGCCGAGGAGGGCCGTCACCGCCAGCGGGAGCGCCTCGGTCAGCCAGAGCACGACGACGGCCACGACGATCGGTGCGAGCCGCTGCGCTTCCGGGGAGAGCTCCATGGCGGGAGTGTACCCCTGCGCGCCGGCTTCGGGCTCCCCGTACGCCCGTCGCCGGACGTTCGCTGCGGGCCTCCAGCCCTCCGCTCACTCGACTCCGACTACGCTTCGGCATCCATGCCTTCGCTTGTCTGCGTACGCCGGCTCCCGGGATACGGGGAGCCCGAAGCCTCCTCAACTGGAAAGGGGAGGCTCGGGGCTGGCCGCTGCCCTCGGCGACTCTCGCCGCAGGCGAGTCGCCGCGCCGCAGCACCGCTGCGGCCGCGGTCGCCCGGAGGTGCGACCGCCCGGCCGGCGAGGGAAACCTTGGCTTTCCCTCCGCCGGCCCAAGCAAAAACGGACAGGATGTCCGTGTTTTGCGTGAAGCTAGTAGGTCTTGCCGAGCGATGCCTGGGCGGCGGCCAGACGGGCGACCGGCAGGCGGAACGGCGAGCAGCTCACGTAGTCGAGCCCCACGTGGTGGCAGAAGATCACCGAATGGGGGTCGCCACCGTGCTCACCGCAGATCCCGAGCTTGATGTCCTTGCGGGACTTGCGGCCCTTCTCCACGGCGATCTTCATCAGCTGGCCCACGCCCGAGGCGTCGATCGACGCGAAGGGGTTGGCCTTGAAGATCCCCGCGTCGGTGTACTTCTGGAGGAACGAACCCATGTCGTCGCGGCTCATGCCGAGACAGGTCTGGGTGAGGTCGTTGGTGCCGAACGAGAAGAACTCGGCCGTCTCGGCGATCTCGTCGGCCGTGAGGGCGCCACGCGGGATCTCGATCATCGTGCCGACGAGGTACTTGATCTTCTGGCCGGTCTCCTGCTGCACCTGCTCGGCGACGGCGTGCACGATCTCGACCTGATTGTCGAGCTCCTTCTTGAAGCCGACGAGCGGGATCATGATCTCGGGCTTCACCTTGACGCCGTCCTTCTGCACCTTGGCCGCGGCTTCGAACACGGCGCGGGCCTGCATCTCGGAGATCTCGGGATAGCTGATGCCGAGGCGGCAGCCGCGGTGGCCGAGCATCGGGTTGAACTCGTGGAGGGCATGGACGCGGGCCTTCACGGTCTGGACCGGCAGTCGCAACTTGGCCGCCAGGTCGGCCTGGGCCTTGTCGTCGTGCGGCACGAACTCATGCAGCGGCGGGTCGAGGAAGCGGATCGTTGCCGGCCGACCGTCGAGCGCCCGGAAGATGCCCTCGAAGTCGTCCCGCTGGTAGGGAAGCAGCTTGGCGAGGGCCTCGCGGCGGGCCTCGAGCGAGTCGGCGAGGATCATCTCGCGCATCGCGTCGATCCGGTCGCCCTCGAAGAACATGTGCTCCGTCCGCGTCAGGCCGATCCCCTCGGCCCCGAACGCGATCGCGTGCCGCACCTGCTCCGGCGTGTCGGCATTCGTCCGGATGCCGAGCGTGCGGTGCTTGTCGGCGAGCTTCATGATGAAGTCGTAGTACTGGAACACCTCCGAGTCGGCGGGCTTCATCGTCCTGGCGATGAGCACCTGCTTGAGCTCGCTGTCCGCCGTCTTGATGGCGCCCGAGAACACCTCGCCGGTGGAGCCGTTGATCGAGATCGCGTCCCCCTCGCGCAGCGTCTGTCCGCCGCAGGTGAGCGTGCCTTTCGCGTAGTCGATCTGGATCGCCCCCGCGCCGGCGACGCACACCTTGCCCATCTGCCTGGCCACGAGCGCCGCGTGGCTCGATACGCCGCCACGGCTGGTGAGGATGCCCTCGGCGGCGATCATGCCGCGGAGATCCTCGGGCGACGTCTCGACGCGGGCGAGCACCACCTTCGTGCCGGCGTGGGCGAGTTCCTCCGCCTTGGCGGCGGAAAACACCAACTGCCCGGTCGCGGCCCCCGGGCCGGCCGGCAGGCCCGAGGTCATCAGGCGGCCGCTCTTCTTCGCCGCCTCGTAGTCGTGCCGGTCGAAGATCGGGGCCAGAAGCTGCGACAGGGCATCGGGGTCGGCCGACTGGATCGCGTGCTCGGGCGTCATCAACTTCTGCTTCACCATGTCGTGCGCGATCTTCACGTAGGCCAGCGCCGTCCGCTTGCCATGCCGCGTCTGCAGCATGTAGAGCTTCTTCTTCTCCACCGTGAACTCGAAGTCCTGGACGTCGCCGAACTTCTTCTCCAGCCGCTCACGCACCTTCTCGAGCTGCTTGTAGGTGCTCGCGAACTCCGGGTCGTGGGCCATCTCGGCCACCGGCTTCGGCGTGCGCACGCCGGCCACGACGTCCTCACCCTGTGCGTTGACCAGATATTCGCCGTAGAACACGTCCTCGCCGGTGGCCGGATCACGGGTGAAGGCCACGCCGGTCGCGCAGTCGTCGCCCATGTTGCCGAACACCATGCTCTGCACGTTGACGGCGGTGCCCCACTCGTCGGGGATCTTGTACTTGCGGCGGTAGAGGATCGCCCGCTCGTTCATCCAGCTGCCGAACACGGCGCCGACCGCTCCCAGCAGCTGTTCGAACGGATCCTGGGGGAAACTCTTCCCGGTCCGCTCCTTGATCAGGCGCAGGTAGCGGGAAATCAGCTCGCGGAGGTGCGATTCACTGAGATCGGTGTCGTTGTGGATCCCGAGCTGGTGCTTGAGGCCCTCCATCACCTCCTCGAACGGCTCGTGCTCGTTCTCGTGCCGCTTCTGCACGCCCATCACCACGTCGCCGTACATCTGGATGAACCGGCGGTACGAGTCGTAGGCGAACCGTGGGTTGCCCGTGGCCTCGGCCAGTCCCTTGACGGTCTCGTCGTTGAGGCCGAGGTTCAGAATCGTGTCCATCATGCCCGGCATGCTGTCGCGGGCACCGGAGCGGACGCTCACGAGCAGGGCGTTGCGGGTGTCGCCGAACTTCTTGCCCGTCTCCTTCTCGAGGAGCTTCACGTAGGCGGCGACCTCGTCCTCGAGGCCCTTGGGGAACTTCTTCTTGTTGTCGTAGTAGTCGATGCACACCTGCGTGGTGATCGTGAAGCCCGGCGGCACGGGCAGCCCGATCTTGGTCATCTGGGCGAGGTTCGCCCCCTTGCCGCCGAGCAGCGGCTTCATGGTGCCGTCGCCGTCGCACTTCTTGGCGCCGAAGTAATAGATCATCCGCCCGGTCTTGCCGGCCTTCCCCTCCGACTTCGACGACTTCTTCGCGGCGGACTTCTTCTTGAGCGAGGTGGCCATGGGCTGTGGGGAAACCTTTCCAAGGGGGAACACGAAGCGACGGCGATTTTTCGCCGCAAAACTGGCCAGAATCTACGTTCGGGACGGTTGGCCGTCAACGAGCGTGTCAGTCGTGCCTGCCGAGCCACTCGGCGGTGATGCGGTCGAGCGTGCCGTCCTCCCGCATCCGGAGGATGACGCTGTTGAGCGCCTCCCGCAGCGGGCTCCCCGCCGTCAGGGCGATCCCGTAGTCGAACGACTCGAACATCGGGCCCACGAGCCGGATGTCGGCCCGGTTGCTCCGGGACAGGAGGAACATCAACTGCCGATTTTCGCTCACCACCGCCTCCACCATCCCCAACTGCAGCGCGTCGATGGCCGCTGTGAGGTCGTCGAATTCCTGGGGGGTTGCGCCGAGCCGGCGGATGACGGGCACGGTCACCGCCCCGGCCTGACAGCCGACGACGCGGCCGGCGAGGTCGCGGGGGCCGTGGATCGTCCCGCTGACCCGTTCGGCGGTGATCGTGGCCGTGAGCACGCTGGTGAACGCGGCGACCAGCACGATCCCGCCGATCATCCAGGCGAACGCGAGGATGCGGCCGAGGACACCGTCCACGTGCTTGTCGTCGCAGCCGCCGGTGATGATCGTCGAGGCGATCCACCAGGTCGCCTCCCAGACGCCGCGTGGATACGACGGCGGGAAGGAACGCGGATTGTGGCGGCGCTCGACCCACCACAACAGATGCCCCGAGACGAGCGCGAGCAGGAGCACGACGCCGAACAGTTGGACGAGCTTCCATGAGAGGAGCGATTCCAGGGCCGCCGCGAACCCCGTGTTCGTGCGCTGCCGCACCGCGACCCGCAGGCCGGAATGAAACAACGGGTGCGTGAGATCGACGACGCGCTCGCGTTCCTCCGTGATCGCGATCGGGCCCAGCGCCACGTCGGCCCGCCCGGCGGGCAGCCCCTCCATCAACCCGGGAAACGTCTCCTCGCGGACGAACTCCGTGCCCACGCCGAGCCGGCCGGCGATCTCCTCCCAGATGTCCAGCATCACGCCCGTCGGCTGCGGGCCGCTCCATTCCGACGCCCCGGCCAGCGGCATCACCGCCACACGCAGCCGTCCCGGCCGGTCGCCGTCGGCGGAGGCGGGCGTCTCGGCCGCCGTGGCCGGGCTGCCGGCGAAGGTGGTCCAGGCGAGGACCGCCGCCGCGATGCGGACATGACGCGACGCGTTCACGGAAGGGGGCTCCGGGGATGGTCCGAGAATTTCGAACGCCGCACCGCGGCCGCCACGAGCCCGCCCCCGAGGACCACGGCCAAGGCCGCGGCCGCCACGATCCAGCCCGGCAGCCGACCGCTCCCGGCGGCTTCGCCCGTCTCGACCATGCGGGCGAGGTCCGGGACGTCGCCGGCGAGCCCGAGTATCGCCAGCGGCATGCTGTTGTGCGCAAGATGGCAGGCGACCGCGGGCAGGATGCTGCGGGTGACGACGACGAGCGTTCCCAGCACGAGGCCGAGGACGAACGTCTGCGGCATCCGCTCGGGCAGCAGGTGGAACAGGGCGAAGGCGGCCGCCTGAATCCCGATCGCGGCCCACGGCACCCCCCCCGGTTTCGGACGACCGGCGAGGCCGGCGAGCACCCACCCCCGAAACAGGAGTTCCTCGCAGACGGCGGGCACCACCGCGATGAGGGTCCAGGCGAGCCACCACGGCTGCTTCTGGATCAGGGACACGAGCCGCGCCGACAACTGCCGGGCTTCCGTCGAGATGCCGTCTCCCTGGAACGCGAGCAGGATCGCGGCGCCGACGACGAACAGGCCGGCGCCGAGCAGAGCCCCGCCGGCGATGGCGGCCGTCGATCCGAGGCCCTCCGCGGGCCGACGCAGGGAGAACGTGCCCCGCAGATCGACCCGCTGCCACCACATCGCGGCGGCCAGCGGCAGGAGCACCGCGACCGCCTGCTGCAGCGGGATCGCCTGCACGAGGTCGGACGGGACGAGCCCCTGGGAGTACCACAGGCCGGCGAATCCGGCCACGAGCGGCAGGAAGGCCTGGATGACGTTCGGTCGGGCCCGCCGCACGGGCCGATGGAAGGCGGTGCCCGCCACGTCGGGCCCGCGGAACAGCATGTCCTCGTCGGCGAGGCCATGTGTCGTCAGCCTCAGCAACAGCCAGGTGAAGAGCAGCGACGAGAGGAGCGAGATGCCGAGCGACGCGACGATCGTCGCCACCGTCGCGGGCGGCTCCGCCGCGGTGCCGAGCGCCAAGCGGGCCACCACGATCTGGCCCGCGAAGGGCACGGCCGCGAGCAGCGGCCCGCCCCGCATGCCCGGCAGCAGCGCGGTGCCGGCCACCGCGCTCACGAGCAGGATCACCGGCGTGAGCGTGTTTTGCGCCTCCTTGCCGCTCTTCGAGGCGGTGGTGACGGCCAGACAGGTGGCCGCCGCGAGCGCCGCCATGCCGGCGAACGCGGCCACCGTGGCGACGGCGGCCAGCGCGAGCGTGCCCTCGGGAAGCGTGGCGACGACGCCCTGCGGCAGTGACCGCAGGGCCACCGCCGCCGTCGCGGTGATCGACGCCACGTTGGCCACGAGCGTGGCGAGCGTGATCGCGACCACGCTGAGAAACTTGCCGAACACGACATCGATGAGCCGGCAGGGGGCGATGAGCAGGGTCTCGATCGTGCCGCGCTCCTTTTCTCCGGCGATCGCGTCGATCGCGGGATAGAAGGCGCCCGTCAACGTGAGCACCGTGAGGAGCACGAGCACACCGCCGGCGAGGGTCGAGAGGACGTTCTGCGTCTGCACCGGCGGGCCGCCGTCGCGGTCCCCCTCGAAGACGACGTCGAGCGGGTCGAGGAGCGTGGCCGGAAGACCCGCGCGGCGCACCCGCTCCCGCGCCGCCTGCCGGCCGAGCGAGCGGGTGAACGCGACAAACTGCTCGCGGACGTTCGCCCCGGCCGGCCGGTCCGCCGAGACCTGCACCGGCAGCCGGACGGTCCCGCTGGCCTCGAGATCGGCGACGAGCCCGCGCCGCGCGGTGATCCACAGGTCGATGGCGCCGTCGTCGAGCAGTTTGGCGGCGTCGGCATCAGTCACGTCGGCGAGTTCGACGGCGGCCGGCCACCCGCCGCGCTCGCCCCGGGGCGTGGACTCCAGCACCCGCTGCATCAGGCCGGCGAGCCGGGCGGCCTCCGGCCCCGACAGCCCCACCTGGATCTTCACCGGGGCCATCCGCGCCTCGATCTCGTGCGTCGCGGTGCGCAGGCCCAGGGCGGTGGCCAGCGCGAGGATGGGGTAGGTGGCCATCGGCAGCAGGAGCGTGACGACGAGCGTCCGTCGATCCCGCACGAACTCGAGGAGGTCGCGGCGGGCGATGGCGAGCGCGGCGGCGAACGTGGCGGGGTGGGCGGGCAGCCTCATGGGCCGCCTCCCGCACCGGCGGCCTGCCGGCCGATCGCGGCGAAGAACGCGTCTTCGAGTTCGCCCGCGCGGTCCGGGATCCACTCGGCGACCAGGCCGTCGCGGGTGCCGGTCGCCACCACGCGGCCGTCGTGGATGATCACGAAGCGATCGCAGCGGGTCTCGATCTCGTGGAGGCGGTGCGTGGACAGGAGGATGGCGTGGCCCGCCGCCCGCAGTTCCCCCAGCAACAGGAGGAGATCGCGCGATCCCACCACGTCGAGGGCGTTGGTCGGCTCGTCGAGCACGAGTGCCGGCGGGTCGTGCACGAGCGCCCTGCCCAGCGAGACCCGCTGCCGCTGGCCCGAAGACAGCCGTCCCGCGGGCCGGTCCGCACAGCCGCGAAGATCGAGCTGCCGCAGCAGCGTGTCCACGCGGGCGGGCAGTTCGTCCGGCGGGATGCCGTGCAGGCGACCGAACGACGTGAAGATCTCGCGGGGAGAAAGCCGGTCGGGGACACCCGTCGTCGCGGACACGTAGCCCAACTGCTGCCGCACGCCGACCGGATCGTGCCGCACGTCGCAGCCCGCCACCCGCGCCGTGCCGGCGGTGGTCTTCAGCAGCGTCGCGAGCATTCGCAGGGTGGTCGTCTTGCCGGCCCCGTTCGCGCCGAGCAGGCCCACCATCTCGCCGGCGTGCACGGTGAACGACACGCCGTTCACCGCCCGCACGACGCCGCCGTCGCCGGCATGGTAGTGCTTCACGAGCCCGACGGCCTCGATCGTGGGCTCCGCCGCCACGCTACTGCTCCATGACCTCGGCTTCCTTCGCCTTCGCGAGGTCGCCCACCTTGGCCTCGTATTCCTTCGTCAGGTCCTGGACCTTCTCCTTCGCGAGATCGCGTTCGTCCTCGGTCAGCGATCCGTCCGTCTGCTCGGTGTCGGCCGCCTTGTTGCCGTCGCGGCGGACGTTGCGGATCGCCACGCGGGCTTCCTCGGCCAGTTCCTTGATGCGGGCGGTCATCTTCTTGCGGACGTCGGTGGACAGGGCCGGGATCGTGATCCGGATCAGCCGGCCGTCGCTCTGCGGGTTGAGCCCCAGATCGGCGGCCTGGATCGCCTTCTCGATGTCCTTGATGGTGCCGGGATCGAACGGCCGGACGACGATCTGGTTCGGCTCCGGGGCGCCGACGCTCGCCAGGGCCTTGATCGGGGTCGGCGAGCCGTAGACGTCGACCCTGAGCGAATCGACGAGGCCCGGGTTCGCGCGGCCGGTGCGGATGCCGGTGAGCGCGTGGCGAAACACGTCCACGGCCTTCTCCATGCGTTCCTCGGCGTCGAGCAGGATTTCGTCGGCGGGCATCGCGAATCTCCGGATGGCTGCTGGGTGAGGCCTTCAATTCTGGCAGGAGCGGTGCGCCACCGGCAAGCGAGACGCTTGCCCCACGTGGGGCGACCGTCCCGGTCGCCACGGCCCGACCCCTCGCGGATGCTCGTCAGCCCACGATCACGGTCGGCCGCCGGTCGGGGTCGGGGATGGCGTTGTCGAGCAGGTCCACGACCCGGTTGGGAATGTCGCCCTGCCCGAACAGCACGTAGTCGAGCGCGAGCTTGAGACTGCCCCCCTTGCTCCAGCCGAAGATGATGTCGAGCGGCGCGCCCCCCTTCGTCATCTCCATCGCCACCTGCGCGATCGTGTGCGACACCGAGACCACGTCCTTCGCCACGATCACGAACCGCTTCCCCTCCTGCCGGGCCGAGATGACGGGCGAGTTCTGGAACTCGCTCACGTCGCCGTAGTGGACCTCGAGGAACACGATCGGCACCGTCTCCGGGATCCGGTGCTTGCGGCGGATCTCCGCCTCCTTGTCGGCGAGCGAGCGGCTGCCGGGCCGGTGCGGCACGAGCACGCGGAACGCGCCCTCGACGAGGATGTCGGTCCACAGCATCCGGTCGGCGTCGTCGGCGAAGCGAAACTCCTTGAGCCGCAGTTCGTCGCTCCGCCAGAACCGCGAACTGAACGAGATCGCCATCACGCACCCGATGAAGATCGACGCGATGATGATCCCGTCCGGCCGCTCGAGGATGTTGGCGATCGTGGTGTACACGAAAACGAGCGTGATCAGCACGAATCCGGCCTGCTTGAGCCACAGGGATGCGACGTGGCCGTGGGTCGTGGTCAGCTTGTGGTGGATGTGGATGAGCGACGCGATGCAGGCGCTGGTCATCAGCACGAGCACGCCGGTGGCGTAGGCGCCGCCCTGGGCCGAAACGTCTGCCCGGAAGGCGAGCGTGACGATGAGGTTGATCACCGTGAAGGCGATGACGAGCGGGCGGTAGGCCCCGGCCCACTCGGGCGCCATGCCGTAGCGCGGCAGGTATCGCGGCACCATGTTGAGCAGGCCCGCCATCGCCGACGCGCCCGCGAACCACAGGATCAGGATCGTGCTCACGTCGTACGCCGTGCCGAACGCCTTGCCGAACAGCGGGCAGATCGGGTGCGGGCTCTCCCCGTGGGCGAGGTAGGCGAGTGCGCGGTCGATCGCCTTGCCCTTCACGGGCTCGAGCCGCAGTTCCTCGGCGGGGATCAGCGTGTCGGTGCCGGTCACGAGCGACGAGCCGATCAAAAAGAACGACATGATCAGCGCCGCCGCGACGAGGAGTCTCTTCGTGTTGGCGATCCGGGCGTGCTCGTCGCCCGGGTCGGCGGCGGTGCCCTTCACGAGATGGATCTGGAGTACGCCCGTCTCGAACCCCGAGAGTCCGAGGGCGAGCTTGGGGAACACGAGCAGGGCGATCCCTATGGCCACCAGCGGCCCGCTGCCGGAGAGCGGGGCATGGGCGAGGTGGTAGCTGCCCGACGTGATCTCGCCGATCCAGTGGGGCAGCAGCGTGGGGTGGCCGACGAGATAGATGAGCCCGGCGACGACGACGATGAACGAGAGCCCGAGGAAGGCGATCACGAGCACGGTCGCCAGCCCCACCACCTCGCTGTAGCCCTTGAGGAACATCGCCCCGAGCATCACGAGCAGGAACATCGTCACCGGCATCTGCCCCTGCATCCACGCGGGTGCGTGGGTGGCGTAGAGCGGGTTGCTGATGAGATGGGCCGCCGCGTCGGCCGCCGAGAGGGTCTTCGTGATCACGAAGTCGGTCGCGGCGAACCCGATCAGCACGAGCACCACCAGCTTCGCCCCCCAGCCGCGGAACATCCGCTCGATCATCCCGATCGATCCGACGCCGTCGGGCGTCTCCTCGGCCACGTGCCGGTAGATCGGGAGCGCCCCGAACAGCGTCACGAGCACGAGCACGAGCGTGGCCAGCGGCGCGAGCGTGCCCGCCCCCTC
>Ga0214917_10005617_pt1 | contig 13337 bp, 19 predicted proteins | sample LL_1208_BB_MetaG_FD_177983 | JGI IMG/M metagenome (GOLD analysis project Ga0214917, IMG submission 177983) | Freshwater microbial communities from Lake Lanier, Atlanta, Georgia, United States - LL_1208_BB | ecosystem: Environmental > Aquatic > Freshwater > Lake | place: USA: Georgia | collected... | reverse complement strand
AAGTTGCAGGAGCACATGACATCGAAGAAAGCCACGGTACTCCTTTCGCCTTCGATGCAGGAAGGTGTTGACCTGAAGGATGATCTCTCACGCTTTCAGATCATCTGCAAGGTCCCGTATCCCTATCTCGGTGACAAGATCGTAAAGAAGCGGATGCACCGGTGGCCTTGGTGGTATCCTCTCCAGACAGCAAAGACTGTTGTGCAGTCTATCGGTCGCTCTGTGAGAAGCCAGGACGACCATGCAGTGAGCTATATTCTTGATGCAGACTGGGACAGGTTCTACGATCGAAACGAAAAACTCTTCCCAGAGAGTTTCAGAAATTCACTCAAGCGATAACACTCTTCGTGTTCTGCATATAGTAGAACATGAGTGAAGTACTTCATAACGCCCAAGATCTCAGAATACAGGCCGACATTCGTGGTGAGAGACTCGTCGTTACTTCAGGCGGGTTTGATCCCATGCATGTCGGCCATCTTCGTTGTCTCATCGAATCTGCCGAGTTTGTTCGAAAAGTTGGCGGCAAGACAAGACTAGCAGTCATTGTCAACGGAGACGGTTTCCTCCTTCGTAAGAAGGGTTATGCCTTCATGCCTCTCGAGGAGAGGATGGAGATCATTGCTGGAGTTCGAGGGGTCGACTATGTCGTTCCCTGGGACGACGGTGGACAGACAGTCGTCGGCGCCATAGAGATTCTCAAGCCTTTCGCTTTCACTAAGGGTGGAGACAGAGATGCGGCAGCCAATGTACCAGAGTTCGATGTTTGTGAGAGACTCGGAACGAAGGTGATATTTGGTGTAGGAGGTGGAAAGATACAGTCTTCCTCCGAACTAGTGGCGGCCATCAAAGATGCAGGTAGGTAAGATCAGCCTCAAGATATCGAGAGGCCTCAACATAGACGAAAGTCATAGAGAGACGCTAAGAAAGTTCTTGCCTTACTGCGCAAGGTCACTTGGCCTCGAGAATGACTACGTTGGCTATCTTGTCAGTAATCGCGAAAATTACGGGATAGAGTCTACTGCATACTCGAACTATATGCCGCGGTCGTTTTACATCTACTGCAAGGAAAGGGCGTTCGCCGACATTCTCAGAAGCATAGCACACGAGCTTGCTCACTTTAGCCAGCACGAAAATGGCGAAGTGCAAGGAGAAAGGCTTCACTTCTCATCGGAATACGAAGACGAGGCAAACGCATTTGCTGGCCAAATGCTCAATGCATTTTCCGAAGTCATGGGATACGAGAAGATATTCGAGAGGAAGAGATGAGAACTGTAGCAAAGCCTTGGGGCCATGAAGAGATATGGGCTGAGACTCCAAAGTACGTGGGAAAGTATCTACACATCAATGCAGGTCACAGGCTGTCTCGGCAGTATCACGAAAAGAAAGAAGAGACAATAAGAGTCATCAGCGGAACACTTCATCTTGAGATCGGATCAGAAGCCACAAATGACCTGGTTTCATTGAGACTCTTGTCAGGAGATGTTTTTCACGTAACTCCGCACACCATTCACAGATTTTGTGCTGTTGAGGAAAACGTAGTTCTTGTAGAAGTCTCTACCCCTGAACTTGATGACGTAGTTAGACTGCAAGACGACTACACTAGATAACATGGCGCACTCTGAGAATACCTTTGCTTATGAGGAAGCAAAGGATCGTGGGTGCAGGATTTGTCGTCATTAGCACCGACCTGAAGAAGGTCCTGTTGTTGCGAAAGAATGGAGTCGTCGATCTTCCCAAGGGATCCTCTTCTCCAGGTGAGTCTTATTTGGAGACCGCGAAAAGAGAGACAGCAGAAGAGACAGGAATGGTGATTCTCGACTCTTCTATTGTAGGAAAGAAGCCCTACTTGAGCGAGAACTTGGCGTTTTTTGTTGCAGTCCAAAGCGGAAAGCCCAGAATCTTGCCTAATCCTACTACAGGCGAAATTGAGCATGATTGGTGCGGGTGGGTCGCGTGGCACATAGCAATAAAGGAGGCGCCTACTTATCTAAGACCTGCATTATTGCATGCTAGAGCACTGACAAACGTTCTCGTCGGAGGTAAAGATGTCGATCTTTAGAGAGCACAAGACAACTGCTGATAGGTCAGCCTCTGATAGAGCGCGACACAAACAGAAGATAGAGAAAGCCATCAAGGAAGGCATAACAGATGTCGTTTCTGAAGAGTCTATCATAGGGCAGGATGGAAAGAAGAAGATAAAGATTCCTGTGAGAGGCCTAAAAGAGTGGCAGTTTGTGTACGGTCACAATGAGGGACAGAAGCAGGTTGGTTCTGCGCCTAATACTGACATACAAGAAGGCCAAATTGTCAGGAAAGGACAACAGCAGGGACAGGGAAGCGGAAACAGGGCTGGTAACGACAAGGGAGACGAGTTCTACGAAGTAGAGATCACACTTGAAGAGCTTGCCGAGTATCTCTTTTCCTCTCTCAACCTACCTGAGCTAGAGAGAAAGAAGCTGCGCACAGTCCTCGAGGAGAAGCCTCGTCGACATGGGACTAGACCGCAAGGTATCCCGCCTCGTCTTGACAAGAGAGAGTCTGCAATACAAAGAATCAAGCGATTGGCAGCTGCAAGAAGGGCAGGGACAGTTGAAGTTGATGAAGAAGGCAACGAAGTCTTTCCTTTCCACGACAACGATCTTCGCTACCACCACATCAAGGCAAGACCGAAGGAAGCAACAAACGCTGTCATCTTCTTCATGATGGACGTCTCCGGTTCAATGACCCAGGAGATCAAGTTCATCGCAAGGTCGTTCTACTTCCTCCTCTACCAGTTCATCAGACACAAGTACGAGAAGGTCGAGATCGTATTCATCGGTCACACGACCGAGGCTTTTGAGACAGACGAGGACTCCTTCTTCAAGAGAGGATCTGCAGGTGGAACTCACGTATCCTCAGCACCAGAGCTAGCAATTCAGATAGCAAACGAGAGGTTCCATCCTTCAGCGTGGAACGTTTACGCTTTCCACTGCACAGATGGAGATAACTGGAGTGAGGATGACACGAAGGCTTTCGACATGTATAGAGAGCTGAGTGATATCTCGCAGATGACAGGCTATTGTGAGATAAAGCCTCCCGGTTCGACTCCTGCATGGCAGAAAGACAATTCGCGACTGTTCAGAGACTTACAAGGGCTACACCCAAGTGTAAGAACTTCGATACTGAACAGCAAGGAGGACATCTGGCCTACTTTCAAGAAGTTCTTCGGAGGTGAACTATGAGTGGTGAGTATCTTCTTTCTGACCTCGAGGTCTGGGACGAAAAGATATGCGAGATAGCCAAGGGATACGGTCTCGACTGGCATCCTATCGCCTACGAGACTGTCAACTACCATGAGATGATCGGGGCAATGGCCTATCACGGTCTCCCTTCACACTACGCACACTGGTCGTACGGAAAGTCCTTCGAGAGGACCCACTTCATGTACAATGCCGGCGCAGAGGGACTTCCATACGAGCTCATCATCAACTCGAATCCCTCGATCGCCTACCTGATGCTGGAGAATCCACTCTATCTCCAGATCCTCATCATGGCACACTGTGTTGGACACTCTGACTTCTTCAAGAACAATCGAACTTTCAGGGACACGGATCCTGACAATGTCACGCAACGCTTTCGCAACGCAAAGAAGAGAATCCAGGGCTACATAGAAGATCCTTCGATTGGAATCGAAGCTGTAGAGAAGGTCATAGAGGCTTGTCATGCTATCAACTACCAGGTTGACAGAAGAGGAAGGACAAGACCTTCAGAAAAAGAGCTAAAGGCAAAGTACACCAGGCTTGTCAAGGATGACAAGAAGGGAGAGTGGAAACACTTCAGTCTGGAAAAGGTTCCTCTGGAGCCTGAGTACGATGTCCTCCGTTTCGTTCTGGAGAACAACCCGACTCTGTCTGATTGGCAGAGAGACGTTATCTCTATCATTCACGAAGAGTCTCTCTACTTCTGGCCACAAATTCGCACAAAGGTCATGAACGAAGGTTGGGCTTCATTCTGGCATTATCGGATACTGCATGACTTAGAGCTCTCTGACGAACATCACATTCCGTTCCTCAAGACTCACAATGCTGTACTTCGTCCGTGGGGTCTCAAGATCAATCCGTATCACCTCGGTTTCGAGATCTTCAAGGACATCGAGAAGAGGTTCGGGTTGGAAGAATGCTTCATCGCAAGAGAGGCTTGCAATGACGAGAACTTCATTGCACAGTATCTGACAGAAGAAAAGGCAAGAGAGCTCAATCTGTTCACGTACAGTCCCAAAGGTAGAAAGAATCCAGATTGGACAATCGACGACATTGTAGACAGTGAAGAGAGCTGGATTGAGATTAGATCAGAGCTGGTCAAGAGCATCGCAGGAAATATGATTCCTGTCATCTATGTGGACGAAATGAAGAAAGACAAGCTCATACTTAGACATGAGCACGATGGTAGAGACCTGGAGCTCGACTATGCCGAGAATTGTGTGAAGTTGTTAGGTAACATCTGGCATGGTGAGATTAAGCTATTCACAGAACTAGAAAATGAAAGTTTCGAGATATCGTAAGGAGGCTATCATGGATTTTCTCGACATCATCAAGAAGCAGAGAGTTGAGTCGCAGAAGGAGGCATGGCGTGGTAGCTTCGTTGACTACCTCGGACTTCTCAAGGAAAGCCCTGAGGTAGTGAAACTAGCCGCCAAGAGACTTGTTGACGCAGTTGAGTCTTTCGGGGTGGAGACAATGGAAGAGTCTGATCCCCGTTGCAGAAAGCTCTTCAACGGTGACAGGCTAAAGACATACCAGTACTTCAGAGATGACTTTTACGGTCACGAGCGTGTGATCGCAAAGATCATGAGATTCCTGAAGTCAGCTTCGATGAAAGGAGAAGAGAGCAGGCAGGTTCTTCTCCTCATGGGACCAGTTGGTTCAGGAAAGTCAGCACTTGCTGACGCAGTAAAGAAGGCACTTGAGAAGGCGGCAGACCCTGTCTACCACCTGGAAGGCTGTCCAGTCCGCGAGGAGCCTCTTCATCTCCTTCCGCGTTCTCTACGCGACCAGTTTGAGAAGCTTCTCGGTGTCCACATCGAGGGTGATCTTTGCCCTGTATGTCGTTACAGGCTGATGAACGAGTTCAACGGTGAGTATGAGAAGTTCCCGGTCGTTCGGTCTTCCTTCTCACAGAGAGCCCGTCGTGGTATTGCCGTGGTTCCTCCCATGGATGCCAACTCCCAGGACGTCTCGGCACTCATCGGTTCCGAGGACATCTCGAAGCTTGACAAGTTCTCAGAGGACGATCCTCGAGTCCTCAACCTCAACGGTGCATTCAACGTTGGCAACCGCGGCGTAGTGGAGTTCGTTGAGATCTTCAAGAACGAGATTGAGTTCCTTCACACGATCCTCACGGCTACCCAGGAGAAGAATGTTCCGACTCCTGGAAAGAACTCGATGCTCTATTTTGACGGCGTCATCCTCTCTCACTGTAATGAGGCCGAGTGGAATCGCTTCAAGTCAGAGCACACCAACGAGGCCATCCTCGACCGCGTTGTGAAGATCGAGGTCCCATACGTCCTGGAGCTCACTCAGGAGATGAAGATCTACGAGAAGATGCTTCGTCGGTCAGACTTCAGGGCACACCTCGCACCCCACACGATCAAGGTCGCGGCAATGTTCTCAGTTATGAGTCGCCTCAAGCCTTCCCAGAAGTGTGACCTCCTCACCAAGATGAAGATCTACGATGGTCAGGAGATTGTAGAGAAAGGCCGCACAAAGAAGGTCGACATCAACGATCTGCGCGATGAGGCAAAGCACGAGGGAATGGAGGGAATCTCTACACGTTTCATCACCAAGGCAATCGACTCTGCACTCTCTGACTCCGAGAAGGAGTTCATCACACCAATGAGAGTAGTCGAGACGCTGGTCAAGCAGGTGAAGGAGCAGATTATCGATGAGGAAAGGAAGAAACACTATCTCGAGATCCTGCAGAAGATCATCCGTGAAGAGTACCTGAAGATCCTTGAGGGTGAGATTGCCAAGGCATTCGTCACTGCATACGAGGAGCAGGCTCAGAGCCTCTTCGACAACTATCTTGACAATGCCGAGGCCTTCACTACACGCCAGAAGATGAAGGACAGAGTGACTTCAGAAGAGAGAGAGCCTGATGAGAAGTTCATGAAGGCAATCGAGGAGCAGATCGGAATCACCGGCTCCATGAAGGATGGTTTCCGTGCAGATGCTGTGGCATACATGTTCGCAAAGATTCGCAAGGGAACGAAGGTTGATTACCGCTCTTACGAGCCTCTCAAGGAGGCAATCGAGGGCTATCTCATCTCCTCCGTGAAGGATATGGCGAGGATTGTTACAAAGTCACGTAGCCGTGACAAGGAACAGCAGAAGAAGTACTCTGAGATGATTGAGACGATGGTTAGAGATTACGGTTATACACCTGACTCTGCCGAGGAAATTCTTACATTTGCATCCAACAATCTGTGGCGTGATAGCTAAACACACAAAACTGGTCAAGTCGAGAGGCACGGTTCTTGATCGTGTCCTCTCGCTTGCCAGTCAGGTGAGACACGAGATATCTCACTGTCAATCAGTAGAGGCAACAGGTAGCAGACTCGTTATCTTGGGACCTCTTGACACTCTCAGAGCAGTAGCATCACTGAACCCAAGCGATGCTACGGGAAAGTCTGCCAAGGCAATCCTTCTCAGGGCATGCTATCAGGCAGAACAGAAGTCAACAATGGGAGCTGCATGCTTGATAGAGTCGCTTTGCAGTGATGACTTACCTTCCACTTGCAAGCAACTGCAAAAGGCAGATTACGAAAACTTCCTGGGACTTCTTGGCTCTGATTCACTGAAGTCTCTTGTCAGTGAGACAATTTCTGCAGCAGGTCCACAAGCAACTGTGAATGTGAAAGAGACAGAGAAGCAGACATACTCCCTGATCTTAGACTCAATAGACATTCCTGTCTCTCCCATTGGTGAGTTCGGAAGCGAAGTTGTCCTCGGAGAGTGCAGAGTTCTGTCATACGATGGAGTAATTGAGAGAGTCTCAGAGATCAATGCAATCGCTGAAAGGTGCTCATCAGAGAACTCAGCCCTAGTCATTTACGCAAGAGGGTTCGGGTATGAAGTTGTAGCAACACTTTTGCACAACTGGCGAACTAAGAGACTCAGAATACTCCCTGTCTCTGCAAAGAGCGACGATATGCAGAACTTTTGGTTCTGCGACTTGCCTCAGCTTCTTACTTTCTCTCCTGTAGAAAACAGTCTGAGGAATTACGAAAATTTGAGAATCTCTGAAAGGGTCACTCTGAGTTCTGGGATACTTTCTATCTCTGACAAAGAGATCTCTATGATATCTTCTAAGACAAGAGAGAAGATATCCAAAGAGTCAGAGGATATCGGTGTAGAGAAGAACTGGGTTGACGAAAGAATCAGGAGACTCTCTTCGAGAAAAGTTGAAATCTCAATAGGAAACGACTACGCAAGCTCAAAAGGGATAGTGAAAGACAGAGTTGGGACAGCTGTCAGATATTTGACTTCTGCGAGATCTCGTGGCGTAGTGAATAGGGCAATATTCGGGAGAGATATTCTTGTCCCAGTAGTTGCAGATATCACTGGTCGAGAGGTCGCTGAGTCTCTGAGAAAGGAACTACAGACTTCAACACTGGTGGTGTCAGATGATGGATTGGCTAACTGCTAGCGGCGAAAAGATAGAAGAGAGAGCATTCATCGATGCTCTTCTCGACAAAGAGGCAGATCTTCACGTGGGATCTGACTCTCACTACATCGGCGGCGAATGGATATTCGCAACCGTAGTCTGCGCGTACAAGCAAGGGAAAGGCGGCAACTTCTTCTATCGCAGAAAGAAGTTGCCCAGAGGGCTGTTCAAGACACTCTATGACAGAATGATGCAGGAAGTATGTTTCTCCCTGGAGGCTGCCGAGGAACTAAAGGCAGTGATAGAGAGAGAGCCAAAGATACACTTGGACGTAAACACAGGCCCGACTGCCTCTTCAAAATTCTTGGGAAGACTGACAAGCTACGTGCAGTCGATGGGATACGAGGCCAAGGTGAAACCTGAGGCATGGGCCTCATCGTCTATCGCAGACAAGAAAGCAAGATAGTTTACTACAGACAAACACTGCATAAAAGTCTTTTTGAGTTTGGAGAAACTATGAAAGAGAGACAGCTTGGTGAGGCATACTTCAATGCCCTTGCAGGAATCAAGGACAGCATTGCATCTGAGCTATTCACAGAGTGCAACAAGTTAGGTCTGACAAGAGAGCAGATCCAGAGAATCATCTTTGTCGCCCAGGGAACAGTAGAGGGTGTAGGAGGTAGGGCGTTCACCTCCATCACCAAAAGCGCTGGGTGATGGAAGCTCAGGGAGTCAAACACCTTGTGAAGTGCAAGTGCATTCTTCCGCACTTGCGAAGCTCAAAAGAGCCTGTGTTTCATTCTTTCGTCGTATTTTCGGTGATAGACGAAAATGACAAGGTCCTGGAGAAGAACTCTCAGTGCAATAACTGTGGTGTAGTTCACAGGGTTTACGATATCTGTGAGTCTGAGATTCTCGGCAAAGAATCTTCTAGCTCGGTTATCACAGAAAAGGACATTAGCTTGCTAATCCCTACTGAGCTAGTCAACATACTCGCGACTTATTCCTGTGATATTGCTACCTGGGAAATGGCACATTTCCTGTACAGCAATGAAAAGTGGGGATCATCGATAGTCCTTGTCAAGGAAGAGAAACAAGGGACGGTAGAAGGAAAGAGACTTGTCATTTCTTCTTCGAAGAAATTTAGGGTAGAGCCCTACACATACACGGAGATGGCATGAATGAGTGGACTGAAGAAGACAAGAAGTGGGCGAAAGAAGTTCTCACTTGCAGACAGATAGTCAGTGAGATCAACAGGTTTGGCGTAAGTTCAGACCAGAAAATCAAGATCATTGAGCTGCTTTCACTTGAACTCGATGACCATGAATATTCTGTAGTTCTCGCCAAAAAGGCAAGAGAAGTGCTCGAAAAGAGAGAGAAGAGCACTCAGGAAACAACTAAAGGGAGGATATTGGTATGAGCAATCAGGAAGTGCTTGCCCTATGGGCAGCCCTAAAGGATGTCGTTGACCAGATCGACGTTGACGTAAGAAAGAACTCTAATGGAAATGCTTCTGCAGGTGTCAGGGCAAGAAAGGGACTCAGGACAATCAGGGCAAAGGCTGCAGAGATCACCAAGTTGACAATTGACCTGGAGAAGGTGAGAAAGCAGCAGAGCTCTGCTGAATAGTTACCTTCAGGAGACCACATGGGAACCAGACACGTACCTGATCACAAACCCTCACTGAAGAAGGGGCCAAGAGTAGGCCACGAAAAGCCAGAAGTTTCTCAAGGCGAAGTATTCACTGAGAAACTCGAGACAGTTATCAAGAAGGCAGAAATTCCGACTTCTGTTGAGACTGTTCTTCCGGAAGAAGCTCCAGTAGAAATTGTCGAAGAGAAGCCTGCTGTGCCTGAGACAAAGGTCACATCTGTCGATGCTTCGAAGGACACTCGCAAGAAGAAGCCCTAGACAGCCTCTGTGACTGTCTCGTCCTTCTCCAGCTTGCCGAGGATGATCTTTTCGATCTGGCATATTCTCATTCTGGTGACGCCGAAAACGTCACCAATCTCTTGAAGAGTATGCTCACCTCGATTAGAGGCAATTACGCAGCAGTTGAGGTCCGCAGCAGACTCCATCCAGAGTCTGCAGGACCTCTTCTCACACGTAAGGCCTCTTTTTGTGTGCTCACTAAAGCATGTAGTACCAGCAACCTTGATATTGTGTTCCATGTGTCAAAGGTTACTCGATGTCCGAAGAAGTATAGAATCACATCTGAGAGGGAATTGTGACAGACAGAAAGCTATTCGTCATAGACACAAGCGTCATGCTATACGATCCGGAGTCTCTTCGCTCCTTCACGGGGAACGAAGTGATTCTTCCGCTCATTGTCCTGGAGGAGCTTGATCGTTTCAAGGAGAAGCAGGCTCTTATAGGAAGCAATGCCAGACAAGTCAACAGGTTTCTAGACGGTCTGAGAAAGAAAGGGAAGCTGTCCGACGGCGTTCTTCTGGAGGATTACGACACTACGATCAGGACGCTTGCTGACCACAATGAGCCTGTTGATATTGGCTCTCTTGATCCGCAGAAGGGAGACAACAAGATCATTGTCGCTGCTCTCAGGCTGAAGCAGATCTACCCGCAGAGAGAGGTGAAGGTAGTCACAAAGGACATCAACCTCCGCGTCAAGTGTGATGCTCTCGGTATTCTTGCTGAGGACTATTACAGAGATCTCCCGAAGTCTGTCAGAGAAGGTAACCCCGTGTTTACGGGCCAATCATGGGTTGAATGCAGTTCCGAGGCCATAGATTCCTATTACAAAGATGGGGAAGTTACTCTCGATGATCTGCAGGAACCACTGATTCAAAACCAGTTGGTGGTTGGCACCTCGGAGATAGATTCCAGCAAATCCTTCATCGGGATAGTCAAGGGTAACAAGGTTGTCAAGCCCAAGATTCACCTGAATGCAACAGTGAAGATTGAGGGAAGGTCCAAGGAGCAGAAGGCTGCATTGCACCTTCTCACTGACGACACTGTCCCTCTCGTCTCTCTCACTGGTATCGCTGGTTCTGGTAAGACATTCCTTGCTCTCATGGCTGGAATGTCTGGCATTCTCGATAGGAAGTACGATAGGATCATCATCACGAGGTCCATCGAGCCTGTCGGACGCGATCTCGGCTTCCTTCCCGGAACAATGGACGAGAAGATGGCGCCGTGGCTCATGCCGATTGTCGACAACTTCAGGAACGCCTTCAGTGACACTGTCTGGTTCGACCAGATGAGGCAGAAGGGAGTCATAGAGGTGAGTCCTATCGCATACGTGAGAGGCAGAAGCTTCTCGAGGTCTTTCGTCATCGTTGACGAATGCCAGAACCTCACCATCCACGAGCTGAAGACACTGATAACGAGGTGCGGAGAAGGTACAAAGATGGTCCTCCTCGGCGACACTGAGCAGGTCGACACTCCTTACATGGACAGGTACTCTAACGGTCTCACTATCGCAATCGAGAGGCTCAAGGGACAGGAGCTCTTTGGACACATCCACCTCGACAAGGGTGAGAGGTCTGCACTTGCCACACTGGGAAGCAATGTTCTCTGATTGAGACGTAGGTGCTATTTAGTGTGTAGAGGCGACAATGGGAAAGGCCACACTCGTCAGAAAGGACATGAACAGGCTAGCGAAGGTCTATCCCTTCGTGATAAGGACACCGAGATTCGAGTACGTCTCTGACTCGAATCTCGTCATAGAGAGCGCAGTCGTGGAGTTTAATGGCGGTGACACTGTCACATACATGTTCAAGAACTTGTACAGCACTGTACCGACAGTAGTTGCCACTTCACTCAACGACTCTTTCAACGTCTCTATCATCTCAGTCACAAAGACAGACGTGACTGTGAAAGCATCATCCGCAACTCCTTACTCGGCCTCAATAGTCGTGTTGGAGACCCTGTGAAACGTTCAATAGGGGTCAGCAGAGTCCATCTGCAGTTTGGGTCTCTTGCTACAGACTCAGATGGTAATGGCGGAGTAGTCATAGACACGCTTGACGAGTACTATCCTACACACGCAGTGATACTCACACCGAGTGGCAACGTGGACACTGCTGCGTTTGAGATTGCACCAGACGTATATCACATCACGACATCGACGCCAGACGTTGTGAACATCAACTATCTCACAGTGAGCTCTGACTGATGGCAACTAGACCTCCTGACTTCAAAGCATCGGGGCTTCGCACTGAGAGGATAATTGCCTCCGGAAGTCTCAACAATCCCAGGCTTCTCATAATAGGTTCGGGATCTACAAACAGCGACGGGATAAACGTAGACACAAGCACACTGAAACTTGCTGGGACAGGCTCAGACACTTGGTTGTTCATCTCAGGATCAGTTGGAGGAAATGACAGAGTAACCTTCGGCGGGGACGTCTACATTTCAGGTACACTTTTTGGAGTTTCTTCGGGTGGCTCTGCAGGTGGTGCTGGTGACGTACAGTACAGCAACGGATCAGGAGGATTTCTAGCTGAGACTCAATTCAACTACAACGCTATCACAAACACACTGAGTGTAGACAGAATCAATGTGGCGGTCTCGCTTTCCTCGAACCTCATTCCAGACGGAGACAGGACAAGAAATCTCGGCTCACCAGCCGCAAGATTCGCTAATGTCTATACGGGTGACCTCCACCTGAGAAATGACAGAGGAGACTGGACTGTGATAGAAGAGCCTGACTTTCTCACAGTCACGAACAACAGGACAGGAAAGCGCTTCAAGATTCTCATGGAGCCCATCGACTGAGTCTCATTGGATAGTTAGACACGTATCTCAATGGAGAAAGAAACGTGGCTCTCATAACCAACAACATCTCGGGATCAGCCTCGGGGAACTCAGTCATAGGGGTCACAGGGTCCCTGATTTTCGGAAATGCTCCGGTTCTCCCTGCATTTCCTGGTAATGACGTAACATTCTTCGTCTCAGGATCCACGACTGGTAGGGCAAATGGTCGGGACGTTGCAGTGTTCGGCGGCGACACAGTTATCTCAGGATCTCTGACTATCGGCACAGGCTCGATACTGATCAGTTCTAACGAGATCAGGTTCCTCGGTAATACACCGGGTGCACTCAACCCTGTAAAGATAGTGAGTGGCTCTGACGGTCTCACTTTCTTTGACTCGAACAATTCCAGCGGCGTCACGCTTACCTCAATTGTTGCAGGTGGTGGCGGTGGTGGAGACTCTGCAGCGCAGTATCTCGTTCTTTCAGCAACCGGTTCACTCTCTAACGAAAGAGTGTTTGCACCCGGCACAGGGCTTTCGGCAACTGACGGTGGAGCAGGAAACAACTACACGATTGCTATCAATGACGCAATCGTCGCAACTGTTTCTGGGACAACTTTCACGGGTGATGTTACTGTCAACACCAATCTGACAGTTGGCGGCAATCTGACTGTCAATGGAACAACGACAACCATTGACACCACGAACTTGCTTGTCAAGGACCCCATCATACTGATGGCCAGTGGTACTGCAGGTCCCAACAAGAAGGGAGGCATTGCTATCTTCTCAGGATCATCTGCAGGGACAGACCTTGTGTTCGGAAGAGTAGCAAACGACACTTGGGGTGCCGGAGCTTTGGACACCCGGAATGGTACTACATCTTCATTGGATGAAATGTCTCTGGTGGCAATGAGAGCCAATCACTTCCAGGTCGGTGGAGTATTTGCAGCAGTCACCTCTTCTAACGGAAGCAACATCATT
>Ga0214917_10005615_pt1 | contig 13344 bp, 13 predicted proteins | sample LL_1208_BB_MetaG_FD_177983 | JGI IMG/M metagenome (GOLD analysis project Ga0214917, IMG submission 177983) | Freshwater microbial communities from Lake Lanier, Atlanta, Georgia, United States - LL_1208_BB | ecosystem: Environmental > Aquatic > Freshwater > Lake | place: USA: Georgia | collected... | reverse complement strand
AAAATGCAGCACCTTTATTACTTATTGAAGCATTGATGTGTGAATTACGTTAAGAAAATGGTAATTAGCACCCTGAAAGGTAAGGCAAAATACTCTCATGCGTCTTGACCATGTTTCCTATGTTGCTACCCACGATCAAATCTCTGATGTTGTTAATCGGATAGGTTCACAGATTGGAACCGCATTCGTAGATGGCGGAATTCATCCAAAATTTGGCACAAGAAACTTCACAGCGCCATTACTAAATGGACAATATATTGAAATTGTTTGCCCGCTGGACCACCCAGCAACAGATGCAACACCGTTTGGCAGGGCAGTTAGGAAGAAGGCGGAAGATGGTGGTGGATGGATGACGTGGGTTTTAGCAACCGAAAATATTTCAATAATCGAAGAGAATCTTGGTCGTAAGGCCGTCGAAGGACAAAGAAAAAAACCAAATGGGGCAATTTTAAGATGGAAACAGTTAGGTGTTTTACAAGTTTTAGAAGATGCACAACAACCATTCTATATTGAGTGGATTAGTGAAGAACACCCATCCAGTGATGGAATTGCCTATGCAAGATTATCAGAATTATTTATCGTTGGGCGTCAAGAATCTAGCTTAAAGTTAGTAAATGAATTTGAGGACACTCTACTACAAAGCACTAAATTGAATTTTATTGATTCAGATATTGATGAAATTGGTATCAAACAGATTTCATTTGATTTTAAAGGCAAAAAAGTATTAATTGACTAATTTTTAAACAAATCTTCAATATAACTCAAACCTAGTTCTCGTGTTCTTAAATATTGTTCTGACCCGCCAGCAGATTTAAGTTCTTTCCCATCCACACCAATCCAGCTAAATGGAACATCGACTCTATTTTCAATTATAAATCTACAAACGCGAGAGCCTAGACTTCCCGAATACACAACATCTTCTAATACTTTAACACTTGTGGCCTGCTGAAAAATTTTCAAATACACATCATCTAGTTCAACTGGAATTTCATCGAAAACCAACAAAGAATAGTCAATTGCGTTAAATAGCTTTGATTCAAGAATTTGAATTGAGATAGATCCATGCGAAATAATAATTTTACAACCATTACCGAATTGCCTTACATTTACATCAATTTCTTCAAAATCACACACTTCCGATAAATTCTTAGTGAACTTTCCCAAACGAAGATAGGTTGGACCCCCGTTATTTAAAAAGTCTAAAGTTGTGCTTGTTGTAGAATTTGCATCCGAAGGTGAAAAAATTCTAAACTTTTCCATTCCAGAGACAATTGCCAAATCTTCGACTGCCCAATGGCTGTAGCCTGCCGAACCATATTGAAAACCAGCACCAACCCCAACTACGCACACATCTAAATTGTGATAACTAATATCCAAGCGAAGCTGCTCTAATGCTCGGAATGTTGCAAAATTTGCAATTGAATAAGCAAAAACTTTCTTATTTTGTGACGCTATTCCAGCAGCGATAGACATCATAGATTGCTCCATAATGCCTACATTAATAAAATTATTTGGATACTTTTCTTTAAATGGTTCCAAAACAGAGTAACCCAAATCACCAGTTAAAATTAATGGAACATTATTTTTATTAGCATAATTTAAAAGAGTTTCAACAAAAAATTTACGCATTACCGCTCACTTCATTAATAAAATTTTTGAGATCATCCTTCTTTGGAGATTTATAATGCCATTCAAGCTTGCCTTCCATTTCGCTTACACCTTTACCTTTAATGGTTCTGGCGATGATAACCTTAGGATTGCAATTTGAATCAGACTCGATTGCCTCAAAAAGTGTTGGAATTGAGTGACCGTCGATATCAAAACATTTCCATCCAAAACTTACAAACTTGTCCTTTAAAGGTTCTAAATTTACTGTTTCAATCGTTGTACCAAATGACTGAATTCCATTAGCATCAATAATCAATGTTAGGTTACTTAGATTAAGTTGGCTTGCTATGGCTAAAGATTCCCAAGTTGTACCCTCATTCAATTCTCCATCACTTATAATTACATAAACACGTTTTTGTTTCGAAGCAATAGCGACACCGACACCTAATGGAAGCCCGTGGCCGAGTGAACCAGTGGAAAAAGTAATTCCATCCACTAAATGATTCACATGACCAATCAATTCAGAGCCATCAGAACCAAATTCACTTAATAAATCCTCAGGAATGAGTTTCAAGCCGGCCAAAGAAGAATAAATTGCCGCTGCGGCATGGCCCTTAGACAAAATTAATTCATTTCTCGTATTTTGATTCGTGATTTGTACAGCAGCAAGTAAATCGGCTACTGATAAACAGGATCCAATATGTGATGAATTTGCACCTGAAACCATTATCAGTGATTTCACTCGGATATATTTAGCTAATAACTGAGCATTAGCAATTTTGTCACTTAAGGAGATCAAGAAAGCCTTTTTCTCTATTAACTGCAATTTTCCAGCCGCTTGAATGAAGGATACCACTAGAAATAGAAATTTCTCTTTCAATAATACTGTTAGGCTCAAAAATAAACTTTTTTTTCCCAGCCAATTCTTGCAATAATTCAAGATGATTTCTTAATGTTGGGGCATTCAAATCAGAGATATTTACTGCACCACTAATATTCTTATTTAGAATAACTTCAAATGCTACACATACATCATTTATATGAGTTAAACTCCACGGTTTCAAACATTCACCGAAATTTATTGGTGTATTTTCTCGTAAAGCTTTAACTGCATTCATGATTATCCAATTGCGTTTATCATTTTTACCATAAACAGAAAATAATCTTGCCCAGGTAAAATTTTCTATATTTTCTTTAAAAATATTTAGAGATTTATATTTGGCTATACCATATTCACTGTCAGGTAAAATTTTTGCATCATCACTCCACGGTTGCCCACCTTCAATTAGTTCAGCCTGAGATCCCACTCCAATAATTCTTGAAATGTTCGTAAGGCGTTGCACTTTAATAATTGATTTAGTTATAGAGAGATTTTTTTTCTGTAATTCTGAAATATGTCTGCTATTTCTGTCGCTGCCAAGCCAAGCGCAATGAATTAGTACATCCAGATCTTTGAACTCGGATTCGATCTGTTTTTCGTTTTCCCAGTTCAAATATACAAAGTGTTTATTTTTTTTATTACTTGTAAAAGCTCTAACATCGAATCCTTGAGAATTAAGGTACGTAACCAGACTTCCGCCTATAAATCCACCAGAACCCGTAATGCCAATTTTACTCAATTTTGTGTCCAAGGAGGATTACCGCTGTCCCAAAGAGCCTCCAGGTCCTGTTTCTCTCGTAGACTATCAACTGGGGACCAAAAGCCGAAGTGCTTAAATGCTTTTAATTGACCTTCACTAGATAACTTTATTAGAGGATCGCTCTCAAATGGCATGGAGTCCCCTGAAATATATTCCGCAATTCTTCTATTGAGAACAAAAAAACCACCATTTATCCACTCTTCATCAGACTGAATTTTTTCCCCAAATTTAATTACAGAATCATTGATTAACTTTAACCTCCCAAACCGGGCCTGCGGTTGCACGGCAGTTACCGTAGCTAAACACCCATGATTTCGATGGAAATTTAAACTATCCGCTATATTTACATTACTTAACCCATCACCATAAGTAACACACATAGTTTCGTCAGAAAACTCTGAAAAAACCCTTTTTATTCTACCCCCAGTTTTAGTTTCGTCCCCCGTGAAGATAGGCGTAACACTATACTTACTATACTTTTCGAAATATTTATCAATCACATCATGTAAGTAACCAGTTGCAATTATAAACTCAGTAATACCAGATTTTGAATAGATGTTCATTATATGTTCAATTAATGTAAATGGACCGATTTTTACCATTGGCTTTGGCTTATCTTTAGTCTCTTCAGAAATACGAGTGCCTAACCCCCCAGCAAGAATTATAACTTTCATTTTTTAATTTTAAAAAGTAAGTGAATATTTTCAACAATATAACTTAACATTTCCTCAGTTAATCCCGGCCAAACTCCAATCCAAAAAGTTTGATTCATAACAATATCAGAGTTTTTTAAACTTCCGACCACTCGTCTAGGTGTGCCAATAAATGCAGGTTGTCTTAAAAGATTCCCACCAAAAAGTAATCTTGTTCCGATGTTCTTTTCGTTTAATTTTTTTACTAAGTCATTTCTAGAAATTGGTGAGCCGTCCCTAACAGTTATTGCAAATCCAAACCAAGATGGATTGCTATTATTGGTTGGTCTAGGTAGCATAATAAATTCTTCCAATCCCTTTAAATTCTTATACAGATATGCCCAGTTTGCTCTCCGTTTTTCTACAAAAGTATCCAACCTATCCAATTGCGCTAGGCCTATAGCAGCCTGAATATCTCCAGATTTTAAATTGTAACCAAGATGTGAGTATGTGTATTTATGATCATAGCCTTCTGGTAATTCCCCTAATTGCCACTCATACCTTTTTAAGCAAGTGTTATCACACCCCGGAGCACACCAACAATCTCTTCCCCAGTCGCGAAGTGATTCAACAATTACTTTATGTGCTGCTTTCTTAACAAGTACAGCACCGCCTTCGCCAGTAGTAATATGATGGGCTGGATAGAAACTAAATGTAGAAAAATCACCAAAAGAACCCAAATTTTTATCCTTATAAGTTCCTCCAAGAGCGTCACACGAATCTTCAATTAACCACAAGCCATGTTTTTTTACTAATTTTTCGACTAATTCTAAATTAAATGGGTTTCCTAAAGTATGAGCCATCATTATAGCTTTTGTTTTTGGAGAAATAGCGGCTTCTATTTGTTCTTCATTTGCAACATAAGTTTCCACATCAATGTCAATGTAAACAGGAATAAGATTATTTTGCAAAATTGGCGTTACGGTTGTAGGGAAACCAGCAGCTACCGTAATAACTTCATCACCACTTGAAAGTTTTCTGTCACTCATTCTAGGGCTAGTCAAAGATGTGAGCGCAAGAAGGTTTGCAGAAGAACCAGAGTTAACCATAAATGAATGACGCATTCCGACCTTCTTTGCAAAACGAGATTCAAACTCTGAGGTATAAGGTCCAGTTGTTAACCAAAATTCGGCAGAAGCTTTCAAAGCATTCTCTATTTCTTCTTTACCAAATAATTTCCCAGTGACAGGTATAGAAGTTTGTCCAGCAATAAATTTCTTTGATTGATGTAAAGTAGCAAAACTTTCTTTTGCAAGATCAACTAATAGCTTATCAAATATAGACATAATTACTCTATCTTTATAGTTTCATAATTCACCCACGAAGCATAGTTGTACTATGATTCAAAGGTGGGAAAATCATTAATTTCGAGCGTGAATTCTATTAATGAACCTGTGCTAATAACTGGTCATACAGGATTTAAGGGCTCCTGGATGACGCAATTGTTAGACATGCTTGGTATTGAGTGGGTTGGATTATCTCTACAACCAAAACCAGAATCACTATATAAGTCTATAAATCAAAAAAATAAACGAGAGTACTTTGCTGATATTAGAAATTATGAACATTTAAAAAAAATTATTAATACCATCAACCCAAAGTATGTGATTCACCTAGCTGCTCAACCTTTAGTTCTAAATTCATATATTGAACCCAGGGAAACTTTTGAAACTAATGTTTTAGGAACAGTAAATTTATTAGATGCTTTAGTAACAAATTCTTCAACTAGTAAAATAGTTGTAGCAACCACAGATAAAGTTTATAAACAAAAAAAATTTAAGAGATCTTTTAGTGAATCTGATTCTTTAGGCGGTAAAGACCCTTATAGTTGGAGTAAGGTTGGAACAGAGGCCGTAATTGGAGCATGGCAGCAAATCTCTAAAACCCAAGGTGGCCCAAAAATTATTTCAGTCAGAGCTGGTAATGTGATTGGCGGTGGAGATAGTTCTCAAGATCGATTATTACCTGATTTAATAAAGGGTTTTATATCAAATTCATGCATCGAAATTAGGAACCCAAAAAGCACGCGGCCTTGGCAACATGCTTTAGACCCACTTAGTGGTTATTTGTTAGCGCTGGCGACAGATACAAAAGCAAGCGCATTTAATTTTTCACCAAATTCAAAAAGTCTTCGCGTAAAAGAAGTAACTAAAATTGCACAGACTGCATGGGGAGATCATTCTCAGGTAAATTTTGGCAACATAGAAGATACTCTCGAAACAAAATCACTATCACTTAATTCTGTGAAAGCGAAGAAAGAATTAAAATGGCACAGCGTTTGGACACAAGAAGAGTCGGTAGTTTCCACTGTAGAGTGGTGGAAAAACGTAACAAAAAAAAGTTTATCGCCGAGTGAGGCTTGCATGAAAGATATTAGTGAGTTGTTGGATGAGTTCTAAAAAACACAACTTAACCTTGTATCTAGGTATATATAATGGCGAAAAATACATAGATAGCCTGCTTGAACAAATTCAATCCCAAGAGCATCAAAAATTTCATATTCTAGTAGTCGACAACAACTCATCGGATCAAAGCGGAAAGATGTTCGGTAGATGGAAAAAAATGTATAAAGACAACTTCCGGTTTATTAAGAATCAAGTAAATTATGGTGGTCATGGAAGTTTATTTAAAAATATGGACAAAATTACAACTCCTTGGTTTTGCACCTTACACCAAGATGATTTTTATAAACCAAATCACATCAGGGTCATAGATGAATTGATAACAGAAAGTAAAAAGAATACTGTAGGTGTATCAACAACAATGGGGTCAATGTCAAATGACGGTAAAATTTTAAATTCAAAGCCGCGCGTAACATGGTTTTCACCTAACTTAGACGAACCAGGCCAGTTTTTACAAAATGTCAGAGCACAATCAGTGCCTTATCCGGCAACGGCATTTAACTTAGAAGTATTCAAAAAAACCATTGTTCCGTTTCACAGTCCTACATTTTCAGATACTGAACAAACTTTAAGAATGTTGGGTTACGGACGTTTTATTGTTTCCCAGAAAGAAACAATGTTCTATCGCGAGAACCCATTTAGTGAGTCACACATTATAAATTCAAAAGAGAGAACCATCGGAGCTGCAATAGGTCTATCGCGCGTTTTCAATTCACATGAGTTTGACCAAATTCTCAACAAAGTCAATGAAAACAAAAGAAGTTTTTTTGCCTCACAACTTATCGAAGCAATATCTCACCGTATAATAGATGCCGAACTACTAGTTACAACTCAAACCATTGCCATCGAAACTATGATTACCAAATGGGGATATAGAAATAAGAACCTTTCTTTACTCCTTGGCAAAATCTATACAAATATCTCATCTCCACAAACCGTTAATCTAATAAATAATCTGAGTGGCAACAAAATAAGTATTGTGCAGGCAAAAACTAAGAATAAAAGCCAAACTTTGGCCAGTAAAATATGGGATGTATATTTTCAATTAAATATTTTTAGGTCATTTAAGATTAATAAATTTATAATAAAAAACATATACAGAATTATTTTTATTATAAAACCCAATCACAGAATGAAAAATAAGTGGAAATAAAGAAAGTATTTTTAACTGGAAAGTACTTTAAGCAAGTTTCTGATATTAAAATTCAGATTAATTCTGGAAGTTACCCGATACAAATCGTGAGTGAATTTAGTAAATGTGACATATACTTAGCAATAGACTTAATTGATTCAATTTTTCTAAATAATTCTAATAATTACAATGTAACCAAAGTGCTTATCCGACAAGAACCAAAGATTGTTCTTCCTCAAACATACATGAAAAAAAATATTATTAATTTTGATCACATAATAGATATAGGAAAAGCTAAATCTAGTACGCATACCGTTATAAATTGGCCGCAAGATTTAAGCTCTTATCTGAAAAACCCGAAAACTAAAAACGATAGAGTAGTAATTGTAAACAGTAATTTATTAAGCTTAAAGAGAGGTGAAAATTACTCGCTACGGCGACAGGCAATAAATGACATTAGGGATTTAGATTTGTATGGGTATCAGTGGAATAACGGTTTGGTTAGAAAACTACTTACATTTGCAATCGAATTAGAGAAATATTTATTTAAAGCAACGGATTTAAAAATACAAGGAATTAAGAATTATTTTAGACATTTTAATAATTATTTGGGTGAAGTTGAAGATAAAAGAATGGTTATTTCGATGTATAAGTATTGTTTGGTCATAGAAAACTCATCTGAATACCTATCTGAAAAAATATTTGATGCATTGTTATCTGGGTGCATCCCTATTTACATTGGACCAGATTTAATTAGTTACGAAATACCAGACAATCTATATTTGCAGGCTCAACCAAACATAGGCGATATTAGGTCTAAAATTTATGAAGTTAAAAAGATTGATTATGAAGAATGGCGAGAAAATCTAGAAATATGGCTGGCGGATCCAAAAACATATGAAAATTGGTCTAAAGACTTATTTGTATCAAAAATTGTAAATGTGCTTCAAAAGATTACCAATAACAACCATCTTCAACCATAAGCGCTGATTTAGGAGTTTCTTCTTGTGTTGGGCGCGTCCAATGTGAATTAACAATTTCAATTAAGTAATCTGATTTTTCCCATCTTTTGCCCATGATGCCAAAAAATAACTGAAGTCCCCCACCTGCATGAATTCCAATTTTACCTAATTTTTTGGCGTGGTGGGCCAACGGATAAGAATAAGATCCGGCAGAAATTAAAGCTATATCAAAATCTATCTGATCCATCTTTGTTTTGATTTCATTCAAGAGCTCAAACCAGCTTTTAACTACAGGGTACGTAGTATTAATGGTCATTGGCGATGTTAAAGTTTTAAGTTCAAAGTTGTGAAAGTTATAACCTGGAAATACATTGTTTATGTTCGCAAACTGTTTTTTTATCGATTTGGAAAAAGGACTGATAACCAATACTTTTTTATCCTCAAGAGCCTTAGCCCACGGTAATGCAGTTGTATTCTGAGAATAAGGCTGAACCCATGGTGCGGTCATGTCAACAGGGATAATCGGCGAAATTTTCTTTGCAAATTCGGCCTCAAAATAGCTAAAGGCCGTGCCCCATGCCCCTAAGACATCTGTATCATTCAAAGCTTCTTTGTAGAGATTATAAAACTCACTTGCCTCACCAAGGCTTTCAAAATAGAAACCAGAATAAATATTTATATCCCTGAGTCTTTTTTTCCAATTCGGCTTAATTTTAAAAAGCATATTATCTAAATAATGTACTGATGAGATTTTTTTAAATTCACCTAAAAACCTTGATTCTGTTCCCCCAAGCCTACCTACCAGAGCAGGCTGTTTCTCTGTTATCAAATTATATATAGAACTATCGGCAATTTCAGGATTAATTCTTTTTGCAACTTTGATTGATCTATACCAATCCCAAAGAGGCCATCGAGCGGCAAGCTCGTGTTTTATTCCAAAAGCCAAAAATTTATGTTTCATGCTGATAAACCATAAAATTTTAGCGCTTGACTTTTAATAGAATTGAAATCTAAATATTGTTTTGCATTAATCAAATTAATAATTCTTTTTTCATTTAATTTTCTATCAAAATAGCTTAATTTTAATGCCTCAAGTATCTCTTCAGTCGAAGGCTTTATAATTGACGCAACGAATCCTAAATTTACCCAATCGTTTGCGCAAGAAGTTTCGGTTTGAATTGGGTAAGCGCCAAGACATAAAGCCTCTAAAAAAGATGTGCTAATGCCATCACTCCTCGATGCCCCAATGTAAATTCTAGCTTTAGATAAATAGGACAAAAGTAATGATCTTGGAATCTTTTCGCGCACCCTAAAAATACTCACCTGATTAGGAAAGGCATTTTTAAAATTATTGGCTCTCTCTAATAAATCATCAGTTACTGAATAAATAATGACTTTGGTTTCCGGCTTAGCAACCAAGTAATCACTTAGTGCCTCAATCACTAGCCCCCCTAAACCAAAAACACCTCCGTAACATTTTGCAACTATTAGATTTCTTTCTTCTGAGGGAGTAACATTTAATTCAAAAGTGTGTTCGGTAAAACCACCTGCGTTAGGTATGCATGGTAGAAATTTGCCCATAAAACCCATACTCAAAGCCATCTCATAATCTCTTTGACATTCGGCTGAATATAACTTTGCTATGCTCAAAACTGAACTAATTTTTACTCTATGTTCAGGAAAATTTCTATAAAAAATTATGTCACTCCCATAATTCGTTAGAATCAAGGTATTCCTATCCAGAATAGTTTTTGGTAATGATGCATATAGGTATCCTGCACCTTGTATTTCAATTGCGTGCACATATTTAAAACTATTCGCAGATAAGCAATATCTCAATAATAATTTTTTGATGTCAATTTTAAGCTTTCGAAAAAGAAAGCACAAAATAAAATCAACAAATCCAAGATACTTGAAATAGAAATAAGGTTTTGCCACAGAAAACTTAGCCAGATTCCCAGATTGAAATAATTCAGACAATTCAAAATTAAGGTATTTAAATTTTTTCGAAGGAAACAAAATGAAATCTATTTCTTGATCTTTAAATTGTGATAGCCATCTGGCTAAATGAATGCTATCAAACATTCCAATTACAAGTATTTTTTTACGTTCCATAATTGGATCTACCAAACTTATGAAAGAGTATATTAATAATTGGATTAAAGATTCTAGAAACAGGAAGGAGTAGTATATAAATTATTTCATGCAGTTTAGCCTCTTCAACCCAACCTCTTCTAAATTTAAATGCTTTTATCAAATACATTTTTGAAGGGATTTTGTTATCAAAGTAACTAAGCCTTGCCGCCATGTAATATGCATTTCCCAAAGCCATTTGCTTAAGTTGGTCAGAAATTGTATTTGCAGCTATAAAACTCTCCACTACTTCAATCCGCTCCTTGGCCATTTTTAATCCCCTTTTACTAACTGAGGTGGAATGAACATGGTGGCGCCATTGTGCTAACACTTCTGGCCGGTGCCTTAATTCACCTAACCGGCTTAAACGTAACCAAAAATCATAGTCCCCAACAAAGGTCCATTTAGGGTTTCTTCCATTCAACTTTAAAGCAGCCGATTTACGGAAAATTACTCCAGGTCCTGGCAAAGTTACACACCGACCAATCAGAAGCTCATCACTATAACTTGGAACATGCATAGTTTTAATAACTTTACCGCTGGCATCAATCATCTGCCAATCAGGATAAATGGCCATTAGATTGGCATCTTTTTCAAAAGCTTCAAACACATTTAAAAATAGTTTCTCAGAAAGCAGAGGGTCATCAGCACTTACCACCAGCAGTAAATCACCTGTTGCTTCTTTGAAGCCAAGAGAAACTGAATCAGATTCTCCTGAATTACCCTTATTAATAATACGAATCACTTTTTCGTATTTATTTAGTATTTCTAAAGTTTTATCTGTTGAACCATCATTTAAAACTATGTACTCAAAATCTACTCCGCTGCAATATTTTAAAACTGATTCAATTGTTTCTTCAATATATTCAGCCCCATTATAAACGGCAGTTATAACGGTTAACTTGGACTTAAACATGAAAATAACCTACCATTAAGGGGTGACAAATATAGCCATTATTGGTACGCAAGGCATGCTTGGATCCGCAGTAAGCCGATATCTTTCAGAAAAAAAATTTCGCATTCTAGAAGTAAATAGCAGCGGGATAACACAAGGTAATAACCAGGTAGCAAAATTTGATATTACTCAAGATAATATGGATAAGTTAGAGAAATATCTATCAGGCATCGATTTTGTTGTTAATTGCGCAGGCTTAATTAAGCACAAAATCAATGAGAAAAGTTTAACTTCACTTAGTGATCTAATAAAAATTAATTCGCTTTTTCCGTTTGAGCTAAGTAAATTATCGTATAAGTTAAATTTTAAAATAATTCAACCAGCAACAGATTGCGTTTACTCTGGGTTAAAAGGTAATTACTCAGAGACTGATGCAAAAGATCCCATAGATTTATATGGTTATTCGAAAGCCTTGGGTGAGCATATTGACATGAATCTACTCACCCTTCGTTGCTCATTGATTGGTCGGGAATTAAGTACAAAGCTCGAGTTTCTAGAGTGGGTTTTAAGTCATAGCCCAGAAAACTCAGTTAATGGGTTTACTAACCATCATTGGAATGGGGTAACCACACTTGCTTTTGCAAAAATGGTTTGTGGGTTAATCGAAGGCGAGAAATTTACTCCAGGAACGTTTCATGTATTACCAAATGATTCTGTATCTAAATTTGAATTAGCAAAAATAATCGCAATTAATTTTGGAATGACTGGTACAGAAATGACTCAAAGCCAAAGCCCAAAGGCAATAAACAGGACATTGACAACAAACTTTGAGCAATTTAACAGTGATCTATGGAAAGCAGCTGGGTATAATAAAGTCCCTACAATCTCTGAAATGGTGAAGGAGTACTCACTTTGGGCTTAATCTCCTCGATGCCGCCCAAAAGTCAAACTAATGTCTAAATTGACGAAATCTTCAGTTGTAACAATTACTGGCGGGACTGGTTCTTTCGGGTCCACCATGGTTAGACATCTGATTAGCAAAGATATTTCGGAAATTCGAATTTTTAGTAGAGATGAAAACAAACAAGATATTCTAAGGAATGAACTAAAAGATTCTAGGGTAAGGTTTTTTATCGGGGATACAAGAGACTTTAGTAGCGTGGAGAAAGTTATTAAAGGTTCAAATTTTGTCTTCCACGCAGCAGCCTTAAAACAAGTTCCTTCATGTGAATTTTTTCCAATGCAAGCAGTAGCTACAAACATTAATGGTAGTGATAATGTAATAAATGCGAGTTATAAATACGAAGTTAGCAGCCTGGTTTGTTTGAGCACAGATAAAGCTGTATACCCTATAAATGCTATGGGTATGTCAAAGGCTTTAATGGAAAAAGTAGCTCAGTCTTACGCTAGAAATAACTTTGAGAACAAAACAAAAGTTTCTATAACCAGATATGGCAATGTAATGATGTCAAGAGGATCTGTTATCCCACTATTTATTGACCAAATAGTTCAAGGAAAAAAAGTTACTGTAACGGATAAAGAGATGACAAGATTCATGATGTCCTTAAGTGAATCAGTTGAATTAGTGCTTCACGCCTTTGAAAACGCAGATTCAGGTGATCTATACGTAAAAAAAGCCCCAGGTTGTACAGTTCAAGTTTTAATTGAAGCATTGAGTGAAATATTTAAGAAAAAAACCGAAATACAAACTATTGGTATTCGCCATGGAGAAAAAATGGCTGAATCTCTTTTGAGTTCCGAGGAAAAAACTCGAGCGACCGAAAGTACTGGCTATTTCAAAGTTCCACTTGATGCTAGAGGCTTGGATTACCAAATTTATTTTGATAAAGGACAAGAATCAAAAGCCTCAAAGGAGCCAT
>Ga0214917_10005614_pt1 | contig 13344 bp, 10 predicted proteins | sample LL_1208_BB_MetaG_FD_177983 | JGI IMG/M metagenome (GOLD analysis project Ga0214917, IMG submission 177983) | Freshwater microbial communities from Lake Lanier, Atlanta, Georgia, United States - LL_1208_BB | ecosystem: Environmental > Aquatic > Freshwater > Lake | place: USA: Georgia | collected... | reverse complement strand
GAGCTTGAACTCGCAAAGATCAAATGGGGTGTCTTCTCCGCTCGACACGCCTCCAATACATTTAACATTCCCTCCAAATTGCTCCGCGCATACGCGTGTGGATGCGTCAGGCTATATCGGACCCCCGCCTGTGCCGCCAGATGCACGACCACTTCGGGCTTCACCTCATGCCAAATTTTCTCCATACCCGTCCGATCCCCCAGATCGGTCTTCAAAACCCGGAAGGCCTTATTCTTTTGCAACCGCGCCAGACGCGCCTCCTTCAGCTTCACGTCATAGTAATCATTCAGGTTGTCTAGACCAACGACCTCGTCTCCCTGCTGGAGAAGCCGCTCGCTTAAATGATACCCAATGAAACCCGCCGCCCCCGTCACCAGGACTCGGCGGCTCATGCTTTCTCCATTTTCGACCACTCCATCCGGTCGCCGTCGAATTCGAACCACCCCCGAAACTTTTCCCCTGCCAACATCCGCGGCATCCACCTCTCGTCATCCGCCCACATACGGTCGTAGGGAATTTGATTCGTTCGAACCCAAAACGGTTTGGCCTCCGCCGTCTCAATCAACTCTCCCTCCCAACCCGAAGCTCGGTACACCGTACAGTGCAAGGAGTACCCATCGCGAAATTGAAAGCGTAGTTCCCCTGCCCATCGCACTCCCGTGGGCGTAATACCAACCTCCTCCTGCGTCTCTCGAATGGCGGCCTGCTCCGCCGTTTCCCCTTTTTCAATTCGTCCCCCAGGCCCATTTACCTTTCCCGCGCCCAATCCCCGCTTTTTCTCAATCAACAAAATCTGTCCGTCCTGGATTACAAAACAGAGTGTCCCCTCCTCCTTTGGCCTCCAGTTCGCCCCATCCACTCGGTCGACAACTTCACTTGTGGAATTGAGGGCCATTTCACTCCGTCAACGCATCGAACCGCTGGAGCGATCTTTTTGCATCAGCTTAGCCCGAGCCTCTTCCAAAAGTTTTTTCTCTCCTGCCGTCAAGGAGTCCATCCCCTCCCGCGAAATCTTCTCCAAAATCGGATCTACCTTTTCCAGCGGAACCAACCCTGTCTTTTTGGGAGCCGCCTTTTTCTTGGCTGTATTTTTCGGACGCTTTCCAAAAGAAATCTGCGGCCAACTGACTCCGCCCACCCGAACCCAAGCCACCGCGATGAGCCCCGTCGTCCAAAGCTGAACTCCTCCCAGCCAATCCCGACCCGCAAAGTACGTTAAACTATACACTGCCATGAGGATCCACCCCACCCACTTGGCCGAAAGCCCAAAGAAAAACTGTGCTCCAGGATGCAAAGCGCAAAACGCTAAAAAGACCGCAAAGTGGATCGTGCCCGATCCAGCCAGAACTACCGAACCTAGCCACGGAGCTAAACCCGCGATCAGCAGGGCGGGGCCGATGGTCAATCCCGCATAAAGAAGCCCTAGGGATTTTCTCCCCATCGCAGATTCTACCTCTCGCCCAAACCAGAAAAACATCAGCATTTCGAACGCAAACCAAATCCCCTCCTGGCGAATGTCGTGGACAAAGGGATACGTCACTAACGTCCACACATGCCCTTCTGCAAGTTGGGCAGAAGAAAATACCCCGGCATTTACCCACGCTCCCAAACCCGCTGCCATCGCCACGGCCCCCACCGCCATAGACATGGCGTGAAGCCCGACCAAAAGAGTCGTTAAATCCACGCGGAAATTACCAACCGTGAAAATAGGCCCCTCCGCACCTTGCCATCGATTCCAAGAATTTCCCCAAGCCATAGCTTTGGAGTATGAAACGGAACGCGGGCTAGAGCAAGCCGTGCCCCTTTAGATCTGATACTCTGTCGTTCTTCCCTTGGCCGCCAGCTTAGCACGCACTCTCTCCACGAGGCGCGCCAAGGTCTCCGCTGCCAATACCTTGCTTGCCGCACCCGCCGCATCGCTCTGCAACTTTCCCCAAACCTCCCCCACCGCATCTCCTCGCGCAACTCCTCTGGCGTTTCTCCCTCCATCCACCCATGCCACGACCTCACTCATCCGTATCTTTTCCGCAGGACGCGCTAGTTCATATCCCCCCCCCGACCCGCGGCGGCTGGTTACAAATCCCCCCTGCCTCAACCATCGTAAAACCTGCTCCATAAACTTCCCAGGAGTGCCTGAAACCTGCGCCAGGGCTGAAGCCTGCTTCACCCTTCCACTTCCACCCTCCAGGGCCAAGGCCACCAAAGCCCTCACCGCATAGTCTGTTGTCCGGGTTGCTGCCATCCCCCCATCGTCCCGAGGGTTATTCGCTTCGTCAACCCGCGCTTCCGCGCAACCCGTTGCCAACCCCACCTTCCAAAGGTAATCTCAATTTCTATGAAAGCGGAAAACGGACACTCCGCCGCCACCCCCGCCCCCGAAGTCGATTCGGGTATTGTCATTTCCAGTCGGGTTCGCCTTGCCAGAAATGTAAAAAGTTTCGCCTTCCCGGGTTGGTTGAAAAAAGCTGACCGCCTTAAACTTTTAGAAACTATTCAGCCCGCCGTGGCTGATCTCACCTGCATGCGGCCTGCCAAAGTTTCTGTAGCGATGGAAACATTAACTCCGCTCGACAAACAACTCTTGGTTGAAAAACACCTCATCAGTCGCGAGCACGCTGCAAAAAACGCCGGAAGTGGCCTTGTTGTAAATGGGGATGAATCCCTTTCTGTAATGATCAATGAAGAGGATCATATTCGCCTCCAAGCCCTCCGCCCAGGTTTCCACCTTCTCGAAGCGTGGGATGCGGCCGACAAGCTCGACACGGCGCTCGAGGACAAACTCGAATTCTCCTTTTCCCCTTCCCTTGGCTACCTCACCGCCTGCCCGACGAACGTCGGCACCGGAATGCGCGCCTCCGCCATGCTGCATCTTCCTGGACTGGTGTTGGGCGAGCAGATCAACCAGGTCATTAAGTCGGTCAATCAGCTCGGTCTGGCTGTTCGCGGTCTGTACGGCGAAGGAACCGAAGCTCTTGGAAATCTTTTTCAAATTTCCAACCAAACAACCTTGGGCGAATCAGAACGCCAAATTCTGGATCGTCTCGTCAAAGTAGTCCGACAACTCACCGAGCTTGAAAACAACGCACGCCAAAAATTGATCCAAGAAAAAGGTCGTATGCTTGCCGATCAGGTTGGCCGCTCTTACGGCATTGTCCTTCACTCCTACTCCATTTCCTCGAAGGAAGCCCTTAATCTTCTCAGCCTTCTCAGATTAGCAGCCGACCTCGCCCTTCTCCCCGGCACTCTCAAACCCAAGCTCGATACTCTCCTTATTTCCACTCAACCCGCCCATCTCCAGCAAGCCTCACAGAAGAAACTGGGGGCAGAGGAGCGGGATGCCTTCCGGGCCGATCTTCTTCGGGAGAAACTCAAGGGCATTGCCGAACCCGCGATGCGTAAATTGCACCTCTAACCAACTTGGGTTAATATCCTTCCTGTGAATAATTTCACCCCCCGCGCACAACAAGTCCTCGCCCTTGCACGCAAGGAGGCCGACCGCTTTAACCACAACTATGTGGGCACGGAGCATATTCTCCTCGGCTTGATCAAGCTGGGTCAAGGTGTTGCCGTCAATGTTCTCCAGAAAATGGGGTTGGATCTCGAAACGGTCCGGATGGAAGTAGAAAAGCAGGTTGGAACGGGTCCCGACACCAAAGTCACAGGCAACATTCCCTACACCCCAAGGGTCAAAAAGGTTCTCGCCCTAGCCAGCAAAGAAGCGAAAGCCCTCCACCACTCCTATGTCGGCACCGAACACATTCTTTTAGGCCTTCTTCGCGAAGGTGATGGAGTGGCCGCCCGCGTTCTGAAATCTCTCGAAGTCGATATCGAAAGAGCACGACAAGAAGTTCTCAAAGAACTCGATCCTAATTTCGAGGAAGGGGGAGAACCCGCAGGTGGAATGGAAGAGTCCCCCGCCGGAAATGCAGAAGCCGCGGCCTCCACAGGCTCCTCCGGAGCTCGCAAAGATGTAAAAACCCCAGCCCTCAAAGCCTTCGGTCGCGACCTCACAGAGCTCGCCCGCAAAGGGGAGATGGACCCCGTCATCGGTCGCAAAAATGAGATCGAACGCGTGGTGCAAATTCTTTGCCGTAGAACCAAAAATAATCCCGTCCTTATCGGCGAAGCGGGAGTTGGAAAAACCGCGATTGTGGAAGGCCTGGCCCAAGAGATCGCTTCAGGCAATGTCCCTGAAATTCTCCGTGACAAAAAAGTGATCACTCTCGACCTAGCCCTCATGGTGGCGGGCACAAAATATCGCGGCCAGTTCGAAGAGCGCATCAAGGCCGTCATGGAGGAAATTCGGAAGCTGAAGTCCGTTCTCCTCTTTATTGACGAGCTCCACACGCTCGTAGGTGCGGGCTCGGCCGAGGGTGCCATGGATGCCTCGAATATCATCAAGCCTGCCCTCTCCCGAGGTGAACTGCAGTGTATCGGGGCCACCACCATGAACGAGTACCGCAAATACATCGAAAAAGACTCCGCCCTCGAGCGCAGGTTCCAGACCGTTCGGGTAGATGCCCCGTCCATTGATGAAGCAATCGCGATTCTGCACGGTCTCCGTGCGAAATATGAGGAACACCACCACGCCAAGATTTCGAATGAGGCCATCGCTGCCTCGGTTCGTCTCAGCGAACGCTACATCACAGGCCGATACCTGCCCGATAAAGCGATCGACGTCATGGACGAAGCGGGTTCCCGATGCCGGATTGCCGCCAGCATCCGCCCGGCAGAATTCAAATTGGCCGAGGGCGAAATCGAGACCATCCGAGCGGAAAAAGAGGCGGCCATCAAGGCACAGGACTTTGAAAAAGCCGCCGCTCTCCGGGATCGCGAAAAAGAGTCTACCGCGAAGCTGGAAAATGATCTGAATGCATGGCGCAAGAAGCGCGATGAGATTGTTGTCGATGTCGGCGAGGAGGATGTCAAACACGTCATATCCAAGTGGACAGGCATCCCTCTCACGCGAATGGGAGAAGGGGATCTCTCAAAACTCCTCAATATCGGAGAAACCCTCCAATCTCGTGTCATTGGACAACACGAGGCCGTTCAGGCCCTCGCGAAAGCGCTTCGTCGCTCTCGTGCTGACCTCAAAGACCCAAAACGCCCCATTGGCTCCTTTATCTTCCTAGGTCCAACTGGAGTCGGCAAAACCCACCTTGCAAAAGCTTTGGCGGAAGAAGTATTTGGAGAAAAAGATGCGCTCGTTCAACTCGACATGTCCGAATACATGGAAAAGTTTAACGTTTCTCGTCTGATCGGTTCCCCCCCGGGTTATGTAGGCTACGAGGAAGGTGGCCAGTTGACCGAAAAAGTGCGGCGGCGCCCCTACTGCGTCGTTCTTTTTGATGAAATTGAGAAAGCCCATCCCGACGTATGGAATATTCTTTTGCAAATTCTAGAGGACGGGCAGGTGACCGACAGCCTTGCCAGGAAGGTGGATTTCCGAAACACCATCATCATCATGACCTCCAATGTTGGCGCAGAATTGATTCGCAAGGGCAACGTGATGGGCTTCGGCACTCCTGTTCACGAACAGGATTACAATGCGATCAAAGAAAAGATCTTAGGGGAGACAAAGAAGATCTTTAAACCCGAATTCCTTAACCGTCTAGACGACCAGATCGTATTCCACTCCCTCACTCGCGACGACCTCTCCAAAATCGTATCCTTAGAAGTTGCTAAAGTAGCTGCCCGAGTTCGCGAAAAAGGTGTGGAGATCGAACTCACTTCAGAAGCCAGCACGTTTTTGATCGAAAAAGGATATGAGCCTGTCTACGGGGCCCGTCCTCTTCGTCGTGCGATTGAAAAGTTCCTTGAAGATCCTATCGCAGAGGAAGTCATTCGTGGAAAAATCAAAGCCGGAGATCGCGTCAAAGTGGGTGCAGATAAGGAAAATCTAACCTTTACCACGACTTCCCCCTCCTCCCCTGCCAAGTCTACCGCCAGCTGAACACCTCCGATCACGCCACACGGGTTCAGACTCTTTTCTCCGACCTGGCACCTTCGTACGACCGCTACAACCGAATTTTTAGCCTTGGGCTGGATATCTTTTGGCGAAAGCGTCTGGTTGAGTCGGTAGCCCGAACTCACCCCTCCACCGTGCTGGATGTGGCCTGTGGATCGGGCGACGTAACGCTGGCGCTCCAAAAAGCTCTTCCCGCCGCTCAAATCACTGGACTGGACTTTTGCGGCGCCCTTTTGGCCCAAGCATCCGCTCGCGGGGTCAAACAGGTTGTTCAGGGAGACGCCCTTCACCTTCCATTTTCTGATGGTTCTTTTTCTGCAGTAACGCTGGCTTTCGGATTGCGTAATTTTTCCGATCGCTCCAAGGCCTTACTGGAGATTCACCGCACTCTTCTTTCAGGCGGTCTATTCGCGCTGCTGGAGTTCAATCCCCCGCCGTATCCGTGGAACCTTTTTTGGAACTTTTACCTTTTCCGCTTCATGCCTTGGGTGGCCCAGCTTCTGACCCGCCAAGGCGAATCCTTTCGCTATCTAGCTGAAAGTATTTCCCGATTCCCAACATCCTCGGCCCTCCACCACGAATTACATGCCACGGGCCTCAAACTTCTATTCGCCCGCTCTATGTCGCTGGGACTTGTCAGGCTGACCATCTGCCGAAAAGTTTCTTAAACTCTACCCGCCCTCCTTCTCATCCCACTCCGCGGATTTGCAGATTACACCTCCACGCTTCGATTTGGAGGTATGGGGATTCGAACCCCAGACCTTCTCATTGCGAACGAGACGCTCTACCAACTGAGCTATACCCCCAATGAAAAGACTTTAATACTCACCACTCCCCATTTCAACCCCCACAACCCCAAGAACTACAACTGATGTTCGTTCTCTAAAAATCCACGTAGATGCCGTATCCGTGTCGGATGCCGCATCTTCCGCAAGGCCTTCGCCTCAATCTGACGAATACGTTCTCGGGTCACCTTGAACTGGCGCCCCACCTCTTCCAAGGTTCGCGAATATCCGTCCACCAAACCAAACCTCTGTTCCAGTACCGCTCTTTCCCGATCCGTCAAACTATCCAAGACATCCTTAATCTTTTCCTTCAGCATCGAGTAAGCCGTCATATCCGACGGATTCTCAGCTGACTTGTCCTCAATAAAGTCTCCAAAAGTCGTGTCGTCACTGTCCCCCACCTGCGCCTGCAACGAAATCGGTTGCTGAGCCATTTTCAGTACGGCTCTCACCCTCTCCACCGGCATTCCCGTCTCGTCCGCTACCTCCTCAGGCGTGGGCTCCCTACCAAACTCTTGCACCAACTGTTTCTGCACTCGCATCAGCTTGTTGATCGTCTCAATCATGTGGACAGGGATACGAATCGTCCTGGCCTGATCCGCAATACTTCGCGTGATGGCCTGCCGAATCCACCAGGTGGCGTAGGTCGAGAACTTATACCCTCGCCGATACTCGAACTTCTCCACCGCCTTCATCAACCCCATGTTGCCCTCTTGAATCAAATCCAAGAAAGAAAGGCCACGATTTGTGTACTTTTTCGCAATGGAAATGACTAGTCGAAGATTGGCTTCCACCATCTCTGTCTTGGCTCGCATCGCCTTCCTGACCCACTCCCTCAAGTCGCGATGATGGGTAAAAAATTCGTCCCGAGACAGACGTGCCCCGTGCTCAATCTCCTCGATCTCCTCTTTGAGTGATTTTTTACGGCTCTCCTGCTGGCGGCTTCGAGATTTGGACTTAATGATCGACTCCAACTCAGCACTTTTTTCCTGTAACTGACGGTGCATGTTGTCCGCCACAGCAATAAACTCTTCTAATACTTTCTGTTTAAAGAAAAATTTAACAAAAAGCTTCTCGGCAGCATCCTGTTGCTTGGACAGCTCTTTCAAGACCTTGCTTTTCGCAAGAGCAGATTTTGCATCAAACATTTTCCCATACACCTTGTGGGATTTTTCATGAACGGCATGCAGCTGCTTCACCAGCGTTTTGAGCGCTGTCATGTATTTTTCACGGCCCTCAATTTTCTTGTCCTGAATCACCCGATCAAACCGTTCACGGGAATTCAGAAGCTTTTCACCCAACGAAATGTACTCCTTCGCAACGAAGCCAAATTTATGCAGGTGAACGACTGCGCCAATATCCGACTCTTCAATCCGTTTTGAGATCTCTACTTCTTGCTCTCTCGTGAGCAGGGGGACTTGCCCCATCTGGCGCAAATACATCCGGACAGGATCATCCAAGATATCCAGCTTTTCTGGCTTTTCATCCGCTACGACCGCCTCGCTCCCGTCTTCCTCCCGCGGCGCCTTTTTATACCGATCGACTTCGCTTGCCTCAATGACATCGATCTCGAAATTTCTTAGAAAGATGAGTACCGCTTCGACCTGCTCGGGCTTAGTGACAGTTTCAGGCAAGGCCTCGTGCAAATCATCGTGCGTCAAATAGCCCTGTTCCCGTGCGAGTTTGATTAACTCACGCAAACGCTCCTGCTTTTCAGGACTTTGCGCCCAAATTCCTAAACCCTGATTCTCACTAGCACCATTGCCGTTGAGTGCCTCCTTAGCTTCAACCTCTGCGGATGCCAAATCCGCCTCTGACGGCTCATCTGAAACAACGGGTGGCTCCTCGGACTTCACCTTGCCCCTTGACCCGCTTAACTTGGGGGCCTTGATCGACTTGCTTTTCGCGACTTTTTTCACTCGTTTTGGATGGGATTTTGCTCTGGTTTAGGTGTGAGGGTAAACATTAAGCATTAGCTTTGGCTGGCCCTGCTGTCAAACGCGCCCTTCTCTTAAGCAGTTCTCCCTGCTGGCGAAGCACTTCCACCGCACTGGCATCACCCGCGGGAAGCGCCCTTAACTTGGCCGATAACCTCTCCGCCTCTCTCCTCAAATAATCCCCTTCAAGCCGATTTCCCAGCCCTTCCAGGGCCTTGTCCCAATCCTCCTCCAACGAACGCTCCCATACGCCCGCTTCTAAACCCGTTAGAAAATCCTGCTCGTCGGCAACAAGTTGTGGCAAGAGATCCCCCAAGCCTGTCCACATATCGTTCCGATATAATTCCCGAATCTTCATATACAACTCCTCACCGCCCAGATTTTTTAACCACAACTCATCCACTCGGCGCTCCACTTCCGGAAATTTTGACGGTTGCCCCAACACCAGCAAAAACAGCTCCCGAATCACAGGATGAACCTCAAGCGGTTTTGCAATCTGTATCCCAGGTGGATCTTGTCGCTCGCTACGCGCCACAATCTTAGCTGATGCGGTTCGTGACTTCTCGACCTCGTCCATCACTAAACTTTCCCCCAATCCCAAACGGGAAGCCGCTCGTGCCACCAAACCAGCGCGACTCACCGCACTGTCGACCATGCCGACAAGTTTTGCCACCGCCTCAACCACCCTCCTCCTCCCCGCAGGCGTTGTTCCCTCCTGCTGACTCTGCCAATCCACATAAAAATCTAAAAAATCCACCGCTGCGTCGAGTTTCTCACGAAACGCCTCTGCCCCACCCCTTCGAATCAGGGAGTCGGGGTCATCCCCCGCCGGCAACCTCACGACTTTGACTCCCAGTTCCGCCTTGGCCAACCCACCCCAACCTTGCCCACCCTCAACCAAAATCCCTCCCAACCTCCCCGCGGCTCGATCCCCCGCCACATCTGCATCCAGACAGATCACAATTTCCTTGGCAAAACGGCCGATCAATTTCGCATGCTCCTCGGTAAAACCCGTGCCCAGCGGAGCAACCGCCTGAAGAAAGCCCGCTGCCTGAGCCCGCAACACATCCAACTGCCCCTCACAAACAATAGCTCTTCCCTCCTCAGCCATTGCCCTTCGCGCACGATCAAATCCAAACAGAACACGACCCTTTTTAAAAATCACCGTCTCAGGGGAATTTACATATTTGGGCTCTTCTGGCGCCGCGCCCGCTAAAACCCTCCCGCTAAATGCAATCACACGCCCCCCCTCGTCCACGATGGGAAACATTAATCGATTTCGAAATCGGTCATACACTCGACCCGACTGAGCCCGCAAAGCCACCCCTGACGCAATCATCTCCTCCTCCGTAAACCCGTTTTTCTTTCCCCAATCCAAGGTCGCAGTCCATGCCGCAGGTGCATACCCCAGCCCAAACCTCGCAATCCACTCCAAAGGGATCTCTCTCTCTTTTAAATAGGCCCGCGCACTCTCCGCAGACGGATCTTTTGCCAACAAATCTCGCCAGTGAAGAGCCAACGCCGCGTGAATTTGTCGCAGTCGCTCCCGCTCCGCACCGCTCCCCCCATCCCCTCCTCCCCCGCCCCCTGCCTCCTCCTCTAAATGCACCCCCGCCCGCTCCGCCAAACGCCGAACCGCCGTGGGAAAATCCAACCCCTCCGTCATCATGAGAAAGCGGAACACATCCCCACCCGTCCCCGTGCTAAAACATTTGAAAAACTGCTTGTCTGGATGCACGTAAAAGGAGGGCGTTTTCTCTTTCTTAAAAGGACTCAACCCCCGAAAGTTCGACCCTACCCGCTTGAGTTGCACCACGGCCCCAGCCACCTCCACCAGATCACTTGCCCGCCTTACCTTCTCAATCGTTTCTGCAGAAAACCCCATAGATCTCCGTTCTCTCCTCCTCCAGCCAGCCCGCAAGCCTTTACCCCCCAGTTGCTCAACACCCCTCTTTCCTGCATCTTAATAACTTCGTGAACTCAACTCTCAACTATACCTCCCTGCTCTCGGCACTTCTCTCGGTGCTTATCCTCTCTCCCTGCTTTGCCCAAACTCCGTCCACCCAATCTCGAGTCGCTATGATCGAAGATCCCTCCCTCCTTACGAATTTCGATCCCAAACCCGACCGTATCAAAACCGCCATCTCGGCCCTCCTCACGACCCTGACTGAAAAATCAACCCCCCCCGAGGCTTGGCAGGCACTAGGAATTACCCCCGAAGATATCGTCGCTGTGAAAGTCACAGCACGGGGCGACCCCAGAACTGGAACACGCAGGGAGGTGGCCGATGCCGTCGCCGCGAGCCTGATCGCTGCTGGTGTCAAACCCGACCAAATTACCCTTTGGGACAAGCGGGAAGTCGATATGACCAAGTCAGGATATCCCATTTGCCAAGAGCCCAATAAAGTTCAGGTTCGCGCAATCATCGCCTCCGCAGCTTCCGATATTCCAGGGCTCGGTTTTGATCCCGACTGTACCCCCTACTTCAACCCCACCATGGGACAACTCATTTACGGTGACCTAAAATTTCAACCCTCCTTAATGGACGGCCTGCCCCTCAGCTCAGGTGGTTCGGGCTCCAGCTCCGATAAAATCCCGTACTGGTCCTACTTCACAAAACTCATCACCCCAAAACAGGTCAAAGTGGTGAATATAGGCTCGATGACAAGTGACCCCGACGTTGGAATCTACGGTTGCTGCATCTCCCTCGCACTGGGCAGCGTGGACAATTCTCGCCGTCTTCTAAAGCCCAATGCCGACCAAGACACCACCGTGGGCGATATCCTTATGTCTGATCCTCTTCTTAAACCTAAAACAGTTCTCCATATCTCAGACGGGCTCATTGTGAAATTTGCGGGAGGCAAAGACTTTGATGCAAACTACTCCTATACCCCAGGACTTCTTCTTGCATCGACCGATCCTGTTGCCATGGATGTTTTAGCCCTCGCGCGTTTTGAAAAAAAACGTCTCGACCCAGGGGTAGGAATCCCGCCCATTCCGAAAATTGGCAAAGTACCTCACATCGAAGGCGCCGCCCTTATTGGTGCAGGCACATCGAGCTTGGAAAAGATCCAAGTCATACCCGCGAAATAAATCTGCGCCCGCTTCGATTCGACTAAACTTTGGGATCGGTAGACCCAAAGAATCTACGCAACTCCGCCTGCGCTGTCTCGGCCGAGTCCGAAGCATGCAACACATTATGCATCTTATCTTTTCCTAAATCCCCGCGGATCGTTCCCTTCGGCGCCTTTGTGCTGTCCGTTGGCCCCAAAAGATCCCGCACTTTCGCAATCGCATTCTCTCCAGCCAAGGCGACGGCAACCACAGGTCCTGAGGACATAAACTTCTCGATCTCGGGAAAGAAAGGAAGCTGCGCTAGATGAGCATAGTGCTCTTTCAATAAAGGCCCATTCAATCGCAACATCCTGCAATTGATGATTTTTAACCCCGCCTTCTCCAAACGATGCAAAACCTCTCCCGTTAGCCCTTCAGCTACTGCGTCAGGCTTCACTAGAATCAATGTCATTTCATGCTGTTTCATACTAATCCTCCCTTGGGTTGAACCTCTTAACCTGCCGAGTTCCTCCCCCTTTCGCAATCAGCTCTTTTACCCGAGCCAACATCTCTTGCGCCTCAGCCGTCGCATCTTTTTCCGCCCCATCTCCAGGACGAACCATGCCAGGCACTGAAATCGCCTTTTCAAACTGCTCTTGCGCAGCCAGTAGGTTTCCTCTTCGCCAAAGATGATTGCCGTAGCTTACGTGAAAAAACTTTCCGTTAGGACGATTCTGAATTCCCAGCTGATAAAGGACTTCCGCTTCAGAGAATTTTCCCTGTAGATCCAGAACGCTGGCGCGTCTCACATAGTAAACATCATCCTTGGGACTTTGCTCTTCCGCTCTTTGATACCAAAGAATTGCCGCCTCAGAATAGCGATCCAACTTGTCCTTACGATCCGCCACCGCAGTTGGGCTAGGAGCAGGTGGCTTAAAATAAACCTCAATGAGCTTAAGGCGATAGGCATCGCCCATGGTTTCTGCAAAAACAGGAGATCGCGGATCCCACCGCTCTCCCTCTTGCCCTGCTTTTTCAAGCGCCTCATCCGAAAGCTTGGCAGCCTCCACGGCCTTCTCTGGAACGGCTCTCCAACCCGCCCAAGTCTTCCATCCATACACTGCACTCACCCCCGCCAGAACCAGCGCCAAAGATGCCAAGAATCCATTCAACACTTTTGCATGCACCATCCCTCGCTCTCGCCAAACTGTCGTGGTTGCAACTCCAAGCAGAAGGAAGGAGGAGATCGCTGTCGCTGGAATGTGATAATTAAAATCCACAAACGCGTGAGCTAACATCGCCGCCCCCACAGACCATCCTAGACCAGTGCAAAGATCCGCTGGAGTATCCCTCTCTCGAGTCCTGCCCCGATGCCAAAGGAACAAGCCTAGATAAATCCAGAAGAGCGCTACGAAAAAGAATCCCACTGCGCCATAGTCACATAGCGTGTTCACATAATCATTGTGCGTAAATACGGTTCGCGTTCCCTTATCCCAGGTCGGCCATCGCAGATGCTCAAGATCAAAGCTTCCTGGACCATGCCCAAGCCACGGAGACTGTTTCCAAATCTCAATTCCGTTTAGTGCTAGCTCGATTCGGA
>Ga0214917_10005612_pt1 | contig 13346 bp, 8 predicted proteins | sample LL_1208_BB_MetaG_FD_177983 | JGI IMG/M metagenome (GOLD analysis project Ga0214917, IMG submission 177983) | Freshwater microbial communities from Lake Lanier, Atlanta, Georgia, United States - LL_1208_BB | ecosystem: Environmental > Aquatic > Freshwater > Lake | place: USA: Georgia | collected... | reverse complement strand
TCAAATGTTGCTTCACCACGCAACCAATCCCACGCTGCGGCATGTGGAGCGGCGGTGTGGAAGCCAGCTCCTGCCATGTTCCACGTGAGAATCCTCACAACTTGTTGATCCTGATGGGCTGACTTGTGGCGATCAACTAGTCGTCAAGATCGGAATTGTCAGAGTCCACGGGAGCATCGATCTGGAATCGATCTCTGAATTCGCTCCTGAGCTGATCGAGGAGTTTGGCGTCATCTCCGTTGCCGATCTTCCAGAAATGCCAGCCACCGACGGCTTTCATGTTCGTTACGTGCCGCCCCGCTGCGCTCAGTGAACCAAAAGTCTTGCCGTCATCGACTTCGATATTCCCGTCTGAGAGAACTGTGGCAGTTCGGCTTGGGATTGAAGTCCACGCCGAGGTGAGGATTGATCCCGGCGAAAGCATGCCAGCCGAAATCAGGTCCGAGATGGAGATTGGCTTCTTTCTTCCGCTCCCGTCGGCGGCCACGATGACCTTGTGATTCTTAGGGGCCGGCCAAATCTCAATGAACGCGTCTTTCAACATCTGGGTGCGCTCGGCGATCCGCTCGATCGTCCACGGCTCATCAATATGTTCTGTGAGATCGCGATTCAAAAGTAAGGTGCTTTGCTCGCTCAGCGCCTTGGCTTTACCATTCTTACCTTGCCATGGACCATTGGAGACTGTGGAGTTGAGTTTTTGAGTCAGGAGGGTCAGGTTTCCAAGAACATGAATATGCCCCTGGCGTACCTCTCGTGACTCCCCTTCACGCAAAGGCCAGTTCGCCTCCCACGCCTGAGGAAGAACATGCTCCAGCGTGAGCTTTCCACGAACGACCCGCTGTTCTCCCGTGGAGCCTTTCGACTCATACGTCTGCCCGCGACGGTGATCTTCAATTGCTTCAAGAATCATTCGCGCGCGACTTCGTTTTCGAAACAGCGGCATTGAAACAATCTCTGAACTTAATTGTTCGTCATCTGGCCAGTACCGCGACTCGGCGGTTTGAGATCGCAAGATCTCCTCAATAAGAGTTCCGGCGGAATCGCGACCACGGCTTCGGATCTCCGACACCAGAAGCGTGAGAAACGCGTTGTAGTTTTTGGTTGTCGCAGACACGACCATTCGCCGAATCAAGAAACTCTCGATTGCTCGAAGGGCTTTTGCAAGCTCTGCCTCGTTTATTTGGGGAAGCTCGGGATCAAGCAACACAAGCACCAGTGGCTTCACGCTGTCTGTATCAAGCACTTCCATCCGGTACGCGAACAACTCCAGAGGAGTCACGTTTCCTTCGGTCTTTTCAGCACCGAGGGTGAACTTTTCATAAACATCTGCAGCACGGTGCACTTGCCTGAGTAGATCGCGCATTCCCAGTCCCGACTCGTGAGTCGCAAAGCGCTTGAAGCGGGAGAACACTTCTTGGGTGCCGATCATCTTTCCGGTCCTGGCGATAAGAAAGTGATTCAGAAAGACTGCAGCCCTCGGATACTTGAAGCGTCCGACGCTGACTTCTTTCTCCCAGAAGGCCGTCTCAAACTGCTTCCAGTGCTGTTCATAAGCAAGTTCTGTATCGGCGCCTTCAAGGAGCAGTCGCTGAAATATGAAGTTCTTGATGAGGTCTGCTGCACTGAGTTGTGAGCCTCGAGCATTAAGGGTCTCAAAGATTTCCTGAGCGTTCTCGTCAGCGGCTAGATCAATGACAACCACCTGTAGAAGTTCCCGCGCAGTCAGTTCCAGTGCATCGGCTCTTGCAGATTTCTGGTTGGAGTCACCTGCTTCAAGCCAGTCGCGAATCTGTTCGGAGAAGAACTTGTGCGCCTGCGGAAGGCGGTCACCCTTAAATGCGAGTTTGTCATAAGCAACCGGGGACTCGGCAGCCATCACTTCGCAGAACGCCGGGCGATCTCGATTGGTAGGCCAAACCTTAAATTGATCCTCAGAATTCGAACAGAATTCTTCATCATTGCGAATGAGACGCTCTAAACGCTTCGCAGGTTTGACTGCCCCTGCTCGCTCAAACTCAGCGTGCATTGCATCTAAGACGATTTGAAGCGTTGTCAGGCGCTGTTGTCCATCGATAATCGTTCGCTCTTGAAAACCACCTGTGCTGTTGGGCAATTGCTGGAGCACTACCGCTCCGATGAAATGTGGTTGCTGAGCAGACTGCGAACTTTCGAGACACCTGTCTGCAACTCGCGTGATGTCTTCCCAAAGCGGCTCCCACTGAGCTTCTTCCGACCACACATACGGTCGTTGGAAAAGAGGAACAAGTAGCCGCTGTGGCATGTTAAAGATTTCGTGCGGCGTTCGCTTGTGAACTTCCATGCTCAATTCTTAACACATGGCTGGGACACGATTATTGGCTCCGCGAAGGGATCAAACTTGTCCCCTTTGTTGGGGAACATAGAGGAAACCCAAGGCGAGCTCTGCCGTTTCAGAATCGATGTGGTTGCTCCGCTAGACATCGCTAGTGCTCTCTCTTGACGTCACCCGCAAGGTGCGGGCGTTGCTCGAGCGCGCGAACCACCCGGGCACTCCGCAAGCCGAGGCCGAGGCTGCCCTCGCGATGGCCTACCGCTTGATGGCGAAATACGACCTCGACGAACGCCTGCTCACGCAGCAGCGCGACGATGCCCCACCGGCATCCGACCGGATCGTGCGACGCCGCTATGAAACCGCCGGGCCCTACCGCGTGCGGCGCCACTCGCTGTTCATGCGAATGGCATGGGTGCTGTCGTGCGCCTGTTATCGCGCGACCACCGAAGAGGACACAAGCACCGTGGCGTGTTACGCGCTCGGCACCGAACGAGACCTCGACGCTCTCGAGACGCTCTTCCAAGCAGCCGAAATGATGGCGTTGCGCCTCTTGCCATGGGGCGACCGCGGCTTTCGCACCGCGTGGTGGCACGGCTTTACCGATGGCATCGAGGCGAAACTGTCGCGTGAACGTCGCTCGGTCGAACGCAGCACACCCGGGGCCGCGATCGTGTTGCGCGACCGCGCCCAACGCGCCGAAGAAGAGATGATGCGCATCGAACCCAACCTCGTGTGGCGCACCACCAGGTATCACGACTCGGGCAACGCCTACCACGACGGACGCCGTGCTGGGTCGCGCTTCTCCTCAGGTGCAAGCTCAGTCGTAGGGGGCCGTGCGGCCCTGCCCCGTGGCCGCTAAGTCACGACGCCGGTCTCCGCGCATGAGCGCCGATGCCAAGCGCGTGGCCGCGGCTGAGGCTGCACTCGAAGCCGAGATGCCAACGAGGCGACTCTCACTCGAAGAAGCACAAAGTTTCGTTGACCATGTCGCCCACGCTGAAGACTTCGACCCGCCGCTCGTGGTGTATCGCAAGGTGCGGGCCAAGGTCGACGGGCTCGCCGTCGGTGCCGCCCACGCCATCGTGGTGACATCAACGAATCCGAGCGAATTAACGCTGCTGCACGAATTGGCGCACTTCATCGGTGGCATGGACCACGGGCCAGGGTTTCAGCGGGTGTATGTGGGGTTGGTTCGGAGATTTCACCAATCAGGTTCGACGAGGCCCTCACGCGCTCCCGGGACTAGTCCGGCGCCCAGCTAGCGCTTTGATCGGGCCTGGTATGCCTTGACTATTGCTTCATAATCAACGAAGTCCATAAGGAACTCAAGCTGGCCATTTACTCCAGCGCTCAATGCTCGAACTCTCTTGAGATTCTGGATGCGAGTGTCGATCGCCCGCTCGGTTCGCCCAAGTCGACTTGCGACTCCCTCTGCGGAAAGTCCGGAGTTCAGTAGGGCGACCATCTCTCTATCCATGGCGGCCGTCCAGTTACGACGGCCATTTTCGACGGACACTGTTCGTCTCTTGCGGGTATCTCTGGTTTCGGAGACCGGCTGTGACGAGTCTCGAAGGTATACCTCAATGAGCTCCATCGCGGCCTTTGGATTTATCTGCTTTTCGGCTACCTGAAAGATAATCCGTCGAATGAATTCAATCTGATGACTCGTCGGCATGAGTTTCAAACTAGACGACTAGCGACATAAGTGTCCAGTGCGACATGTCTAGTGCCCTCCCCTCACAACGAACCCCGGTCGCTGTCGAAGTAAGCATGCGTACCACTCCTCGAAAGCTTTTGAGGTTACCTGATCTGGAAGTGCGACATCGGGAGTAAGTTTTCGATCAAGCTCACCTGGAAAGTCGCGAATCCACCTACTGCTTCGTTCACCCGTACGGTGTTTTGTGATTCTTTCTTCTGGTGGTAAGCCCGACTCACCCACATAAACACTCGTCGCCATCGGCTGCTTCTTGTCGTAGGGTACGTCACTCTTGTAGACGTAGCACCACCGACGAGACTCGGTGAGCCCCTGCACCCGATCGGAGAAGGCGCAATTGTCGAGATGAATTCGACTGCTAACAAGGGAAGCGTCAGAGCCATCTTCTTTGGCGCGACGGTTACGAACCGAGAAGCTGCGCACCTCACAAGACTCAATGTTGACGTGAACAGCGAGTGCTCGATACGACGAGCGGCCGTCATCAAGAGTGCGATAGATGTGACGTTGAGACTCACTGTTTCCGATGTGCTCGAAACTGTCTGGGCTGCCCACATAGTGCCAGCCAACTAGATCTCGCACTCGCCGAGGTAAGGCAAACTCCCGCCCAAACCTTTCAGAAAGTAGTTGCGAGAGATTTCGCTGTAGATGAGCCTGCTGACGCGAAAGCTCATTAGAGGTGCACTCGATACGCCCACCACTCGCAAAGACCACGTCTTGACTTCCCGGCGACAAGTGAAATATCGCTTCTTGACCAAACTCGCGAGCGATAGATAGAGCGTGCTCAAGGCTGATCTCGGGGAATGCCAGGCTTCGTTCACGATGCTCGCCAACGACCACATCGGCACCGACCGCTGGCCAGTGGGCGAGCCGATGATCGCTCGAGTACCGGAGTAGTCCATCAATTGTCGGCTCATACTCACCCGAGACCGACACCTTCAACCGTGGGTTCTCTCCAGAGATGACGAAGCAGTGTTCAAATGGCTGGGCATTCTCAACAGCGACTTCTGACGAGGCATACCGCAACGCTCGATCGAGATTGATGTCGGGAAGCAGGCGCGGTGCTATCGGGTTAACTCTTCCAGTTCGTCGAGACCGCCATCCAGCACACGACTCGGATATCTTCAAGATCAACAACAGGTAGCGGCTTGATCGGCTCAGGAGCTCGCAACCCTTGGGTCTGGACGTACTCTGCGAGCGCTGTAAGGCGCTGCGCTGGCGACTTGTCGGAGCGAACGATCACACGAATCGCGTCCACAATCTCCTTGTCCCACTTTGCGTTCAGCTTCTGCAGCAGCGCGTTCTGTTCCGCGCCAAGAGCGTCACCATGTTCGACCACCAATGCAGCAGCTTCACGTAGAGCCAACGGGATTTCAGGTCGAAGGTTCTTGTCATCAGTCATCCACATCCAGGTGTCGTACATGTCTCGTTGCGCGATCGTCCACGCGTCGTAGACGCCGCGGGCGGCCGCCTCGGGCAAATGGATCTCGCTCGAGTCGCCGCCGGGATCGGCCGCCACCAATGCGGTTAACGTGTCGGAGACCACGAGCGGACGACCTTCGGCATCTACATGCGGTTGCCAGGAGTCGGGATCAGCGGCAACGAACCTGAACCATGGCTGCGGATGGTCCGCAATGTGGGCGCAGAATACCCAGCCAGGTTGACGTACTCGACTCGACACGAATCCACTACCTGATCCGAATGGCAGTGACAAGACATCACTTCGTGTGGAGTCATTTCTAAACGCTTTCGAGAGTCGGCGTCGGTACTCTTCACCCGACAGCGCGGCCGCACCACCACGAGACAACAGAATATCTTCCCTGCCTTGCGCCAGATCTGCGATTGCCTCAAGCTCGACCGCGATGTCGTTGTGAATCAAATCGAGGTTCGGCTTCGCGCGCTGACCGGGAATGATTTCGCCCATGCCGATCGCAGCATTTGCGTATGCGATCTTTCGCTGCAACACCTCTTCAATCTGAAGCAACTCCTCAAGGTGCTCAGCTGGGAAGAAGCAGCCGATTCTCACATGACGATGGTGTGAACCAATTCGGTCGATACGACCATGACGCTGCACGAGCCTCATTGGGTTCCACGGAAGGTCGACTGAGACGATCTGTCCAGCCTGCTGCAAGTTCACTCCCTCTGAGAGAACGTCAGTAGCAAAGAGAACGTCGTGCTTGTCGGCTGACTGCGGCGTACCGTCTTGGTTGAGTGGGCCTGCCGTGTAGGGCACGAATTCCGCAAGGGTACGCGCACGTTGCTCCTGGGAAATACCGGTTCGCGAGCCGAAGACCGCATCGGGAATGCGTCCTTGGAATTCGCTGAGCGGTGAGCCCTTCTTTGCCTTCGCGACCTCCTGGACTACTCGTTCGCGCAGGTACTGAATGGTGTCGGTGTACGTTGCGAACACGATCACTTTCCGGCGGTCTCCCTCACTGACACCATCGTGCGAGACCTTCTTTGACTCAGTAACGATTTCTGCCAAATCTTCGAGCAACTTCGCGACTTTCGGATCGTCACCCTTCATCGCCTCGTCGCATAGCGAGACGAGTTCGTTCAATAGCGCGACATCAGCCTTTACTCGTGCACGCAAGCCCTTGGCGTCGTAATCCGCCAGGTCTGAGATTCCTGCATCGTTACGGTCGACGTCGTCAAGGAAGTCTTCGATTTCATCGTCGGATACCGCGAAGTCACCGAGGAGTTCGCCGGTGAGTACCACCCCTCCGTCCAATGCTCGGAGGAACGTGGCGTGGGATGAGATCATCTTGTTGAGGGTGTTTCGTAGCGCCACCGTCGAGGACTCGAATCTCTTCAGGAGTGCGCTCTCAAGTAGCGCCGAGCCGGAGATTTGACGACGCTGCACCTCGTTGTTTTTGGCAAACAGAGATGGCACATATCGCGCCATCGAGAGCCGCTTCGGATCGGCACAGCGCTCTCGAAGCGCCCGCTCGATGTCGCCAGGAATCTTCGGGTCATAGTCCTGCCCCTCAAGTGCATAAACGACAGCCTTGAGCAGCTTCTCGCCTGCCGGCGTCAAGTCGTAGTCGATGCGGTCGAGTTTCGGAGTCGGAAACTCAATGACGATCTCTTTGCCTCCAGGGCCGACCATGGTGTCGCCGGAGTATTCGTCTTTGATGAACTTGCGAGTTCGCCGCACGGCCACTTGATCCATCAGGTCGAAGAGGTGTTCTGGAGAGAGCGTGTCGGGGTCGAGGGCCTTCGCATCCTTTATGTACTTTGCAATCGAGGGAATGTTCAGGTGGGCGAACTCTCCATCGTTTCGCACGAACAGAGACACGAGATTCTCGAGGTCGTCAAGCGAGTTATTCACCGGTGTGGCGGTCAGAAGGACGATGTTTTTGGCGTACTCTCCTTGCAGCAATCGATCAACGGCCTCATGGCGGAGCGTGCTCTTGTTTCGCAGGTTGTGGGCCTCATCAACGACAATCAGTGCGAATCGCTCGAGCCGTCTTTGGTAGTCCTCCATGCCACCCGGCCCTGACTCGGCAGCTTTCTCGAACTTGAGACGCAAATCATCATATGACCACACTTCAACGCGACGCGAGAAGTCGTATCGGGAGAGAAAAGGCTCCCAAGTCGAAGCCCGCAACGCAGCCGGGACAACAACCAGAACATCTTGGCGGCGACGATGCGCTGCTTGCGCAATCAATTCGCCAGCAATAAACGTCTTTCCTAAACCAACTTCATCACACACAAGAACACCGCCGAGCCGTTCGAGCAATTGCTCAGCTCGTCGTACGCCGTCACGTTGGAAACCCGTGAGCGGAAGTACGAGCTTCGCTCGGAAGTCATCGTCGTCTGGTTCGCCGCCGTAGAGCTCATACAACATCCGCAGGAACACGGTCCATGGACGATGTGGAAGCCAGCGCTCTGCATAGAAGCCAGCCAAGTCGAAGGGCTCGGCCTCGGCCCAGAGTTCTTCAAACCAATCGATCACCAGGTGCGTGTGCTGACCCGATGGATACCCGAGGTTCAGTTCTCGATTCAGCATCAGCCCGGCATAAGTGAGATTCGACGACCCGGCCAGGACCGCTGGCAAATCTGGGTGAACAGCGATGAAAGCCTTGCCGTGGAGAAAGCTCTTCGTGAAACGCTTGACTTCGACGATCGGAGTACCGGTCTCGGCGGCACGGCGCAACCAATCGACAAGCCGTCTCGCCTGTGCATCAGCTTCGAGCGTGAAACCAACCAGGTCACGGTCGCGTTGAAGCCCTCGCTCAAACACGTCAGCCGGTGTGGCAGCCACTCGACGACTGAATGCCTCCTCGGGTTCAGCACCGAGCAGAAGACGCACCACTGGGGCTTGCTCGACCTCGTCGGCGATGAGATTAAAGCCTTGCGGGTTGAGATATGCGGTCGCTATCGCTAGTTCAGCAGGCTTTGCATACTTAGTACGCACGCCGTTCAAGAGTCGGTTCACTTCTTCCGCAACAGTTCCCCCGACACCGGGACGATTGGTGGCAAAAACTGGCGGAAATGGTTTGTTCTCAGTCATGAGTTGGTACCTGCAATTGAGTCGAAGTGTTCAAGAACAAGGGCTAGCCGCGGTGCGTAGACCCACCCGCGGTGGAAAGTCTTGAAGATGTGTTCTACTTGACGGCGCGTGAGACCGTAGAGATGGGCGACGAGCGCATCGAGTTCGGCCTCAAGGACCTCCCTGTCATTAGCTTTCACCGAACCGACTGGGACGCCTACTGATTTGGCCCATGGCGCATAGCGTTTGTCAACAGCGGCAAGTGATCCCGCAAGTGAACCGATTCGGACTCGCAACGGGTCATTCGCTCTTGGCCGTGGCACCGGCATCGGCATAAGTGTCTCGAATGTCATTGCAAGTTCTACGAGCCGCCGCGTGTACCAATCGAAAACTCGGCTCGAAAGGACTCCCAGGACATATGCCTCATCAGCCTCAGTGCCAGCGCGCCGAACGAGGTAGGGGGCTTTGTGCACGAGGGCAACCCCGGGTGGCACCAAACAGCACACCATTGTTCGCGTGTTAGTGGCGTTCGTGACATCGCGGAACGCGATACGGGGGGCATTCATCGGTAGGTCGTCGGCAGTGGCGATTTCCATTCCATGAAAAGCAGACCGTGCCTGGCTTGCTGAGTTTTTGGTCTTATCCAGAATGTGCTTTACCATTCTCGAATTGCCGTAGGCATAGGGGTCGCCGAAGTCTGGTTCCCACATATTGAAAGAAGACCCGGTAAGCACCGGAACTTCACCTCGGGCTGCGGTGAGGTTGGTGTTGAAGAGCTCCCTATTTGCGGCGCTGTTCAAGTCGCCTTGTACCGGCCGGAACTCGAAACCTTCAGTGGCTGAGAACGCCGGGCTCTTGCGCATCTGGCGGAACACTTCACCAGCGAGCGCATCGGGGATCAGAGGGAAGGCGGCCGTCCCGGTCCAGGTGAGAAACTCGGACTTTTCGACTTCAACTAGTGCGTCGCGACCTTGTAGGAGTTCTTCAACCGAATGAAACGATCCTGCAAACTTCAAAGTCAAAGACTTTGATGACTTTGAAATCACGATTAGAGCAATCGTCATCTGTTGATGGATTGTTGGAAACATCCAGCCACGAGTGTTGGTGCCCACCACAACATCACTGAAAGTTCCATCTTCAAGAATCTCTCGACGCCACTTTTGAGTTCCCGAGCCGTTTAACGCACCACGAGGAAGCACCACCCCAAGTGCGCCACCGTCGCGCAGCAGTTGCCAATTCCGCCACGCAAATGCCTTGTAAAGGTCGATATGACCGACACCGATTCCTGGATAGGGCCCAGCAGCGATCACCTTTCGTGCGGCCTCAGTCTTTTCAATCTCTCGCACGTATTCATCCATGAGGTCTGGGCGCTGAGACATGTATTTCTTGATGGTCTTTGAACGTTCTGCCATGGGCAAACCACGTAAACCCGGGAACCTCAGCCCCCACCATTGGTGCTCTTCTACGTGAAGCTTTTCCCACGGTGGATTACCTACGAGCACATCGAAGCCACCGCGATCACGGAGAAAGACCTCAGGGAAGAGCAGAGGCATGTGAGCCGGTTGCAGAGGAACCAAGGCAACCTGAGCTTGAGATTCTGCCGCCAACTGCGCAATCTCTGACGGTTCGGTGCCCGCGACGATGTCACCACGACCAATTCGCGTGAGAACTGCCGCGTCGAAGAGCAGTTTGGCTTGCTCAGCGTCCTTGCGGGCTTTCTGGGTGGCACGCGATGCGGCCTTGGACTCTTTGCTGTCAAGTTCTGCTGCTTTCGCCACTTCGGTCAAAATCTCTTGCGCTTTGGTCAAGGCGTTCCTGATCGGTTCATCGAAAATCGTGAGCTGATTGCCTTTGCGCTCGGGCACGAGCACGCTCAATGCTTCGTCAACGGTGCCGATGCCCGTGAGACTGTTCGCACACACCAAGGTGTGGTCGAGGCTCGACATCGGCAAGCCCCGCACGAAGGTGTGGATCCAGATCGATACTCGAGCAAGTTCGACTGCCACCGGGTTGATATCAAGCCCGTAAATGCACCGCCGTGCAATCTGGCGTCGCAGCAATGACGAAGGTTCGGGCACTGTGGCGTTCTCCCCCAACTTCTCCTTGGCCGCTTCTTCGAGACGCCGGAGTTCGTTAGTAACCCCTGGAATCGGATGGGCATCGAGAAACCCGGCCATGCGCTGCTCGATGTGATCGATCGCAGCCGTCAGAAAGTGCGCTGAGCCCATGGCGAGGTCGGCCACCTTGAAGTCGAAGAAGAGGTCTGCTGCGCGAACCTGGTCACCCGACTCGAGAACTACTTTCACGCGCTCGAGATGCGTGTCAAGCGCGGGATCAAGGGAACGCTCAAGCAGGTGCTCCACTACGAATGACGGAGTGAAATACGAGCCGGTGCCCTTTCGTGCACCGCTGGTGTCATGGAAGTAGACGGTGCCCTTCTTTGCGCTACGACCTGGTTCGAGTTTGGCGCCCTTCGGTGCGGGGATCCACGTGTCGTCATCATCGAGCACGAGGTCGGTATCGGCGAGACCAAGATTGCTCTCAAGCAGCCCTTCGTAAATCGTGCCGAATTCGCGCACGCTCAGCGAACGGAAGTCGATCGGCCCGACTGTGCCGTCGTCGGCTGTGTCGATGAGGAGGGCCCGTAGCACTGGCCCGATGACGTCGTCAGTCAAGCGAAGTCGCTCGATCAATGCACCTTCGGGTTGTAGCTCTTCGTCGGACGAGAAGAGACCGCCGTTGTATGCGGGGATGCCGAACCGCTTGCTTCCAGTGTCGACGGCTCGCCAAACCTGGATCAGGTCGTCCCAATACGACGAACTCTCATCGTCAAAGATCAAATCGTCATCACTGATCAGTTTTTTGGCGAAACTCTTAATGGCGTTCTTTGTGTAGTCGTCGTTCTCCCCGTATGGCAGCAACTTGCGATCGTCGGCATAGGCCTGAAACAGCATTCGGAAGAAGATTCGCAGGGTGATTTGGTAGGCGCGATTCAAGCCGTCACGGTCCATTGGCACGCCGTGCCGCGGCAGTTGCGCAGCTACAGCAAGCGATAGTCGGGGAACGATCTCGCCGTACACCTTGTCGCGCAACCGCGCCCCGAGACCTACCGCATATTGCGAACTCGACTTCAGGATTTGGTAGCAACTCCCGTTTTCGCTCAGCGCTTCAGCCGAGAAGATGAGGGAGAGAAAGCCGGCGGTCGAGTCATCTGCAACTGCCAAGTTCAATTCGAAATACGTCTCGGCGAGCCCCTTGCGGCCGACGCCTAGGTCAAGGCGTGCAGGGTAAAGACGAATCGCATCTTTGCGTAGCAGCATCAGCCACGAAACTTCTTTTCGGTCGGCGACTTGCAGGCCGAAAGCAACCGGTGAAACAGCGAAGCGATTCGATTGCCCATCGAACGTTTCATTGTCGAGGAGAATGACTGCAACGGCACGCGGATTCTCTCCGGTGGACTTCAGAAGTGAAGCGTTGCCGCCAACGTCTTCAAGCGAGTATCCCAGTCGCCTGATGAGTTCAGTCTTTCGGAGCGACATCATGTCTTTCGAGCGTTGGACTGCAGCATCCCAGTCACTGCGACTTCTCACCCCGTTTCGCAGCTCGTGGGTCGCAAAGAGGCCCGCATTGCCTATTCCGCGCAGAGCATCACCCTGTTGACCGCCGGTCGAAGTAGCCGCAATCGCTTCAAACGACTGATTGAGGTTTCGCCGCGCGTCGAGACCGCTAGGTTCATTCAACGCCGATTGCAAAAGTCGCTGAGCATGATCAAGTGCGATTGGTCCGACAACGGCAGCTTGCGAATTCGGCCCAAAGATCCACGCCTGCGCGTCGGCAAACGCCACAACGACCACCGGATTGATTCCTCTACCTGCACGGTCTTTGTGCAGCTTCGACAGTGCATCGCGAGTTGGGGCGTCGGTCCCCAACCACTTGACGGTGCCGATCTCGATCGCGAGATCGCCGTCGTCGTTTCCGATATGGAGCTGTTGGGGCTCAAGCTTCGCCGGACAACCATCAGGGCGCGCCCAAGCGATTGACCGCTTTGCGGAAAGATCAAGGCTCACGGTGTCCACCTTGCTGCCGAGCCCCTGTCTGGCATGAATGAACGTTTTGATGGAACGCCCAAGTCATGCGATTCCGACTTTAGACGAAGGGTGGACGGGAGGGACCTGCATGGGACCCTGTCGTTACGCACTATTGCATTTCGATTGTGATGTCGCTTCTATGCGGAGAGATGGTTGTAAATTTGGTTCCGGATTCAGTTTCGCCGCACAAAACTGGCGCAAATATCACAGTTTCGCAAGGCGAGAGCCTCGACCGTTTGGTTTTCGATGCGTACGAGGCGGTCGCCTCGGGCATAATCAAACCATTCTTTGTTCTGGGCACAGTCGCGGGTGCGATGGGCAACTCTGAAGCTGTGAAGTTCTGCGTCGGTCATGGTTCGCCAGCGGCCAGGCAATACGACGAAGTTGCCGCCTTCATGCATTCGTTCGCTTTGGTAATACGAAAGGGCCTCAAACACCTCTTGCAGACGTGGACCTCCTGGACCCGAGAAGCGTGATCTAGATGCCTTGGAATCTCGGTTGTGCTTGTCCCAGTTTCTGCCACGCGCCATGTTTTTTCCTTCCAACTTTTGGATCCGGAAGATCGTCGACAACGAAGATACCTAATCGAACAGGAACTCACTTGTGAAGTTCTCCGAACACCTCGCGAGTAAGGTACGGACCGTGGACTGGATGGTCGGAGTAGCCCAACTTGATGCTTCCCAACGACGAACCATTGATGCCATAGTCAAAGACCCAAACAGAAATCATTGGATAAAGGGC
>Ga0214917_10005611_pt1 | contig 13348 bp, 7 predicted proteins | sample LL_1208_BB_MetaG_FD_177983 | JGI IMG/M metagenome (GOLD analysis project Ga0214917, IMG submission 177983) | Freshwater microbial communities from Lake Lanier, Atlanta, Georgia, United States - LL_1208_BB | ecosystem: Environmental > Aquatic > Freshwater > Lake | place: USA: Georgia | collected... | reverse complement strand
TGTAAGCAACCGTATTCTGCAGCCTAATACAGATAAAAGTCTAGTTATGGCTTAAGAGTATACTCATAAAGAGGAATAAACGATGAGTTTTAATTTACTTCGTAATAGTAGAGTATTCTTTACTACTGCAGTAGGAACAAGTGGAAGTGGACTTGGAGTTATAGCTGCCGCCGGAGCTCCTAGTATAACTGCAAGCAATACTAGAGAAATTCAAGTACTAGATGGATTCGGTTTTAGTCAAAATACTACTAGTGAAACAGTTACATTAAATGAAACAGGCGCTAGTCCAGTTCGTGGACAGCGTAGTTTTAATACACAGTTAGATCCTGTTGATTTTAATATGACTACTTATATTCGTCCATTTAAGGATACTACTGGTGGTAGCGTAACAAGCTTTACTTGGGGTACTACAACAGGTGCAATTACAGCAGGTAGTAGTGCAAGTACTACATTATTAACTAGCTATCCTAGTAATATTATTACGGCTAGTGCAGCTACTCAGGCTTTTGCAACTGATTTTGGTCTTAATACTTTTATTTATGCTACATCGGCTCCTAGTGGAGGCGTAACAGCTACTTTTGCTCCTATTTTTGGTGTAGATTCATCTACACCAAACTATCAAAAACTAATAGGTATTTATTTACTAGATGGTGGTTCTGGATATACGGTTCCTCCAACGGTAACTATTGTGGATCCAGATAGTGGTGCTGAACCTGTTTCACTTCCTACAATATCTACAGTTATTAGTTCTGCAGGCACAGCAAGTTATACAGCAGAAGAAAGTGTATTATGGAACGCACTATTTACAGATGGTGCAATTGGTAGTGGAACTAAAGCTTGGACAAATACTACCAGTGCTCCAGCTACATGTACGGCTACTTATAGTAATAAACATCAACTACAACGTTTTGGTTTAATAGTTATTATTGATACAGCTTGTTTTTTAATTGATGATTGTGTACTAAATACAGCAACAATAGATTTTGGTATTGATGCTATTGCTAGTATTCAATGGGCTGGTCAAGCTAAAGCTATTCGTCAAATAGCATCACCAACATTTGCAACTAATACGACTTGGTCTGGTAGTTTAACTGGTGATTTTAAACCAAAAATTACTACAGCAGCATTTATAGCTAATAAATTAAGTGTAGTAACATTACAACAGAATCTTACTGGTACTGGCAGCTCAACAAATCCTTACTATAATGTACCTTTAACAGGCGGCAATTTAACAATTAGTAATAATATTAGTTATTTAACACCAGCTAATCTTGGTATTGTTAATCAGCCAGTTACTTACTTTGCAGGTACTCGTGCAATTAGTGGTAGTTTAACAGCATATCTTCGTACTGGAGCAGCTAGTCCAAATACTCAAACTGGATCTTCAAATCTAGTAAATACTACACCAACTAGTAGTGATGCAAAAACAACAGCACAATTATTAAGTGATTTATTAACTGCTAGTAGTACAGATGTTGATCCAGCATATCGTTTAAAAATAAGTATTGGTGGTACTAGTGCTACTGATCGTGTTGAGTTAAATATGCCGGGTGTTGTTTTAACAATTCCTACTATTGCTACAGAGCAAGTTATTTCAACAACAATTAATTTTACTGCTCAAGGTGTTACAAGCAATAATTTTGACCTTGCTGCAGTTAATGAATTGGATGTTGCATACTATTCATAAGTCTTATCAACCGGAGCTAGTTAGTACTAGCTCCAATTAAAAATTATATTATATGACAGACCTTAGTTTAAAAACCCTATTAGTACCTTCAAAAAGTGTTGAAGTAGAATTTCCTGGTATGCCAGGTTTTATTATTGATGTAGCTTTTTTAAGTCGTGAAACTATTATTAATATACGTAAACGTGCAACAAAAGTTACTTTTAAAAATCGTCAACCTCAAGAAGAACTCAACGATGAATTATTTTTACAGTTTTATGTAGAAAATGCTATAAAAGGCTGGACTGGATTAAAAATTAAATATTTAGAAAAACTAGCGCCAGTAGAGGTTGGACAATTAGATCCTGAAGATCTATTAAACTATACTGCAGAAAATGCACTCTACTTAATGAAAAATTCTACAGATTTTGACAGTTTTATTAGTGAGCAGGTAAGTGACCTGGGAAACTTTTTGAAGAACAATTCGAAAGAGTTGAAACACAATTAAAAAATTATTTTCAAAATCTACAGGTTGGTGGAATTAGCAAAGAGCACTATTTTGAAATGTGTGAAATGCTTGGTAATGAACCAGTAGAAACTGAAATACCTGTAGAATTAGAGGATTTCCCACTAGAAGTACAACAAGCACTTAGTGTCTATCGTATGTTAAAAGATGAGTGGGAAGGTTTTAATGGATTATATTTAGGCAAAAGTTTTATAGGTTTAACAGAAATATTAGAGTATATGGAAATAGATATTTCTGATAAAAAATTAATAGTATTACTAATAAAGTTAATTGATGGAATTAGAAGTACATTAATTAACACAAAAGAAAAACCTGCTAGTAGTTAACACTAGCAGGTTTTTTATTATCAAAAATTTTTGTATTTGACATTCTCTAACCCTTATGTTATAATTGGTGTAATCGCGCAAAACTAGCGAACTGATAAAATTCACCTGGAGCTAATATGGCAGGTAATACAATAGATATTAATCTTAGTGTACAAGATCAAAATCGTACAATGCAAGCACGCACTAATGATGCTAGAAGGCTTAATGAGCAATTAGAACGTGCACAAAATCTATCACGCGGCACAGGTACTAGAACTGGCAATCAAGCTATGCGTCAAGCTGGTTTTGGTGGCGAAGTTAGTGAGTATAATGTAGCCGGTGGAGCTAGTCAACGTGCTGGTGGCACTGCTAGAGATTTTGCTGATCAAGCTCGCGGTCTTGGTGGACTAGTTAGATTATATGCTCAGTTTGCTGCAGAATTATTTGCTGTTAGTACAGCTTTTAATGCATTAAGAACTGCCATGGATACTCAAATCATGGTTCGTGGTATGGAACAGCTAAGCGCTGCTAGTGGCGATAGTTTGGTTAGTATGAGTAAAGGTTTTGTTAATGCTACAGACGGCATGATTAGTTTTAGAGAAGCAGCTGAAGCAGTTACTAAAGCTACTACTAGTGGACTAGGACGTGAACAAGTTATGCAAATAGCTGAAGTAGCTAAAGGAGCTAGCCAAGCACTTGGTGTAAATATGAATGATGCTGTTAGTAGACTTACTCGTGGTATTACTAAGCTAGAGCCAGAACTATTAGACGAATTAGGAATTTTTACTAAACTAGATAAAGCAGTTCAAGATTATGCACGTACTGTTGGTAAAAGCGAAGGCCAATTAACAGACTTTGAGCGTCGTCAAGCTTTTGCTAATGCTGTGCTTAAAGAAGGTAGAGATAAATTTAGTGAGATTGCTCAAGAAGGCAATCCCTACGACAAATTATTGGCCAGCTTAAAAGATACTGGCACACAAATATTAAATATTATTAACAGTATTGTAGGACCTATTGCTAAAATATTTGCTGATAATCAAGTATTAATAGGTGGTGCTATTGCTATAATCACTAGTAGATTATTAACTAAAGCTATACCTGCCTTAAATGATTATGGCGAGTGGTTAAAGAAAACCGCAAAAGAAAGCGCAGAAGTTGCTAGTGGTATGAGTAGTGATGCTTGGCATGGACAGTATACTCGTTTAGCAGATAAAGCGGGTATGGGTGCTAGTCAAAAGCGTGTAATGGATTTAGCTAGTGAAAACTTAAGTTTAGAAAAACAAATTGATAGTGTTAAAAAACAACAGGCAAATACTATTCAAGAAATAATTAAGCGCGATAATCAAGTAACTGTTATACAGGCAAAGATATTAGCAAATCAACGTGAGATTACAGCAGAGCGTAAAAAGCAAGAAACTATTGCAGAACAAACTGTAAATAGAATGACTCAAGAGCCTAAATTATTAACTGATACATGGGGTTTTATGAAGGCTAAAATAGCCGACATGGAAAACTCTAGAGCTCGTGGACTAGATATTCGTAGTCAGGTAGTAGATGTTGCTGAGGAACAAGGCCCGCTTGCTGCCCTAGAAAAGTTAAGTGAACTATTAGCAGCTAGTAGTAGCGCAATGGGATTTTTTGCTAGAGCAGGTACAAGAATAGCTGGTGTTATAGCTATTATAGGAGTTGCTATTAGAACTGTTCTAACTTCTTTAATTCCTTGGATAAAAGCACTAGGTGTCGTAATAGCTATCTATGAAGTTTTAGCTCCTTATATACATAATAATACAAAAGAAACTGAAGCATTTAATAATAAATTAGATCAATTAAATGATGCTACAAAAACTGCTACTGATGTAAATGAAAAGTATAAGCAAAGTTTAAGTACTGAAGCAATATTAGCATATGCTAATAGTTTTAATAGTGTAACCAAGTCTATGAAAGACACTATGGAGGCTTTTAAAGAGGCTAGAGCTGCTGCCAATCCTTTTGATAGCATACTAGATACACTCAAAGATATAACTCCTTTCTTAGATAGTTTACAAGAAAAAGCTGCGGCAGGATTAGCCGGTGCAGTACAGGCACAAATTAAAACGCTTGGTGATCGCCCAGAAACTGAAAAGTATAAACAGGACATTGCTGGTGTACTAGGCATAGATCCTAAAAAGCCAATAGATGAAAAAAGTATTAAAAACGCACTAGATAGTATAAGTGTATCTTCAGAAGAGTTTGCAAAGAAACAAGAAAAAATTGTAGAAATAACTGAAAAAGCAAACAAAAATTTTCAAGAGCAAACACTTTACTTAAAGGGTTTAAAGGAAGAATCTAGAAACGCTGAAAAAGCTGCTGCTAATTTTATGAACAGCTTAAAAGATACAAGTCAAATTACACAGTTTCAAGAAAACAATTTGAAGTATCTTACACAATTAAACAACGCACTAAAATCTTCAGATTTTCGCTCACAGATTGCTGCACTTGATAGCTTAAAAGATGCTAATTTTGGAGCACTGTTTGGAAGTGCAGCAGTAGAAGTTGCAAATCTAAGTGATCAATTTGAAGAAATGCAACCTGCTATTGATGCTGCTAGTAAAGAACTAGAAAAAACCAAGAAAAGATTAGATGAAATAGGTGAGGGGGAAACATTTTTTTGGCGAGCAGAAGAGAGAGAAGGCTTACGACTTTTGAAAAAAGGTTTAGAAGAAGTAATTGATTCTGGAAAACAAAAAGCAGCAGAATTAGGTGTAGCAGTTGCAGAAGCTGTTAGTAAGGCAACTGCAGAACAAGCTGATAGCATGTTTAAGAAATATAGGTTAGAATTTCAAAAACTTGGTGTTGAGCAAGCAAAGTTTATTGCTTCAAAAAATCCTGTAAAAACTATTGAAGGTATTGAGGCCCAGGCACAACTAGATAAGAAACTACTAGACATTGATAGTGAAATAGTAAATTCAAACTATGATTTAGCAAAAAGTATTGATAGTCTTAATTTTACTATACAAGCAGAGAGAGATGATAGAAAGCTTAAAGAATTAAAATTTAAAGAGGAATCTGGTACGCCATTAACTAAGAGTGAATCAGATCAATTATCAAATTTACAAAAAAGAACAGATCCAGAACTAATGGCTAGAGCTCAATTACTATTAACGCAAACTGCAAAACAACTAGGTATAACACAAAAAGAATATGAAACAGAAGTTACAAAATATGTACAGATATTTCCAGCACTAGCCGGACAGCTTAATAGAAATTTAACCTCAAGTTTAAAAAGACAGGCTAATGATTATAAAAAGGAACAAATAAGTATAACTGCAGAAATTGCTAAAATAGATTTAAGTACACAGCGAGTAATTGAAAGTATTGATAATGAAATTCAAAGTATAAATACTGCTCTAACTAATATAGGTAATGATACCCCTGAGCGCATACAAGTACAAATGAATGCTGCTGAAAGAATTTATAAGCTTGAAACTGATAAAATAGAAGCACTTACTCAGGCAAAATTAGATAATTTAGCTAAATTACAAAAAAGTTCTACACCTATGTCTGCAGCTGAAGAACAAGCATCTAAAAACCGAATAGCTAACGAAAAAGCTATGGCATTATCAAAGTTAGAGCAGAATAAGCAGGAAAGAGATTTACAAAATAAAGCTCAACTAACCTATCTAGAAGAAAAGCGTAAATTAGATGCTACAATTGCTATTACTGAAGCTCAGAAGGGACTAATAATAGGCGAGGGAATACTAGCAGAAAGGCTTAGACAAACTAAAGATATAGTTTTAGAAAAAGCAAGATTTGCACAAGATGAATTAGAATTAACTAATAAATTAAATATTAGCAGAGCAGCCTTAGCTAAATTTGATAAACAATATGAAGGCATGGAATTTTTAACTCCACAGCAAATGACAGATCGTGAAGCCTTAAACGCTCAGGTAAAAGCAGATGAAAATGCCTTAAATAATAAAAAGAATACTAATAAAATTGTAGGTGAAGGCAACGCTTTACAACGAGAGAGAAATTTATTAGTTATGCAGCAAGCCTTAAATCAGGCAACGCTTGAGTATAACTTAGCTAGAGAAAGTGCAGCTAATGATAAAATATTTGACCAAAGACAAACAGCACTTAATGTATCTGAACAAGAATTAGACATAAAAGAAAAATTAGGTTTAATTATAGATAGAGAATTGCAAGTAGCGCGAGCAGATTCAGCAATAAAGAAAATAAACTTAGAACTTGAACGAGAAAGTTTTAGATTAAGTCAAGAAAAATTACGAATAGAACAGCAGTTAAAAGATGCTCAACAACGAGCTGGTACAACTCAAGAAATGGATATTAATGGAAATATTACTTATACACAAAATGAAACCCCAGAAATTATAAATCTTCGTGGACAGCTCAAGTCTACAGACGAAGCCATTGACAGAACTAAAATTAAAGCCGCAGATAGTATAGCAAGCATTAATAGAGATCTAGAAATTACTCCTAGAATGGAACGATATAGTCAAGCATTTAAAGGTTTTTTTGATAGCATGGGTGATGCTATTGCAAATTGGGCCATGACTGGTAAGTGGAATAGTAAGGAACTAATAAATAGTTTAATAAGTGATCTATTACGCTATGAATTGCGGCTACAAACTCATGCACTTTATATGCAAACTATAAGGCCATTAATAGGTAATATGGCGGGTGCATTATTTAATAATAATAGTGGCGGCTTTTTAAGCTCAATATTTGGTGCTGGTGGAAATGTGTCATATGTAGAGGGTGGATTTGGAACTCCTGGCGGGTTTGCTTTTGCCAAAGGTGGTGCATTTGGTACTATGGGTTCTATACCAGGCTATGCTAAAGGTGGAATGTTTACTAATCAAATAGTAAATAGTCCTACACTATTTAAAGCGGCCAAAGGATTAGGAGTAATGGGTGAAGCAGGACCCGAAGCCATTATGCCCCTAAAGCGCGATAACCAAGGAAATCTTGGAGTTCATGGCGGCAGCCAAGGAAATGTAGAAGTTGTAGTTAATAATTATACTAGTGAAAAAGCACAGGCAAAAGAAACTACTGATAGCCGAGGAAATCGTCGTATAGAGGTACAAATTGGTGATATAGTTGCTGGCCAGATGACTACTCCAAATAGTAGTGTTCAGCAAGCAATGACTAATGGATTTAGTACACGTCCTAGAATGGTTAGGAGATAATTATGGCAGTAGTACCATGGCATGTAGATTTACCACAAGTACCGCAAAAAGATTTTCAAGAAACTGTAGGTATTAATATAATACGAACTAGTATGGATATGGGACCATCTAAACAAAGAGTGCGAAGCAAAAGACCTAGCACTCTTCAGCTAAATTTTATAATGACCAAAATACAAACAGAAAGACTGGAGAGTTTTATTATAACTGATTTAGCAGGTGTAAAAAGATTTAGTTGGAAACATCCTAGAACGGGTAGTAATATTGAATGTAGAATAGTTCCACAAGGTGATGGAGAATTTTATACACTTAGTTATTTAGCACCAGATTACTACCAAGTAAACTTAAAATTTGAAATACTACCATGAGTCGTTTAAATAGGCTATCAGCTGCAGCTATTAAAGCAATGTTTTCATCAGAAACTGATGAACAACTTATAATGTTGATTGAAATTACCGATCCAACTATTAGTACAGTTACACAAACAATTAGTAGTACTAATCAAATAGTTATAACAAATATAAATTATTATAATATAGATGATAATATAATTTTTACTACTAGTACGGGAGGATTAACCGCTGGTGTAACTTATTATATAGTAGAAATTGATTATACGACTGCTAGAATTAAAGTTAGTCTTACACCTAGAGGTTCTGTAGTTATATTAACAACTAGTAGTATGCAAACTAATTTTAAGCGAGTATTTAGAATTAGTGATAACTGGAAAGAACGTTTAACTTATACTACTGATGATGAAGTAATTTATGGTGTAAAAAGTACTAAAAATGGATTAGCCAGAGAATTTATTTTTATTCCTATAGAAGTAGAACTACCTCAAGAAACTGATAGTGGGGAAACTAGTTGTAGGTTAACTATTAATTATGTAACCCAAGAGTTAATAGATTTGATAAGATCTAGTCTAACAAAACCAGCAGATGTTGCTATTGAATTAGTTTTATCTAGTTCTACAAATACTATTGAAGCCGAATTTACAAGTTTTTTTATTACTAATGTTAATTATAATGCTACACAGATAACATTTGAGTTAAATATGATTCCTCTTAGTAGAGAGCCTTTTCCAGCATATAACTTTACTCCACTATATTTTCCAGGATTATTTTGATTATGTATAATAAATATGTAGGGATCCCTTATTTAGAAAATGGAAGATCTACTAGTGGATTAGATTGCTGGGGATTAGTACGCTTATTTTATAAACAAGAATTTAATATAGATTTGCCAAGCTATCTAGAAGAATATAGTGGTAGTTACGATCCTAAATTGCCACAAATTATAGAAAATTATAAAGATAGTTGGACAAAAACTTGTGCTCCTAAATTAGGAGATATATGCTTATTTAATATGCTAGGCGAACCTACTCATGTAGGTATTTATTTAGGTAACACTAAATTTTTGCATGCTAGACAAGATCAAGCTAGTGTTATAGAATCTATACAGAGGCCAATCTGGCGCAATAGATTGGAAGGTATCTATACTTATACACCTAAAAGTAGTATTATACAACTTAGTGGTATGCCACACCCTTTTCAGCAAAATAAAATTGTAGAATTTATTCCAGATGGAACTACTGTTAGAGATTGTGTTAACTTTATTACTGAAAAATATAAAATTAGTGCTAAGCTAGTAAAACAATTGCTAGTATTTGTTGACGGTGTACGAATTCTATCAGAACATTGGGCCACAACTGTACTTAGAGCAGGTCAGCAGGTTACCTATAAAACAATACCACAAGGCAGACAGGCACTACGTACACTATTAATGATAGCAGTTGTTGTTATTAGTCAAGGTATGGCTTTACAAGTAGCTGGAACTTTATTTCCTACACTTACTGGTACTGCAGCTGTTTTTGCTGTAGCAGCTACTCAAATGGCTCTAACTGCTATAGGTATGATGTTAGTAAATGCCCTAGTACCAATTCGACCTCCTAAAATAGAACCACCAGAAACTACTCAACAATTAAACTTATTTAGTGGTAGTGCAAATCGTGCTAATCCCTATGGAGCTATTCCTGTTGTACTAGGTCGTTTACAGTTTACTCCTCCACTAGGTTCACAACCTTATATAGATACACAAACTACTACTAGCTATATGCATATGCAGCTAGTATGGGGGTTTGGTCCACTACGTGTAGATCAAGATCAATTCTATGTTGGTGCTAGTAAGATTGATACTTACTATACAAATAATCTTGCTAATGAAATAGTACCTAAACCAGTAACTGTTAGTGGCTTTATAGATAAAACTACTGGCTTAGAAACAGAAACAGAAGTTATTACTAGATTTAACGCACTCTATCCTAGTATTACAGAGCAGCAATTTAAAAATGTAGATTTAGAAAATTTAAATAATCCTGCAAATACAGAAGTTATTACTTTTCAAGAAACACAAGCCACTAAAGTTCAGGCTATAATTAGCTTTCCTGAAGGTTTACGAAAAATTAATATTAAAGATGGAAAAAGTTCTGCTAGTCAAGTAACACTACAAGCTCAATTAGAAAAAATTAATTCTTCAGGTAATGTGACTACTATTAATGACTGGAGTACTACTACTACTTTTAATCAAACTACTAGTTTTACTACAGTACCAAATGGAGCTGATCCTGATAATAATATTATTTATAAAGACTTATATCAAAAAACAGTATTTTGTATAACTACTAAAGGTGGTATAGTATCTATAAGCGGAACACCTAGTGATAGCTCAACTCAAAATCCTAGTAGTAGTCTGATTCAATTATTAAAGGAAACTAGTTTAACTAGTTTAGTACCTGATATAAATAACAACTATACATTTGATCCTATTATTCCTAATGGATATGAACCACTTTATAGTATTGTAACAGGTCGTAACTATTTGAAAATTAATAGTGAAGTTGTTTATGATTTAGCCAATGGTATATCACTACCAACTAATACAATAAGTAGAACAGTTCCGTTAAGTAGTAGTAGTTTTTCACATAATGGTTTTGTTTTTAGTATAACTCCACAGGAAGAATTTGTTCCTGATGATAGTGGTAGCAGCGGTGGCGGCGGCCTATAAAATAGGAATATAGTAATGACAACTAGATTTACAGGTAATTGGTCTATTAGTATTAGTCCAGGAACTCTTGGCAGCTCTATAAATAATAACACAAATCTACAGCCACAAGCTGGTGGAGCACTTCCTGGTCCTCAAATAATCTGGACAACAAAACAAATTTTAAATAGTACTAGTGTTACTAATAGTGGTGCTTGGGGTGCAATTTCAGGCACAGAAAAAAGTTTTATGAATGAATATGCTGTATGGTACAGTACTAATACTAGTTTTGATCAAACTGTTACTGTTAATTTTCCTTATGAAGGTAGTTATACTGTTGAAGCTGCAGTAGACAATAAAGGTAAAATTATTATTGATAATCAAACAATAGAAATACCAAATAATTCTTTTAAGTCTCAAAGCAGTACAGCTCCTTATATAACAAATGTATATGTAAATGCTGGAATTAAGTCAATTAGAATACAAGCTAGTAATGATGAACAAACTACTATTCTTGATCCTAATAGAGCAAATGCAGGAATTGCTATACGCATAGTATTTATAGCAGATAATATAGTAAATTATGTGCCTGGAGCAAATTATATTACTATAGGTGATAATGAATTTATTAACTATAAAGATGGATTTAATTTTCCTATTACCTGGGATAATTTAGTACCTGGGCAATATAGAGTAAAACTAACTAGAACAAGTACTAGTGATCCAGACTATCAAACAGATTATAGACATAGTTTTCGCACACAATTTTTATCTGCTACTGCTTTTAAACCTGGAATAAGTATACAGCCTCCTAAAGGTATTGGTATTTGCAGAACAGGATTAGTTGTAGAAAGTAGTGGAAAAGTAAATGGTCAAATAGATGGAATAAATGCATTAGTAGAAACTTTAGGCTGGGATTATGTAACACTACCTAATAATACTAAAGGTTGGGTAGCTTTTCAACCTATTAATAATCCTGCAAGTTTATTTGTGCATGTTCTTATAAGTAAAGCAAATGCTTATAATATATCTGAAACAGAAATGTGGACTAAAATTAATAGGCTAGAAATAGAAGATTGGCATACTTATTGTAATACAGAAGTAGCTAATGTTAGACCAATATTAACTTATAATGGTATCGTTAGTTCAACTACTAGTATACTAGATATACTAAAAGATATTTGCGCTGCTGGTATGGCTAGTCCTGTATTTATTGATGGAAAATGGTCAGTAGTAATTGATAGAGCTAGACCACATGTTATACAACATTTTACTCCACATAACAGTTGGGGATTTGAAGCTACTAAAAATTTACCAAAACTTCCTGATGCGCTACGTATAAGTTTTCCCGATGAAACAAATAGTTTTCAGGTAAAAGAAATACTAGTAGCTAATTTTGGTAAAACTATAGCTGATGCAAAAATTATTGAAGAAATACAATTACCAGGAATTACTAGAATAGAACAAGCAAGATATTTTGCTAGATGGCATCTTGCTCAAATGTACTATAGGCCAGAAATATTTTCAATTAATGTAGATTTTGAATACTTAATATGCACTCGTGGTGATCGTGTAAAAGTTACACATGATATACCACTTTGGGGTGCTGGCAGCGGTAGAATTAAAGCAATTAGTTCAAATTTACTACAATTAACTCTTACAGAACCAGTATATTTAGAAGCAGGAAAATCTTATCAAATTAGAATAAGAACAGATAATTTAACCAGTAGTATTGGTAGTGGAAGTATTGAGCGCACCTTAAGTACTATAAGTACTAGTGGTAACTATGATATAATAACTCTATCTAGTGCTGTTAATAATACCGTAAAAGTTGATGATTTATTTATGATTGGTGAATTAAATAAAATTACTCAAGATTTATTAGTTCAATCTGTTGAGCCTAGTAGTAATACTAGTGCTAAATTAACATTAGTAGAATATACAGATAGTATTTATAATTTTCAGTTTAGGCCATTTGATGAATCTACCACTCAATTACCAAGCTATAGTATAAATATATCTAAACGACTAGGTTCTGATACAACAAAAAATACTATAGCTGTAAGCCCTATAATAATTAGCATAGAAAGTAGAAATGAATTTAGTGAGCAACTATCTCAAGGAAACTATCAAAATATAACAATTATTACTTGGGAAAATGCTATTAATTTGCCAGTTATTGCTGAAAAAGTAGAATTTCAAATTATATCAGGCAATGAACAATTTAATGATAAAAAGCAATTAGGTGTATATATAGCAAATAAAGAAACTATTAGCTATATTGTTAGAGGACTTGAAAAAGATAAAGTTTATAAATTTAGAGCTAGATATAGAAATGGAACAGGAAATATTGTTGGTCCATGGAGCGAAGAATATGCTATAACTATAACTGGTAAAAATAGTAATCCATTTAAACCAACTGATCTACAAATAACACTAGAAGGCACAAACATAGTAGTTAAACCAACTCTAGCAACTGGTGTAACAGTACCAGCAGACCACAAAACGTACGAGTTTAGACTATATCGTAGTAGCGTAGGTATTACAAATAATAATAGTCAAGATCAAGATATTGATTTTTGGGATACTAGTTGGGATGCTACTAATATGTTGAAGGCTCAAAGTAGAA
>Ga0214917_10005610_pt1 | contig 13348 bp, 6 predicted proteins | sample LL_1208_BB_MetaG_FD_177983 | JGI IMG/M metagenome (GOLD analysis project Ga0214917, IMG submission 177983) | Freshwater microbial communities from Lake Lanier, Atlanta, Georgia, United States - LL_1208_BB | ecosystem: Environmental > Aquatic > Freshwater > Lake | place: USA: Georgia | collected... | reverse complement strand
AAGCATTGACTCCGTTGTAAGTATTGTCTTCTAAAAGCAAAGTGACAACGTTAGATTGAATTCTTTTTCCAATCACTCTAACTTGAGGAAGTGCAGAGCCAATACTGTCAAATTGAGATGCCTTAGTCCCAAGTGTTGTTGCAGTGCCAGTTCCAACAATGCTTCTTAAATAAAAAGTTTCAACACCACCAACAATTAAGGGAGCAGTGCCCATTTTTAATACTGTTTGCACAACAGCATTTGATTGATTGTTAACATATATGCTACCAAAATCCAACTGCAAAGAGTAAGAACGATTTGCTTCAACTTTAAAATAACCACTTGCTAGTGTGTAGTAAGTATTAGAAGTAGTGAGCGTAAAGTTTCTTCCAAGTACGGAATAACCTTCATAAATTACACCCCTAGCAAGCCTGTTTAAGTAAGAGTTGTTGACTTCAATTTCACCTACGTTTGCTGTATTAAATCTATTGTAAGCAAAACCGTTAAACTCAGCGTCGGCAAAGGTACCCACCAAATCAGTACCATTTAGCACATATTGGTCTGCATCAATATTTGCAAAAGTTGCATTTCCATCATTATCAATAGAAGCCACTACATTCGAGTTTTTGTAGATATTAAAAACAGAAGTTCCAGCAGTAGTTAAATCTACGGCTAAAGAACCGTTTGGTTCATATAAACGTAGTCCGTCGGGGGTAAGTTCACTGTGCTGTCTTCCATCGTAAGCAACAGCCTTGCCGTTTGCTACGGCTGATGCAACGTTTGCGTTTATAAGACCATAACTAAAAGTGTTTGAAGTTGGTGCATTATTTCCGCCAATAATAATATGAGTGCCATCATAAGGAGAACCTACATTAGACACCACTACGGAACTATTTTCCTTGAATTCGTGAACTTCGGAAGTAGTTAGAGTAGCAACGTTATTTGTCAAAACAGAATTATTTACATTTGCATATAAAGGAGCCTTTGCACCATAACCAATTACCTCGAATGCTTTTGCTGATTTTAGTAGCAATGCATCTGAGCCAGCAGATACTTCTAAATAAATTGCATACTCTGTTGCAGAAATAGAGTCATCTGAAGTAATTTCAACTACTGGAGAGACGGCAGTACTTGACACATTTGTAGACTCTTTTTGGTAACTGAGGGTAGTGTCAGTGACAGCAGTAATTTTGTAGGTACCGTTAAAAGTATCATCAATTCCCCCAACTACAACAGAGTCACCGACCACAAAACTGTGCGATGCATTGGTAGTTAGAGTAGCAATATTGCTAGTTAAAACCTTGTTTGATACGTTTGCAGAACGATAACTTGCATTCCACAGTTCTTTATCGGTTAGTTCTTCATATACGTAATCTTCTAAATTTACAGAACCACGGGTCTCCCATTGCTCGTCGTCAATGTTGCTGTCCAATGCGGTGAGAGTTGGGCTGGCATATGAAATTGTATACGTGTCAACAGCAGTAATTGTTTGATAACCGTTGTAGTTGTAATCTAAATTAGTGACTCTAATCTCTTGACCAACTGCAAAATTATGTTGAGTTGCAGTAGTTATAGTTGCTACTCCAGCAATTGTGGAACTATTGGTAACTTCAATTAAATTCGAATTTTTCCACCAAATTAATCTTAAACTGCATGACCTGTCTGATTCCCAAGTGGCGTACACTTTTTTACTTTTAGGGATTGGTAGGCGACCAGTCAAATATATTCTTGCTGGCTCGTCTACAGTCGGAGTAAACAACAATCCTTCTGAGGTAGCCTCAACGTTAACAATATCCTCGTTGTTGTGGAATCCTTGCCTGTGAAGTTCTAGAAGACCAGAAGCGACTTCTTGCCAATACAAAACATCGGTTAAGTCGGAAGGAATACGCTGATTTGATTCGCCAGAAGCAATTTTTGCAACTTCTGAAAAATTACTTGCAGAAATTCCACCATAGTTGATGGTAGTTGAGTCAATAGAATTGACCTCTAGTTGAGCGTAATCAACTCCAGCATTGATAATTTGGTCTGGTGGTGTCTGCTTATTTACAACTTCAAAAGTTTCTTTGATGTCGTTAAATCGAGTACCAAAACTACGCTTAGAATTATATCTTTTACTTGGCAAAACTGTCCACCTCCCAATCTGGAACTAATGTAATTGAAACTTCTTCTGGGACTCCAAGAGCGTCTTTTACTTTTACAGAGTAGTTAATAATCTTTCTAACAATTATATCAGTTCGAGGCTCTAGCCCACTCGCTAAACGTTGTCTAATAAAGTCATCGTCAATAATAATTGAACACCAATCACCTGGGTAATAACTTCCAACCACTGGGTCAATACTTCCATTAACCGATATGGTTATTTCTCCCATAGGCGGTCTGCTTTCGTACAAGTACCTCTCAGCCCACTGATATAAAACATTTTCGCTAGGCTCAGAATCTATTTTTTCATCTTCGTCTAAAAGTAGCCAGTTATCGTCTAGCAAATCTTCCGCTGCAGCCGCAGCGTGCGGTGCGTATGCGTCCGCACCCAAACCTTCTTTTGCACCTATAGTGAAAAATCTAGTTGCAGCGTTTTCAGCATTTTCATTTAGTTCTACGCTACTTACGTTTCCAGGAAATTCAAAAACATTTTTTTCTGCACCAAATCTAGTTATTGGTGACACTTCACCATCAACTGGTGCATCTGGAAATTGTCTAGGTATAAATTTAAACACCCTCTCAAAACTTAAAGTTTCTGGGTTGTAATTACAATCAATTCTATAATCAAATCCATCAATATCATCAGAATAGCCATCTAAAATTTTGTTGAGAGTTTGCATTTGGTCACCTCTAATCAGAGATGGAGCCTTACCAGTGCCTGAAAAATCATTTTCAAAAGTTATGCCTATGTCTGCGTTATTAGTGAATGGCCCGAAAGAACCAACCTTAATCCTAGGCTGAGATACTGCCAACCCATTAGGAGTAAGGACTTCTGTTTTTTTACTGTCTACGGTTTGACTATTTGCTCTAACTCCAAATTGAGTAGTACCAATGTTGTCAATTACTTGAAATTCACCAGTATATTCATATGTTTCATAAACATTGTTTTCTGGTTTTTTCTTATCTTCTTTTACAAGTTGTTTAGTAGCCTTTATATTGGTAATTTTTACGTAGTCTCCAGCATCAAAACCATGTGCGGTGCCAGTAGTATAAGTAATTACTTTGTTGCGTCTATAACGTTTTGTTATATAAACTGTTTTAGTTTCTACAGGTTTGTAGGGAAATGCCTCACCCTCAGAAACAAAAGTCACAGTGTTGTCGTCCAGTATTTCTAGAACATTAAATCTACCTCCTATATCTGGAGAAAGATTTTGTACAGTAAATTGTTGACCTTCTCTTAAGTCGTGAGGTTGCTCTGTAGTTATGGTTACTATATTTCCTTGTCTGCTACAACCATTTATATCCACTGAATATGCAATTCCAGGTTCAATTGCAGAGTTAGGGTAAGTTGTACCACTAAAATCATCTGCAATACTATTAATCATTCTTCTTGCAAACTCGTAAGTATCCAAAGAACAAGTTACAGTGACATCATAAGTACCAGGTGGCAAAGAACCGTTAAAAGTAGCCCTAGCAGTTTGCTTACTGCTTGTTAATTTAATTGCTTGGTCAACGTCTATTTTTGCTGTAAAAGTGTTATTTGTCGGTATGCTAGCAACGGTTTGAGTGACGTTCATTCTAAGTGCAAAATTTGGGTATTTTTTCTTATCTAAACTAATACCGCTAACTGTCACTTCATCACCAATTGACAGCCCATGGTTTGTTTTTGTTGTGAATGTGGCAACGCCTTTTTTTACCGCCACGTTGTTGATTATGTATGACCTTGCAGCAGGGTCTATCTGAAAAGATTCTGTTGTTGGAAAATTTCCAACTTTAAAATAACTACTTAGGTTGACGTATCCCTTAGTAAATGAAATATATACATCACCGCCAGCCTCAAAATCAAAACTATCGTTTAATAAAGTGACTGTAGAGTCTTCACCGCTTGCCTCACTGGGGACAAAAAGTTTTGCGGAAAAAGAATTTGAGTAAGTTTTCCAAATTTTTCTATGTGCAAAATAACTTGTGAATTCCAAACCAGATACGCTAAGTTTTCTTTCTTTAGCGTTGTAAGACCTACTCCAAATAATTCCTCCCCACATACAGGAATCATTTCTCATAACGTATAAACCAGTTTTTGCTGGCATAGTTGTATCGTATAAGTTTAAATATGAAGTTTCAGTAGTTACTGGTATAGTTCCAGAAAAACTTCCAGCAGATTTAATTGCTCTTCCATAAGTTACGTCAACAAAAGGAACTTCTGCTATTACTTTATTAGTAAGTAGATTAGTCAGAATGTATTTGTACGATACTGTATCGCTTGTTGCCATGTCTTATTTTTCTTTCCTTAGACGTCAATACTTCTTTAATATAAGTTTAACCTATCCAGCCAGACCTGTAATAAACACGCATTATACCGTCGCTGTTCTTAACAATTTTTCCTGGAGTTTCGGTCACAGCCTGAGTGTTACTTACATTTGTTTTTGAATGGAAGTAAGTAAAGGTGTTATTAGTCTTAGAAATAATTGGAAAACTTTGTTCAGCGTAATTTTCTACTGGACTAGCGTGAACTTTTACAGACGTGTTTGTTATGGTGCAAGCAGTAGTTCCACCAGAAATATACGTAAATGCTTTGGCATTAATGTTTGAATACATTGTCCACTGACCGTCTAAATTTCCAGTTGCTCCAGCACCAACTACATATATAGAATCGCCAACACTAAAATTGTGATTTGTTTGTGTGGTTACAGTCACTGTGTTAGAGCCAGAGGCTCTGGAAATATTTGCGTATCTAGGAACTCTTACTGCATTACTATCTACAATATAAACCACCGTATCCGTGGATACATAAATAACTCTTTGTTGACCATCAATTGAGGCACTCAAACCGCTAAAGAAAACTGAATCGCCGTTTGATAAATTATGTGCATTATCAAAAACTACATATACAAGATTTCCAGTTACAGAATTCAAACTGCTATCTATGGATGAGTTAAAGTACCCACCAATAGAATTGGCATTTGAATCGGTAGCAGAATATTGAGCATTCACCTTAAATGTTTTTGTACCAGCGGTAGTATTTACAACCGTAAAAGGTCTATAATCAAGTTCATCTTTTACGTTGTATAGATATACGATGTCTCCATTAGAAGCATTGTGATTAGATTCTGTAGTAATAGTCAAAGTATTACCATTCTGACTGTAACTTTTAACCGCACCAGTTGTCGAAGTTGAAGTATTTCCTCTACTTCTAGTATAGTAAATTACTTTATGTAAACGTTTAGCATAAGCATTATCTACAGTTGTCTGAGAAACAGGAGTTATATTTCCAGTGCTAATAGTAAAATTAGTAGCATTTACGCTTGTAATTTTGTAAGTTCCGTCTACTGAACTATCTAAATTTGTAATAGTCACATAATTATCTGTAGTTGATATAGCATTTGCATAATTAACTGCGGTAATAGTATTTACAGTTACTAAACCATTTGAGGCTCTTTGCCAATTAGTTATTCTGATTGGGTAACCAGTTCCAACTGCGTACTTATCCATATCAGAAGAAGATGAATCTTCCGCTACAATTTGAACTTGCTCACCTAAAGAAAATCCATGCTCGCCAATAGTTGTTAGTTCAATAAAATTTGTAACTAAATTTGTAGAAATTGAGGATACTGCAATTTCATTTGAAACATCTGTGGATGCAATTGCACCAATCGGGGATACTGCAACGTTAGTTGTGTGAGGACGCTTAGTGACAACAATTTTATATTCATCTACGTCAGTAATTTGATGCCTAAGAGCAACGTATGCTGTGTTTACGTTAGTGCTTGCAATTGTTCCGTTAGACCTAGTTGAGTAACTTAAGGCATTTGAGTTTACATTTGTAACTATATACAATCCGTCAACAACGTTGCTTAATCCAGTAAAGTAAGCAATATCATTTGTATACAACCCATGTGAGTTTGCTATTACAGTTACTAAAGCATTTGCTCTACTGTAACTTGATACTTTTGATACTTTTCTAGAAGTAGCACCATCTGGGGCGGAGGTAGTGTAAGAATTTCCACTTGCTAAAGTTGTAAACGTGAAAAAATCTGTGTTTACATTTGTAATTGCATACAAGCCATCGACAGCACTTCCAATTCCAGAAATTACAACATAATTTCCAGTGGTGTAGCCATGAGCATTTACATTTACTGTAACCACATTTGAAAGACTTGAGTAAGTTTGAATTTCTTTAGATAGGTAAGTATTAACATTGCTAGATATATTACTTATGGTAACTGTATCGCTAGTAGAGTAGCCGTGGGCATTAGTTGTATACATAGTAATAGTGTCAGTGCCAGCACTAGAGTTTGCAACTACACCGTATCTATTTACCCAAAAAGTTTCTGCATTGCTGTCATCAAACTGAATAACATTGTTGCCTTCGTCTAACTTTACCCAGTCGACAATGGTATCTAACATTCCACGTTTCTGAGAAGCATCTCCGTTGAACGCTACTTCTCTGTTAGAAGTATCAATCTCAATGATGTCCGCATCTCTAAAAACAGTTGGTGCAGAGTTAGCGTAAGTTACTAAAGTATTTGTTATGGAATCTTTGTAGTCAGTTACATAAGTGAAAGCGTAAGAGTTGACTACACTCTCAACAGGAAAAGTTCCATTTAGTTTTTTATTAGTTATATTTACTATGCTTCCATTATTTACAGTAGTAAGTGAAACATTTGGAGTGACTTTTGTTGCAGTCATTGTATTATGTGTTGCAGTTGTAAAAACTACAAGTTCTTGATTGTCTAAAACTGCATCCACACCAGACACTGAAAATACGTCATTAACTCTAAAATTGTGAGTATTGCTTAAGGTGAAACCAACGAGATTACCTGAAATACTAAAATTAACAACACTAAAATTTTCTGGAAGTGTAATTTCTACTTCATCTCCAACAGATAAATCATGCTTGTTGGTGACAGTAATTGTTGCTGTACCATTAGTCATAGACTTAGCGTTTGCGTAGCGATACATTTTGCCACGAGTAGTTTCAGTAATTGTTAAAAGGTCGCCATTGGTTTCGTTGAAGATTGTGGCTCCGCCACTTACGATAGGACCTTCAATTTCATAGACAGCACCAACAGGGTAATTGCCATTGTTGTCAATCGTTACGTAGCCATCCTGAGTTCCAGTAGCATTTTTAGGTGCAGTTTCTGCATAGTCAGTAGTTAGCGAGTCACCAAACCATTGGTACTTAATTGGGTCAACAGCAACTAATCCGATTGAAAACTCTATACGTCCACGAGCGTTTACGTTGTCAATATTTGGCTTACCGCTTAGACGAACTTTTACAGCCTTTGTGTAGTCAGGCTCATTTACTACTAACCAAGCAGTAGACCTAACTAAATCGACAGCCCTAACTAATGTATCTCTGGCAACAGTAATTTTGCTAGCATCTGGAGGTAGGATTACTCCCTTTAGTTCAAGAACTCTTGTTCTGTATCTACCTTTAGATTGATAACTACCATCACCCCAACCCTTATCTAAATCTACAGTTTCTGGGTCTGGTAAATTCCACCAACCAACAATGTCGGTGCACACCCACACAACGTCGTTGTCGTCAATAGCATTTAATTGAAGGTCACCAAGTTTGATGTCTTTACCGAGAACCACACCAGTAAGGTGGGGTCTTGGAACCTTAGTTAAGGCTCTATTGACAATTGCATTTTCTTGACCTTGGTTTGGAGTTTGTACCATTATGCACTGGCTCCTCTACGCATTTGGAAAGAAAGTTCACGACTTACTAATGCTGCAAGTTCTACCTCATCCATGCCCTGAGATGGGTTGATTGTGATGTTTACGCTATTCATTAGAGAGCCACCACCTCCGCCGACCATTGTGCCAGCATCACCGTTTCTTTGAGTAATTCCGTAATTAATAGCATTTAATAATGGTAATGTACGTGCAGTTGCTGCGGCATTTACAACATACTCTCCGTTAGAAAGCATGGCTGGAATCTTGTCCGAGCGAGGACCGCCCTGACCGAATACAGAACCACCAAGGGCAAATTTCTTCAAAATTGCTCCACCGTTTTTTCTAAAAATAAAGCCACCGTCTGCTCGTTGCTCTGCTTTAGTTGTAACTACATAAGTACCACTTAAATCTTTAGCCAAATCTTTTTGTGCTTGTTTAATTGAGTCTTTATCCCAAGTTACACTTTGTTGAATTGGTTTTTCATTTGCTATTTGTTGCATTATGTCTTGAACGGATATTCCGTAATCACTCATTAACGTAGCAATTGTTGTTTTACCGTTTTCAAAGTCTTTTCTTATGCCCTTCATTTTGTCGGCAAGATAGTTTCTTCTGTAAATTCCCTTATCTTTAAGTTTTTGCTCAATTATTGCAAGTACTGAATCTGGGCTGGTCAAAGCATCAGCCAATCCAGCAGTTACGTCTGGAATAGTCTGGCTAAATGTTTTTTCCCAATCCATTACGTCTTTTTTGCTAGATGTAGATAGAGTTTGTACAAGATTAGCACCGTCTTTACCCATGTTTATCAATGCTTTATAAGTGGACTCTTTAATTCCCTTTTTTTGAACTTTTTGTAGATTTTTAAACCAATTTATTTGACTATCAAGTTGAGTTTGTAGAGCACCTTGATACCCCTTAAGGTCTACTACACCCTTTTTAGTAAATTTTTCGAGAGGAGCATTTACGTCAATAAAAGATGATGCTGCAGTAGCAAGTGCTTTTCCTAATTCTTTTTGAGCCTCTGCTGCTTTAGCGGCTGCATATGCACCTCTGTTTAAGGCTATGTCTAAATAGATGCTTTGCTTTTCTTGATTAGACATTTCTTCTGTGACAAGACCATATTTTTTAGCAGTTTTTTTAAGTTGCTCTTGGAACGGCTTCATTTCTTTTAGTTGGGCTACAAGTCCCCCACGACCAAGTTCCGTAGCATTAGCAAATCTTATAAATCCTTGCTGTGCGGATTTCAAATCTTTTTTGGCAATTTGACCTAATGCAGTTCCTAGGTTTCCTAGTGCCTCCTTGTACGGACCTAATGCTTTAGAGTTTTTAACAAAGGCTTTTCTCTCTTCTACACTTAGGTCGTAGTATTTCTTACTACCAATAGACACACCTTTTTGACTTTGTGCAAGTGCCTTATTTACATCTTTTAATTTAGTAACATCTTTAATTAATTCTTTCGAACCGTCCCAAGAAGACTCCAGTGCGTTAGACCAAGCCGTTTGTGAATATCTCAGTTGTTCATAAGTAGATGTACCAGAGTCTTTTAAATCCATTAAAGAGGCTTTAGTTTTTGCTGTGGCTTTTTTTACGTCATCATTGTGCTTACCAATAAGCCAAGCAATACCAGCAACTGCTAAGGCAACTGTACCAGCAATTGCGACTATGGGCCACAACGCTGAGTTTAGTGCAAAACCAAAAAGAGTCGTTGGTGCGGTAGCACCAGCAAATGCCATTCCCTGTGCTCTAATTGAACCAGTCAGAGTGTTACTTGCTACAGTTGCACCTGCCTGAGTTGAAATACCCTTTATAAGAGTTCCGTTATATAGATTTTTTTGCAAAGTTGCTTGCATTTCGGCAGCAATTTCTGCTTGCTTCTTTGTTAAAGTCTTTCCAGCAATAATATTGTCAATAACTTTTAAAGCCTGATTTTTCTTACGAGTGCCCATGTTGGTACTCTCGGCAATAGTCTGCCTATAGGTCATTACTGCATCTAGTTGTTTAGCAGTTATTGTCTTTTTTTGTAGTAAAAGACTAATTCCATCAACAGTATTTTTTGCTTTTTGAGCAAATATTTGTTTGTAGGTAAGACCTGTTAATGTAACCATTGCAGCACGAATAATTCCATAAGTTCCATAGAACAGCATCATTACTTTTTTAAGAAGAAGCCAAGAAGTAACAAGAGCACCTATCGCACCAGTTAGCGGTCCTAATGCCTTTAGCACCATACCAATCCAACTAAACACAACAGCAAGAGACCTAAAAATCTCATTTAAAACAACAAAATAAGTTTTTATTTGCTCACCGTCAGTAAATGTTGCAAGCATATCTACTATTGTCACAATTACCTGTGCCAGTTCAGGGCCTATAGCACTGACAATGCTATTTAAAATTTCTTCTAGTCCGCCACTACCTGTTGCAAGGGTGTCCCAAAATTCTTTAACTGCTGGATTTTGTCCTAAAGACATAAAAATGCTTGCAAAATTTGAAAATACACCAAAAATTGATTTAGTGCTTTCTACCGCTGGTTTAAGTTTGTCATCTAGAGTTAATCCATCTGCACCCATCTTAAATTCTCTAAGACTTTCGGTGCTTTCTCTCATCCACTTTAAAAATTCTCTACCAGCAGAGCCTTCCTCAGTTTGGCTTATAACTAAACGTTTAAATGGCTGAAAAATATTACTTAAGTATCTACCAAAATCTGCTGCAGCCTTACCAGCATTTTTAAAGAATCCATTTAATTTACCAAAGTTTTTTGCAGATGCGTCGCCTAAAGTAAAAGTTTTTTGGTCTAAAAAGTGTGTAAATTTAGTTATTAATGGGTCGGCTGCCTTAAGCACAGTGATAAACATCTTAAAGAAGTTACCAAGCACTCTTCCAAGAGTTCCAATAGTTCCACCAGTAGATTTAAAAAATTCCGCAAGATTTGATTTAGTTTTTGGGTCAAATACTGTTCCACCAAATTCGCTAACTGCTTTACCTAATCCAGAACTTACATCTTTAAAACCCTGAACTAGCATTTTAAAGTAACCGCCAGCAAACAAAACTTTCATTTGCTGAGTCAATGCTGGCAAGAATGAACTTGATGCAGCCTCCCTAAGTTCTTTCATCCTAGGCTGTACGCTCTTTAGGTAGATAGCAAAGGCTTTTTGAGTTTTAGTTAAATCTTTGTACGGGTCTTGACCAGCACCGCCATTTTTGTTTTTATTTGGATTTGCTAGTTCTGCTTGTAAATCATTATTTTTATCTTTAGCACGTCTATAAGAAAGTTCTGCTTGCTTATAGGCTAACTCTGCTTCTCTTCTTGCTCTATTGTTTGGTGGCAAATCTTGGACACGAGCCAAAGTCTCACGTGCACTTTCTAACTTAAGTGCAGCCTGTTCTTCGCTTAAAGCAGCGTCTTCAGCATCAAACGCAAGTTGTTGCATTTCTTCACGTAATTCGCGAAGACTTTTAGTTCCTTCATTTCCAGTTTTTTGCACAGCCTCCATGACGCCTTTAAACGCCATTTTTCCAACTGCACCAGCAATTTTTATTTGAGCCATTATTCCAACAAGGGCTATACCAGAAGTTGCCGCACCTACCAATGCACCAGAAAGTGCACCTAAACCACCAACTAAAGCCGAGATAGAACTTATAAGAGTTCCAACACCAGCCTGAATAGCGTAACCCCTACGCATCAACTGGTGGAATCCCCTAGCAGCCTCGGTTGCTTCGTCACGCATTTTATTGCCAAAGCCTTTACCAAATGCTTGACCAGCAGCAGTACCTTCTTTGGTTGACTGACCTTTTACACCGTCAAAACCATTAGCAATATCTTTTTTAATTTCAGTAGTGATAGCACGTACCAAAATATACGCTTCACCGACTATTGCCATAACATAATCACCTCCTAACTAACTTTCTAATCTTCTTTACTAACCACCGATAGGAGAGTCCAATACTCCACCAAATGGGTCATTGTCGTCGCCACTAAAATTGGTTGGTGGGAAATAAGGTTTTACGTTTTTTCTCTGAGTAGGGTCAAACGGGGTGAAGTCTGCAACTTCCCCGTCAATATAGTCGTCACCCTGCTTAAACACCGTGTATCTATAAGTAGAACTGTATAGAGTGTTCCAAATTGCAATTCTTCGGTTCTCTACCATCTGAGCGTGTTCTTGTGAAAGATAGTTAATATCTTCTTCATAGATGTAATGGATAACATCAAGCATGTCTGCTGCATCCATTTCTGCCAAGTTAACTTGACTCATCAAGGCTTTACCGTTTACGTAATACCAGAGGTCTAACGCCCAAGTTATTAGACTTCTGGTCGCTCTTCCGGGCGGTCACCGTATTGCTCTAGCAACCAACCAGTAATTTCAGCCAATGTTTCAACTGAAACAATCTTCTCTGGGTCATCCAGAAGTGCGTCAAACTTTGTGTAACTCTCAGGCTTTAGAACCTTCTTGAAAAATACTCTGGTTACCTTTGCGGTTTCAGATGCATTTTCAGAGTTTGCCATTTCAACAAACTCAAGTAGAGCCTTACCTTGCATTCTTGGGTAGCAGTGGAATTCTTCGTCAAATAGTTTAAAAGTCAAAGGCTGGTCTGAAACGTTCTTGTCGTTTCCACGTCCAAAATCTTTAAATCTAGCGGTCATTTGTTTTTAGTTCTTTCTCGTGTTGTCTTGAGTCGATACGGGTTCGTATCTATAAATAAATTTTACTATGTATATAAAGGTGTGATTTTATCTAAGTTTGTATCTGGCACGGTCAGCAGCATTTGGCGTGTACATAGGAGTTCTTCCAGCACCTTTAAAAAACTTAAGTTGGTCATACAAGTACCTGTTTCTTCTACTTCCAGGGTGGTTTACTTGTTTAGTTCTAACCAAACGCATACCTCCACCTTTACCACGACTAGCCATAAAAACCAGTTGGTTATCACCTTTAGGGTTAATGATGTGCGGTCTTGTACCTCTGTGAACCATAAGAGCATAAGGAACAGTCCAAGAACCTACCATCAGATATTGACCTGTTTTGTTGGTGTATCCTAGATGTTTTTTGTGAATAGACCTAGCCAAGCGACCAGTACGCCAAGGTTTTTGAGGAAGTTTCCTCATTCTGTTTTTGGCTTTTTGTGTAGCCAAATCACCTTGTTTATCTAAGTATTTCCATAAATAGCCGTGCTTAGTGTGAAACTCGCGATAATAATTGAGAGCGTATTTTTGCCAAGACATATGACTAAATCTGTATCTATATACAGTTTTAGTTCTTACAGTTCCTTTATTGCCAATTCTAATTGGCGGATATTTAACTGGTCTAGATGTGCGACTAAGGCTTTTACTTATAGACCTTATGAGCCTACCAATACCCCACGTTGCCCAACTATCGGGAAAACCTTTAGGCATTTTAAGGCACAGCCATAACTACGTTCATTACGGTGGTAACAAACCCACCCTCTGGCTCTCCAATTTCTAGTGTTGCAATTACACCAAGACCGTAGCCAGTGTCGTCCCACATATCAAATTCACGAATAGATTCCATAAGAATCCAAGCGTCAACTACAGAAATTTCACTGC
>Ga0214917_10005608_pt1 | contig 13351 bp, 11 predicted proteins | sample LL_1208_BB_MetaG_FD_177983 | JGI IMG/M metagenome (GOLD analysis project Ga0214917, IMG submission 177983) | Freshwater microbial communities from Lake Lanier, Atlanta, Georgia, United States - LL_1208_BB | ecosystem: Environmental > Aquatic > Freshwater > Lake | place: USA: Georgia | collected... | reverse complement strand
AAAAGAGGCCGTCGCGTACATGAAGAAAGTGCACACGCTGGTGCGCTATCTCGAAATCTGCGACGGCAACATGCAGGAAGGTTCGTTCCGTTGCGATGCGAACGTCTCGGTGCGACCGAAGGGTCAAGAAAAATTCGGCACTCGCGCCGAAATCAAAAACTTAAACTCGTTCCGCTTCGTCGAGAAGGCGATCAACTACGAAATCGAGCGCCAGATCGAGTTGATCGAGAGTGGCGGCAAGGTGGTGCAGGAGACGCGGCTCTACGATCCGGATAAGGGTGAGACCCGGTCGATGCGCTCCAAAGAAGAAGCGAACGACTACCGCTATTTCCCCGATCCCGATTTGTTGCCGGTCGAACTCGACGAGTCGTTCATCGACGTCGTGCGCGCTGCTTTACCGGAATTGCCCGATGAAAAAGCGGCGCGCTTCGTGCGCGAATATCAGCTGCCAGAATACGATGCTGGCGTGCTCACCGCGAGTCGCGAGCTGGGCGCGTTCTACGAAGAAGTCGTGCGCCGCGTCGGCAGCGAGCCGAAGTTGTGCGCAAACTGGGTGATGGGTGATCTGGCCGCGTTCCTCAACAAAGACAATCTCGAGATCGGCAACTCGAAAGTCGATGCAGCCGGCCTCGCGTTGCTGGTCGCGCGCATCGTCGATCAGACGATCTCGGGCAAGATCGCCAAAGACGTGTTCGAGGCGATGTGGGAGTCGGGCGAGAGCGCCGATGCCATCATCGAACGCAAAGGCCTGCGCCAGATCACCGACACTTCGGCGATCGAGCGGGCGATCGAAGAGGTCATGAGCAAAAATCCCGGACAGCTCGCCGACTATCGATCCGGCAAAGATAAATTGTTCGGTTTCTTCGTTGGCCAGGTCATGAAGGCGACCGGCGGCAAAGCCAATCCCGCGCAACTCAACGAACTTTTGAAACAGAAGCTCGCGGGTTGACCGTGAGTGCGAGCGCGTCGGATTGGGTTCGGCGTTTCGCCGTCGAGCACCGCGAAGTGCGCGGACAGCTCGTTCGTCTGGGGCCGGCGTGGCTCGCCTTGCGGGAGCACGGCGACTATCCGGAGCCGGTGCGCGCGCTGCTCGGCGAGGCCGTGGCTGCGACCGTGCTACTCGCCTCGACGCTCAAATTCGAAGGTGAATTGACGCTGCAGTTGCAGGGCGATGGCGCAGTGCGCTTGTTGGTGGCGCAATGCACCCACGATTTTCGTGTGCGCGCCGTGGCGCGTTTCGATCGCGAGCGGCTCGCCGAAGATTTCGCGACGCTCGCAGGCCAGGGCAGCATCGCCGTCACCATCGAGTCGGGGCGGCTGCAATCGCGCTATCAAGGCGTGGTGCCGATCGACGGCGATTCGCTCGCCAGCTCGCTCGAGTATTACTTCGAGAACTCCGAGCAATTGCCGACGCGCGTGCGACTCGCGGCCGATGCCGCCGGCGCTGCGGGGCTGTTGGTGCAGCGCATGCCACAACAAGGTGGCGTGGGCGCTGACGTGGCGAGCGCCGCCGTGGCACGCGAGGCGGAGGCCTGGGAAACCTTTGAAACGGCGGCGCGTGCGCTAGCCGACATCGGTGCCGACGAATTGTTGCTGCGGCCGGTCGAAGAGTTGTTACAGCGCGCCGTGCCGGGGCTTGATCTGCGAATGTTCGACACGCAAGCGGTGAGTTTCGGTTGTCGTTGCAGCCGCGAGCGCGTCACCGGCATGTTGCGCTCGCTCGGTGCCGAGGAAGTGCGCGCGATCGTCGCCGAGCAGGGCGCGGTCACCGTGACTTGCGAGTTTTGCCATAAGCCGTGGCGCTTCGACGCGGTGGATGCGAGCGAATTGTTCGGCGATGCTGCGGGTCGTTCGCCGGGGTCGCCGCGCGTGAATTGAGCGGCGCTTAGCGCCGCCGTTCGCTGGCGAGATACTCGGTGCTTTGCATCTCGATCAACCGACTCGCGGTGCGATCGAACTCGAACAGCAATCTCGAGCCACGATAGAGACGTATCGGTTCGGCGGCCGCACTGACGATCAAGTGCACGCGTCGATCGTAGAATTCGTCGACCAAGGCGATGAATCGGCGCGCGGCATTTTCGTGCGTCTCGTCGAACACCGGCACGCCCGAGATGATCACGGCGCGAAATTCGCGCGCGATGCTGACGTAATCGTTTTGGCTGCGCGGCCCCTCGCAAAGCGCTTCGAACGCGAACCAGACCACGTTATCCGACAGTGCGATCACGGGAATCGCGCGATCTTCGATCAGAAGATGGCGGCTGTCGCGCCGATTACCGTCGCCGAGTTCTGCGAACCAGCGCTCGAGTGCGGCGGGCGTGGTCGCATCGTCGCTCGCGAGGTAGATCGAGGCGCGCGCGAGTCGCCGTAAGCGATGATCTTCGGCGCCGTCGACGTCGACGATCTCGCAGTGTCGCTCGAGCAAGGCGATCGCCGGCAAAAATCTTTGGCGCTGCAGGCCGTCGCGATACAAGCCCGCCGGCGGCACGTTCGATGTGCACACGAGCGTGACGCCGCGATCGACCAGATGTGCGAACAAACCGCCGAGTAGCATCGCATCGGCGATGTCGCTGACGAAGAGTTCGTCGAGGCAGAGCACGCGCGTTTCGGCGGCGAGATCGGCTGCGACCGCCGCGAGCGGGTCGACTTCGCTTTGATGGGCCCGCAGACCGGCGTGCACAGACTGCATGAAACGATGGAAATGCAGCCGACGCTTGGCGGTGAACGGCAGACTGTCGAAGAACAGATCCATCAACCAGGTTTTGCCGCGACCCACCGGTCCGTGCAAATAAATGCCGCGTACCGCATGACCGCGGCCGGGCTGAGCCGAAAATCGGCGCAGTAATCGTGCTGCGAGCGACACGCGTTCGGCGCGCACCAGTTCGTCGCGCAATCGTTGTAAGGGCCGCAAAGCGGCGCGCTGTGCATCGTCGTGATCGAAGCGCGCCTCCGCGGCGACCGCGTCGTAACGACGTAACAATTCGTCGCCGCGAACCGACTCGCTCATATCGCAAGCTCCGGTCGATCGCGGAAATGCGCGAGCGCCGCGGGATTGGCGAGCGCCTCGGTATTGGTCACCGGTAGGCCGTGCACTACGTTGCGCACCGCGAGCTCGACGATCTTGCCACTTAAGGTGCGCGGAATGTCAGGCACAGCGAGGATGCACGCGGGCACGTGACGCGGCGTGGTGTGGCGACGGATCGTGTCGCGAATGCGGTCCTGCAGCTCTGCATCGAGCGCGATGCCGGGGCGCAATCGCACGAACAACACCACGCGCACGTCACCTTGCCACTGCTGGCCGATACACAAAGATTCGAGCACTTCGGGTAGTCGTTCGACCTGTCGGTAGATTTCTGCGGTACCGATGCGTACGCCACCCGGGTTGAGCACGGCATCCGATCGGCCGTGGATCACGAACCCGCCGTGGGCGGTGCGCGCCGCGAAATCGCCGTGGTGCCACAAGCCGGGGAAGCGCTCGAAGTAGGCGGCACGATAACGCGTGTCGTCGGGATCGTTCCAAAAGCCGATCGGCATCGACGGAAACGGCGTTCGACACACGAGCTCACCACGCACCTCGGGTGGCACGCTACGACCTGCGTCGTCGACGACGTCCACCGCCATGCCCAGTCCAGCGCATTGGATTTCGCCGCGATACACGGGTGCCGTCGGTTCGCCGAGACAAAAACACGACACGATGTCGGTGCCACCCGAGATCGAAGCGAGTTGCACGTCGTCTTTGACCTCGCGATAGACGAAGTCGAAGCCCTCTGGGGCGAGCGGTGAACCGGTCGAGAGTACGCTGCGCAGCGTCGACAGCGACACGTGCTCGCGCGGCCGATAGCCGGACTTCTCGAGTGCCGCCAAATATTTGGCTGAGGTGCCGAAGATCGCGACGTGCTCGCTCGCGGCGAGTCGCCACAGCACGCCCGGATCTGGATGAAACGGCGAGCCGTCGTAGAGCACGAGGGTCGCGCCGCTCGCCAAGCCGCTCGCGAGCCAATTCCACATCATCCAGCCGCAGGTTGTGAAGTAGAACAGCCGATCACCGCGCCGCAGATCGGTGTGCAACTGGTGTTCTTTCAAATGTTGCAAAAGCGTGCCGCCGGCGCCGTGCACGATGCATTTCGGCATGCCGGTGGTGCCCGACGAATAGAGGATGTAGAGCGGATGCGCGAACGGCAGGCGCAGGAAGCGTAGTTTCGCGCCGGGGGTGCCGAACTCCGCCCAGCGAATCACCGGCACCGTTCCTGCCGCGGCGACGAGTGCGTCGAGCGCCGGGGTGCTCCGCACGTAAGGCACGACCACGACTGCGCGGACGCTCGATAACTGTTCGAGCACGCTGGCAATCGACGTCAAAGAATCCAGCGTTTTACCGGCGTAGTGATAGCCGTCGGCGGTGACCAAAACTTTTGGCTCGATCTGACCGAAGCGATCGAGTACGCCGGCGATACCGAAATCCGGCGAGCAAGAGGAGAACACCGCACCGAGGCTGCTGGTGGCGAGCATCGTGATCACGGTTTCCGGTAGGTTCGGCAAAAATGCGGCGACGCGATCACCGGCGACTACGCCCGCTGCGACGAGCCCTGCAGCGACGCGGCCGACCTCGGCGTGTAGTTGTCGATACGAGAGCGTGCGACGCTCCCCGCGCTCGTTGAAGAACACGATCGCAACGTGCTCGTCACGGAAGCGCAGCAGATTCTCAGCGAAATTGAGTTGCGTATCGGCGAACCACAGCGTGTCCTGCAGTACGGGACCGGTGCCGAAATCACCGATGACGTTGCAGAAGTGGGCGAGCTCCGCCCAAAACTCCGTGGGCCGTTCGATCGACCAACGGTGTAACGCGGCGTAATCGTCGACCGCGACACCGCGCCGCTCGCGCACGCAGGCGGCGAACTTGACGAGGTTACTCGCTGCGATGCGTTCTGCGGAGGGTTGCCAGAGTCGATCGGTCACGTCGATCGATCACAAAGATTGGTAGATCGGACCCGAGCCGCCCTCCGGCGTCGTCCAGTCGATGATCTGGTACGGATCTTTGATGTCGCAGGCCTTACAGTGTACGCAGTTGGCCGCGTTGATCTGCAGTCGCTTGCCACCCGCGCCGTCGGCCACCATTTCATAGACGTTCGCCGGACAAAAATTCTGGCATGGATTGCCGAACTCCGTGGCGCAGCGCGTGGCGCAAATCGTCGTATCACGAACCTTCAGGTGCACGGGTTGGTTTTCTTCGTGCGAGTTGTTGGCGAAGAACACCGCAGCCAGGCGATCGCGCGGTGGCAGACTGCGATCGACCCAGCCGCGATCGGGCGATTCGAATTCTGTGAGTCGCGCGGTTGCAGCGTGAGCCGCCTGGTTGCGCAGCGTCCACGGCGTGCGGCCGCCGGTGAGCGTTTCCAGCGCAGCGTTGGCGAGCGCGAACCAAAGCCCACGTTTGAAGCCAGGTTTGATGTTACGAACTTTATAGAGCTCGCGACCGCCGGCGGAGGCGCGCCAGCGCGCATCGAAGCCCTGCGTGCCGCCGGTTTCGGCGATGTGCGCGGCGGCCAGCATGCCGCTGCGCAAGGCTTGGTGGATACCTTTGATCTTGGGTACGTTGAGGGTGCCGCCCGCATCGCCGATTAACAGCGCGCCCGGCATTTCGAGTTTCGGCATCGATTGCCAGCCGCCCGCGGAAATCGTGCGCGCACCGGCGGCTAATATCTCGCCGCCTTCGAGCAGCTTGCGAATGTGCGGGTGATGTTTGAATTGTTGGAAAGCCTCGAACGGTTGTAGCCGCGGGTCGCGATAGTCGAGGCCGACGACGAAACCGACGTACACCCGATCGCCGTCGAGGTGATAAAGAAAACTACCGCCGTAGGTGTCGTTGTCGAGTGGCCAGCCGATGCTGTGTTCGATACGGCCCGGCTCGACGCGTCCCGGCGGCAGTTGCCACAATTCTTTGAAGCCGAGTCCGTAGGTCTGCGGATCGCAGTCGGCATCGAGCGCGAATTTTTTGATGAGTTGTTTGCTGATGCTGCCACGGCAGCCTTCGGCGAGCACCGTGATGCGCGCGCGCACCTCCGGGCCCGGGGCGTAGTTCGGACCGGGCTCGCCGTTCTTTTCGATGCCGACGTCCCCGATCTGCACGCCGACCACCGCACCGTCGTCACCGTAGAGCGCGTGTGCGCCCGCAAAACCCGGGAACACGTCGACTCCGAGTGCTTCGGCGCGCGCCGCCAGTAGCGGGGTGAGCAGGCCTAGCGAGACGATGAAGTTGCCCTCGTTGTGTTGTTGCGGTGGCACGGGCAGGCGGATGCGTCCGGTGCGAGTGAGCAGCGCGAACTCGTCGCGTTTCGCGGGAATGCAGATGCCGGGCGGGGCATCGCGCCAGCCGGGAAGCAATTCGTCCAGCGGGCCGGGTTCGAGCACCGCACCCGAGAGTGCCTGTGCGCCGATCGCCGAGGCTTTTTCGAGTACGCACACACCGAGTTCGGGCTTGGTTTCTTTGAGACGGATCGCGCAGGCGAGACCGGCAGGTCCGCCGCCGACGATCAGTACGTCATATTCCATCACGTCCCGCTCGACGCTTTCGCTCATGGTGTGCACACGCTCATGGTTTGATCGTTACGGTCGAATTCTTTGCAGCCGGAGTCATTTCGGCGGCAGACGCACGGCACCGTCGAGCCGGATGGTTTCACCGTTCAACATCGGGTTGACGACGATCGCCTCGACCAGCTGCGCATATTCTTCGGGTTTACCGAGTCGCGCCGGAAACGGCACCTGGCTCGCGAGCGAGGCCTGTAATTCGGGCGTCATGCCGTCGACCATCGGCGTGTGGAAGATGCCCGGTGCGATCGACATGACGCGGATTCCGAAGGCTGCGAATTCGCGCGCCAAAGGTAAGGTCATGCCGACAAGCGCCGCCTTGGTAGCGGAATAAGCGACTTGCCCAATTTGACCGTCGAACGCGGCGACCGAGGAGGTGTGGATGATGACTCCTCGTTCGCCGTCCGCGGTCGGCTGATTTCTTTGCATCAGTGCCGCTGCGGCCTTGTCGCAGAGAAACGTGCCGAGCAGGTTGATTTGCAAGACGCGGGCGAAGAAATCGCCGGCCATCGGCCCGTTACGACCGAGTACGCGGCCGGCACCGATCACGCCGGCGCAATTGACGAGTAGATCGATTCCGTCCAGCGCAGTCGCCGCTCGCGCAAAAGTTTCTTCGACCTCACTTTCGGCGGTGACGTCGCAACGCAGGAAGATCGCTGCCGCACCGATCGATTCGGCGGCTGCACGTCCCGGCCCTTCTTGAATGTCGAGCAGCGCGACGTGTGCGCCGCGTGCGGCGAGATGACGCGCGACCGCATGTCCGAGGCCCGAAGCGCCACCGGTGACGATCGCGCGCAAGCCCGCGACGTTCATACGAGTTCGAGGGCGATGGCGGTCGCTTCGCCGCCGCCGATGCACAGCGAGGCGACGCCACGCTTGCCGCCACGGGCTCGCAGCGCATGTACGAGCGTGGTGACGATGCGTGCGCCGGTCGCACCGATCGGGTGGCCGAGCGCACAAGCACCACCGTTGACGTTGAGGCGTGCGTGGTCGATACCGATGTCGTGCATCGCGGCCATCGCGACCGCCGCGAAGGCTTCGTTCACTTCGAAAAGATCGACGTCGCGCGCCTGCCAGCTCGCGCGTTCGAGCACTTTGCGGATCGCACCGACCGGCGCGGTGGTGAACCACTCTGGCGCTTGTGCGTGGCTCGCTTGCGCGACGATACGTGCGAGCGGGCGTACGCCTTTGGCGCTGGCCGCCGCTGCACTCATCAACACCACAGCTGCTGCGCCGTCGGAAATCGACGACGAGCTCGCCGCGGTCACCGTGCCGTCTTTGCGAAACGCCGCTTTGAGTTGTGGAATTTTTGCAAGATCGCAGGTGAAGGGCGTTTCGTCGCGCGCGATCACCACTTCGCCTTTGCGGCCTTTGATCGTCACGGGCGTGATTTCCGCATCGAAGGCGCCGGACTCGACGGCGTGCAGCGCGCGACGGACCGATTCGGCAGCGAAGGCATCTTGCGCAGCGCGCGAGAAAGCATATTTGTCGGCAGTGTTCTCGGCGAAACAACCCATCATCTGGCCGTCCCAAGGGCTCTGCAGGCCGTCGTAGAACATGTGGTCGAGAATTTCGCCGTGACCCATGCGGTAGCCGCCGCGCGCTTTGGGCAACAAGTAGGGCGCGTTGGTCATCGATTCGAGACCACCGGCGACGACCACTTGCGCATCACCGCTCGATATTTGATCGACGCCCGCCATGATCGCGCGCATCGCCGAGCCACACATTTTGTTGAGCGTCGTGGTCGGCACCGACGTCGGCAGCCCGGCGCCGAGCGCCGCTTGCCGCGCCGGTGCTTGACCGAGACCCGCCGGCAGCACGCAGCCCATGACGACCTCGTGGACGTCGCTCATGGCGAGAGTGGAGTCCGCCATGGCGCCGGCGATCGCCGCTGCGCCGAGTTGTGGTGCGGTGGCTGCAGCGAGCGCGCCTTGGAAGGCGCCGATCGGGGTGCGTCGCGCGGCGACGATCACGACGTGGTCGGGCATTACGGAATGATCCTAGCGGGGATGAGTCGGCAATATTAGCCGAACGTCGGTCCGACGGCGGCCCCGTGCGCCCGCGCCGAACGGGGGTTTTACGCCTCGATCAGAGGATGACGCGGTGATCTGCGAGGTCGGGTTCGCCGACCCGCGCCAGAATCTGTGCGCGCGCCGTGTCGCGTAATGCGGCGGCGGCACGCTCCGGCGGCACGTCGGCCGCCGGGTGCAACGGATCGAGTAACTCGACTTCGATTCGCCCGGGTCGCGGGAAAAACAGCGGACTCGGCAGCATGTCGCGCGAGCCGCGGATGACGCAGGGCACGACCGGGCAGCCCGCGTGCGCGGCGCTCACGAACGCGCCGATGTGAAACTTCAGTAGACCCGGCCGGTCGATGAAGGTGCCTTCCGGGAAAAACAGCAACGGTTGTCCGGAGGTCGCGCTGCGCAGCACGCGGCGCGCATCGAGACCACCGCGATGGCGATTGACGCGCTCGACGAATTCCGTGCCGATTCGGCGCAGCAACAAACCCGCTAGCGGCATCGCATCCATCTCCCGCTTAACCACGTAAGCGAAGCGTTCCGGCAACACGGCTTTGATGATGATCGCATCAATATAACTGGCGTGATTTGCCACCACCACGCATTGTCCTGGCGGTAAGCGTTCGAGACCTTCGATGCGTAGCGGTACGAACGCGGTGCGCATCACGAGTTTGGCGGCGACACCAGTCATCCTTCGGCGGCGATCGACGCCCGGCACGACGATCAACAACGCGAGCAGCGTGAGTGCGATGCCGACGAACGTTGTCCAAACATAGGATCCGTAGACGACGCGCGCGACGAAACCTAACGGTCCTTCGCGTGGCGCGGCGTGGTCGGTCGACGATGGTTCCGGTGCGTTCAAGGGCGGGTATCGTCGAAGCACCCGCGACGCAAGTCAATCCGACCCGATGCGCGGCGGCGTGAAGTGCGTCACGCCCAGCGGCGCGCGATCGGGGCATACTCGCGTTCGCATGGAAGACGCCGCGTTCGAACTCGATCCTGCCGTCGCGCGATTTCTCGATCTCGTGTGGATGGAGCGCGGGTTGTCGGCGAACACGCTCGCCGCCTATCGCTCGGATTTACAGTTGCTGCAACGCTGGCAAATGTCTCGCGGGCGCAGCATCGTCGCTACGGCGCGCGCCGATTTGCTCGAGTTCGTCGCCGATCGTGCAGCGCAGGGCGCCAGGCCGCGCAGCACGGCACGCCAGATCTCCTCGTTCCGCCGATTCTTTCGGCAGCTGCTGCGAGATGGCGCGGTCGCCGTCGATCCGACGGCCGACGTCGCGATGCCGAAGCTCGGCCGGCCCTTGCCAAAATCTTTGACTGAGGACGAAGTCGAGCGCTTGCTCGCGGCGCCGAATGTGGACGAGCCGCTCGGCCTGCGCGATCGCGCGATGCTCGAGTTGTTGTACGCGACCGGTTTGCGCGTCTCGGAGCTCGTGACCTTGAAGCACGCGCAAGTGAATCTCAATCAAGGCGTGGTGCGCGTCACCGGCAAGGGCAATCGCGAGCGACTCGTGCCGCTAGGCGCCGAAGCGATCTCGTGGTTGGCGCGTTTCGACGGCGCGCCGCGCGCGAGTTTGCTCGAAGGGCGTACCACCGACCATTTGTTTCCGACACGGCGCGGCGCGGCGATGACCCGTCAAACTTTTTGGCACATGATCAAACGCTATGCGCGCCGTGCGGGCATCAACAAACCGTTGTCGCCGCACACTTTGCGGCATGCGTTCGCCACGCACCTCATCAATCACGGCGCCGACTTGCGCGTGGTGCAGATGCTGCTCGGTCACAGCGATCTGTCGACCACGCAGATTTACACCCACGTCGCCCGCGAGCGACTCAAGGACTTGCACGCCCGGCACCATCCGCGCGGCTGAGTTAGACTGCGCACGAACTTTCCGCCGGCGCACCGGTCACAGTCTGCGCCCCGATCGAGGATATTGCCGATGATGCGCGCGAGTCGTTTTTTGTCAGTGCTGTTGTGGGCCGTTTGTTCGATCGGTGCCCCGCTCGTGATCGCTGCCCCCGCCGCTCCGGCGGCGCCCGCGGCGACGCCGGTCGCCAAAGGCGACCCGCGCACCGAGCTCGCTCGTCGCATGCCCGGCAGCAAGCCAGAAGATTTTCGTCCCGCGCCGGTGCAAGGTCTTTGGGAATATTCGCAAGGCGTCGAAGTTCTATATTTTTCGTCCGACGGTAAGTTTGCGATCGACGGCGACCTGTTCGACGTCGCTTCCAAAGAAAACCTGAGCGAAACGCGGCGTCGTGAAAGCCGCATCGCGTTGCTAGCCGGCGTGCCTGAATCGCAGATGGTGGTGTTTGGCCCCAAAGACGCGAAGCACACCGTAACGGTGTTCACCGACGTCGACTGCGCCTATTGCCGCAAATTGCACTCCGAGATGGCCAAGTACAACGAACTTGGCATACGTGTGCGCTACCTCTTCTACCCGCGCACCGGTCCCGACACCGAATCGTGGGAAAAGGCCGTCGCCGTGTGGTGTTCGACCAACCGTAACGACGCGCTCACGCGCGCGAAGAAAGGCGAATCTTTGAAGGTCGCAAAGTGCAATCCGAACCCGGTCGCGCGCGACTACGAGCTCGGCCATCAAGTCGGCTTGCGCGGCACGCCCGCGATCGTGCTCGCCAATGGCGACTTGCTCGCCGGCTATCTGCCGCCGGCGATGCTCGCGAAACGTTTGGACGAAGTGAAAACCGGCGAGAACAAACTCGCCGAGGCGCGCTAACTCAACGCTCGAGTAACTTGAGCTTGTCCGGCTTGCCGTCCCACTCTTTGGCGTCGGCGGGCGCCGGCCCTTTTTCGGTGATCACCGGCCATTTTTTCGCCAGCTCGGCGTTCAAGGCTTTGAAGCCTTCCTGGCCGCTCGGCAATTCGTCTTCCGAATAGATCGCTTCGGCCGGACACTCCGGTTCACACAAAGTGCAATCGATGCACTCGTCGGGATCGATCACCAAAAAATTCGGCCCCACGTGGAAGCAGTCCACCGGACAAACTTCGACGCAATCCATGTATTTGCACTTGATGCAATTTTCGGTGACTACGAACGTCATGGTCGTACCCTAAAAGTCGAACGGCGCTATTTTGCCGCAATCACGTCGGTGCTGCGGCCGAACTCGACGAAGTGGTGGCCCTGCGTGCCCGCTGCGCGGTCCTCGAGATAGCGGCGCAACGTGAATTCGGTGCTCGCAAAAGCAACGTCCGACCAGGGGATTTCGTGTGCCTCGATCATCTTCACTTCGAGGCTCTCGGGTCCTGCGCCGATGTGCTGCGAGCGCAGTCGGCCGCGGAAAAACACGTGCACTTGATGGGCGTGCAACACGTGCACGACGCTGAGCAAGGAGCCGATTTCGACGTCGGCGAGCGCTTCTTCCTGCGCTTCGCGCGCAGCCGCTTCTTGCAGTGTTTCGCCGTTTTCCATGAAGCCGGCGGGAATCGTCCAAAAGCCGATGCGCGGCGCGATGGCGCGCTTGCAGATCAAGATCCGCCCATATTCGTCCTCGGGTACGCAGCCGACGACCAGTTTGGGGTTTTGATAGTGGACGGTGCTGCAACTCGGGCACACGTGCCGCGGCAGGTGTTCGCCCTCGGGAATGCGCACCTCGACGGTCGCGCCACAGTTGCTGCAGTACTTCATTGGGAAGATTTCTACGGTGGTGCCGGGAGAGGGAATCGAACCCACACTCTGTCACCAGAACCGGATTTTGAGTCCGGCGCGTCTACCAGTTCCGCCATCCCGGCCACCGAAGGGAGCGCAGTATACGTGAAACGCGGGCCGCCCTTGCCTAACATGCGCGCCGTGCACATCGCCGACTACGATTTCGATCTGCCGCCGGAGCTGATCGCCCAGCACCCCTTGCCCGAGCGCGCGGCCTCGCGGCTGCTGGAGCTCGACCCGCGCCGCGCGCCGGACGACCGCTGCGTCGATCGCAGTTTTCGTGAGCTGCCGGATTTGCTGGCGCCGCAGGATTTACTGGTTTTCAACGATACCCGGGTGGTCCCGGCGCGGCTGCTCGGCCGTAAGCCGAGTGGCGGGGCGGTGGAGATGCTGCTCGAACGGCCGCTCGACGGCGAACTTGCGCTGTTGCATATGCGTGCCAGCAAGCCGCTGCGCCCCGGCCAAATCGTTCGGACCGTCGGCGGTGATCTCGTGGTCGAGGGTCGGCGCGACGATCTGTTCGTCGTGCGCTGTCCCGGCGCTGCGCTGGAATTTTTCGAACGTCACGGTAGCGTGCCCTTGCCGCCGTACATCGAGCGTGCGGTCGTCGACGACGACGCCGAGCGTTATCAGAGCGTGCTCGCGCGCGTGCCCGGTGCGGTGGCCGCGCCGACCGCGAGCTTGCATTTCGATTTGCCGGTGCTCGAGCGCATCGCCGCGCGCGGCGTACGCCGCGCGACGCTTACGTTGCACGTCGGCGCCGGAACCTTTCGACCGGTGCGCGACGCCGACATCGCCGCGCATCGCATGCATGCCGAGTGGATCGACGTGCCGCTGGCGACCTGCGAGGCGATCGCCGCGACGCGTGCGGCGGGCGGCCGGGTGATCGCCGTCGGCACCACGGTCGTGCGGGCACTCGAGGCCGCTGCGCGGGCGAGCGCCGATGGCGTCTTCCGGCCTTGGTCGGGTGACACCGACATTTTCATTCGCGAGGGCCACGACTGGCGGACGATCGATGCGCTCGTCACGAACTTCCATTTGCCACGCTCGACCTTGTTGATGTTGGTGAGCGCGTTCGCC
>Ga0214917_10005607_pt1 | contig 13351 bp, 25 predicted proteins | sample LL_1208_BB_MetaG_FD_177983 | JGI IMG/M metagenome (GOLD analysis project Ga0214917, IMG submission 177983) | Freshwater microbial communities from Lake Lanier, Atlanta, Georgia, United States - LL_1208_BB | ecosystem: Environmental > Aquatic > Freshwater > Lake | place: USA: Georgia | collected... | reverse complement strand
CTTCTTCAGCCTCGAGTTCTCCTTCTGGAGCTCCTGAAGCTGCTTGGCCATCTTCGGATCCATCCCGCCGCGACCACCGCTTCGCGGCGGTGCCCGGTCCGCCAAGGGAGTACGTCTGCTGGCTGATACCCAGCCGTCGGCAGACATCGGGCACGTTCGCGCCCTTCCCAAGGTCAACGTCAGCCTGCCGAAGCAAGCCTACGATCTGCTCTGTACTGCGTCGCTTCTTCATCCGAGAACCCTTTCCAGCCCCATCCGGGGCAAGAGGATTCTCTCACAAGACCTGGCTCAGGATTTGGGGAGGGCGTCAGTCCCGCGGGTCGAGTTCACGCTCAATCTTGTGGCGGCGTTGCCATCGGCGGTGGCCAAGACACTTCGGCAGGCCGAGGCGGCCGACGACAAGCCACCGGCGGTATTCCAGCGAACGCTGCTGGTCAACGTCTTCCACGAGCCGCAACTCGTTCGCCATGCCGGACTGATCATGGAGCGGAGGCAGCAGGGGCTCACCTTCAAGGCCATTGGCGAGGAAATCGGGCTCACGAGATACCACATGGAAAACTGTGCTGAGATCCTGCGTCTCATGGAGGCTGAAGGGCTCACCGAGCCCTACCGCCGCCTGACCGAGAAGCCGGACCACGTTCCACGGTGGTGCAGTAAGCACTGGCTGAAGGCCGGCGACCGCAAGAGCGGCGGCAAACGTCGCCGGGCCGGATGAACATTGTTCGCTCACCCGAGCCGGGGATGCCGATTCCACAGCGATGTAAGATTGAGGACATGGCAGCAGCCGTTACTCCATCGTGGGCACCGACAGCCGACCGGCTTCGTACAGCCGTCGAGTGGCTCGTGGCGACGGCTCGACCGAAGCAGATCATCCTGTTCGGTTCGCATGCCCGCGGCGATGCTGACGACCACAATGACATCGATCTGCTGGTGGTCGAGTCCGCCGTTGCCGATCGCTATGAGGAGATGATCCGGCTCAACCGTGCCCTGAAGGGGCTCGTCATGCCGGTGGATCTGCTGGTGGTCAGCGAACAGGAGTTTGAACAACGCTCGGTGATGCCCGGCACGGTCGAGCACGCTGCCCGCTACGAGGGCCGGGTGTTGTATGCCGCCTGATACCGACTTCGGGACAATACTCGCCGTGCGGAAGTCTGCCTCACCGTCGGTGATTCTGTACCGTGACCGCCGCCGGAAGGCATCGTAACGTCAGGATTTCGGAGAAACGCTCGTCGAGTGCGGTTTTGCCTTCGGTCGCCAGATCTCGCGACCGGAGGCCGCTTGCCGCTTTTGGGCATCCTCGAGAATTGCTTTCAGATCACCACCAAACTTCTCCGCGATGCGGCGTCTTGTCCGGTGAATATCCTCAATGGTCGTGTCGCGTTCAGAGGGCGTCTGTGTCATCGGTCAACAGCTCCTCGGGTGTGCAAATGATAGGCCGCGAGAGGCCAAGGCCATCGAGCACGTCGAAGACCATGGGCAGAATTCTGGCATTCGCTATGTGGGAGCAGTTCCACGTCAAAAGATAGTCTACTTGGTGGTGGGCCACCATCGCGATGTGCAGGGCATCGACACTCGCAGACCGCGGCAGGATCGCCTTTCCCAGGATTTCGTCAGCAATCGTTAGGATTGCATTCTCGACGGGAAGGAGAGGCACGCCGGCTAGCGCCGCGAGCCGCCTAGAGGCGACTTCGGCGTCGCCGTCGGCGGCTTCGTCGAGAACGTACTGGGACGTCACCAGTTCGTAGTTAGGCCGCTCGGTCTCCCACCATTTCCGCGTCAGGAGTTGACGGGCTGCGGCCACCACCTGCGCACTCGGTCGACTCCGCAGATAGCTCACGATGGACGTTTCGACGTAGAGGGTAGGCATGCAGCGCCCTGTAAGGTCAGGCCTTTGATCTGAATCGTCAGTATACGGTGGCCTTGTGCCTCCCGGCCAAACGGTGACGCCGAGTAGATTTGTGTCTTGGCTTTACCGTTCCGCAAAGGACCTCCACGCCATGCCCGTCCTGCTCCAGACGTCGCTGCTCTTGATCTGCTCGAACGTGTTCATGACGTTCGCCGTGCTCTCCATGAAGCAGCCGCTGAAGCTCAACTACCTGTGGGCAGCCATGTGCATCTGCGCGGCCGTCTACTTCGTGTTCCGGGAAGCGTAACGCCGTCCGCCGGAACCCTCAGCAGCCCCGAGGCGGGTGAGCCGGCCGCCTAGCGGGGCCTTGGCCGCCGGGCGTTTCAGCCCGAGCGGCCTCTTTTGTTTTTCACGGCAGGGGCGGCGCCTTCGGGCGCTGCCCCTGCCTTCTTTTTTTCACGGAAGGTCACACGGTGAAAATCACCACATTCAACGACCGGCCGGTGCGGCATGTGCAGTACATGTCCGACGGCACGGTCATCCTCAAACTCTACGCGCGCCGTGCCTCCGGCCGTGCTCGCCATCTCCGCGTGTCGCTGGCCCAGTGGCTGGCCGGCCGCGGTACCTATCTCTTGGAAAGCCACGCCTCACGGCGGGCTCAGGCCCGGCAACTCGCCCGCCCCCGCTGCGGATGACGAAAACGCCGGGAAATTCGCTGGAGTAAGCACCCGGGAATAGGCGCGTTTCCCGAACGGGTAACTCGCTTATTCCCGCCTTCTCATGCCCCCGGTTTTCCCGGGCTTTTTGAGGGGAAACGCTGCCTGGATCGCCTCGTCATCCAGTCCTTCGACGGCCACGACCTTGGCAGGCGACCCGTGGCCGCTCACCACGGCGATGCTCGATGCGTCCACGCCGAGACGGTCGGCGAGCAAGGCGACGACTGCATCATTGGCGCGTCCCTTCTCAGGCGGTGCCTTCACCTTCACCTTGAGCGAGTCGCCGAGCCAGCCCACGACCTCGTCTCGCGACGATCCCGGCACGACCTTCAGACTCAAGCGTCCCATGCGACTGACCGTCCTTTCCGGGCCGAAAAATCACGCGCGCCGGAGGCCGCGGCCTCCGGCGCAGATTCCATCCCAACGGCAGTGAACGAATCCTCCGCAGGTCGAGAACGCCCCTCGCTCCCCAACCCTTCACGCCCTCCGGGATTGCGGGCCGGAACTCTTCGTAGAGGGCAAACGCTTCCGCCGCCAACTCTCGCGGCCGGTAGGCATGTGCCAGCGTCGTCATGGCGGCCCGGGCGGCTTCCAGATGGTCGCCAAACTTCGTCTCCAGATACGCCTCGGCACTCTCAGCCGTTACCACGTCCCGGCCGCTCACCGCGCGGATGCCGTCGGCCATATTCTTCGCCGGAACCGGTCGGCCGCAGAGTTCGATCCAGAACTGCTCGCCCCGCGCCCGCTCGCGGGCGGACTTCGTCTTCTCCTCGTGCGGCTTGAAGAGCCCCAACCGTCGCCCCTTCGACTGGGCGTTCAAGCCCGCGAGTGCCTTGCCGAGGCTGAGTGATTCGTCCCAGCGGAAGCCGAGCCGCTGGGCGACGACCGCAGCCCAGAGCGTGAGCACGGGGGCACGGTTGATCGAGATCGTGGCGGGCATGGAGAAAGATACGCGTGCCGCCCGCGCCCGTGTCGCCCGTCGCCTGCATGCAGACCGTCACGTAAACCTGTCCTGCACCACCACCTCGGACAGGGCCAGTTGGCCGCCCTTCGGCATGGCGGGTTTCACTGCCTTGCCGACGGCGATCATGAATCCGATCACATGGTCGCTTGGCAGATTGATGATCTCGGCCACCTTCACTGGGTCGAAGCCGATCATCGGGCAGGAGTCGTAGCCCATGGCCTTAGCCGCGAGCATGATCGTCTGCCCGGCGATGCCGCACGACCGCATCGCCTCGTCCCGCTGCAGTTGCTCCTTCCCTTCATAGAACGGCCCCATCCAGCCCGTGACGAGTTGCTGAATCTCGGGCGCGGCGTTCCGCCAGTAGCGCTCGGGCGATTTCTTCCAAGCCTTGAGGTCGGCGGTGAGCACGATGAGCAGCGAGGCGTCAGTCACCTGCGCCTGATCAACGGCAGCGGCCCGAATCTGTTTCCGCAGGTCCGGGTCGCGAACGATCACGAACCGCCAGTTCTGCATGTTGAACGATGTCGGCGATTGGATCGCGGCCTCGAGAAGTCTGCCCTCCTCGGTAGCGGTAAACCGATGGGTCGGATCAAAGGCCTTCACACTCCGCCGCTGGTTGATCGCCTCGAACGTGTCCATATACATTGAATTCCTCGTGTTCAGGAGCCGAAGCCGATGCCGTTGTACGAATATTCCTGTGAGAAGTGCAGCCGAAAAATCGAACTGCTCATTCGCGGAAATGAAAAGCCCGAGTGTCCCCATTGCCACAGCACCAAGCTCACCAAGCTCTTGAGCGTGGTCAGTGGGCACGTGGCGAACGGTGGCGAGCGTTCAGGCCCCGCGGAAGGCTGTGGCCGCCCGCAGTGCGGTATGGGCGGCTGCGCGGGCCTCCAATGACCGACGTCACGTCTATGCTTTCCCCTGGCTACCGCCATGAATAGCCGCCTATCACTCCCCGGAAACATTCACAACGAAGGAACCTGAATCCATGAGCGAACACACTTACAAAATGATCGAGTTTGTCGGCTCCTCGCATACGAGCATCGAGGACGCCGTGAAAAACGCTATCGCGAAAGCAGAGCAGGATGAGAAAAGCCTGCGGTGGTTCGAGGTCATGGAGACCCGTGGCCATGTCGAGAATGGCAAGATCGCGCACTGGCAAGTGCGGGTGAAGATCGGGGCGACGCTCGACGGCTGACATGCCCGAGGAAGCCCGGTTTCCAGAAGCCCTGTTTCACGTCGGAGTGTTTATGCGAACGTGGGTCGCGGCCCTGATCGTGTCACTATCTGGCCAAGTGGCGACCCAGGAAGCCCTCCGGCCACTTCTGGATTTCACCGGCGCCGACGTGGCCCAGAAATGGCAGGCTGTGAATGACGGCGTGATGGGTGGCGTTTCAGACGGCCGCTTCAGAATCACGCAAGAGAAGACACTCGAGTTCTTTGGCACCCTGTCTCTGGAAAACAACGGCGGGTTTGCGTCCGTCAGAACCAAGCCGACCGAGTTGGATATCCAAGCCGGAGACACGCTCATCGCTCACGTGAAGGGTGACGGCCGGGAGTACGTCTTGAATGTCTACACGAAGAGCCGCAGGATGGCCTTCTCCTACAGGGCTACGCTGCCGACTACGAAAGACCAATGGACCGACGTGGCCATCCCGCTCGATGAATTCATTCCCACGGCGTTTGGCAGACGAGTGCAGGGCATGGGGCCAGTGGAGCCGGCCCAGATCAACGGTCTGGGCTTCACGCTCGCCGACAAGAAGCCGGGGGCATTCAAACTCGAGGTCGGGTGGGTGAAGGTCGAGCGGACAGGCGACCAACCGCAGCCGTAGTTCCATGTTGCACGCGAGCGCTCGTGGCTGCCTCAGTGCCCGGCCGCGCTTCTGATGTCCGCGAATCCGTCATCCTCGGTGTAGTTCCAGTCGTGCCACATATCCGCCCACGTCTTCGACACCGTTTGTTTCGTGCGGTCTACAACATCTGCGAGTTCACCATTGACGTCGGTATATGTGCGACGAAGGGATGCCACTGACCGACTCTTCGTTGTCGCGATGCAGCCAGCGAGGCCGACAAGAACCACACCGCAGCAAAACGCCGAGATAATGCGTCGCATGATCGGCTCCTTCCGTAGCGACTCATACCACGGGCCCTGAAGCTACATCTACGGAAATTTCCCTGAAACTGTGGGTTGCTGTAGGCCACGACAGCATTCGCACGTCGACGTGGTTTATGGCTACAGCGTGTTCACATTGCCGAACTGCAAGGCCCCATGCGCTCTTTTCGATTGCGGCGCCTGGTCGCCGAGGACTATAGGTCCCTTGCCTGCCCGATGACGGCAGACATGGTCTCGTTCAGTTCTCAAACCTAAGGAAGGAACCATGACGCCCAATCTGGAAAAGACCGATGAGGCTTTCGACTCGGGTATGACGGCGTCGTTTCTGGGCACCGTCCGGGATGCCGTGTTCGCCACGGCTGTCGCCCTGCCGCTGGGCATGTTGTTGGCCATGGATAGTTTCGAAGGTGAATCCGAAGCGGCATCCGCCGGCGAACTCTGGCTTGAAGTCCAGAGCAGGCTGACGGTCGCAGCCGAGCGAATGACCTGAAAGCCGTTTCGGTGGCGTGTCGAGCGCCACAAAAAAGTGATCGCCTGCCGCCGGTGACCTAGTCACGAACACTCGTCATGAGTGACCACCAGCTGCTGGCAGCGTAGTGGCCTGCGTTGGGCCAAGCGAGGGAAGCCCCGGCATCACCACCGGGGCTTCTTTTTTTATGGGGCTCGAGGTCTGTGTCACATCAGTCACGCGTGCGGTGGCCTGCGCTGGGCGAGTTTTCCACACGGGTGCACTTCTTGCCGCGCGTGCACATACGTGGCCGTCCATTCGGCGAGCCGTCTGCCCAGGCACCTGCAGGCGGCCTTGGCGGGATCGTCACTGGGAGCCTTCGCTGAAACCGCCCCGTAGTGCAGCGTCATGTCGCGGGATACGTAGTCGGTCACCCCGAAGACCAGAAAGCCGAAGTTGATGAGTACCGTCAGGATGCTTTGGCAGGCCAGCTCCATGCCGCCGCCCCAACCGCCCGCGGAACTGAAGGCACAGGCAATTTTGCCATCGATCTTCATCCAATGCGGGCCCATCTCGTCGTCCCAGAACTTCTTCATCTTCCACGACAGCACACCCATGTTTGTAGGGCTGCCGACGGCCACCCCATCGGCCCAGAGAACGTCATCAGGAGTTGCCTTCAGGTCATTTTCGCCACCGATCTTTTTGAGCCTGACCTCGATACCTTGAATCTCCTGGGCTCCTTCGCCGACGAGCCTGGCCATTTGCTCGACGTTGCCGGTCTGGGAGTCATAGAGAACCAAGATCTTCACGGGCGTGCTGGATGACACGGTGGTGCTCCCTGGAGAGTGGCGGAACAAATGGACGCTACGGCTGACTTGAATGCTCGACCGGCCAGCCCCGGAGTGTGGCGTGCATGACGGCTACCTTGCCCATGGCACGATCGACATACTGTAAAGGTTTTTGCCTTGCGTCGGCATCTGTAGCCAATGATCGCAAAGCAGTCTCCCGCCGCAGAGCCCTGAGATGCAGAGCCCCGGATTCAGCCATCCCCAACACGACCCAATAGAAGCCACCCGATGGTTCAATCAGTGGCACATATACCGCTCCATCGTTGACCACGATTGGATGGGGCACCGCGGAATCTTCAGCGCCGTCAAGGGTTGGCTGCTCCTTCACCGCCCTGGCCCCTTCACGGTCCTGGACCTCGGCTGCGGCGATGCCGGCTTTATTCAGGGCACGTTCACCGACACGGGACTCTGGCTCTATACCGGCGTTGATGCGTCGCAGGCAGCGCTCGCAAAGGCCCGTGGTGAGCTTGCAGGTGCGCGATTTCAGGTCCAGCTGGTGGAGGCTGACTTACTGGCATACTTGGCCGGGCATCCCGAGGCGGATGAAACACCTTTCGATGTGATTCTGGCGAGCTATGCCGTTCACCATTTGCCAAGTCCAGAAAAGCAGGTGTTCTTCCGTCTGGCTTTCGCGAAGTTACCCATCGGCGGCTCCCTTCTCTTCGCCGATGTCTTCAGGCGCGGCGAGGAGACCCGAGACGACTATCTCAATGCGTATGTGGGAGTGATGCGGGACACGTGGGCGGGCCTTAGCCCAGAGGGCCTCGCCAGCACCACCGAGCACGTGGTTCAGCGGGACTTTCCCGAGACTCTTCACGCGATCCGACAAATGGGCCAAGAGGCCGGGTTCAGAAGTGAGCCGCGGGAGCTCTTTCAGGATGCGTCGGGCTTTCACCGGCTGCTGTGCTTCACGAAAGAGCGGCTCAAATGACAGACGCCAGCCACCAAGAAGGAGCGGTGCGGCGCCGGCACGTGCGTCAGCCTGCGCTTTCAGTCACTTTGGCTGTGACTCAGGCTTAGTCCGAAACTTTCGGGCCAAAAGTGGCGAGTGCTTCCCAGAACTCCGCGGCGTCAGACACCGAGTTGTGATCCGCCCCGTCGATGACCCGCATCGTCGCCACGCCTGGTTGGAAAGCGTCAAAAAGCTTCTGCGTGTCGCGCATCGACACGAGCTCATCGTGGGATGCAGCCAAGATGAGTGTCGGGCACGTGACCCGCAGTGCGTATCTCCACGACTCATACTTGTCGCGCAGCAACAGCCCCATTGGCAGAAACGGCGCCACACGTTTTGCGATTGAAAGGATGCTTTCGAAGGGAGCAATGAGTACGAGCCGCGAGACGGGTTCCTCGCTGGCCAACTGGACCGCCAGACTGCTGCCGAGGCTCCGGCCGACGACCATCACATCGGGATGGCGCTCGTGAGCCAGACAGAACACCGCCCGGGCATCGCTCCGCAGGGCGGCTTCGGCTGGCCGGCCGGTGCTGCCGCTGTAGCCGCGGTAGTGCAAGAGATAGAGGGCGCGGTCGGGAAACGCGGCCGCGAGCTCCGGGAGCGTGTAGGAGACATCCTCGGCGTTGCCTCCGAAGTAGACGAGGGCCTTGGGGCCGTCGAGCGACCGGGTCGAGATGCGGAGGCGAGCGTCGGGCACATCGAGGGAGAGCGCCGCCGCGTGGGCGGGCGTCTCGGGCGTCGGGATGTAGATGAACGACCGCTGAAAGAGCAGGAATACAAGGCACAGCCCGGCGTAGATGCAAACGCCGATGGCGAGGAGATTCCACATCATGCGGCGGGGTCTCATTCGGCCTCGTGTGCCGCTTCCTGAAGCAGGCTTTCCACAAGTGCCGGCACGCCCTCGCACGCCCGCTTCGCGATGCATTCGCACACGTCTTGTGGCACGAGATCGGGCACCTCTGGGTTGATCACGATCCGCCGGGCCCGCCGCGGCGTTGCGAAGATCAGTGAGTTCGCCGGGTAGACCTGCAGTGACGTGCCCACGCACAGGAAGATGTCGGCCCGCGACACAATCCTGGCCGCCTCCTCGAGTGCCGGCACCTCCTCGCCGAACCACACGATGTGCGGCCGCAGTTGGCCTCCGAGCGGACACGTGTCGCCGAGGGCGATGTCTGCCTCGCCGAGGTGCTTCGTGGAGTTCGGGTCTTTCGTGCTGCGGGCGACCAGGATCTCACCATGCAGGTGCAGCACCTGCGACGAGCCGGCCCGTTCGTGCAGGTCGTCGACGTTCTGCGTGACGACATGCACGTCATATGCCTGTTCGAGGTCGACGAGTGCCTTGTGGGCGGCGTTGGGCTGTGCGGCCCGCACCTGCCTGCGGCGCTCGTTGTAAAACTCGAGCACGAGCGCGGGATCACGGTCCCATGCCTCGGGCGTGGCCACGTCTTCGACGCGGTGCCCCTCCCACAGGCCGCCATCACCGCGAAATGTCTTGAGGCCGCTTTCGGCGCTGATGCCGGCGCCGGAGAGTACGACGATGGTTTTCACGAGGATCCTCCGATCGGTGTCGACCTGCGCAGCCGCCGGGGCAGCATAATGCCGATGTTCTCCCGAAGCTTCGCCAGCCCCCGCGGGCTCACATGCTCGAGTCCTTGGAGCGAGAGCGAGGGCCCCGCGTGCGTGGCGAGGATCGTGGCCACACGGTCGGTCACGCTCGTCACGCGATCAAGCGCAAGGAGGGGATGTTTCACGAGTGCGCGGGCGACGTCCTCGGTGATTGATCGGAGTCCGCAGAGCGCCAGTTCGCCTGCGCGGTGCGTGGCGAGGGTGGCGGCGACGCCGGCCGTCAGCTCACGGACGCCCGAGAGGAAGAGGCCTGACAGTCCGGCGATCCCGCGGTAGCAGGGCTGGGCCACGAGGACGGCTGCGCGGCGTTCATCGAGCCGTTCGAGGCCGCCGATCGTGACAGCACCCCGATGCTGCACGAGCGCCGCGAGGCGCTCGATCGGAATGTCGTCGGTCACGCTCAGTGAGAGCGATCCCTCATGGCGACCGAGGCAGGCCGCAACGTCGTCATCCACTGCCACGGAAGCGAGATGGAGGGGGCCGCGGTGATTCGCCAGGTGGCGGGCCTGCCGAGGCGAAAGCTGCTTCAGGCTCTGCAGACAGAGAAATCCTGTCCGTCGGCCGAATGCCTCGGCTGCCGCATCGGACAGCTTCGTGAGCCCATGAAAGTGCAGCTTGCCGCCGTGTCTCGCCAGATGCGTTGCCGCCCGGCCGGTGAGCCGCACGAGGCCGTCGAGGCTCAAGTCGCCGCGGTGTCGCGAGAGCGCGGCCGCCGCGGCGGGCGACAGTCCGGCCAACTTGCAGAGGTAAAGATCATGCGCATGGTGCGCGAGCCCGAGCGCCACGTCCGGGTCAAGTCTCCGCAGGCCGCCGAGCGAAAGTTCCCCCTCGTGCCGGCCGAGGGCCCGGGCCGAGGCTGGCGAGAGCCGGCGCAGATTGTTGAGTGATAGCCCTCCCGAGCGATGCGTCGCCAGTGTGGCTGCCACCGCATCAGTGATGTCCACCAGCCTGTCGAGGTAGAGGTGACCACGATGCCGGACGAGTTGCCTGGCCACAGAGAGCGCTAGCCGTTCGAGGCCATCGAGGTAGAGATGGGTCTGATAGGAGCCAACGACAGCGGCAGATCCACCGTCGTCGGCAGGACGGTCAAGCGTCACCCAGCCACATGTCGCCGACGTGATGGAATCGTCGTCGTCAAAGGCGAGAGTCGCGTCGGTACCGACAACGGGCCGTGCGAACAACGTGACGATCTCCCGTGCCCGCGCGGCGTCGAGCCGCCGGATGGCACCGGTCTGCTTCCGCAGTGAGCGCTCCTCGATCGACGTATGGGCCATCGTGCGCACTCCAGAATGAGCCACGCACCAGAAACCAGCCCGGCAGGCGTCGCCGCCCCTCGGACTGCTGCAACATTGTTTCGTGAGGAGCAAATCCTCACGCACATCCCGCTGGCATTTTCATGCCGGCGGAAGCACCGTGTGCCTTGCAGGGGCTCGGTTGCGGAATCGCCACAAGGCGTTTCCAACACGTCGCGGGGGACGTGTCGTTCCTGATGCTGTGTCCATTTTACCGGTCACCCTCAGCGATGGCCAGTTTTCGCCACGTGCAGAGCGTGTCATAGGAGGGACCAAGGTTGTCCCTGTCATCCGTCACAATGGTGACGCATCCAAAAGGAGGCTCCCATGATCGAACCGGTGAAGAATCGGCTCCACGACTACGAGGCGGGGTGGCTCACGCTCTTGATCAAGATGGGCGTAGCCACGAGGGCGGAGGCCGAGGCCGCGATGCACCGCGTCGCCCAGGCAGCGATCGATGAACTGGAGGCAAAGCGGGAAAGCCGCCGCTCGGGCAAACGCCGCAAAAAGCGGCCCGATTAAAAGAGCAGTCGACCAAGTGCAGCACCCGAACCCCAGGAGTCGAACCAGCCTGGCTCACCGGGCGTGGAGCCGGTCAAGAGCATCGCGGGCTTCAGCGAGCAGTGGCGAGTGTCCGAGATACCTCTCGGCCATCTCGCGCTTGCCGCGGGCGAGAAGCGTCGCGTACACGTGCAGCTCGAAGTGCAGCCGGAGTTGCTCTGCCGCATCCGATTCGCCGATCGCCTGCAACACTTGCACGAGCGACTCGGCCGTAGACACGTGCGACGGCTCGGGCTGGTCGCGAAGCCAGAAGCGGCTCGGCTCCGCCGCTGCATCCGGCAGCCGCACGCATCGCCCGAGTCCCTCGACCGACCGGAGCATGTCGCCCGCCTGCCGCCAGGTGCCATCGAGCAGCAGGATTTGGATGTCCTTGCCGTACGGAGCGTCTGCCGCCGCCTTCGCCGCGGGTAGCGGTTCACCGGTCGGATGGAGGATCCAGAGTTCCCGGCCGGGGTCGCAGGCGTCGGCAGGGAACCCCGAGGGGGGAAAGTGGCGGCTCACGCGCTGGTAGGTGTGGCACACCGCGCCCCGCACGGCCCGCGCCACCACTTTTCCGGTGCTCGAAGGCTTGCCCAGCTCGTGGCGGTGGATGAGCACGTGGACGGCGAGCCGCGTCTCGACGGGTGGCAGCGCTTCGCACACACACCACCGCGGCGGCAGGCTACATCCGCTGCAGCGGGCGGCACCGGCGAGTACGACGCTTCGTCCCATGATGACCACCGAGGCGAACCGATCGCCGTTTGAACCGCGTGTGATTGAAAAATCGGCCTTATGACGTGATCGATCTCGCGTGGGCGATCTCGTCGTGCTGCACGGCCCGCACCTGATCGGCCCACAGCGTTGCCACGGCAACCGTTTCGCCGTCGAGCGTCATGAACTCGACTTCGTATCCCTTGCCCTCGTCATGCACGAGCACGACCGTCCCGATGTCGCCGGCTGCGAGACCGTGTTCAGGGAGATCGCACGTCAGCACCGCTATGTCGAGTTCATCGATCACGTGAGGTCAGCTCCCGATGCGAACGGCCTAGAGATTACCGAGGTCGCGGCTGCCGTGGAGGATTCGAGCGATCTCGACATCATCTCTACTCGGCCGAAAGAAGATCACGTACACACCGACCGACACACTGCGGCATCCAGCGATCCCGAATCCCGGTCGTGATTCCCCCGTCAGCGGATGCTGTGCCAAGAGTTCACACCGCTCGCGAATCAAACCCAACCATTCACGAGCGGCGTTGGGGCTATCCTGCGCGATGAATTCCACGATGGCGAGCAGATCGGCCTCGGCATCTGCGGAAAACCGCGCCCTGCTCACGTTCTGCCGGCCCGTTCGATCGAGGCGATGCGTTCCTCCGCCTTGGCGAAGACCGTGTCGGCAGCCGTGCTCTTGCCCTCATCCAGCTGGGCGAATCCCTGCCGCACAGCCGCACGCAGGGTTTCCTGAGACTGAAGCAGGCGCAGTCCTTCCGCGAGCACTTCGCTCTCGGTGAGAAACCGTCGTTCGGCGATCAATCGCTCCACGAACGGTGCCAGCTCGGCGGGAATGTCGACGGACATAGTTCGATGAGTATACAGGCGTGCACTTTCTGTGTCAATGCCTGGCTGATGTCCCGATTCTACCCCGGACCGCGGTTGTCCCGCCGGTTCGGACACTGCTTTCATGCGGCCGAGGGCGACGCGACCGCTCTCGAGGGCGAATGTCTCGGCCGGTTCCGCGACTGGTTCGTGATGCTCGCCACCACGCGGATGACGAAGTCGTTCAAGATGGTCCTCCTGCGGGTGTTGCTCGACTAGGTGTTGCTTGAGAAGGACGCGGTCTTTTCGGGGATGCCGGTCCCGGAGCTGGCGGCGAAGTGTCGGAAGTTTCTCGTGGCCCACGAGTTCCTCCGCCGCGACATCGCCGACGCCGCCACGGGGCAGCCGGTGGAGATGTCGCCGCGGAAGTGGGAATCGAGCTGGCGGAAGTTCCCGATCTCGATCTGGATGCA
>Ga0214917_10005606_pt1 | contig 13352 bp, 4 predicted proteins | sample LL_1208_BB_MetaG_FD_177983 | JGI IMG/M metagenome (GOLD analysis project Ga0214917, IMG submission 177983) | Freshwater microbial communities from Lake Lanier, Atlanta, Georgia, United States - LL_1208_BB | ecosystem: Environmental > Aquatic > Freshwater > Lake | place: USA: Georgia | collected... | reverse complement strand
TGGCGAACCATTGAATTGTGCCGGCTGTTTTGCACTTGAGGGCCGGGGTGGCTTAATGATTGAACGTATTGATGGTTGTTTTAGCAATGTGATTGGTCTCAGCTTGCCTTTATTGCGCCGCTGGTTGCTGAAATAATCATAGGGATTTTGCAAACCGTTTCAGAAGCATTTCAATGGTTTTTTGTTGATCGTTCATTTGCTTTTTCATCTGAGAAACAAGGACGCTTAATTCATTCTGGCGGGCATCTTTTTCGTTTAGTAATTCAGTAAGAATTTTAATTTTATCGTTGGCAGAAGAGTTGGATTCGCCAGATCTTAGTTTAACAATTTCCCTTTCTAATTCGCTTAAGCGTTGCCTCAGGCGCTCAACATCTGAGTTGCTTGAATTTGAAGTGGCAATCAGTGCGGGGTTGAGAATAGTAGGTGAAGAAGTTTTAGCGAAAATCAAATCGCCTGCTTTTTGATCCGGTGGAGAGGTTGGGTTGGTTAGATTTATATCACCTGAAGAATTTGTGCCGTTGCCGAATTCCATTAAGCTTGAGCCTCTATTAATGCCTGGGATTTCAGATAATTGTTGTTGCTTTTGTGAAGATGGAGGCCCGCCAAAACCAATCGAAAAACCTAGTCTGCCCATGGCACCTCCAGCAACTGAAGTTGTTTGACTCATTGCAACGCCGCCATTGAAATACAAACGATCAGCCATCCGAGCTGCACAACCAATAGATCCTGCAAATTGACCTCCATAGGTACCTGTTCCGATCCCGCATCGCAGGGATTCATCTGGTAAAAGTGTTGAGGATGGCAATGAACCCATGGCGGCACTTAACGCACCAACGGAACCAATAGAATTAATTAGTTCATTAACGTTAAATGAACTTGTGCCTAAAGTTCCCCAGTTGTCTGAAGTTACAAATTTTTTCTCGCCACCATTTTGATAAGCACTTCCAATAAAAGAACCCCCAGGTGACAAACCTGGGAGAGTATAGGGAGACCAAGTACTGCCTAAAGCCACTTGATATGGCCTAGTGGCAACTGATTGGAAACCTAATGCTGTTGAAGCAGGTGCTAATGCTTGTGAACCAGTTCCTATTGCAGTGGCAGAAGGTGCAATTGCACGGGCAGATGTGCCAATTGCAATGCTATTGGTTGAAAGTGCTTTAGATGAAACACCGAATGCAAGAACATTGGTGCCATCAGCATATGAGCTAGTGCCAATAGAAACTGAATTGCTATAATAACCAGTTGCATACGCTCCAACACCAATTGCAAGTGTGTTAACACCTTCGGCTGTGGAGCTGGTTCCAATTGCGGTTGAATTAATCCCTATTGCAACAGAATTAGTGCCTATGGCAGATACATTCGTTCCATTACTTGCTGAGTTTGTGCCAATTGAATAAGCATTTGTACCGTATGAGTTAGCATTTGCGCCAAATGCAACTGTATTTACGCCATTGGCAGTTGCGCTTGTACCGAAAGCCATTGCATTATCAAGTTTTGCCTTGGACCTAACCCCCATTGCAATGCCATTAGCAGTATCAGACCCAGTGGTACTAAAGCTTCCAAAAGCCATGGAATTTTTGCCACGGGCTAGAGAATTAGTACCAAATGCAGTTGCATTATCTGTTAGTGCAACCTGCGAATTTGTGCCATATGCAAAGCTGTTAGGAGCACCAAAAGCAGTTGAATCAGTACCGTATACAAATGCCCAAGGGGAAAAGTTAACTCTTGCGCCATCTCCAGTTACAGATGAATTTACGGATGTGCCAGAAGTATAAGATCCATCACCAAGCGCAAAGGAATCGTCCCCTTGAGCATTTGCTTTAACGCCAAAAGCAAATGCATTATTACCATTAGCAACGGCATTGATTCCAAATGCAAAGGAATTGTAGCCATTTGCATCAGAGCCAACTCCAAAGGCTGTTGAGTTTGTACCAAGCGCTTTGGCGTTCACTCCAAATGCCATTGAATTGATGCCATTTGCATCTGCAATAACACCGAATGCAAGTGAATTAGTACCAATAGACCGTGATTGTGTGGAAATTGCAGCCGCATTCACTCCTTGGGCAATTGCATTAAATCCAAATGCAAGGGCCCTTTCCCCTGATGCAAGTGATAGAGAGCCAATGGCAGTGCCAAAATTACTATCTGCCTCAGCTTTATATCCAAAGGCCATTGTTTGGAATGCATTTGCCACAGCATCTGTGCCAAGTGCTGTGGATTGAATGCCAGAAGCTAGAGCATTTGTTCCAATTGCAATGGTGTCTAAAGCAAGTGCTTTCGATCTAGTGCCGATAGCAACGGCAGAGGTGGAATTCGCAACAGCATAAGAACCAGCGGCTTGACTATCCAAACCAGTAGCACGTGCATTAGTGCCAAAGGCGATGGAATTAACGCCATTAGCAAATGAACGAGTACCAGTGGCGATGGAATCTAAAGCAGTGGCAGAAGCGGCACTACCAATTGCCAAACTATTAATGGCGGTAGCCTGAGCGCTATCACCCATTGCTTGACTATCCAAACCAGTAGCACGTGCATCAGTGCCAAAGGCGATGGAATTAACGCCATTAGCAAATGAACGAGTACCTGTGGCAATGGAATCTAAAGCAGTGGCAGAAGCGGCACTACCAATTGCCAAACTATTAATGGCGGTAGCCTGAGCGCTATCACCCATTGCTTGACTATCCAAACCAGTAGCACGTGCATCAGTGCCAAAGGCGATGGAATTAACGCCATTAGCAAATGAACGAGTACCTGTGGCAATAGCATCTAAAGCAGTGGCAGAAGCGGCACTACCAATTGCCAAACTATTGATAGCGGTTGCTTGAGCGCTATCACCCATTGCTTGGCTATCAAATGCGGTAGCACGTGCATCAGAGCCAAAGGCGATGGAATTAACGCCATTAGCAAATGAACGAGTACCTGTGGCAATAGCATCTAAAGCGGTAGCAGAAGCAGCACTACCGATCGCCAAACTATTGATAGCGGTTGCTTGAGCGCTATCACCCATTGCTTGGCTGTCAAATCCTGAAGCAATAGCATCTGTTCCCAATGCAATTGCATTAACCCCATTAGCGATAGAACGCGTACCTGTGGCCAGCGCATCTAGTGCCGTTGCCCTAGCTGCGCTACCAATGGCCAAACTATTAGTAGCCGTGGCTTGAGCGCTATCACCCATTGCTTGGCTATCAAATGCGGTAGCGCGTGCATCGGTACCAAAGGCGATGGAATTAATACCATTAGCAATTGATCTTGTGCCAGTGGCAATAGCATCTAAAGCGGTAGCAGAAGCAGCACTACCGATCGCCAAACTATTGATAGCAGTTGCTTGAGCGCTATCACCCATTGCTTGGCTATCAAATGCGGTAGCGCGTGCATCGGTACCAAAGGCGATGGAGTTAAAACCATTAGCAATTGATCTAGTGCCAGTGGCAATAGCATCTAAAGCGGTAGCAGAAGCAGCACTACCGATCGCCAAACTATTGATAGCAGTTGCTTGAGCGCTATAACCCATTGCTTGGCTATCTAATGCGGTAGCGCCTGCATCGGTACCAAAGGCGATGGAATTAATACCATTAGCAAGTGATCTACTACCAATCGCCAAACTATTAGTTGCAGTTGCCTGGGCGCTATCGCCCATTGCTTGACTATCTAATGCGGTAGCACGTGCATCAGTGCCAAAGGCGATGGAATTAACGCCACTAGCAATAGAACCAGTACCAGTGGCTGTTGCATCATTAGCAGTTGCACTTGAGTTTGTGCCTACGCTAAGTGCATTTAAGCCAGTAGCTGAGCTGCTTACACCAATTGCTTGAGCATTGTTTTTATTGGCAATTGCAGCGCTTCCGATGGCTTGTGAATCAGTTCCATTTGCAAATGCATTAGTGCCGATAGCTAAAGCATTTGTCGCTAAAGAATATGCACTAAAACCTATGGCAGTTGTGCTAAAAGCAGAAGCAATTGTATTGGAACCAAAAGCAATGGCGTATGAATTTGTAGCTTGGGAGCCAGAACCAATTGCCATGGCAGAAAGTGATGTTGCATTTGCGTTAACACCAGATGCAAAAGAATCAACTCCGGTAGCTTGAGCATTTGATCCAAATGCTTGAGAGTTTGTATTAGTAGCAAAGGAACTAGTGCCAGCGGCAAAACTATCAAAGCCATTGGCAAAAGATTGAGCACCAAGGGCAACAGAATTAATATTAAGAGCTTTAGCATTTAACCCTAAGGCATACGCACTGTTGCCAATAGCAAGTGCGTTTGTTCCTATTGCAGCTGAATCAGCAGCAGAAGCTTGTGAATTTAAGCCAATTGCAAATGAAGCAACACCAGCTGCGGCTGCATTTGTACCAAGAGCCATTGAGTAATTAGCGGCGGCATTAGCTTGAAAACCAGCTGAGTAGGAGTCGATAGCTGATGATTTGGCGAGGGAGCCTAATGCCATTGAATTTGAACCAGATGCATTTGCTTGATAACCAGCAGCGTATGAACCAAATGCAGAGGCTTTAGATGATGTACCAAGAGCCATGGAATTTTCTGCAGTAGCAGCAGCAAAGAATCCAGCAGCAAAAGAATCAGTGCTATTCGCTATTGTATTTGTACCAAGTGCTATCGCATTAATACCGCTTGCTAATGCATTAAAGCCCGCAGCAATTGCTTGATTAGCTAACGCATTGGCATAACCACCCAGTGCTATAGCACCATCTCCCAGTGCTTTACTGCAGGATCCAGCGGCAAAGGATCTTGCGTTGGTTGCCAAAGCATTGATACCAATAGCAGTTGAATTAGAACCTAGGGATTGAGAATTACTGCCCATGGCAATTGATTGATTACCTGAAGCTAGTGCGTAGGCGCCATAGGCAATAGCGCCAATATTAGTGGCTTGAGCACCAGCGCCAGATGCAATAGCAGCTGTTGAATTAGCTATTGAACCTGTACCAGTAGCCATTGCATTTACTGCCGTTGCTAGAGCACCTGATCCATAGGCCAAACTATTTGTGTTTGATGCAATCGAAAACATGCCAAGAGCCATTGCATCAATTCCAGTAGCAGAAGCCGATAAGCCTGCTGCAAATGCACCATTACTTGTTGCTTTTGTGTTAGTGCCAAGGGCCATTGCATTTACGGCAGTAGCTTGAGAAGCAGTACCCAAAGCTAAAGAATTGGTTTGAGTTGCTATGGCAAATGCACCTGCTGCGAATGAATCAGTTGCAAGGGCTTGGGCATTCATCCCTAATGCAAGCGCAACATTGCCGGTAGCTTGTGCTTCTAGCCCAACGGCAAGTGCTGCTTCGCTTGTTGCTCGCGCATTTCTACCAATTGCGGTTGCGTTAGCAGCTGTTGCTTGAGCGCCAACTCCAAAAGCCATTGTGTAGTTAGCTACTGCTTGAGCACCCGCACCAAAGGAAAGTGAACCAATTGAATTAGAAATTGCTTCAGTGCCTATTGCAACTGTATTTTCAGCAGTTGCTTGAGAAAGAACACCCATTGCGGTTGCATTATTTCCATTGGCAAACGAGGAGGCAGCAATAGCTACAGCGTTTATTCCCGAGGCAGTTGCATTTACCCCAAAAGCTTGTGAGTTTGCTTGAGAAGCCGTTGCGTTAACACCTATAGCAATACTGTTAGCACCTGATGCTCTTGCGTTAGAGGCAATCGCAGTTGAATTTATACCACTAGCATTAGCGGTGGTGCCAAATGCCATAGCGCTTTCAGCTGTTGCACTTGCGTATACACCAAGAGCAACTGCATTGTTACCAGAAGCAAGAGCGTTAGAGGCAATCGCAGTTGAATTAATGCCATTAGCTTGTGCGTAGGTACCTAATGCCATTGCTTGGCTGCCGGATGCCTGGGCGCACACACCTATTGCGATGCTGTCTGTTCCAGAAGCAAATGCGCTTACAGCTATTGCGGTGGCATTCGTGCCCGAAGCTCTTGTTGATACACCAACTGCTAATGAATTAGTACCAGAAGCATTAGCTTGAAATGCTATTGCAGTTGAATTAATTCCGAAAGCAACAGCGTTGGTTCCAAAAGCAATTGAGTTGTCAAATTGAGCGAACGAATTCACACCAATTGCCATTGAAGCAGTTCCATTCGCAAAAGAGTTAACTCCTATGGCTAGGGAATCATCTCCATTAGCCCTTGCCGCTGCTCCAATTGCACCTGAATTTATGCCACATGCTTGTGCAGATGAGCCTATAACAAATGAATTTGTTTGGGTTGCATTTGCGTTTGCCCCGAAGGCTAAGGAGTTGGTACCACTGGCTGAAGCGTTGGTACCAACAGCAATGGCATTTGTTCCAATAGCTTTTGCGTTAACACCAAAAGCCGAAGCATCTTGCCCTGAAGCAAGTGAATTAGTTCCTAACGCAAATGAACTGGTATTTGTGGCACACGCTCCAACACCAATGGCCATTGCGTTAGCACCTTGTGTATTAGCTAAATAGCCAATAGCACCTGCACCATTTCCATTGGCTATTGCACCAGCGCCCAAAACAAATGAATTTGCACACGAAGCAATTGAGTAGGCTCCAATTGCAATTGAATTAACACCGGAAGCAGCAGATAAATAACCAAGTGCTAATGAACCTTCTGCAGACGCATTAGAAGATGAACCAACGGCTGTTGAATAATTAGCAGATGCTGAGGCATTCGAACCTAAGGCAACAGCCAGAACAGCTGAGGCATTTGCAAAGGAACCAAGTGCTGTTGAATTTGTTTGAAGAGCTTTTGAATTAACACCAATTGCAACAGCTGAAGTACCGTTAGCGAATGAATTGGTACCTACGGCAGTACTTTGCGATTGATATGCATTTGCATTATATCCAAGTGCCGTTGCATAGTCACCTCTTGTTCTGGATGAATCACCTACAGCTGTCGCATAGCTTGCAGCACCATCAATCTTATATGCTGCATTTTCTAAGCATTCTTCAATTCCCTGTAGTGTTTTTTCTAGTGTTCCACCTTCGGCAAGAGCGGCAATTGTGCTCAATGAAAAAACTTGCCATGCTTTGCAAAATGAACCATTTACACTTGAACCTAATGCTACAGAATGATCACCCAATAAAACACTACCGTAACCATATGCTGTGCCGGCATTGCCAGAAAAAACTAGATTGTTGTTACCAACTGTTGTGATATTAATACCAGCTATATTTGGAATTTTTGAGGTTATTTTTTGAAGCTCTTTTAAATAAGGATTTGTAGAAATCCAAGCAGGAACTTTTGGTAAATTGATACCATAACCAATTGCTACAACATTCTGCCCTACAGCATTGTAGCTACCCAAGGAAATTCCTGTCATGCCTACTGAATATCCAGAACCTATAGCTATCTCCCCTGAGTTTGTGCTTACGAGGAAACTTCCTGTATATTGGCTAATATTGTCTCCCATTGCCATTGCATTTGCGCCTATTGCAATTGATTTATTTCCGGCAACTAATGATTCGTTGCCCATAACAATCGCGCCTTCAGATTCCAGACTCATTCCAAAACTAACTGAAGCAACTTTTGTGCCAATTGCTATTTGATTTTTACCTGCAGCTGCTGCGGTATTACCAATGGCAATCGAATTGTCGCCAGCACTTGCTGCTTTATTTCCTAAAGCAATAGAGGTTGCACCAGCACTTGCAACGTCATTGCCTATGGCAATGGATTGAGCTCCGGCGGCAGCGGCGCCTGTGCCAATCGCTACTGCCTGATTACCATCAGCTGTAGCCGCTCCACCGAGCACAACAATTCCAACACCATTACCTCCAGCTCCATTTCCAACTACTATGCTTCCAGCGCCTGTTGCTTCTGCATCATTACCAATAGCAATGGCAGCTGCACCAGCAGCAGCAGCTTCATCGCCAATTGCAATAGATTCAGTTCCAGCAGAAGTGATGGTGTTTCCGATCGCAACAGCTTGAGCTCCATCAACTGCAACAGCATTACCTATAGCAACTGTTTGAGCACCTGTGGTTTGGGTGGCATTACCAATTGAAATGGTTCCTGCACCACCTGCAGAAGCTCCATTACCAATACCAATTGCCGCAGCACCAGCAGCAGCAGTTTCATCACCAATTGCAATAGATTCAGTTCCAGCAGAAGTGATGGTGTTTCCGATCGCAACAGCTTGAGCTCCATCAACTGCAACAGCATTACCTATAGCAACTGTTTGAGCACCTGCGGTTTGGGTAGCATTACCAATTGAAATGGTTCCTGCACCACCTGCAGAAGCTCCATTACCAATACCAATTGCCGCAGCACCAGCAGCAGCAGCTTCATCACCAATTGCAATAGATTCAGTTCCAGCAGAAGTTATTGTATTTCCAATCGCAACAGCTTGAGCTCCATCAACTGCAACAGCATTACCTATAGCAACTGTTTGAGCACCTGCGGTTTGGGTAGCATTACCAATTGAAATGGTTCCTGCACCACCTGCAGAAGCTCCATTACCAATACCAATTGCCGCAGCACCAGCAGCAGCAGTTTCATCACCAATTGCAATAGATTCAGTTCCAGCAGATGCGATGTTGTTTCCGATCGCAACAGCTTGAGCTCCATCAACTGCAACAGCATTACCTATAGCAACTGTTTGAGCACCTGCGGTTTGGGTAGCATTACCAATTGAAATGGTTCCTGCACCACTTGCGATTGCTTCATTACCAATAGCAATGGCAGCTGCACCAGCAGCAGCAGCTTCATCACCAATTGCAATAGATTCAGTTCCAGCGCTAGCAGTAGCATTGCCAATAGCAATAGCTTGAGCGCCATCAGCTGTTGATACCATGCCAACAACAAGAGATGCAGCCCCACTTGCAAAAGTTCCAGGTCCTACTGCAACAGATCCGCCAACGGCAGTACCCATTAAAGCCGCAGAACCAACCCCGTAACCACATTCATACCAACTCGATTCTAAAGATACAATCGCACTAAAAGCTTCCGCATTTCCAAATATATCTCCATTTAACGAGCCAGATGCAGTTCCTCCACCTCCACAAATACCTCCGCAATCAATAGTGCCATCTAATACTATTCCTCCTTCTATTTGCATGCTTGCGATTTCTAAATTACCTGTCATATTCCCAGCTCCTAAACCACATAGACCGTAAACTTGGGCAATTGCAGGATTTGAAACCAGGCTTAAACCCAATACTAAACTCTTCAGAGGATATCTACTGAAAATTTTCATTTTACTGCTCCCGTTTTACAGGCAATTCCCTCGGGCGAATGAACTACAACAAACATCTTATTTGCTTCTGGAATCTTGAGGAGTTTGTAAATAGTAAGTAGTTGTACGTCATTGTATCGTTTGGTAACTTGTGATGAATAGCATTTACAAGCTGATGAATCTATAGTTTTCTCCATTCTTGCACAAGCATCATACAATTTGGATTGAAATTTTTCAGCAACATTGCCGCCCACCTGTAAAAAGATATTAAAAAAAAGAAATGAAATCATCATTATTGTAATTAATTGTTTTTTACAACTTAATAATAGCACGAAAAATCTCTGCCGTGCTGAGAATTGTTCGAATATGTGAGACCCATGATAATTTTGTTAAGATTACTTGAATCCGTTAATATGTAATTGAATTTGCGAGATTCTTGTGAAATCTTTAATTCTTGTGAAAACTTTATTCGCAAATCATAGAGTTCTGTTTGCATTTTTAGTTGTTTTACAATGTATTGCTTCATTTGAGCATGGCTTTGCTAAAGCAGATGTTGTATTGGGTGATTCTATTGGTGGAACTGGTCTGACACAATCTGCTAATGGAGCCAACGCAATATCAATAGGTCAAAATGCATCTGCAATTGGTGCTTCATCTATGGCTATTGGTGCATTAGCATCATCAAATGGAATTTCAGCAATAGCGATTGGTTCTAATTCCATTGCATCTTCTGCAAGCTCAATTGCAATTGGTATCCAAGCATCCGCCCAAAATAATGCTTTGTCAATTGGTGTTTGCTCTCAAGCATCAGCAAGCCAAGCAATAGCAGTTGGCACCAATGCGCAAGCAATTGCGATTAATGCCACCGCTATTGCTTCAAACGCACTTGCCTCAGGTAATAATTCTGTTGCTCTTGGTGCAAACGCCGATGCAACAGCTGAAAGCGCTATGGCTTTTGGCACCAATTCCCTTGCCAGTGGTTTTAATTCCACCGCTATTTCATCTAATGCTCAAGCGTTAGGTGCTAATAGTATTGCAATTGGTGTTAAAGCATATGCATCACAAGCAAATTCTCAAGCCTTGGGTGTAAACGCCAATGCTTCTGGTGTGAATGCTGTTGCGATTGCTGCTTCCGCTTTAGCAAATGGTGCTAACGCAACTGCATTAGGTGTTTTATCGCAAGCAACTGCGGATAATACCGTTGCGATAGGCACCCAAGCAATTTCAAGTTCAATTGGATCTCTTTCTTTTGGTGCTGGCTCTCAAGCATTGGCAACTAATGCGATTTCTGTTGGTCCTTTATCTCTTGCCTCATCTAATCAAGCAATTGCTTTTGGCACGTCTGCTATTGCAGCTTCTAGCTTTTCACTAGCAATAGGTCCTTCTTCATCAATAGGCCCTGGATCAAATTACAGTTTGGCACTAGGTAGCGGAGCTAGTGTTGGTTCCAATTCCCCTAACAGTGCTGCATTTGGTCCTGGGTCAGTAGTTCCATCAAATTCGGCTAATATTTTTAGTATTGGATCTAGTTCTACTTCTATTTTATTTTCCTCTTTAGCTACACCTTCAAATTATTCTGTACCCCTACCAACTACTAACACTACTTCAAATACTGGTTATGTATGGTCTATAGCAACTCAGTCTTACGTTAATAATTCCCTTTCAAGTTCCGCAACAAATTGGTATAATCAGAACGGTAACTCCATCCCTTCTGCTAATTCTGTTGGTGCGCCTTCTAATAACATAAATAATTATATATATTTCGTTTCATCCTATACCCCAAATCCAACCAACCCAACAAGTGCAACAGTTACTAATTCTTATGTGCCATCAGCTGCCCCTCCATCTTTTATTCCTTCAAATGCTGTAAACTCTTCTTACAATTCAGCTACTTCTACTACTACTTACACTACATATTATCCCAACGGAGCTGTTAATCAAAGCGTTAATGTTGTAAGTAGCTCAGCTACCGGTATTACTACTTATATTTATCCCAACGGAGCAACTACTAATGTTGCTAGTACTCCTTCGGGGGTTATTTATGGCTCCACTTCAAATAATGGTACTTATACACTCACGAAGGTTATGAATACATCAACTAGCTTTGTTAATACCGTAACAACTTCCTCAAATGCTGTTCTTTCTAATGGTTGGAATGTTGCATCTACTACCTTTTCTTCTTTAATGGTTGATTCTACAGGCAAGCTATATTTCTCTCCAATTAGTAATTCGAATACTGCTCAGTTTATTGTTAATGGCGCTGCTGTTACAACTACTCCTGTTTACAATGCTAGTTCCACTACATCTAATATGGTGTGTACTGCAAATGGTGCTAATTCTAGTTGCTTAACCCCAGCCCCTGTTAACACAACCAGTGTTATTACTGTTTCTAATTCTACATCATCATCTGCCGTAAATTCTACTCCCACCTCAACAACTAATTCAATAACTAATTCAACAACTAATTCGAATAATGTAGCATCATCCAGCAGCTCTACTCCTACCCTACCAGCTACTTCTAACGCAACAACAAACTCTACTTCTAACGCAACAACAAACTCTACTTCTAACGCAACAACAAACTCTACTTCTAACGCAACAACAAACTCTACCTCTAACGCAACAACAATCGCTACCTCAAATTCTACATCTAATTCCAACGCAGTAGCCTCATCTTTTGGCCGAGGCTTTAGTTCAAGTGATGATGCTGTTTATGATGCTTTTGGTACCCCCAGTCAGAGGGGTAGCTCATTTGCTTTCGGAGAGGGTGCATATGCTGATGGTTCAAACAATTTAGCCTTTGGTCGTGGTGCTTTTTCTTGGGGCGATCATTCAAATAATATATCTTTTGGTACTAATTCTTATAGTACTGGAACTAATAGTATCGCGTTTGGCGCAACATCATATGCTGACGGTGTTAACACAGTTGCCATTGGTTCGGGTTCTAGGGTTTTAGCAAATAACGCAGTAGCGATCGGCTCGAGTTCACAAGTTTCAGCTTCAAATGGTATTGCTATTGGTAGTGGAGCACAGTCTTTATATCCAAACTCTATTGCAATAGGCTCTGGTGTTTCAACCACTCGTGCGAATCAAATTATAATTGGTAGTTCTGGAAGTTCTATCACTCTTCCGGGGTTGGGTTCCTCTGGCTATTTTGCTGGAAGTTCTGCACAAATTGGTGAATCTCGTATTGTAACAAGCGACGGCTTTGGTAATCTTGGCACATCTTTTGACCCTGAAAAGTTGAAGGGGTCCATAAATTCTGTAGCCCTTTCATCTCAAACTTCTGCAGCAATTGCTGCTGCATTTTCAGCTGTTCCAGCAACTACTTTATTTGATGACGAACAAGTGAGATGCGGTTTTGGAAGTGGAGGATTTGGTTCTCAATATGCAATTGCGGGTGGTTGTGCTGTAAAAATTCTGGATCGCTTTTATTTAAACGGTGCTTTGAGTTACTCGCCTTCAATAGATTATTACTTTGGTTCTACCCCATCAATTGCAGGTAGATTAGGTTTTTCTTTTCCGCTTTGGTATTCTCCCTTAAAACCTAAGGACTCTTCCATTGCTAATAGTACTATTCAGTTGGTAGAGCAACAAAATCAGGAAATACTTCTACTGAAAAATACAGTTGGTTCACTTAGGGATGAAATAAAACAAATTCGTGCAATGCTTTTGCAAAAATAAAACGTTATTTAAATTTTGATTAGTAGTTTTTAATTAATACCATCACCAGCAGCAGTAATAATTTCTTTTTCTAGGCTTTTGAGACCCAGTTCTGCAAGTGCCAACATCTCCCTTTGTTGGCCAATTAACCGTATATCAGCAAGATAAATAACCAGTAATTTCCTTGCCCTACCACTTAGATCTGAGCTCTTGTATATCTTGCCTTGTATGTTGATTTCAGCTGGTAACTGATCAGCTGCTTGTGCCCATACTTCTGAGGCGGATTCATTTATTTTGATATCTGATTCTGTTGTTTCAATTGATGCTTTTTCTGTAGAGTCTCTTTGTGATGTCATTTGACAAAACTAATTTTGTTGGATCCATTTTACTTTAGCATAATTATTGCCCGCAACAAAAAGCCCCCGCATTTCTGCGAGGGCTAAAAAAATTGATTGATTAATAAATATCAATCCAAATCTGGCATTGCCAGTACTGGTTCGGCCTTGCGGTCGATACCTTTTTCAAAGCCAGCGGC
>Ga0214917_10005605_pt1 | contig 13354 bp, 12 predicted proteins | sample LL_1208_BB_MetaG_FD_177983 | JGI IMG/M metagenome (GOLD analysis project Ga0214917, IMG submission 177983) | Freshwater microbial communities from Lake Lanier, Atlanta, Georgia, United States - LL_1208_BB | ecosystem: Environmental > Aquatic > Freshwater > Lake | place: USA: Georgia | collected... | reverse complement strand
ACCATGTTTCCTATGTTGCTTCCCACGATCAGATCTCTGATGTTGTTAATCGAATAGGTTCACAGATTGGAACCGCATTCGTAGATGGCGGAATTCATCCAAAATTTGGCACAAGAAATTTCACAGCACCATTGCTTAATGGTCAATACATTGAAGTCGTTTGCCCTCTTGAACATCCAGCCACCGACTTAACTCCCTTTGGAAGTGCCGTAAAGAGAAAAGCGGAAGTAGGCGGGGGATGGATGACCTGGGTGTTTAGCGTAACTGACCTAAAAAGTATCGAAAATAAATTTAGCAGGCAAGCTGTTGAAGGCATTAGAACTCGCCCTGATGGAACTGAATTAAGATGGAAACAGATCGGTGTCAAAGAAATTATTGGATCAGGCGAATTACCTTATTTTATTCAGTGGTTAACTTCAAAACATCCATCAAAAGATGGAATTGCCTACACAAGTATCAGCAAAATTTTAATTGCTGACGATAACAAGTTGTCAGATTCCATATTTAAGAATGAAATTAAATCTTCACTAAATAAAATCGAAGTGGAGTGGATTGACACCAGTAATAATGATGGAGAGTCAGGAATAGTCGCAATTGAATTGGAGAACAATTTAGGTCGGATACGAATTGATTAAACTGGGGGTATTTTGGATAACTTTCGCTATAAAGATTCTTGTTTGAATCATTTGATGTATTATTGAGGAATGAATGACCTTAATGTTCTTAAATCATTGCGAAAAGATATTTTGCTTGCTGCTTATAAAGCTGAAGAGGGTCATGTACCTAGCGCCTTTTCTATACTAGAGCTTATATTTGGATTCTATAAACAATTGCATTCCGACCAACATTACGCGGCAGGTAGAGATATTAAGGATAAGTTTGTCTTATCAAAAGGTCATGGCGCTCTTGCCCTTTATGCAGTTTTAGCGGAGTTTAATTATTTCTCAAAAGACTGGGTCGACAATTTTGCGCAAGAAAATTCTCTTTTTGGAGGGCACCCGGATTGGTTAAAGGTTCCAGGTGTGGAAGCTTCAACGGGATCATTAGGGCACGGAATTGGTATTGCCGCAGGAATGGCCTACGCGCAGAAAATTAAAGGAAACAATTCAAAAATTTTTTGCTTGATTGGGGACGGTGAACTAAACGAAGGAACGGTTTGGGAAACTTGTTTGGTAGCGAACCATCACAAACTTTCTAATTTTATTGTTTTAGTTGACCAAAATCATTCTTCGGATCGAGCAATAAAAACAGAACCTCTACAAGATAAATTCCGTTCATTTGGATTCCTAACTAAAGCAATTAACGGAAATAACTTTGAGGAAGTGAAAGCTATTTACGCTGATAATTTTGAATATGAAACACCTCGAGCAATAATCGCTGAAACGACAAAAGGGTTTGGAATCAAAGAAATGTTAAATAATCCGGAATGGCATCATAAAACACCTGATACAAAAACTTTCGAGCTATTCATGGATCAATTAGCATGAGAAAGACATTTGTTGAAATTACAGATCAATTGATTAGAGAAGACGAGAGAACCATATTACTACTAGGCGATATTGGGGTTTTTGCTTTTCGTAAAACCATTGAAGATTTTCCACTGAGAGCTATGAATTTCGGGATTATGGAGCAAACTATGATTAGTTTCGCTTCAGGATTAGCTAAAGAGAAATTTATACCTATAGTCCATACGATTGCTCCATTTTTAGTGGAACGTGCCTACGAGCAATTAAAAGTAGATTTTGGGTACCAACAATTAAGTGGAAATTTTATATCTGTGGGAGCTTCGAATGACTACACAAGTTTAGGTTGTACACATCACAGCCCGGGAGACGTTGGGAGTTTACTCAATATACCCGGATTTGAGATCGTTATACCAGGCACTTCGGAAGAATTTCAAGCAGCGTACAAATCATACTATTCCAATTCTAAAGCAACTTACTTTAGATTAACTGATCAAACAAACAATGTGAGTTTCCCTTTTAATAAGGGCAAAGGAGTTAAAATCAAAGATGGCACGAAAGGGACAATTCTTGCGATCGGACCAGTATTGAACTCAATTCTACCGGTAATCCAACCATTAGACATTGAATTACTCTATATGAATCAAATAATGCCATTTGATAATGAAATTTTGAGTAGGAATTGCATCTCTAATAAGTTACTAGTTATTGAACCATTCTATTCGGGAACTAGTTCTTATTTAATTATGAATGCGCTGCGAGGTAGAAATATATCAGTGGATTTTCTTGGAATTCCTAGAAATTTCCTGACTGATTATAGTTCTAATCTAACTCAAGAGTATTCAACTGATTTTGAAATAAGCAAAATCACTACAAGAATAAAACAACTAATTGAGGCATAATTTTGAGTAATTCAACAATATCTATAGTTCTCCCATCTAAAAATCGGCAAAAACAGTTAACAGAGATGATTATTTCCTGTTTGGAAACCGCCAACCTTCCAGATTTAGTTGATTTCGTAGTATTTGTAGATCGCGGGGACACGCAGTACGAATTCCCAATCTATTTACAGCAAAAAATAAAAATAATCTCTGGAGAGTCAATGTGGTTATCTACTTTATATAATTTTGCTGCGTCTCAAGCTCAAGGCGATATAATTATGTACGGATCAGACGATATAGTATTTAAAACTTTAAATTGGGATATGGAAGTCAAAAAAGCTTTTAATTCATTAAGGAATAATTTCGGCTTAGTTTTTCCAAATGACAAAAGTTCTTATCAAGGAAAAATTGCTACACACGGATTTGTTACAAAATCTTGGATTACCACTTTTGGTTATCTACTGCCACCATATTTTCCAAATGTCTATACGGATGTTTGGGTAACCGAATTAGCAAAGAGTACAAATTGTTTAATTTATTTAGAACAAGTTATTATTGAGCACAATCAATACAGACAAGGCAAATCTGAGTTGGACAGCACATATCTCGCAAGAATACCAGATGCACGAATTAAAAAATCTAAGTTAACTTTCAGGAGTTTGAGGAGGGAATTACGCATTGATGTTTTAAAATCCTCAAATACTTTTGATGTATCAGTCAATTTTAAATTTAAATATTTAATTGCGACAGTTTTGTATTGGTTTTTTAAAAAATCAACATCTTATGAAGAAAAAATAATTCTTCTTTCTACCCCTAATCATCGAATCGCACTATTAGTTTTACGGAAAATTAAAAATACTTTACATAAAAACTTGTTTGTATCCATAGCAAATTTTTTCAATAGATGAGTAAAAATTTTCATACTTAAAGCCTGAAAGGCGAATGAAATTTGCATTGTCTGTTAATTGAGTTGCCTTACCATTTCCTTTAGATATATCAAAGTTTAATCTACTGGCATCAATGCCAAAATTTTGACAAATTAGGATTGCGCATTCCGCCACCGTGACAACCTCATTTGTTCCAATGTTCAAAATTGTTGATCTGGATTGGTTTTTGTGGCACCAAAAAATATTTCTAACTATATCTTGATTCCATGTGTACTGTCTTTTTGGACTACCATCTCCCCAGACTTCAATTGGATCTTTATGATATCTAGCAGAACTTATTTTTTGAATCAAACTCGGAATCATTAGTGCTTTTTCTGGCGAATAGTTCATTTCCAGCCCAATAACTCCGTTAATAACAAAACTATAAATGTCCATTCCAAACTGTGAGTTAAAGGCTCTCATTGCGACTTCTAAGTAGCGTTTTGAATATGCATAAGAGTAATCCTCTTCTAGTATAGCCCCGTCGTGAAATTCTGATTCTTTTGCCAAGCCAGACGACACACTTGCATAGCAGGCACCAGAAAGCGCCAAACCGATTCGCATAATTCCCATTTTTTGGGCTTCACTAAGTAAATTGCTGGCCATAATTGAATTATTCAATAATAAATCAGCTGGTCTTTTTGAACTTAGCTGGCGCCCACCTGACAGTGCGGCTAAATGAATTATCGAGTTCGGGTTAATACTAGTCAACAGATGCTTGACCGCTGCCTTATCGGTTAAATCAGCATCTTTTTTAGATACTTTCACAATATCTATCCCATTAACTGATTCAATGGATCTTCCAACATTACCACTACCACCAGTAATTAATATTTTACTCATATCAGGTCTTTATGACTATTCCTTGCCCTGACGGTGTTGCCAAAATATTAAAATCTAATTCCATGGCTAATTTTTCCATCGATATGCGTTGCCTATCACGACCTTCGGCATAGTAGTCGTCAAGTAGAATAACCCCACCTTTTACAACATTTGGATAAAGCTCACGCATAACATGTTCTTCAGCAGGAGCTTGATTTAGATCGATTGAAAGAAAGGCGATAGATCCACAAATCCCTTGCTTCACTGTTTCGAACACATCGCCCACCATAAAATTGACATTATTAAATTTTGCGAAAGTATTTTGGGTATCTAAAAATGATTTAGCATAATACTTATAAGGTTTATTCGAGATTTTTTTTTGCCCGTTTTTATCATACATGTTTGCTTCGAACGTATCAAAAAGATATAACTCTTTATCGCGAAGATTCCAGTCTCCAATCGCTGTAAGCAATGCTGCCATTAACCCACCACGACCTACTCCACACTCGACATAGACTCCTTTAAGCTGCCTAACTTGTTTAGCTGCCCACATAACTTGATGAACCCGCCATGGAATTCCAGGGTCCCATCCATACGCTGAAACTAATGATTTGTAGGCAGTTTTGAATGTTGTTTCTTCGAGAAATGCGTAAGAATTACTTGAAGCCACCCCGTCATACCTGTAAGGCCATTTATTTGGAGTGTATGGTAATTTTGATACCATTTTGGAAATCAGTTTCAAACTTCTTAATTTCAGCATTAAGGGGCGCAAGTAACGTGGCATCCTAGAGATTGTTGAATTTAAGTTTTCCATTTTCCCTTATTCTAAAATCCCATCCATCCCTTAATTGTAGCAAAATATACAGATTGAATTTGACTTATATCACACAGAGCTGCCAAGTTTTGGAATTTCTATGTCCCGATCTTAGTATTAAACGCAAACTAATCGCGCTAGATGAACTTGATACTATTTAGATTAAACCCATATAGGGTATGAGGGTGCTGTATAAAGTATAGTAATTTCAATCTGCTTCTAAACTAGGAGAGCGAACACTGAAACAATTCCGTGCAATAGACGATCAAGCATATATTTTAGAAAATTGTGATGTTAATTGGTTTGCAGGAAAAAAAATTTTGATAGCTGGAGTATCTGGTCTAATGGGATATAATTTTTTACATTTATTTACCTCAAAAATCATTGCGGATTTAGGTATAGATAGCATTTGGGGAATTTCAAGATCCGGAAAACTACCCAGGCATGATCAGAATTTAAAATCTTTTAAATTAATTAAAGGTGATTTATCCGACTACCGGTTACTTGAATCCCTCCCAGAATTTGATGCGATTATCCATGCAGGGGGGTATGCTCAACCCGCTAGATTCATGGAAGACCCACTTTCAACTATTTCTGTAAACTCAACATCAACAATCGAATTGATAAAAAAATTGAAAGATAATGGTAAGTTCCTATATTTAAGTTCATCCGAAGTATATTCTGGGTCAAAGAATTTCCCTCACGAGGAATCTGATGTTGGTCAAACAAATACGGAACATCCAAGGGCGGCATACATAGAAGGGAAAAAAGTCGGAGAAACTATTGTTGCGGCCGCAAGAAGTAGGCTATCGATAGATGCAACTGCAATTCGACTTTCACTCGTATATGGCCCTGGAACCAAGCCTGCTGACTCTAGGGTAATTAATTCAATAATCTCACAAGCCCTCAATAATAAAGTCATTAAATTATTGGATAGTGGAACAGCAATAAGAAGTTATTGCTATGTTTCAGATGCGATTTTTTTAAGCCTAACTGCAATGCTTCATGGAACAGAATCAATATACAATGTTGGAGGAATCTCAAAGGTTAGTATAAAAGAGTTAGCGGAAAAAATCGCAAAACTCACACAGGCGAAAGTACAATATGGACTTGATGAAGGCAAGATGAGCGGTGCCCCGATAAACGTCGAGTTAAATCTAAACAAAATAATAAAATTGACCGGAATAAAAAAATTTGTAGACTTAGAAGTCGGCTTGCCACGAACAATAAAATGGCATGAAAATCACGATAAACCTTGTGAAATAATATGAAACAAATTTACTTGTCTAAATTCGCTTCCGTAACGAAGATCTTAAGTATTAAGGCTATGAAACTTAAGTTCGCAGGACCAGATTATTGTCATAAAGCTGTGCCCGAGATTGTTTATTAAAATTTAAAGATATTAGTCTATATGATTCGCAAGTGAAAACCTTCTCTCTAATGCGATATGTGAACTATGCAAATTGTAGTTTCCAATACAAGAGAATTTAACTCATGCAATACAAATCCAACTCTTTAAGAAATGTACCAATATTAATTGTAGGTTATAACCGCCCAGATTTTTTAAAAAAACGTTTATTAGAAGTTAGCAAAATGAGCGTTAAAAAAATCTATATTTCAGTAGATGGAGGTTTAGAGTCTAGATCTCCAGAGATGTTAGAACTTTTGAGAAATGCTCACAATTATTTTAAAGATTCTCAGGAAGTTATTATTTCGCATCATAAATCTAATCTAGGCTTAACAAATCATATAAGTCAAGCAGTTTCAGAAGTTCTCAAAGAAAATAATTTTCTAGTAATCGTCGAAGATGATGTGATTTTAAGCGAAAATTTTTATAACAACATGTTGCACGGTTTAGGAGTTCTAAGTACAAAAAAAGTTAAGGGATTAGTTTGCGCTTTTTCACCAATTAGTATAAAGCGCAACAAGATTTTCAAAAATAAATGGAGGAATACGTGTTATTTCTCATGTTGGGGATGGGCATGTAGTAAGGAAATTTGGCAACATTATTCTAATGAAATAGGTGCAATTGATTTAGATGAATCCTTGAAGTATTCTAAAATTTGGAAGAAATTATCTTTAGAGCAAAAAAAAGTTTGGTTTGCAAGATTTAAAAAAGTAGCCAATAATCCTGCTTATACTTGGGACATTCAAATGCAGTTTATTTCGTTTGCAAATAATTTCACAAACATTGCCCCCATGTTTCGATTTATTGGTAATGAGGGTTTCAACGATGACCGAGCGGTTCATACAAAAGGCAGAATTCCTTGGTGGTTTGCAAATAACTGGATTAATACTCAACAAATCGAAACTTTTTCTGGGACAATTACAGGATACCTTTTGGAATTATTCGAATCTTATTTCAGCATAAGGGATCGAAAGGAGCCGTGGCCATTATTACAAATCAAAAAAGTAGTTCATTCGATACGATAAACAAAAATTTTGTAGCAAGGTTTCTCCCTGTAGTGAAAATACATACATGGGGAGGGTTGGGTTCTCAATTACATGCATTAGCGCTGGAGTTTATATTAAAAGACAAATATCCTAATAGAAGATTTCACTTTGTTGTTCACTCCAGTGGCGTAACTAAACGCAATATTGAAGCCGATATATTTGATGAAAATTTTGCCTTTAAGGATGATTTCGGTTCGAAAACTATTCGATTTAACCATAAATTCGACAAAATGAAAAATTTTCTCGTCAAATTACTGTTCAAATCTAGGTTTGTCGTGAATTGTAATAACGACTCAGGCATCGGAAGTATTAAACTTTGGACAGTATCAGTTCGCGGACATTATACGAGTATATCTTTGTCCAGAGATTTAGTAGGTGCCTTATGGACGCGACTATTTGAATCTAGTAATAATCGGTTTAGTATTGATGAAAATAGATATTTAGCAATTCATTACAGGTTGGGTGATTTAGAAACGTTACCGAATAAGTCTCCAATTGATGCAAATCGTGTTGTTGGCATAGCTACAGTTGTCTTAGCAGACAAAAAGTTCAAGCAAATAAACATATATTCGGATTCAATATTCACAAGCGTGAACAATCTCAAAACATTACAGTTATATGGAACTTTATATACACGTAACTTGACGCCCATAGAGACCATACTTGAATGTAGTTTAAGTCAAGTTTTCATCGGTACTAATTCTAAACTATCTATTTGGATTGCAATTTTTAGAGGATTTCATTCGCTAAGTGGCAATACTTATCTTCCGTCTGGACTGGCTTCGTTTCACCTTAAGCGACAAATGAGAGATATTGGTGGAATGTTTCATGAATATTAATAACATTTCTCGGCTGGAAACTTATTTTAGAATGGATCTAATTTATAGTGAACAGATACTTAAGAAAAAAGTTAATAATAAAAGAGTTTTTCTAGTGTATAGTTACAAAATACTTTTAAAATAAGTTGCAGTTTTTAATATTCCTTCTTGGATTGTAACGCTTGGCCGCCACCCTAATATTTCTTGTGCGAGACCAATATCCGGATTTCTATTTGTTGGATCATCTAATGGTAGCGAGTCGTAAATTATTTCAGATTGTGATTGAGTTAAGCGAACGATTTCCCCAGCAAGCTCTTTAATGCTAATAGGAGTAGGATTCCCAATATTTATTGGCGAACTCAAAGAATTGCTAAGCGAGAGAATTTTGCTTGTGGCTTGAACTAAATCTGAAATATAACAAAAAGATCGTGTTTGGTCACCCGAACCATAAATAGTAATTGGTAAATTTCTTAACGCTTGAACAATGAAATTCGAAATAACTCTACCATCATCAATAGACATATGAGTGCCATAAGTATTGAAAATCCTCATAACCCTAACATCTAAATCAAACTTACGTTTGAAATCAAAACATAACGTTTCAGAAGCTCGCTTTCCCTCGTCATAGCAAGATCTAATGCCAACAGGATTTACATTTCCCCAATAAGTTTCATGTTGGGGGGAAATCCGGGGGTCACCATAAATCTCGCTTGTTGATGCCTGTATAAATCTTGCATTAATCTTTTGCGCCAGATTTAAAAGGTTAAGAGTTCCAATGAAACTGGTTTCAATCGTTAAAATTGGATCCAATTGGTATTGTTTGGGCGATGCAGGACAAGCAAAATTAAGAATTGCATCTACTTCAGCAAAAAAAGGCTGACGGACATCATGCTCAATAAAATCATAATTTTTAAGCGATTCAAATTCTTCAAGGTTGCTAATTTTGCCTGTGAGGAAATTGTCTATTCCGATAACTGAATGACCTTGGTTTAAGAAAAGTCTTGAAAGATGAGACCCAATGAATCCTGCTGCCCCAGCAATTAGTATCTTCATTAGTTCCCCAGATCTATAATACAAAAGGAATTTTCAAAACTACCCAAAGAATAGCATTACGTATGACGGCAACCAATCATTAAGTGTTCAGTTTCAGCTGCGCATGTTATACTAAATCTTTAATAGACGGGGTAATAGACTCATTGAAAATGCGCGTGAATAATTCTTATAAAAATGCATCCTCCAATGTATTTACTATCTTAAATCGTGCGTATAAATTATTAGACAAGAAAGAGCAATACAAGGTATTCATTGTTATTGGAATTCAAATTTTTTTGTCTTTCCTTGATCTAGTCGGGGTTGCTTTATTTGGAATTTTAGGAACGCTCACAATCAATGGGCTAACTCAAAATGCAGCAGGAGATAGAACTAGGTCTGCTCTACAAATACTGGGATTGATTGATAACAACCTAGAGTATCAAATAATTTTTATCGCAATTTTAGGCACTTTTTTATTAACTGCTAAGACTCTATTTTCACTTTATTTCACAAGAAAATCACTGCACTTTCTAAGTCGACGAGGTGCTCAAATATCATCTCAATTGATTTCAAAGCTTTTGGCCAAGTCTCTTCTATTTGTTCAGAACAAGTCAACTCAAAATACAATCCATATGGCTACTGATGGTGTTTCATCTATAACACTTGGAATTATAGGTTCTCTAATTTATTTAATATCAGATGTAGCATTGTTACTAGTTTTAATACTTGGCTTATTTCTGGTGGATCCCGTAGTTTCATTGCTAACTTTTATAATTTTCGGAGGTGTTGCAATTTCACTCTTTAAGTTGATGCACCATAAAATGGGCTATTTTGGCAAAGTTCAGTATGAACTGGAAGTAAAGAGCTCCGAAAAAATTGGCGAGATTATTACATCTTACCGAGAACTTTTTGTAAAGAACAGAAGATCATATTATGCAAGCCAAGTTAGGGAACTTAGATTCGAATTATCAGAGGCAAATGCTGAACTTACTTTTTATCAAAGAATTAGTAAATATGTACTCGAGATTACTATGATTATTGGAGTTTTGTTAATTGCAATAGTGCAGTTTTCTACACAACCAACTTCACGAGCAGTTGGCGTCATTGCTATATTTCTGGTTGCAAGCACAAGAATTGGACCAGCGGTGCTTAGGATTCAACAAGTTTTTTTATCGATAAAGTCAAGTTATGCGGCAGCTGGACCTACATTTGATTTTTTAGACGAGTTAAACTACGTTAATTCCGAATCAGAAATTGACTTGCCTATAAATACCGCACATTTGGGGTTTAAGGGTCAAGTTTCGCTTCAGAATTTATCATTCACTTACAGCAAGAACAGTTCTTTTGCTATATCTAACTTGAATCTGGAAATTAGTGAGGGTTCAATATGCTCAATCGTTGGACCTTCGGGAGCAGGCAAGACAACTTTGATTGACTTGATGCTTGGAATATTAGCACCAACCAGTGGAGTAGTTTTAATCAATAATTGCAAACCTGTCTTAGCAATTAAGAAATGGCCGGGCGCGCTAGCTTATGTGCCTCAAGATACAATCATTATCAACGGCACTATTAAAGAGAACATCGCTCTGGGCTATCCGATGAGCGAGATTCAAGATGAAAGAATTAATGAAGCGTTAAGAATTTCTCAACTTACTGAATTTATAGCCAAACTACCGGAGGGCGTCAATAGTTATGTTGGAGATCGGGGGGTTAAAATTAGCGGTGGTCAAAGACAGCGATTAGGAATAGCCCGAGCACTTTACTCTAACCCAAGCTTGTTACTTTTGGATGAAGCTACAAGTTCATTAGATGGGATAACAGAATCAAATTTGTCATCCGCCGTGCAAAGTATGAGGGGTAAAGTAACCGTCATAATGATCGCCCACCGTTTATCCACTGTAAGAAATTCAGACATTGTGGTTTATATGGAGGCTGGCAAAATTCAATCACAAGGTACGTTCAACTATGTCAGAGAAAACGTACCAGACTTTGACTTACAGGCAAAACTTATGGGACTCTGATAATAGGTCAAGAAGTGTTCCAATTTCTGAGAAATTTTCTAGCCTCTCGAATGAACCTAACTACTAAAAATTTATTCAGATTATAAACGTTGAACCAGCTATTTACCAATCTAGGATTTACATATATTTCACCACCTTGGCGTATGATTTTTAGATTAAAAAACACATGTTCGCTATGTATTTTTGAATCTAATTTGTAGTCTGCATAGAGAAAAACTTTGGACTTATAAATAGCAAAGCCTCCAAATGCTGATTCAACTCTTACTAGCCCATCTTTCTTGCGCAGCTTTATCATTTTGTTATAAATGTATTTCTTTCGCAAACTATCATAGAAATAGAATTGACGTAAGAAATTAATAACTTTTCCATACTTCGCTTTTTGGACAAAAACTATTCTCTTACTTTTTTCAAGCTCCTCAAAGCAGTCTTGTTCAACCCAACCCTTTGCTCTTAATGCGTACAAATCGTAGTATCCAAACTTTTGATTTGCGGTTATGCCATCCCAAGAAAACTTGGATTTGAAACACGACTCAATTCCTTTTTTTGATAATTTAAGATTAATCCCATCAAGGTCAGCAACTGCAACATAGTCCCACTTTTGTTTCTGATAGTGCTTTCGAATGTAATCAACATAAATGTTACGGCAAAAAGCAATTCGCTCAATTCTATTTGGAATTACCTTTGAAAGCTTTCCTTCTGTTACAAAATTGAAATTTACATTCGCATTTCGCATATTCCCTAGAACTTTAATTGTAGTATCGACTGAATCTGATTCAACTAAAAAAACTTCAACATCTTTGAATACCGATAGTGCCTTAAGAACTACTTTCAGTTCTTTTTCAATTGAACCTGCAACATTAGAAACTGTGCCTACCAAGAGTAATTTTCCGTGCATAAAGATAGTTTAGAACAATTTATACATAAATTTTGATCAAGAGGAAGATTTAGGCAATTTAGAGTTTCCATTCATATGGGCTATACTTTTACAATTCCATTTACTCACTCTCCGTGAGTAGTTGTGCGAGTCTTAAACTTAAATCACCTCCAGGACGCGCATCATGTCTTGATAGGTTGATATATGTCATTTAAAGATTTAGGTGTTAACACTGCGCTTACCAAGGTGTTACATGCCTCTGGAATTGAAAAACCATTCCCGATTCAAAAAGCAACACTGCCTGATGCAATCGCAGGTAAAGATATTTTAGGTCGAGGTCAGACTGGCTCTGGTAAAACTCTTGCCTTTGGTTTGGCATTAATGACCAGACTGGCTGGCAGAACTGCTGCCTCTATAAGGCCACTGGCTTTGGTTTTATCACCTACTAGAGAGCTTGCAATGCAGATTAGTGATGTGATTGCGCCATTATCACGATCAGTGAATTTAAATTCACAGGTTGTTGCAGGTGGACTTTCTTACTCAAAACAGATTCAAGCCTTAAAACGTGGAGTACCAATTGTTGTTGCTACCCCCGGTAGATTAATTGATTTAATTCAAAAGAAACATATACACCTTGATGATATTGAGATTACAGTTTTGGATGAAGCAGATCAGATGGCAGATATGGGATTTTTACCAGAAGTTAAAAGAATTTTGGATTTAACTAAACCTGGTGGACAGCGAATGTTATTTAGCGCCACATTGGATAAAGATGTGGATTCACTTGTTAAGAAGTATTTAAAAAATCCAGTAACTCATTCTTTGGCTAATGAGAAATCAACGGCTGGAAATATGACCCATCATGTATTGATTATGGAGCAGTCACATAAAGATTTAATAACTTCACAAATTGCTGCAAGAAAAGGTAAAAGTATTTTCTTTGTTAGAACTAAACACAGAGCGGACAAATTAACTAAGAGTATGAATGACGTAGGCGTTGCAGTTGGTGCTCTACACGGGGGTAAAACACAGGAACAGCGATCAAGAGTGCTTGAAGCATTTAAGTCTGGTGCGACAAACGCGCTAGTGGCAACAGATGTTGCAGCACGTGGTATCCATGTTGATGATGTCTCACTTGTTGTGCATGTTGATGCGCCAGAAAATCATAAAGATTATCTACACAGAGCTGGCAGAACTGCAAGAGCTGGCGCTGTTGGAACTGTGGTAACTCTTGCAACTCATAAACAAC
>Ga0214917_10005604_pt1 | contig 13355 bp, 10 predicted proteins | sample LL_1208_BB_MetaG_FD_177983 | JGI IMG/M metagenome (GOLD analysis project Ga0214917, IMG submission 177983) | Freshwater microbial communities from Lake Lanier, Atlanta, Georgia, United States - LL_1208_BB | ecosystem: Environmental > Aquatic > Freshwater > Lake | place: USA: Georgia | collected... | reverse complement strand
ACCTGTATATTTCGTTTGCAAATCATTTTATAATTTATAATATTTATAGTCATAGCATTTTTCAAGTTACATAGGTAATTCAATTGATTTTTCATTCGCCACTGTTTTGTTACAAATATTACCTTTTGCACTTTTCCAATAAAAATATATTTTGAAAAGCAAAGTCAATAGGTTCAATGATGTATTGACAGAATAGTTTACAGTTATGAATGTATCAACGCCATTGAGGCCACTATAAACTGTCCCTAATACTCCACCAACCAACCATATTGTTGATGAATATTTTGTTGAATCAACGTTTTTTATTTGAAATATTGTTACATAAATTTCAGGCAAATAACCGATAATAATAAATGTTGATGAAATAATCGATAAATAAACATAATTCATTTTTCTTTTCTTTTTTTCTTTTCTTTTATATTATAGTTATATTTTTGTATCCTATTTTCTTTTACACCTTTTAACATTTCAAACGCTTATCATGATTCCGTCTACAACGCGTTTTGAAACTGTCATGAAATGTGTTTCGCGGTCCATCAAACTATATCCAACATAGAATTGATTCGTATCTTTGATATGAATGAATCCTAATGTATATTCAACCTTTTGCTTTTCAAATGTAAATAGTGTGGAATATTTCTTCAATTGATATGTTGCAGCATCCAATACTACGAAGATATGATAATAATAACGACGGTCCTCGTAACTTACAACGTGACATATAAACCATATTTCGTTTCCAATTTTGACACCATTTGTTGAACCACGTAAGAATCGGAACAAAATAGGGGTTTCTACTACATGGGTCTGTACAAACTCCATATTTTCAAAATCGCGGGTTGGACTTTCAACATTTCCAATTACCAATGGATGCCATCCGTATATCATTTTTTGGGCATTGGCTGCATCATTAAAAATAACCCAGTTCTTTTCAACATCATGTTGGCCGGTTTTTGAAATGATTCCGGATTTGGTAATACCCTCATCCATATCAATGAGTCCATGCTCTACCTTAATATTATGATAACTCAATCCACGATTTGCGTTGTAATATACTTTTCCGCCATGGGAATGTAAACGAATATCTTCTAGCCCTACATACAAATTATCGATTTCGGTGTTATATTCCAATAAAAATTCGTCTTTCTGTTTCCATTCTAATGGATTGGTAATATCAAATACCCCAATAATATTCTTGGTTGAAATATGTTCTTTATTGACGTATCCACCATTATCGTCAATCTTATAATCAACATATCGAATATTGACAACTAAATCGCCCTTATCATTTATACACATAGTAGGTGTACTTGAATTGAATTCACCTGAATGTGGCTCCATGATTTTTTTACCTACTTTCTTCAATAATTCTGAATTGTGGTCAACAGTAGCATCCCAATCCTTCAATCTCGATGTATAAAACTTATAATTACTTAATACATTCTTTGCAGTATGTTCCTCGCATGTTGGATGCGCCAATACTTTCATACAGTATTGTGGAAGGTTCAGTTTGTCTTCATTGCAATAATATCCAATAATACTAAATTCGTAGTCTAGTTTATAGTCATATACATCTTTTTGCATAAATAAATAATCGCGCTCAGGGTGATTTGTTCTTTCCTTATTGGCAATTGTGAAATATGTATATGCTAATCTGTTTTTACCTAAATGTCTATAATGGGTAATGATTTCATACAAATTTTCAATACGATTTGGGTAAAAATTATATCCTTCTAACCAATGATAAATAGCATTTGGCATATCACCCATATGTTTGTAACATTTTCCTATACTGTAATAACTAAACCATATTTCTTCGTACCAACCACCGAGTTCAATACGTTTTTTGAAATATTCGATGGCCTTTTCGTAATTTCCGGAATCGCGATAACTATTGGCTAAGTAAAATGTATATCTATCATTGTTTGGATTTTCTTCTAACCCCTTTGTTAGTAAGTTAATATCACGGATAAATTTATCAGCCTTACTTCCACCATCTCCAATATCATTGATAAATAATATGTGTTTATCAATTCGTGCAGTGGTAGACCCCTCTGGTGATTTTACATACTCATGGGTTACACCCCAATAATACATGCCAAGACGGTTCTTTACTATACGAGTATTTTTGTAATAAAAATCGTCATTTCCTTGAAAAACGTGATATACATCGTGAGTTAATGACTTTTTGAATTCATATGGATTTGTATTTTCGCCAATTTTCAGAATCATATCCGCATCCAGAAGCAGTATATAGTCAGCATTGTCCATATCCTCACATGCTTTTAGTGCAAATGAACGATTATAACCGAAATCCTTGAATGGTTCTTCTACTACTTTACCTGGTATATTTCTACTTTTAAAAAAATCGCGAATGATTTCTTTTGTATCATCTGTACTACCCGTATCGCAAATACAATATGAATCAATGATTGGTAGTGCGGATTCTAATAAACGACGGATTACTTTACTTTCATTTTTTACAATCATATTTAAACATAATTTAGGCGTTTTTTCGATTTCTTCCTTACTAACACGTATGTTTTCGACACTATCGTCATTCATATTGAATCGAATATATTCAGTCATTCGTATATGTTATATTAATTAATAGTATTTAAATCTTTTTTCCTATTTTATTTTTTAACTATAATATAACTAAACCAAAATTTTGAAATGGCATTTACCCGTTTTCACGATGACCCAAGTAGAATTAAAAAACAATCCGAATTAAGCACATTCGCTGGTAGATATCAATTGAACACTCCTGGTCCCGGTGCAAATTTGCCATATTTTGCAGACCCACAAGTTAGATTAGAAAAATGGGGCGCAAATACCATGACAAATACTGTGAACTTGGAAAGTGATTTGTTTGGTTTATCCCGTAAATTGAACCGCGATTTAATCGATGAAAATTCTTACAAAAAACATGCTGCGCCAACCAGTACTAACTCATACAATAATGCGCCTGAATTTGTAGAAGAATCACGTGCAAGTCACCCTGCTTGGATGTACAGAGATTTAGAACATAAGCGATGGGAAAAACCATGGTTGAATCCTTTGGCTAATTTAGAAAAAGGGTTTCATTCGAATATTCAAACACGCATTTTAGAAAAAGATAATTTCGTTCCTACTATACCTATCCTTCCTGGAAATAGTGATTTCTATTTATCTGGAAAGTCATTATGTTTAGGCGGAAAAAATGGAGGTTCTGAATGTTCTCCAATACATTGATTTATTTTAGTTGGTGTAATACAAATAAATATTATATAAGTTATATATAATTATATAATATAAATGGAATTAGGAATACCGCTATTAGCGCTTGGTTCTCTATATGTTATGAATAATCAGTCAAAATCATCTGCAAAATCAAAAGAATCGTTTTCAAATAAACAATTACCTAACACAAATATTCCTAATAAAAATTATCCAGATGAATATCCTATTATTTCTGGTGAAACTGAACAAACCAGTAAATTGTCACATGACAACAAGTTTGATGCACCTTTTGTATATACTGATAAATATTTCAATCCTCGTGTAAATTCAAATATTGTCAATCCACAAGCTCCTATGAATTCTGGCGTTTTACAACCTGGTTCTGCACCAAGTTCTCAATATTACTCTTTAACCGGTGAAAAAGTCGACAGTAATTATTTTCAACACAATAATATGGTACCTTTTTTCGGCAGTAATATTCGTTCACGTCATGTCGATGCCAATTCAAATGAAAGTGTTTTGGATAATATGAATGGTACAGGTTCTCAAATATATAATAAAAAAGAACAATCTCCTTTGTTCTCACCATCTGAGAATTATCAATGGGCAAACGGAGCTCCTATTAATACTGATTTCTATCAATCACGTGTGAATGTAGGGACTCGTATGGCCAATGTAAAACCATTTGCAGAAGAACGAGTTGCGCCAGGGTTAGGGTTAGGTTATACGAGTGAAGGTTCGGGTGGATTCAATTCTGGTATGGCAGTCAGAGACCAATGGTTAGACAAAAATGTTGATGGATTACGTGTTGCTAATAAACCAAAAGCAACTGGATTGGCTATATATGGACGCGAAGGTCCTGCAATGAGTCATGTTACCAATCTTGGTAGTATTGGACAAATGGAGAAAAATCGACCAGATACCACATACGAAATGGATAAAAATCGGTGGTTCACTACCACTGGTGCAGAAAAAGCACCTACTTTGCGTGCAATTCCAGTTGAACGCCATGTAAACCGCGCAGATGCGAATATTGATTATATTGGTGCCGCAGGTGGCGTTGCTGGTGCATCCACTTATGTACCTGGTGAATATATGCCATCCACAAATATCGAATTAGGCGCCGTTCCATTCTCTGGGGCCAATGCAAATGGCCGTCAATTTGCAAATGAAGGAGATTATGGCATCAAGAGTAAGAAAGCTTATCCTAATAACAGAACCGCCAACAGACAAGACGATTACTATGGTGGCGTTGGTGGTGCCATTGGTGCCGCAGTTGCTCCATTATTGGACATTTTACGCCCATCACGTAAGGAAAATACCATTGGTACATTGAGACCATACCAAAATCCTAAATCCGAAGTTGCTCAATCCTATGTATTTAATCCTGCTGATAGACCTGCCCCAACTATTCGCGAGACCACTGAAAAATCGAAATTTCATATGAATGTAAATGCGAACCAAAATGGCGGGGCATACAATGTAACTGCTCATCAACCAATAGAAAACAATAGACAACATACCAGTGATTATTATTATGCGGGTAACGCAGGCGCCGGGGCCGGTGCTCGTGAAGTTCGCGCTTACGATGCTGAATACAATCAACGCAATAATGATATTAAATCATCTACTATAAAAGGTTATATGGTACAGGGTAATATGTCATTAATGAATGGCGATGTAAATATGAGAACCAACACAAACCGTGATGCTTATATGAAAAATTCGCGTTCTGTTGTTCCTACCATGCCTTACCAAACTCCCGATGTGAATAGTATGGGTCGTTTACAAGGGAATACAGGTTCTTCATTGTATTCCAATATCAATTTAGACCGAAATTCTCCTGAAATATTGAGTGCTCTCAGTGGAAACCCTTACGCCATCAATACTGCCCAACGATTATAAGTGTTTACAATAAAAATAAATATTTAGTCCGTGAATAAATATTTATTTTTCACCTTCCCAATTTGCGTTTCATGTTATTCACTTCACTGATGGTTTTGTTATATTCCATTTGTTTGAAATCATTCTTTGTACTATCATTCGAATCCTTCTTGTGAATACTATCATAATAATGAATCAAAGGTTCCGTTTTTGATATTTCATTCACATGCATTAGATATTTTTTTTTGTTGCAAATTTTACTACAATGAAAACATTTGCAATAAGATGACATATTAATATAGCTAAATAATATTTATATTTTTTTAAAAATGTACTCAATAATTTTTTATAATAACTTCTTTTGTTTTTGCTTCTGGATTTTTAGAATTAATGGAACGTTTGCATACAATGGATTCAATTTTATATTTTTCGTTGGTAAAATTATCGCGCACCAATTTGACATCCGCATTGCTCAACATCCACTTCGCATTTGTTGTATTCAATATATTGAACAAATTCTGGTGGTTCTCCATGTTGAATCCGTTTTCTGTATATCCTACAAACGACGTGTCTTTTTCCGGTGCGTATGGTGGGTCCAAATATATAAAATCATTTGGTTCGACGGATGCTAATGATTTTGTGAAATCGCAACATTCAAATATGACTCCTTGTATGAGTTGATGGATTTCTGCTAAATGTTCGTTGTTCATTATTTCGGGATTGTTATAATGTCCATATGGTACATTGAATCCGTTAGGACCCACACGGAAAACACCGCGAAAACATGTTTTGTTCAAGAAGATGAACATTGCGGATGCGGTCGTTGTGCTTTTATCGGTCAATTGGTTGTATTTATTTCGAATCCAATAATAATAATTTTCTTTTGCGGACTTTGCTTGTTCTATATTTGCCGGTTTTCGGTTAATTTCCCCGTCACCGCATTCATTCATTTCTATGATAAGTTCTTGTACTCCATTGTATAGTTTTTTGTGATTGGTTTGAATGTTTTTGTACACACCAATAAGTGCGTCATTGGCATCATATGCGTATATTTTTCCATGGATTTGAATCGCGCCAGTTTTCGCTTGGTGTAAAAGCGCAAACAAAACACTGCCTCCGCCCAAAAATATTTCGCGATAATTGTTGATTTCGGTTGGGAATTCTTCTATCAATTTGTCTATTATTTGCGTTTTTCCCCCGACCCATTTCAAAATGGGTTTTGACATACTTGTTTTGCTATTTTTTTTCATACTGTTAAAAATAGTTATGACTATATTTTTAAATCAATTTTTTATATAGGTTGCATATTTCAAACTAATACCCATCTACGTATGAACCCGGTTCTCAAATAAAATGCCCGGGTTTTTGGTGCATTCCCCCCTTGTCCTTTGGTTCTGTTTTGTAAATATACACCTAATTTGAAACTCCCGTCCAATGTATTGTTTTTCATGAAATATTCGCGTATTGTATCGTAATCATTTTTTAATTGTTCTTTGATTTCATTATGAGCATCCAACTTGAAAAGCGTTGGTAGCATATACATAATTTTGTCGTCTTCTCGGTAATATCCTACAAACAAAACGTTGGATAATTTTTTGTAACATCTTGATTCATAAAAATCGGTTTCAACCAAATCGCTATTGTTTATCATGCATACCGCGATGGTTTCTTTTGGTGCAATGATGCCAGTTCGTAATTTTTTGACTGGAAATACTTTGACTTCACCGTCAATGCAATCCAGACATTCGGAACTTTGCGGTATACCGGTTAATTCTTCTAAATAATTACCGGGCTTGCCTTTGTTCGCGGTTTTCGGTAAATAATATGTATTATTGGCAATTTCGATGACTTTTTTATGGACATGGTCAATGCATTGACGTTGTTTTTCGGATGTTGTACTTGTAGTATTCATAGTATTATTTATTATCATTATAAAAAAGATATAATATTGTAAAAGTTCAATTTTATAATATTACAGGATAGATTTATGTGTGTTTATTTATTTCTTGCATTTCTTACTTCCGGCTTTCTTGGCTTTCTTTTGTTTCTTTTGACTTTTCTTGCCGGCTTTCTTGGATTTCTTTTTTGATTTTTTGCCGCCTCCCATACCGGTTTTGACATCGTTTTTGACGAGGGTACTCTGGTCGTTGTGGTCTTCCATGATGTTGTCAGGGTCGTTGGGGTCTTTCATCATGTCGGCGTCCTTTTGATCATTTGAGGCGCTCAATGTTAAATCTACATCTATTTCATCTGAACTTTTACATATTTCAGAATTTGTATATTCAGGGTCTGTTTTAAGACACTCTACTTTCGCATTATTCTCAATTTTGTACTTTTTAACTTCTTCTCCTACTCCTCCCCTTTGTTTTTTACTTGACCCACCTTTCTTCATTTTTTTGAAAAGAGGTGATGCTTGTTTCAATGCTTGACTAAATTTATAATCAGGGTCGTTTTTTTGTTTATTATGAAAAAATTGAGTTGCAAATTTTGTCCAGGCTGACATTATATATTTATGCTAGAAATTTATTCACAAAATAATAAAGACATTTTTAACGCCTCCATGTTCTTTTCACTTGGAAGAAACAAACTCAACAACATACTATCTTCCCTAAATCGAACACTATATTCTTGTTGAATATTATTTCGACCAATTCTTCCTAAAGCTTGGATAATTTTCTGTTGAGTCATCAACGTCAAATCTTTTCCAATAAATCCATGACAAAACTGATAATTGGTTCCATAAATATAATCCGACGACGCCACTATCATATACAATTGTTGATTATACGCTAAACGTTTCATTATTTCAATATATTGAATATTCTGATGGTTCGCAAATACCCCGATTCCCAATAACAACAAAAGCTTCATCGAATTGTCTAAATCCAATAACATAATATCTTTCACCGTTCCTTCGTCAATGCTTGGAACAAATGCATTTTGCACCATTTCTTCATTCGGTATCCATAATTGCTGATGATGTTTGGTATTCGGAATATATACAGGTTCTAAATTCACGCTACTACATTGTTCTCGCAACCGTGCGATTTCATTCATTACTTTATGGGTTTCGCCATTGAATTGCTCACGTTCCATCTTCTTCGATTTCTCTATTTCACCTCCGAGAGAATCTTCTAATAATTTTTGTTGAGCATCGATTTGTTTTTGTAAGACATTGTTTCTTTCTATTTTTTCCATGAGCCCATTGAATATTTTTTCCGGAATTTTGGATTGTTGAATATAGAATTTAGCGATTTTTTCAACATCGTCTGCCAAGAATATTGTTGGCCCGTCAGTTAATGTATGAGCATCTTCGGTGGTAAGCATTATACCTTTTGTTGCCGAAGGTACCGAAGGTACCGAAGGTACCGGTGGCGCCTGTGGCACCGGTGGTACAGGTGGCGTATACGTCAAACTGGTTGTACGCATTAATGCACCTCCACCATCAGGCAGTTTCAATGCCGGTACATGTCCGGGAATAGCCGTCTCCACACTTTTCGATTTATGAAGTCCAGGTTTTCCAAATTTAGGCGTTTGTGTATATTTCATATTTTCATAAATTGCTGTCCAATTTTCATCCTTCACATGCTTCAACGTCTCCAAATAATAAGATTTCACAGAATCCATGGATATATTGGATACATCGGTTCCGAAATACGATTCGATTGTATATTCGTCATCGACGAGTTCGTTCTCATTTAGATATCGAATAAACCGTATGATTTCGCCTAAATCGAAATATCGCAACAATGATTTGTTTTCTTCACAATGCATTACACTTCGGATTAAATCATCATATTTTGAGAACAATAAATGCGGTAATACACAATATCCACTTTTATTGGTCAGCGAAATGGTTTTTCGGCAATCATAACTTTGAATAGTATGAATTTCCGCGCCGTCGAATTTTGAACGGAAATCCATGATGGTTTCGGCGATTTCGTCTTCTTTTGGCAAAGTCGCGCAAGAAAGCACCATTTTCGATATCTTGTTTTCCACCCAGTTTTTATGGATAATCTCGTGCAAATCATGGGTGTCATAATCCATGGTAATTGTCGGTTCATCCCAATAGGTAATTATGGCAGGTTCTTCGTTAAATGCCAACATATAACGCATGGCAATTAAATAGGATTTTACATCACATATAATCATCTCCACCTTATCGCCGACACTATTATCTATCTTCATAATGGTACCGCTTTTTTTATTACGAATACAATCCGTCGCCGCAAAGTAGTGCAGACGGATATCGGACGCGGTTTCGCAACCAAATGCAAAAGCAATCTTTTTTTCCATGGATATCGCCGATTTCGCCAAGGCTAAACCCACATGACGTGCAACACATACGAAAATGACTTTGAAACTATGAGTCAATCCAATAGGGGATAGCGTTTTTCCCGTTCCAGTGGGGGCGGTATATAGGATTAATTTAGGCGATTCTTTTTGATTTTTCACAATGGAGAACAATTGTTTTTGATGGGAAAACAGTTCTTTGTCTGCGTATTTGAGAATATCCATGTTTTTCTCGATGATTTCGGGAGATTTGTATACGAAATCTTTTGTTTCGGCATTTTTCAAAATATGGTTGACAAAATTGTCCGCCAATGTTGATACGTATTTATTTTTATTTTTAATGGATGCTTTTTTAATTTGAATAAGTGAGTATGCTGCAAATATGGTGTCTTTTTTATGTTCTGTTTTTTTCATTTTTTCATTTTTGTCGATTTTCATTTTTTCAGATGGTGCAGCAGCCATCATGCTTTCCACCAAATCCAATTGAACGAATTCCAGTATTTTTTCGCGGTATTTTTGGATAGTGGAATCGACACAATCCAGACGAATAATGTCCGCTTTTTTTAGTTTTTTCAGGGTTTTTTGCGGTACACTTGGAATTTCGAAATCCAGTTTGACGCCGCGGTTTGATGATTCATATTGTGTTTTTATTTTTTTGAATTTTTCTTCGAAATATTTGGTATAAAGAAAGGCCTCAATTTCTTCATTTTTATCGATTTTGATGATGGATAGCAATGACTGATTACTATTGTATTTGATATTGACATTGTTGAATCCGTCATCAATGAGTTTTAAGATTTCTTTTTCACTTTGTGAAACCGGAACTTCAATACTGTTCCATTCGGTTCTCGATAATTTACTTTGTGTTAGGTCCATTGTTGTATTGTATTGGTTTATGATATATTTATTGTAAATGCAATAAATATATTCAATTTTCTATTTTTGTCAGTTTTTTATTTAGTAAAATAATCAAAAATTTTTATGCATATTGTATATAAATGTACAAAAGCAAAAAAAATAGGAAATATAAGAATAATAAAAAGGGTAGAAAAATTTCGAATAAAGGAGGAGGATTCTTAGATTCATTTAGAAAAAAGCCTACTGCTCCTACTCCTACTCCTACTCATAATCCTAGTGATACTACTACTACTATTAATCCTATTGCTGATTATGCTGCTTCTGCTGCTTCTGCTGCTTCTGCTGCTTCTGATACAGTGAAACCCTCAACGAATGAACTAAATACTGAGAGTTCACTTGAACGTTTATCAAAAACATATACTAAATATGAAAAAGATTTATTATATAAACAAAAAAAAGCAGCTGAAATTCTTGATACAATTGAGACAAAAAATGAATTGAATATTTTGTTTATGATAAACTGTTGTGTGTTGTATACTGTTTATATAGATGTAGATACTACAAATAATACACATAATACAATACAACTTTATCAGGAAGAATTAAAAACCATAGGTAAAGAACTAGATGATATGTTTAATAATGTACGTAATACATTGAATGATTTTTTTATGACAAACTCTTTTGGAAAATCGCATTATTTATTTGATGATAGTAAAAAATCAGAAGAAACACTTGATTTTAATAAAATAATAACCGATTTAATAAACAAACCGATTGATAGTAACCCCGAAAATGTCAATGTTGTTAAATCTGTCGAAGGATTAAACCCAGATGTAAGAAATGCAAAAGAAATTATAAATACATTAGAAGTTGAAAATAAAAAAATCGAGGAAGTAGCGAAGAATTTAATTCAGAACGATAACGCTATTGAAAGTAATGGAAATACTGATAATGGTAATGGTACTGGTACTGGTACTGGTGGTAATGGTAATGATGATAAACATGGTATAATTGGCGGGTTTTATGGCGGTGGCGGTGACGGTGAAGAAACCCAAGCTAATACCGATAAACCAGTAGTACTAAACACAACAATATTGGCACTATTTGAAGGTTTCTTTCAAAATATTGAAAAAATTAATATTATCCAGCTTCCTATATTTAAAGAAAATGAGGAAATAAAAAAATCATTATTAGGTGTTGACGTAAAAAATGTTCAAGATAAAGATGTTGAAAATGTTAGGATGAATGTAGAACAAGAACTTGAATTTAAAGGAAAAACTGTTGATGAAATACGTACTGAAATACGTAGATCTAAACTTGACACTGTTGAGAAAATACGTAATTATGTTATTGATATGAAAAAGAATAATTTATTACAAAATTTTAAAGTAGAAGGAAACTCTTATAAATATTTATTATTAGTTTATTTTTTTATATACAAGATAAGAGAATTATACAAAGAAGCTATTGATAAAATTAAACCAACCGATGATGAAGGTAAAAAAATTATCTATCAAGCAAAAGTAGTTATGGCAAAACAGAAGCTTTTGAATGAATTGACATCTACAAAGGAATCTTTAAAATCATTAGGGAATTCAGTATTATCGGCACCCAAATATCTAGGAAAATCAGTATCCAGTGGAATTTCAAAAGGGTACAATACTATTACAAATTTTTCATTTAGTAGAAAAAAAGGAGGGTTTAAAAAACGTCGTACATTGAAAAAGAAAATAGGTGCAGGTCTATTTAATGATTTGAAAACAAGTATCAAAAATAAAGCCAGTAATGCTTATACAGCATTTTCACATATACCAACAATGGCATATGAATTCGTTAAGAAACGAGACCCTAAAATTACAGAAAAATATACATATTTGTTCTATTTTAATTCTTTTTTGACTATGTACAAAGATAATTTACTAGTGTCAAGAACTGTTCAAGAAGGAAACCGAAGTTTACGAGATGTATTACGCGATTCATTATTAGGAGCATATAGATTTGCTAAAAAAAATCCAATGTTATCTATATTTTATGGAACACTTACACTAGCAACGCAAGTAGTATTTTATGCTTCAATTGCGTATCCACCTCTGGTACCATTTGCCGCAGGATTAACATTAACCCATAAAGTTGTTGCGCTTGCAATTTTACCGATTATTGCACCAGCAGCAATTGCTATATATAAGTCATCTGAAATTAACTCTTATAATAAATCAATTATTTCGATTATTGGAAAAGAATTTACAGAATCAAGATTGAAACAAATAAAAAAGATCGAGGAATATTTATTAAACAACCGAATAAAAGATAAAGAACTTGATGACATTAATTATGATATATCATTGAAAGAATGTATGTTAAAGTCACTACCAGTATCAACAACCGCAGAAGATTCAACCAAAGCAGAAGCAGAAGCAGAAGCAGTACAAACAGCAGAAACAGTACAAACAGCAGAAGCAGAACAAACAGCAGAAGCAGTACAAACAGCAGAAGCAGAACAAACAGCAGAAGCAGAACAAACAGCAGTAGTAGCAGAAGCAGTACAAACAGCAGAAGCAGTACAAACAGCAGTAGTAGCAGATCCAGAAGATTCAAGCAAAGCACAACAAACAAAAATTAATGATGAAATAAGTTCATCGAGATTTAAAAAATTGAAAGTATTGCAAAGAATTTTTGAAAATCCTCAATTAGAAAAAGATAAAAACATTGAAAAATTTAAAAAAGATATAGACGATTTTATAAAAAAATATCAATATCAAAACGGTCTAAATCAACTAATTTTTAAATATCGAAATGCCATTCAAACTTCTTTATTAGAAAAAGCTTTTACGGTGAATTTAATACCATCATTAAAATGAGCGATTTATAATTATCTTCCTGTATTCCTACTGAACCAAGTTTTCAATAATTGTCACCACGATAATATCCGTGTAAATTTATAATCTACAAAAATAATTGATATATAAAATAAATATATTCAATTTTCTATTTTTTTATTTATATTACAATAGATGCTTATTTATTTTATTTAGCAAAATAATCAAAATATTCCATGCAAAAATAGATAGTGGTAAAATATTATATGAACCACTAAT
>Ga0214917_10005603_pt1 | contig 13355 bp, 4 predicted proteins | sample LL_1208_BB_MetaG_FD_177983 | JGI IMG/M metagenome (GOLD analysis project Ga0214917, IMG submission 177983) | Freshwater microbial communities from Lake Lanier, Atlanta, Georgia, United States - LL_1208_BB | ecosystem: Environmental > Aquatic > Freshwater > Lake | place: USA: Georgia | collected... | reverse complement strand
TACATTAGGTACAGGAGAGATTCTATAAGCATTATTTGTGGTATTTTTAGGACCATAATACATTTTATTCATAATCAAGCATCCCCTGTGGCTTCGTAGTTATTTGGATTAAATCTACCAGGATTTCCTACTCCAAGAGTGTTTGGTGGTGCATAATCATAGCATATATATTTGCGACTTAATGAAAATGAACCATCTGTTCTGTTATAAGTATATCTATTTTCTAATAATTTCATACCCTTTTTCTTAGCATCATCAAAAATCATTTTTAATGGAAAACCACTGCTTTCTGGTAAATTAATACCATTATTGCAAATATTTGTAATTAAACTTTTTGGATCCACACACCCAGCATTATAAGTATATCCATCAATATCTATGGTCATGTATCGTGAGGTGTCTGTACCTATTCTCTGAATAATAGGACCAGTTTTACGTCCAGGAACTATAAATTCTGCAATTCTTGGAATTGGTTCATCAAATGTAATTTTATAACTAAGAATTCGACTATCTGGGCCTTGACTAGCTTTTTTAGTATTATATTCTGTGGTAAAAGTAATAGTCCCTTCATTATAGTTATGACCCACAGAATGAGATGCTGCTGGCGGAACCGATAAAACGTCTAATGTATTACATCCAATATTTGTACTATCAATTAAACCTGAATATGTTATGGATAATGCTTTAGCAAAATCACTAGTTAAACCACTCTTACTAGCTAAACCAGTATAGCAACTTAAGGCTGCTTCATATTTTCCAGATTGTGGAAAACTAGAATTGGCTACTAAAATAGTACCATTAGTTGGAAAATTTAACACTCCTGTGGATCTTACAATACCTCCCTCTACAAGACCTTTAATATCACCTTTAACACTTATGCTAATATTCCTATCTATACCATCATCTTTAATATCTCTAGTTGTTATTAAGGTAACTAATGCATTTGATTTAATTTTATCATTAGTGTCAATATTACGTTTTTTAATAATAGCTTTATAATGGGCACTAAATGAGCCTTCTGCTTCTGAAGCTTCTGTACTTATTGTTTCATTATAAACACCATATTTACTATCTGAAATTTGATTGTCAGCTACTCCTGTGGGACTATATAGTAATCCATCAAATCCTGATGCATTATTAAATAAGTTTTGTAAACTATTCTCATCTGGTGTTTTTAATACATTTTGTACCAGTCTTTGTACAACGGTTGTTAATCTATCTTGACAAAAGTTTTTAGCATTTTCCCATGCTGGAGTAACAAAAATATCACTATCATTTTTAAAACGAGTATAATGTTTGCCTTTTGCAGTAATGTTGTAGTTGACCTCAAAATATTGATCATTTAAATTAAAAACAGTTGAGGAATTGGGCACAGTCAATTTATAATTATGATAAATATTCTCACCAAGATTAAAACTCCAATCATCATTAAAAGATTTAACTTTATATTTCACCATATCTATTAGATTTGGAGAATCGCTATTAACTATACCATTAGGGAGAGTACCACCACAGGTCAAAACCTGTCCAACACCACTGCAATCGGCCAAATATAATTCATTAGATTCTAAAACTACTTTATATTTTGCATAGTTGACCCAATTATTTTGATTAGACTCAAAATCTAATCCACGAACTATACAACCACTAGCTTGAAGTAGTAAATTATTATTATTATTATCTAAAACACTAAGAATACCATTATTAAAATTAAATAAATTTTTAACTTTCTTGATACTGCCCAAAGTTTTAGAAAAAGAATCTGCCACCCCTGCTGGTATACTATTGGCCGCTAAATCCACAGAGGCCGCATATCCATTTAAATTAATAGTATATGTATAACCAATCACACTATCATTAGCATAATATAATTCTGGATTAATAGTTATTGTGGGTGCTGGAACCAATCTATTATCTGATGACAATCCATAACTGGTGCTTAAATTTAATACATCTCCACCCTGCGTGGTTAAAATATCCCCACCTTCACCACCAACACTAGAGTCTGGTGGAATAGCTCCTTTAGTATAATATACTTTTGTACTTGGATTATAACTCATTCTTCCTGCTCACCCGTTGTCTTAGGATTTCCTGCTGGTGCTCCAACACCACCCTCTGTTTGTAGATTAATACCCCTCATAGCCCTAGATACTGCACTATCCACAATAATTCGTGTTTCCTCTCTGAATGCGTTTAATGCTTCTGCTCCTGTGATTCTCACATCCACAGTTCCAGTATGATTAAATGTGATTTCATTTGGTAGTGATACTTTGGATAATTGTTCCACATATTTGCCAAATCCACCAAAAGCTTTGTTTAAATCGGTAACAAGAGCGGCCATTTCTGGTGGTAGTGTGAATGCTCCACCACCCGCTGGTTTAGCAGCAGCGGCGCCGCCATCAATATCCACAGCACCACCATGTTGATAATAACTTGGAACCACACCACCACGACTACGATTAATGCTATTTAATAGTCCTAAATTTTTCTGGGCAGAGTCTCTGTTGACCACAAATTCACCAGATGTTAACATGGCTGGTACAGTATCAGTGCCTTTTGGCACCATCATTCCGTGACTAGCATATACTAAACCACCATTATTATGTGCGGTAGCACTATCTAACTCACTGCGTTGACGTTGTACAGCTTTATCTCTTTCAGTTGCAGCAAGACCCGCTTTATCAGGAGTGAAAGCATCCATCATTGCACCAAATCCCAGTGTTGTACCTAAAGTATAAAGTCCTGCTCTAGCATATCGTCCTGTAGCCGGAGCCGTGACTGCTGGCGCAGCAGGGGTTTGTGCGGTTGGGATATTTGAAAAATTTACAGGTTCTGGTAGTCCAAGCATGGCTCTATCAACAGCTGTTACTGATTCTATCGTTGCGCCTGTATTTATAGTACGTCTTTTTAAAAGTTCAGCTTGTACCGCTTGAAATATTTCTAGTTGTGTTGATGCACCACTTTGCTCTAAATAGTCGAGTAGCATTTTATCTGATAATTCAGATACACTTTGTGTGGTGGTTTGTGCTGTATCACCCGGCATACTAAAGTCAATTGAGGGAGGATTCATTCTTGCTTGTCCAGCACGATCTAAAATGCCTCTTCTCTCAATAGCCTGTTCTAATAATCTTAATTTTGTAGTATCTCCAGTCATTTCAGCCAGATTAGCAGCTTGAACAAGATCATCCATTGTGTGTTGTTCAGCGAGATAGTTTGGTAATAATGGGTGTGATCTTGGTATCGCTGCTTGAGCTTGTGGTTTTGGTGTTGCTGCTTGAGCTTGTGGTTTTGGTGTTGCTGCTTGAGCTTGTGGTTTTGGTGTTGCTGCTTGAGCTTGTGGTTTTGGTGTTGCTGCTTGAGCTTGTGGTTTTGGTGTTGCTGCTTGAGCTTGTGGTACTGATGGTGTTGGTGGTTTTGGAGTTGCTGCTTCCTGTGCTGCTTGAGCTGTTACTGATTCTATCGTTGCCCCTGTATTTATAGTACGTCTTTTTAAAAGTTCAGCTTGTATTGCAGATCGTATCCCTGGATCTGTAGCATGATCTAATACATTTTGTAATACTTCTGCTGAAAAATCGCTCATAGTTTGAGGTTTGGATAGCCTTGCAGCTAAAGCATCCCAATCAACCTCTGGCTCATCTCCTAAATTTGATAATGGTCTATTGTCAGGTGCTTGACCCGACATTCTTGTTGGTGGTTTTGGTGTTGCTGCTTGAGCTTGTGGTTTTGGTGTTGCTGCTTGAGCTTGTGGTTTTGGAGGAAAATAATTTGGATTAAAATCTCGCGTGGCTGTTGTTGAAACTCCAAGCCCACCTGTTGGCGATGTTGATGCAACATCACCTCCAAAACCAGGTTTTCTTCCACCCAGAATATTTTCTATTGTATTTCCAAAACCCTCAAACGGTAGTTCTGCGGGTGCTTGAGCTACTGATTCACTTACTTTAACACCAGATGGTGTTCTTAATATTGGAGGAGGTTGAAGAAGCGCGTTCCCTACGCGTCTTGACCTACCAGCCCCACGAGCAACAGTACCTGCTGCTCCAAGAGGAAGAGCATTTGACGGATCGAGTGCGGCACCAACAACCATTGCACCGCTTGTTTTACCAGCCCAATCAGCAAACTGAGCATCTTTTTGTTCTTGAGAAGCGTTTTTGTCTAGTGGTATTTGACTGACTCCACCTAAACCATATGGTCTAAGTCGAAATGTTGAATTGTTTTGTTCCAGGAATCTAGCAAGAGGATCTTTGGGTAACGGTTTTTTACTACCAACCGGATTATATGCTCCTTCAGTACCTAAAAGTTCATGAAATAAAATAGGTCCCATCATAATAAATGGATTATCAAGTAATCTTTGATACAGTGGTATTTTTCTATTACCTCCAGTTACTAACAACTCTCCCTGTTGTCTGGATTTAGCAGAAATATATGCTCCTGCCTCTTCAAATAATGTATCTGTAGCATCTCGTCTTTTGCTGGCTTTTAATCCTTTTGATACTGATTCAGTAATTTTTCTAACAGGAAACATTAGAGGATTATTCCAAATACCACTCCCCAGATCTTGCATACCACTCTCCAGATCTTGCATAGCAACATCCGTACCAAAATGTGGATTAAATTGTCCATTAACTGTTTCTAGTTCTCTATCAAATCCAGCTTCTTTAATTCTTCTTTTTCTTTCTTCATTTGATTCGGCTATTCGATCTTGATTAGCTGACAGTCTAGCTCCAGCGTTCTGTCTAGCTCTAGCTATAATATCATCAACAGAAGCATCTAGACTAGCTTGGTCTTCAAAACTTGGGGTCATGAAGAAACTATCCATCTCTGCTCGTGCAAGTTCTAATAGATTTTCTGATCCACTAGGGTCTAGCTCTGTAACTTTTCGTTCTAGAGCGCTTCTTACTTCTATTTCTGGAGAAAATGCGTCCTCTCTTATTTTTCTGTATTCTATTTGAGCTGCTCTTTCTATTTGCTGTTTTTTATCATATTCTGCTTTTCCTTCTTCTGTTAAGTGATATATGCCAAGGTCTTTGGTATATTGAATATGAGCTTCACTAGCAGCTTTTTCATCAGCAACTCTTTTAGCATCTCTTGCTGCTTGTGCTTGTGCTTGTTGTTGTTTTAAATCCTCTTGATAAGCTGCTTCTTTTTTATCTGCCTGAGCTTTTTCTTCTGGATGAGATGCCCAGTATCTATCTGAGCCACTTGCTCTTTCTGATAATCTCTTTTCTTCTTGTCTTTTTTTATCTTCTTCAGCTTTAGCTATAGCATCATCTTTAGTTTTTTGTCTTTCTTTAACTTTTGCAACTATCTCAGCATCTTTTTTCTCTCTTTCTTTTTTATCCCATTCCATTTTTTGTTTATCCATATAAGCTCTTAATGCTTCTTGATCTTGAGCATCAAGATTGGAATAATCCACATATGCTAAATCACCTGTTTCTTGATTCACAGCAGATACTTCATTTGGTCCATATCCAATTCCTTGCTTACGAGCTAAAATTTTTCCTCTTTGTATTTGATCGAAAGCTTGGCTTCTTGCTGCTGTGGCTAATCCTTCAGCTCTTCTACTCTCTCTATTTTTTTTCTCGTCTGATGTTTCAAAACCAGCGGCTCGTCTTCTTCTTTCCGCTATTGCTTCTGGACTTTGATCTAAGGGTTTTCTTTCATTTACAGCACGTGGCGTTGTGTTTTGTTTTCTAGCTTCCTCCATCATAGTAGCACGATCCAATTGAGCCACTATTCTTGCTGCTGCTACAGGATTAGAAATTGCTAAATCTTTTAGTTCAGTTTGACCTTCCACAGATCTCCAATACATTAGAGGATTTACTCTTTTCACAGCTTGTGGATTTAAAGGTTTCCCATTTTTATCCATTCCTAATGGTTGAGCACCGCTAATTCCAGCATAGTTTAATGCTCCTGTTTTTGGATCAATACTTGGTGATTGAGCTGGTAAGCCAGCCTTTACTCTCTTTTTTTCTAATGTTATTTCTCTACCAGTTTTTCGTCTTAATGTTCGATCAGGATTTTTTGGATCTCTAATAAATGGATCTGGTTCAAACTGCTGGTCTGGCATTTCCCCACCATGAACAGCATAAACAACACCCCCCATACTAAATGCTTTTCCACCACTACTATTAATAGATCTTAATAATGGCATATTAGCTTGAGCGGACTGTCTATTAACAACGAACTCTCCTGGTGTTAGCATAGCGGGCACAGTATCAGTACCCCTGGGAGTGAAATTAATCATTCCACCAGCAGCTCGTGCTTCAGCAGGAAGTATTATCAGACCTCCTGCCCGACCATCGCCGCGGCCCGGGCCCAAGTGGTTATCAGCCTGTGGTTGGACCTGAGCCTGCCTCTGTGGCCGGGGTTGCCCCTCTTGTGGCGCACCATTTTCTATACCCGCATTACCTTGAGCACCTATATTGTTTATATTCCCTTGTAGAGTTGCTGTCAACTGATCTATAGATGTTATTAATGACCTTTCTTGTTTTGCCAAGTATTCTGTTGCCACCCTTTGAGCATCAACAGCTGCTATATATTCAGCTTGAGCTTTACGTACCATTTGATCACTATTAAGTCCCTGTTCTACTGCTCTAATTTGAGCTTGTACTATTGGTCTGTTTATAGTACCACTCTCAATAGCCATCTGTCTCATTAGTTCAGCTTGCTGCTTATTCATCCTATCAACAGCTTCAACTTCAGCTTCGCTTGCTGTATAATTTTGACCAGTATTAGGATTGATTTGTTGTTGTAACTTTTGTGTTAAATCATATTCATTAATAGGTCTTAATTCTTTGAATAATGCTAGAGTATCACTTCTTTCTTGAGCCATTACTTCTCTAGCAGCTTTCATAGCTTCAACTGGATTTTCAGTTTGTTCTAATGTGGTTTGATAAGCTTCTCTAGCTGCAAAACTACCAATATTTTGTCTTCCAGCAAGATTATTTTCTAATCTAGCAACTGTACGATCCATTTTTGTTAATTCATCAGGTCCGCTTGTGATTATTTTTTCAACATATTGTGTTTTAGCTTCTCGTATTTGTTTAGCTTTTTCTATATCTCTTAGTGCAGCATCGGCTACTGCTGTACTTTCAGCCAAATGTTGTAAAGCCTGCTGATTGTTATTTAATTGCTCATTAACCTCTTTGAGTTTTATTTCAGTTTGTGCAAAGGCTTGGGTATCTCCTCCTTTTTTGGCCTCCTGAGATTGTGTTTCTAAACTAGCTCGTTCAGCCCTCAATCTTTCTATATTAGCATATATCTGATTAGGATCTGTGGGTCCACCAGTTAATCTAGATAGTGTTCTATTTTCCATATCTTTAACTTCACCAATGCTCATCTCAACACCAGTTAATGCTTTTCTTAGAGCATAAAATCCATTTATTCCAATTTGTACTGCTTTAAACATCAAATCATTAGCTTTTTTGAGTCTAGCAGCATTATTATTTAAACCCTCCACAAAATGATTAAATGCATTATCCATTAATTGAAGCATAGTAACATTGTTTTTTTGTATAGCATCAACATTAATAAGATTTTGTACTATAGTCTTTAATCCTGCATTAAAATCATCCATAGTTCCATTATTTTTATTAACTTTTTCAGCTAATTCAGCAACTTCGTTATCAAATTTTCTTTGTAAATTCTGTTTTAATTCATCTGATAATCCGGGCATATTTTTAATCACATCACCCATAGTTGTTTTAGCTGATGATTCGGCTTTTTCATCAAATTTAGAAGATGGGTTGAACTGTGTGGCATTAGCAGCCAAAGCATTCTCTAATACATTGGGCAGGGTTGAGAGGGTTCTTTGCATTTGAGCATTTGCGGGTGATAGAGTGCTCGTAGCAACATTAAGAGCCTGTTGTCTTTCACCAGCACTATAAGCTGATGGATTTTGTAATATATTAATATTTCTAGATGTTGATGTTCTATTTTTAGCTTCTCCACTTATTGCTTGAGCGGCTGATTCTTCAGCAGCTTTTAGATTTTCTAATTCAAAACTTGCTCTATCAAGACCTTGGCTTAAGCCTTTAGAGAATTCATCTAAACTCATAGCAGCTTTATGAGCAGCATTTGCAGCGGCTACCATAGCTGCCTGCTGTTTCATTGATGCTTCAATTGCTATTTTTGCTGGATCTTCTAATATATCTTTTTTAATTCTTGCTAAAATTTGATCACCACCACTAGTACCTTGCAATCTTAAATATTCCGCATCAGCACTAGCTATTTGTTTTGCTAATTTATCAAAATCAGCACTTTGACCAACTTGACCAATACTCATACCTGATCTTAATTTATTTTCTATTAATCTTTGAGCTTGAGAAGCCATAGCAGCATTTCTAGAAGCTTGTTCTTGAAAAACTGATTTTTTTTCTTCTCTTTTATTAATATCTGTAGTACCACTTAACCATTCTTCCCAGGTTCGTGCTCGTACATTAATTTCTTGTATTCTTATAGAAAGATCTTTTTCTCTTAATGCTCTTTCATCTTCAAGAGCTATCATTGCATTTAATGATGCTGTAGCATTATTTCCGCTTTTTTCTAATATTTCAAAAGCTTTCGCAGTACGGTCAGCAGCATTTTCAATGCCTTTACTTCTTAAGTTTTGTTCAAATTCTTTAGTTGCTTCACTCGCTCCACTAAAATATGAACTAATTGTCATTAAACCAGTTGTCACAAGAGCAATCGCAGCTAAATAAGGACCAATTCCTGGAATCATAGCTAAACTTGATGCTGTAGCCAATCCAGTAGCAGCGGTTGTTGTTGCTTTTTCAAATCCGCCTATTCTACCAGCACCAGCGCCGGTGGTTGCTTTACCAAATAAAGTTTCACCCTGACCAGCAAGCATACCCAAAGCTAAACTGCCAAACATTGCTCCTTGTCCACTCATAGAATCACCAAATGCACCCATCATTGTTTGGCCTCTTTGGGCTTGTTGCCTATCTCTGAATCTTGTGGTGGCTGCTGTGCCTACTTCTCTTGTTCGTGTTAAAATACGTTCAGCAGCAGCAATCCTATTTGCTGCATTATTAGATGTGTCTGTGGCTCGTGTTCTATTAATATCTGCTCTTATTGCTCTTTGAGCAGCTTGTAAGGTGATATTTCCACCTCTGTTCACAAGAGCGGGCCATTCTGTTAATTGAATTCTTGATCTTGTTAAACTATTACCTAATTGAGTAACTTGTCTTTGAGTTAAGTTTAATTGGGAGTCAATAGATCCAAAAAATCTAGCAAAACCACCAATATTACTAGCGCCAAGCATTCTGCCCGCTTGACGTTCTACATCTCCACCAGTCACAAAATGTTGAATTCCACCAACAGATCCACCCTTATTAAATCCACTAATTTTATCAGCATTATTTAATTTATGAAGAGTTGCTGATCCTAATCTACTAGCAGCATTCTTATTAAGAACATATTCTCCAGGAGTTAATAGCGCTGGAACTGTATCTTGTGATGATCCACCACTACTCATGCGTTTAGCAGAAACGGTTTTTCCCGCTGCAACATTACCCGCTATTGCTTGCTCTATACTGGTAGGATTTTTTTGATCTAAATATCTAGAAATTTGTTGTATAAAACGTCCAATTCCTTTGCCTTTTACGTCTCGTGTAGCGTCTGTGGGGATATTTGTAGGAACTCCGAATAATGATGCTACTGAACCTAAACCATTAGGAAAATCAATGGAAGCATTTTGTTTAACAATATCATTACTAAATGGTGCTCCAGCTATACCAATAGATGCTTCTGTTAAAGTTCCTATAGCTGTTTCTACACCAGCTTTTTTAACAATTTTATTAATAGTATCTTGATCTGTGATTGGATTTCCACCAATGCGACGAGCCATACTACCGCCGACTGTAGAAACGGTTTTATTAATACCATTTCTCATAATTTTTTCATATTGATCAGCAAATTTTCTATTTAATGAGCCATAAGAAATAGCTAGGGGAGTTTTGTTTCTATCAACACCTTTTCTAAGTTGTATGCCAGATTCACCAGACATATTTTTTCCAGAAAACAAACCAACCAAACCAAATTTTTCACTAGCTTCAATTTTTTTTTGTTTTTTTTGTTGTTGTAATTCTAAAGTTTTTTTAACTCTAAAATCCATACCTTCTTGTGTTTTCTGTCCTAATAATTTATATTCTGGACTATTAGATCGAATACCTAATCCTTTAGCTAATGCAGCTCTGCCTAATGGTTTATCTCCATATGCATATTTATTATTATTAACAAATCCACCACCAGCATAACCATTAATAGCATGAAGATTACCAGCACCAATAGCTTGAACAGCTTTTTTCCTAATAACAAATTCGCCAGCAGTTAGCATAGCAGGAACAGTATCACCATCACCACTGCCTGGAACCAATCCACCACTAGCATAAGCGCCGATATAACCACCATTAGCTCGTCTACCACCACCTCTGATACCTCCAACAAATCCAGCACCAAATTGAGCTAAAGCACCAGCACCTCTAAATGCTAGCATGGTAGTTAATACTGGAAGAACTCCCTTAATAGAATCAGCCATCTTGATAAGATTACTAGTTAAATCAAGAGCGCCTTTTGCGATAGTTTGAAAAGTATCAGAAGATCCAATATCTCTAAATAATGCTAAAAATTCTTCACGTACTTTTGATGCCTGATTGGCTAAACTTAATTGAGCAGTTATGGCATCTCTTGCTAATGATCCTTGACCCTTTTGAGCAACTTTTAATGCTTCTTGGCTAGTTGCAAATTGTTGAATAAGAGGAATAACTTTACCAATCTGTCTGAAACCGCCAAGTTCTTCACTAATCTTAGCAAATTCAGCACTTCGTGGATCAATCTTACTTAATCCTTCACTTAGTCTTCGTACAGCCTCATAAGCGCCAACGAATTTACCTTCAGCATTTCTTAGTTCAATACCCAAACCCTTTAACGCATCAACTGTGGACTCTCTCTGAATTCTAGTGAAAATTGTACGCAAACCAGTAGCAATAGTTTCAGCACTTTCACGAGTTGTTGCACGAATACTGGTGAATACTGAGATAAATTCATTAAGAGCATCTGTGCCTTCACTAACCCCTTTACTGGCTGTGGCAAACACACCACCAGTTCTTTGAATAGCGGTAATGATATCACTAGCTTCTACTGCGAATCTAGCAGCAACAGCGTTTACTGAACCTAGTGCTTTGTCCAAATCTCCAGCATTAATTCCGAACTGTCTCATCAGCGCAATACTTCCTTCTACTGTTTTATTCATATCATCAAATGATGGTGCTAAACTACTTAATGCTAATGCTTTAAGAGCTTTTTCAGTATCTCGTGCTGTTAAACCGGCTTGAGCTAATGTGCTAGATACTGTTATTAATTCGCTAGATGAAATACCTAATTTGGTAGCAAGATCTGTAATAGTACTACTAAGTCCTTTGAGTCCAGCAGCAGATTCGCCAGTAACTTGTTGTAATCTGACCAATTCTTTATCATAATCAATAAATGCAGTAACACCATTTTTAATAGCGTTGGTCACACCAAAAATCACACTAGTAACAGTGCTAAATGCAGCAAAACGTCTAACAGCCAATGCTGATTGTCTACCGAATTCTTCCATCTGAGTACTAGCAGTTTGTGCGCTACGTCCCATATTATTCACACTGCGTGTAACATTATTTATTTGTTGAGCATTAGCAGTTCTATTAAATTGTGTTAATGTTTGATTAAAACGATTAAATGCATTTGTTGCAGCAGTGACATTATTACGAGTTGTAACAAGCGTGGCATTTAGTCTTTGTAGAGCAGTATTTAGTTGTGTGGTATTTCTAACCGAATTGGCCGAAATAACCACATTAACATTAGCATTAATATTACCAAGTTGTCTGCGAATATTAGAAACCACATTTCCAATATTAGATGGACCTCTTAGGTTTAGTTCTGCTGTTAAATTAAATGCTCTTGATCTTGCCATTTCAATAACTCATTCTATTTAAAAACAAAATCCCCATAGAACACCATGCTCTTGGGGATAATGTTTACAATGAAAGTAAGTGAACAACTACTTTGTTTCTGTTGTCTCTGATTGAGTTTCTGAAGTGCTAGTGGTAACTGTTTCATCCTTTTTAGTTTCCTCTTTTTTATCTTTGTTTTCTAAAATAATAGGATTTCCACTATCGTCTAAGAATGGCTTAGACTCAATAACATATTCACCATCTTTATCTACCCTATTACCAAACTTATCAATAAAATTACCATCAGCATCAATATATCTACTATTTTCATCTATTAATCTACCTTCACTATCTACTAATTTACCTTCTTTATTAATAAAGCGAAGTTTATCATCAACAAATTTATATTGCTTTAAAAATTTATTTTCTGGTAAACCACCTTCATAATCATTATCCAAACCATATAGCATATTAGCCAAATTTTGAGCAGCAAGGAGAGCAACTATATCGGTTGACCGATTAAGATAGTCCTCTAAGCTACTAAAATACCGCTGTTTAGTACTATCATACACCGTGCATGCTGAAACAAGATAATTAAAGCGAGCATTATCAGCTTGACCTTCAGCAGTATGGGTGTCTAAACTGGTCTTAACAGAAATGAGATCTCTAACTTTATCTCTAGTTTTTCTCATTTCAAGAGCAACATCTTTGGCTTCTGATAGTGGAATACCACCTTTAGCCAGTCTTCTTTCATTTTCTAAAATACTGGCCTGTAAATCATCAAATTGTTTCTGTTTAGAATTGTCCCATAATCCCTGCTCAACTAAAAGATCGTCAAGCCTAGCCCTTACCACAGCCTTAGACTTTAAAGCATCAGTAAAAGCCTGATTATAAACTTTAGTAGCCTCTTTTTGATCCTCAATAGAAGGTGATCTAACACACAATGTAACTTCTTTATCCTCTATAGTACTTGTAAAAGTCTTGGTTTTCATAATCCGGTCCTTTCTTAATTTTTATAAAACTTATAATTATATTTAACAGTATTATTCAGATCTGACAAGCATTTTCTTAATTGATTATTACCATTATTAAGAATTTGATTTCTAACATCTTCCCATAATTCTCTATAGTCTTCTTCAAGTTTTGTTAGGGGTTCATTTTCATCTTTATGCAATCCCCACAAATGCCCAAAATATTTTTCAAATTCAAAAAGAGCACCTATCATTGTGGTCTGAAATCTTTTAGTTAAAATATCCTGATTATTCATTTATTTTCCTCTATTTAAAAACTGTCTATTGGATTCCATTTGCAAGTTTCTTTGAACATCTGGTAAATTATTATCAGAAATTTCCTGTTTACTATTTAACACCACAGCATTTCTTTCATTTATAATATGTTTGGATCTATTATCATTCAAGT
>Ga0214917_10005602_pt1 | contig 13355 bp, 11 predicted proteins | sample LL_1208_BB_MetaG_FD_177983 | JGI IMG/M metagenome (GOLD analysis project Ga0214917, IMG submission 177983) | Freshwater microbial communities from Lake Lanier, Atlanta, Georgia, United States - LL_1208_BB | ecosystem: Environmental > Aquatic > Freshwater > Lake | place: USA: Georgia | collected... | reverse complement strand
AATCAAAATGTGGAGTTTCTCCTCGCACTACAACTCCAAGGACAACTGCGGCATCTGCGCCACCATCGAGAGCGTATTGCGCCGCAAGTGGTAATTCAAAAGATCCGGGAACATAAATCACAGGATCAACTGCCACTTTCGCCTCACGAAGTGCCCGTTCTGCACCTGCAACTAAGGCATCACATATTTCTTTATGCCAACTGGCAGAGATAATTGCAACTTTGTATTTGCTCATATCGTTCAGATCTATTTTCGGAGCTACTCCTGACATTATTTATGTCCTAGCCTTTCGCGCTTTGTCTCGATGTACTTTTCATTAAATTTATTGAGCTCGCCATGTAGATCTTCCGCGGAGGCGTTTATTCCAGCATCAACAAGGGTCTGAAGCTTGTCAGGATTATTGGTGAGTAAGGTGACATCACTAATTTCCAAGCTATTGAGAATCTCAACGGCGTCAGCAAAATCCCTCTCGTCGATATCGTGCCCTAAAGCTAAATTGGCCTCGACGGTATCCAAACCTTGATCTTGAAGTTCATACGCACGAATCTTCTCGGAGAGGCCGATACCGCGTCCTTCTTGATCGCGGAGGTAAATCACTAGTCCGGAACCTTCTTTTTCAATCAACTCCATCGCTCGGGCAAGTTGGGAGCCACAATCACAGCGGAGTGAGCCAAGGACATCTCCTGTTAAACATTCTGAGTGGATACGCAAAAGCACCTGCGCATCTTTTTGGAGTGAACCGAACTTCAATAGTGCGTGGTCAACTCCGTTACTTCCGTTGAAAGTAGCAATATTCCAGGTTTTTTCACTTGCGCCTTCTTTGCCGCGTCGAGGCAGATTCGCCCAATGTAACGCTTTTCTATTTGAAGACTTAAGTTCTTCATGATTCAAAGTTCCACTGTGCAAAAGTTCAAGAAGCGTAGCAATCGTAATAATAGGTATTGCATGAGATGCTGAAAATTCTTGTAGCGCCTCGCCACGCATCATGGATCCATCTTCATTTACTAATTCACTTATTACACCTACTTCAACATCCCCAACCATGCGGCACATCTCTACGACAGCTTCAGTATGACCTTGTCTACCGAACAATCCGTTTTCATGTGCAATAAGAGGAAAGATGTGGCCCGGCCGAACAAAATCTTCGGCGCTTGCCTTGGGATTGGCCAAAGTTCGGATTGTATTTGCGCGCTCTTCAGCGCTAATTCCTGTCGTAATGCCAGCTTTTGCATCAACTGTTACCGTAAACGCAGTTCTCTTTGTATCTTGATTGTTCTTCACCATCAATGGCAAATGTAGTTCTCTCGAACGTGATTCCGTCATCGCAACGCAAATTACTCCCGATGTGTAACGGATCATGAATGCGAGTTTTTCAGTCGTTGCAGCGCTTGCTAGTAAGAAGAGATCTCCCTCATTCTCTCGTTTCTCATCATCGGTGACTATGACAAAGCCGCCATTCTTAAATGAATCAAGAGCGAGCTGCGTATTAGTGTTGGAATTGGCGCTGGCCTTAGTCATGGTCATCACCGTTCCGACTATTTGTTCCATAGCTTGTCCCATGGTTTGGGACATCGCGTTGAGAAATCAGACGCTCTACATACTTTGCGAGAACATCAACTTCGATATTTACGCTACTTCCAATTACTTTTAACCCAAGAGTTGTTTTCTCTAACGTCTCGGGAATAAGCCAGAGAGTGACTTGGCTCGACTCATCATCAATAGCTCCAACAGTGAGAGAAACTCCATCCACAGAGATAGAGCCCTGGTTAACGACATACTTCTTAAGGTGCGCTGGAATTTCAATAACGAACTTTTGCCACTTCTCGCCCACTTCATTCGTTACTACTGTTCCTACACCATCAACATGGCCCTGAACGATATGTCCGCCAAGGCGAGTATCAGCTCTTGTAGCTAACTCCGCATTAACTTTCTCGCCATTCATGAGACTCCCGAGATTGCTCAATTTCAAAGTCTGAACCATGACATCAACATTGATAAGTAGGTCATCAATAGCAATCGCAGTCAAACAGACGCCATTAATAGAGATGGAGTCGCCTACCTTCATCTCCTTTGCCAGAGCGGTTTCAAATGAAAGTACCGAGGATTCATCTCGTTTTACGATTTTGCGAATAGTTGCAACATCCTGAACTAGTCCAGTAAACATTTATCGCTCCTCTACTTGCATCTGGCTCACGAGAGATGGATAAATGATTGATGGATTTGAAAATAGCTGGATTTTCATATCAGTTCCCACTCGGGAGATATCCCCGTAAGAAAAGTTGATTCGATCACTCAGCGTCTCTATCGTGAGGTTTGAGAGAAAATTCGTACCTGCGCCAAGGACAGCAGGAGCTTGATAAAGAATAATCTCATCAACCAGGCCCGCTCTCACGAGTTCGCCGTTAAATACTGCTCCCGCTTCAATCATGATCTGATTCCAGCCAGCGCTACGCGCCATATCAAGTAGCGCTTGGAAATTATGATTTTGAATAAAGCGCGTTTCGGCCCGCTCATTATTGACTTTGTAGTCGCTGGGAATCGAACGCTCGCCCATAACCACACGCACTGGGTTCTTTATTCGACCCGATGGGTTTACTCCATCGACAAATCGTGGAGTTAAATCAGGATTATCAGCCAAAACTGTTGCCGTGGTAGTGACTATCACATCAGATTCATTACGAAGTTTTGCAACATCACGGCGGGACTCTTCACAAGTAATCCATTGAGAAGTTCCATCAGCTGCAGCAATTTTTCCATCAAGGGTTGCAGCGATTTTTGACATTACCCACGGATATCCCGTCTGAATTTTCTTTAGCCATGCGCGATTTGTGAATGCAACTTCTGCTATCTCAATTCCTGCAATTACATTAATCCCTGCGCTTTTCAATCTCGCTGCACCACCTTGTGCAATGGGATTTGGATCGCTGACTCCATAAACAACGCTCTTAATTCCCGCGTTGATGATGGCTTCAGAACAGGGTCCGGTCTTGCCCTGGTGATTACATGGTTCAAGGGTTACAACTAAAGTGCATTGTGAAAAATCTTTAAACCCTGCAGCGTTCGCATTGTTGATAGCGATTACTTCAGCATGATCACTGCCGGCATGAAAACCGGAAGAAATTTCTTGGCCATCTTTGTTGAGAATGACTGCTCCTACAATCGGGTTTGGCGAAGTTAACCCCAAGCCATGTGCGGCAAGTTTGTTCGCGCGCAACATCGCACGTTGTATGAGCAACGTTTGCGTAGAGCCTGCGGTAGTCATATCGCCTTCCGGTTCAAGTAACTCCGGGGCGTAAGAGAAGTAAACGTAGAGCTATGCGGCTACGTCGATAGACGACAAATGCAGGTGCAAACCAGCATGAAGCCAGATAGAGCTAGCGAGCGTGTTCCCTCTCATCCGGACTTTAACCGTCGGTCTTGGAATTTCACCAAGTCCACCGTTAGCTGGATGCAAACGGGTCGCAGACTGTGACTGCCGGTTCGGAATTACACCGACCCCGGAAACAACAAGGCGAGTTTATCTAATTACCATCCCAGAGCGCCATTTCGCGCTTAAACGGGTCAAGTCCCATGGGGCCTAAATTGAGGGCAAAGGAGTGGAATTTCTTTAGTTCGAATTTCGAACCCAATCTCTTCTTCGCCTCTTCTCTGCAATCCATCCAGAAACGTTCACCAACTTTGTATGAGATTGCCTGCCCTGGCCAACCTAAGTAGCGATCGACTTCACTCCGCGCTGAAATTTCATCGAGAAGCGCGCGCTCATGTAGAAGTTTAAAAGCTGATTCTGCATTCCAGATATTGCCGTCAAAATCCTTGAAACCACAGTGCATTCCAATATCAACAACGATACGCGCTGCACGTAAACCTTGTGCTGATAAATATCCCATCTCATAACCAGGATCTTCAAATGCTCCGAGTTCATCCATCAAACGCTCTGCATATAAAGCCCAACCTTCGCCATAACCAGATACCCAGACCCGATTTCGTTGGAAACGATTGAGGCGCTCTGTGTTTACTTTTGTTGTGGCAACTTGAAGGTGATGACCTGGAACTGCTTCGTGGTACCAGGTTGAAACGATGTTCCACCAACCAAAAACTTTTCTTCCCATAGTTGGGAACCACGTAGTTCCAGGGCGCGATAAATCTTCACTTGGCCCCATATAGTAAGCAGCAGAAGCGCTTCCTTCTGGAGCCAAGCGCGCTTCACAATTGCGAATCCGCGGATCAATATCAAATTCTTTTCCATCAAGTCTTTGAACAGCCGCTTCAATAAACTCTCTCAACTTCTTAAGTAGCTCTTCTTCTCCCTCCACGGTATATCGTGGATCAGAATCAAGTCGATCAGCGACTTCTCTCAATGTCACCGCATCGGGATATAGCTTCTTGGCAGCAACCCACATACGGTCGTTAATCATCTCTAGCTGCTTTATCCCCCACTCGTATGTATCGCGGAGATCTAAATCGGCACCAGTAAAGTGACGAGCCCACATCTTGTAGCGCTCCTCACCAACGCCATCAGCGCTAAGAGATTTTGGCGCGTAAACATCTCTCAACCATAGAGATAAAGAAGCGCATGCTGCCTCCGCTTTCTTTGCGGCTTCCATCAGCGCTTGGTTATCTCCGGCGGGATTGAATTTTCTAGCAACAGTTGTGAAGGCGCCTTGTGAGAGAGTTTCAAGCTGACCAGCAGTGGCAAGAACTTGGCGACGAGAATTAACTTTTCCTTTTTCAGCTGCAAAAGTTAGCGATGATTTCCAGCCTTCGAAAGCCTTCTCAATCGCATTTAAGCGACTTATAACATTGTCAGTTGTGTCAGGTTGATCTTTCTTCATCATTTCAAAGACTTGTCGAATGCTCGTGACCGGCGATGAGATAAGGTTGAAAAGAATTCTTGCTTCATAAGTATCACTAAGATTCAGCTCTGACGTTAATCGCTCTACTGCAACGTCACGAGCAATGCGGTCATACTCATTGACTGGTGATTCTGCCTTGAGAGCCGCCAACGTCTTTCTCGTAAGTTCGGACCTCTTATCGTTGCCAACCATAGAAAGATCATCTAATTGGTTATCAAAACCTGGTACACCGAGCATTGTGGCGCTTATCGGAGAGAGTTTGATGCCCTCCTCGATAAAGGAATCAAGAATTGTGGAGATGGGAGTTGATGCCATGTTATTTCCCCGACTTTCCGTCTTCAATTTCTACCAGTTCAAAATTGCCTTGTCCGATCTGCCCTTGAGCGCGATACATCTCCAATTTCGTTCGAGTATCAGCGATATCAAGATTGCGCATAGTGAGCTGTCCAATGCGATCAGTCGGACCGAAAGCAGCCGAGTCGGTTCGCTCCATCGAAAGCTTCTCTGGATGGTAACTAAATGCTTCACCGCGTGTATCAATGATTGAGTAATCATCGCCACGTCGTAGACGAAGCGTTACTTCACCAGTAATTGCTGAAGCCACCCAACGCGTTAAAGATTCACGGAGCATCAACGATTGCGGATCTAGCCAACGTCCTTCATAGAGAAGTCTTCCGAGTCGACGACCTTCAGCATGGTAATTAGCGATGGTGTCTTCGTTATGGATTGCGCTCAGTAACCGTTCATAAGCGATGAAGAGCAGCGCCATCCCCGGAGCTTCATAAATACCGCGACTCTTAGCTTCAATAATGCGATTTTCGATTTGATCTGACATGCCCAGACCATGGCGACCACCAATCGCATTAGCTTCTTTCATGAGCGCGACAGAATCTGCAAAATCTTTCCCATTTATGGCGACAGGGCGACCTTCTTTGAAAGAAATTTTCACATCTTCGCCTGCGATTGAAACGGAGCTATCCCAGAACTTCACGCCCATAATCGGATCCACTAACTCGATCGAAGAATTAAGTTCCTCCAATTTTTTAGCTTCATGGGTAGCGCCGAGAATATTGGCATCAGTTGAATATGCTTTTTCAACGCTATCTCTATATGGCAATTTTCTCGCAACCAACCATTCTGACATCTCTTTTCTGCCGCCAAGTTCTCGAACAAAATCTTGATCGAGCCACGGTTTATAGATGCGTAGTTCTGGATTTGCAAGAAGTCCATAACGATAAAAACGTTCGATGTCGTTGCCTTTATATGTTGAGCCATCGCCCCAGATTGAAACTCCATCAGAGAGCATGGCGCGCACGAGAAGTGTTCCAGTTACCGCGCGGCCGAGTGGAGTGGTATTGAAATAAGCTCGTCCACCAGTTCGGATATGAAAGGCACCGCAAGCAATAGCTGCCAACCCTTCTTCAACAAGGGAATGTTTGCAATCAACTAAGCGCGCTAATTCAGCCCCATAATCTTTTGCACGGGTAGGAATACCTTCAATATCTCCCTCATCATATTGACCAAGATCTGCGGTATATGTATAAGGAAGCGCTCCTTTTTCGCGCATCCAAGCAACCGCAACAGAAGTGTCGAGCCCACCTGAAAATGCGATTCCAACTTTTTCGCCGATAGGAAGTGAGGCGAGGACTTTCCCTCCAGAATTTGTGCTCGATGACATGGGGTAAGCCTAACCGAGAGCTGATTTGCGCTGCGCAGAAATTGCGGAATTTAAACGGGTGATGAGGGCAGGCTCGATACCCCATTCCTTTATCAACTGATCTAACTCATCAAAATCTTGAGGGTGAGCATTTGCCCCCGTGTAAATGGCTCGAATCATCAAGTTTCGCGGGGTGTGATCACCTGCAACAAATTCAATGACATCAGTTCTGTAGCCAAGAATTCGGAGTACTTGAGCGCGGATTGCATCTGTAATCATGTCTCCCATTCGCTCTCTCAAAATTCCATGTTTAATTGCGATATTCCAAGGAGCAGGGCTTTTCTTCATCTGTCGTTGAATATCATGATGACAACATGGCGCCACAAGAATAACGCGAGATTTACTCTCAACCGCCCACGCAATTGCATCATCGGTAGCGGTATCACAGGCATGTAGCGCGACAGTTATATCGGTTTGATGAGGAGTAAATGAATTAATCTCCTGAGCGACGAACGTTATTTCTTCAGTGAGTTTTGCTCTTTGTGCAATTTCATTATTGCGCTCTCGACTATCTACTCTGGAATCTACTCCAACAGTCTGGACTTTAATTCCCTTGTTTCGCACAAATTGATGGGCCGCAAATGTCAGATAAGCATTCCCACAACCAAGGTCGACAATACTGAGCGAGTCACTTGTGGAAGTCTTTGAGGTATTTCTCAATTCCAATAAAGCTTGCTCAATAATCTTAAGAAATTCATTAACTTGAATGTACTTGTCGCTACGACTTGGCTTGATTTTGCCATTGTGATCAGAGATGCCCAATTCTCGAAATATCGGCTCCTCCTCCGATAAATATCGAGCTTTTTTCCGATCGTGACTTAAATCAACTGAGTCCAATTTCTCCGACAGTGTTTTAATATTGATCTGAGCACTCCCGGATTTTGTGACCCGTAAGGTCAATTCTTTCTCAGTGGATTCAATGAGGAGATTTGCAAAACCTTGATTAATCAACTTTTCCAGGGAAATATCTTTGGGAAGGTAGTTCTTTGTGGTATCGCTTTTGCCATCATGACCTATTGCTTGAAAATGTAATTGGCCTTTGATTTCTACTGGTCGGATATCAATCCGTTCAAATTCAGGGCGCCGCGCGCGTTGTCGGCCTGAGAGAACTATCCGTCGAATTCCACGCGGGTCGCGCAAAATCTCGGTGGCGCGGGCTAAGGCAGCCTCCAGATTTTCAATCATCGCACCCTCCATCGCATTTAGGTCAGGCGATTCGGAAGGACCAATCTCGAGCGTTATCGCGACCAGTCCAGCTAATTCTCGAGATTACTGAATCTCTTCCCTCGGTTAGTCTACGGCGGTGAGAAGTACCCGCCCTATTTTCTGGATATTTGTCCCCGTCTTGTTGGCTATCTCAGTTGGCGCGATTTGGGGAACAGCAAACTATGGGCCGCTTGGAAAACCTTCTCCTGCTGTTGTCCAGTGCTCGACTCTTCGCGATTTTGTAGCAAGTGAAGAGAGTTCTGGAAAAGTCGAGTGGCAGCAATACCGTGATTTGGTAGATCAATACCTCGCGCTACCTGCATCGTCAGATGAGCGAATCCCGCTTATCGAGAAGATGGCGAGCACCGTTATCGGAGTTCTGGGACACGATCTGGCCATTTATAAAGAGATGAATAAGTATCCGAGTTGCCTTCTACAAGATAAGAAAAGTCAGATTTCTGGACTCATTAATGAAACTGAATCAGCAATAAATTTTCTCAATGGAAGCACGCCCATTAATGGAAACTACTTCAATCCTGAACTTGGTACCTGGAATACAACTTATTACGAAGAATATTTAAGCGCCCTCGATTTTCTCAAGGCTGCAACGAAGAGCGCTGCTTAATACTAGGCACCTTTAACTCGTAATTTCCTAAGGGAAGTGCGATCAATTGTCTTAGACCGCTCGTGCCGCTTTCGAAGTTGTAATTCGATGGCTTCAGCAGCTTCATCAAATGCTGCTAAATCGTTAAATCCTGAACCCTCGCCTCTCAACAATGGACCAGCGCCGTGTGATGTAAGAATAACTCGATGAGAGTGTTTTCCAAAGTGAGGATTTGTCTCATGTCGCACATCAACATAAATCCGCTCAATGGGTACGTGAAATCTTGCTAACCTCTCTAGGCGTTCAGAAGCAATGTCGCTGAAATCAGATGCGAGCGCCATACCATGATTATGTATAACAATTTTCATATTCTGCCTCTAGCTCTTCTCTACTGCGTTTTTTTCAGACCCGACCTTGAAATATCGCAGAAGAAATGGACTACTAAAAAATACTCCGACTTATTGCCGGACTCAATGATTTTTCTATGGGAATCTCTCAAGAATAGGTCTAGCCTTAACTCAGAATGAACTACAGAAATGAATGGCAAGGCCTCTTTAACTATTGGAGAAGAGATCTTCTGGCAGGTGTGACTGTGGGAATTGTCGCACTTCCTCTCGCACTTGGATTTGCTATAACCACAGGGGCTTCGCCAGGCACCGGCTTAACTACCGCCATCATCGCTGGTCTCGTCGCCGCGCTCTTTGGTGGTTCAAATTATCAAGTGAGTGGGCCGACCGGAGCCATGACGGTTGTCCTCGTTCCTATCGTTACTAAATATGGGATTGCCGCTCTCACAATTATTGGTGTCATAGCTGGTTTTATGATTATTTTGATGGCCGCTTTCCAATTAGGACGATATATCAATAATGTCCCTCTTCCGGTAATGGAGGGTTTTACTTTAGGAATCGCATTAATTATCGCCTTACAGCAAGTTCCTCTGATATTTGATACCCCGAAAGCTCAGGGAACCCATACATTGAAAGTTGCGCTTGATACTTTCTCTGCTGCTATCGATTCTCCCATACATTGGCAATCAATTACTCTTGCCTTAACAACCTTGCTTTTGAAAAGAAGTTGGAACACATTACAGAAATTGCTTCGAATCCCGCTTAGAATTCCAGGAAGTATTGTTGCAGTCACTCTCCTCACTCTCTTCTCGAAGATAGTAAATCTTGATGTCACTAGAATTGGAGAAATTCCTCGATCTCTCTCATTATCGCCACATTTTTCCAAACTTGATATCCCGTTATATGAAATTCTTTACGCCGCACTTATCGTTGCCGCTCTCGGTGCCATCGAATCTCTTCTTTCAGCGCGCGTCGCAGATGGTATGGCTCATAAAGTGATTGGCTCTGACTTTCAGAAACATGAACCAAATAGGGAGCTCTTCGGCCAAGGTTTAGCAACGATTGCATCGGCCTGCGCTGGCGGACTCCCGGCAACTGGCGCAATTGCTCGAACTGGCGTCAATGTTAACTCTGGCGCTCGCACACGCCTTGCCGCCATGGTGCACTCTATTTTCTTGTTACTTGTTGTCTTTGCATTTGCCCCGATTGTTGCCTTCATTCCAACTTCAGTCCTAGCAGGAGTTCTCTTAGGAACTTCATTACGAATTGCTAATCCACGTTCGGTTCGAGAGGCACTTACTACCACCTACCAGCAGCGTCTTGCTTACCTTACAACAGCGCTAGCCGTCTTATTCATTGATCTCATCTGGGGAACTATCTTGGGATTAGTAGTACACGTAATCACCAAGAAGTTGAAGAAGTAGACTTTTATTCTAGTCTTAGTTACAAGGGAAGTAGAACAAGAACTGTAGTTAGGAAAATCGCCAATAGCGCAGATTGAGCGAGAATCTTCAGTGCTGTCTTACGATCGGCTTTTCTATCTTCTGGACTTTGAACCCGAGATAAATCGCCTAACTTACCCAAATTAAAAGTTCCCATAAATCCATAAGCAAGACAGAATTTCCTTCGCGATTGAATGAATCCGACAGAGAAGACCATTAGCGGAACAAAAAGTCCCCAACGGGCGGATGAAGGTGAATCGGTGCCAATTAATCCTGCAAGAGTTGAGCCAGTAAGAAATAGTCCAAGTAACGCAACAAATTGACGGCGGCGGATTTCTGATTTACCGAGATTACATGTTCCCGGAATGTAAGAATAAGTCACTAGAACGCTTCTTCTCGCTCTTCATCATCGGCCCAGACTGATTCGACTTCATCTTGTTTATCAACCCATGATAAAAAAGAAAGTACTCCGCGCAACGCTACGACAACGAGCGTGATGAGGGCAGTAATACGTCGAATAGTCTTAAACACATTTGAATTCTAGTCCAGCTACTTCAAAGTTTCCAAAGCGGCCATCGCGGCATTGTGTCCAGCAATACCACTGACTCCACCGCCTCTCACCGCTCCCGCTCCTGCTATGAAAATACGGGAAGAGGATGTCTCAACTCCCCACTTTCTGGAATCTTCATCAGATTTCCACGGGAATGTGAGATCGCCATGGAAAATATTTCCCCGAGGAAGAGCCAGAGCGCCTTCAAGTTCTTGCGGCGTTTTAACTTCCATACAAGGCCTACCATGAAAATCTAACGCCAAATACTCTTCTATTGGTTTCACAAGATATTCGCTGAGTCCAGCTAAAACACGTTTAGTAACTTCTTCTTTGACAAGGTCATGATTATCATCGAAAAGCGAGGCTGGAGTGTGGAGCGCAAAGAGAGTTAGCGTATGAAAACCTTTATCTATCAACTCCTGAGACAAGATTGAAGGATCCGTCAACGTATGACAGTACATTTCTGAAGGTATCTCGGTCGGTATCTTTCCTTTCGAAGCTTCTTCAAAAGCCCGCTCAAGTTGAAAATAGCTCTCATTAATATGGAAAGTTCCCGCAAATGCTTTCTTTGGATCTACTCCACTTTTTAGTTTCGGGAGCTCTTTTAACACCATATTTATTTTGAGTTGTGAACCATCACGAAGTGGTGGCGCTTCTATTCCAGAGATTTTTTCCAGTACCTGGGGTGAGCAATTAGCCAAAAGTGCTTGTGAATGGAATTGAAGCAATTCACCGGTTTCGCAATTCTTTGTGGCAGTTATGACTTTGCCGCCCACTTCCTCGACTTTTATTGCTTCTGTGCTAGTTCTAATCTCTACACCTAGTTCTGTACATCGTCTTTTTAACTCATCTATCAAAGATCCCATTCCGCCTTTAGGAACTTTCCATTCACCCGTGCCATTACCAATGAGATGGTAAAGAAAACAAATATTTGCGGCATGATCATCAGCACTAGTGAAAGTCCCAATCAAACCATCAGTCAACACAACGCCTTTAACAAGATCGTCGAAAAAATTGTCATGAAGAGTTTGCGCCAAAGTATTTTCTACAAGTTCCACCCACGTTAATGGATCAACTTGATCTTGCACTTCAGATTCGGTAGGTAACGGCTGCAGCATGGTTGGCGCAATAACTTCGGCAAACTCACGAACAGAGTTATAGAAGTTATTCCAAGAAATGGCGTCTTCGGGACCACCAGTGAGCAACTCCATGGAACGTAAAGTCTCTTCATCGAAAGAACGATTAATCAACAGGCCTTTATCGCCATCATCATCGAAATATGGCGTGAAGGAAGAAACGGTTCGACTCAATGTTGAAAAATTCAGTTCCAGATCTTGAATAATCTGATCAGGTAAGAGGGCAACAAGATACGAATATCTCGAGAGCTTCGCTGCAATTCCTTCGAAGGCTTCGATACTTGTGGTTGCGCCACCAATATTATGATTCTTTTCTAGAACGAGGACTTGCTTACCAGCCAAGGCCAAGTAACAAGCGGCAACTAATCCATTATGTCCGCTTCCAATAATTACTGCATCAAATTCAGTCGCCATTTTTTCGGCTGTATCCGCTACAAGCTAGTGATGATTCGATCAAAGGCTTCGGTAATGATTTCAGGACTCGTTCCAAAATTAAATCGAACATATTGAGCATGCTGGGGGCCATACATATGACCGCCATTGAGAGCCACTTTTCCACGCTCCAAGATTGCTTTGCTTGGGTCATCTCCCAAATTGAGAGCGCTTAGATCCAGCCAAGCTAAATAACCAAAATCTGGGATTCGATATTTGATAGCCGGAATCTGCGAGTCAATCAGATTCTTTACAAGTTTGCGATTCTCATCGAGAGTTTTCATCACTGAATCAAGCCATGAGACGCTATCTTTAAATGCTGCAGTAGCGGCGACTGCGCCAAAAAGTGAAGCGCGAAATGCCACGGAAATCGGCATGGAATTTATCTTTTCTTTTATCGCTACTGAGTTGGTAATAATTACGGCACATTTGAGTCCTGCGAGATTAAACCCTTTGCTAGCGCTCGTGACAGTAATTCCTACTTCTCGCGCTACATCGCTTACTGCAAGAAATGGCGTGAAATTTCTGGTTTGGTAAACGAGAGGTCCATGAATCTCATCGCTGATGACATAGACTCCGTAACATTGAGCAAGAGTTGCGAGCTGTTGTAGCGAATCACGACTGAAGATCACGCCTACTGGATTATGTGGGTGACAGAGAATATGTACTTTGACTCCACTCTTATATTCACTTTCAATTGCATCAAGATTGAGAGTCAATCCCCCGCCAATGTCGACAAGAGGGACATCAACAAGAGTCGCACCAACTTCTGTAATCCAGCGCCACATGTTGTCATAAACCGGAGAGTTGAGCATGACTTTATCGCCGCGGTTCATCAAAGTGCGGAGAACTTCAACAGTTCCTACTCCGACGTCAGTCGCAATTCGCATTTGCGATACATCAACGTTCCAATTCCACCGAGATTGCGAAAAACTGGCAAATGCTTCAAACATTTCTGGAAATGGGCCGAGATAGCCGGTATCTGAACGAGTAATCATGTCGCGTAGCGCTTCCTTAATCGGCTCTGCGATTGGAAAATCCATTTCAGCTACTGGCAACGGAAGTACA